>WNFL01268033.1_pt1 | contig 24156 bp, 27 predicted proteins | sample 5400361 | NCBI WGS metagenome assembly WNFL01 (sample SAMN13153351, study PRJNA577476) | soil metagenome | isolation source: 40 cm soil on Douglas fir-dominated hillslope | place: USA:California | collected 2013-09-17
GTCGTCATATTTACTTCATCAGCTTCCTTCACGTGAAGAGTATCTGAATACCTACCTATACGAGCCACCCATGATACTCGCCTCTCGTCCCGCCATCGAGGAGCTGAGGCCACTGGACAATAAAACTATCCAATAGCGCAATCGTGCATGTGTATCAGCGCTTCTCTTCATAGCCAATGTGTGATGTCGGCGTACCGATCCACAAAACGTCGCAAGAGCCGCCCAGAGAGCGAAACGTCCTTCACTCGAGTGAATGATTCAATATAGATTAACCGCGGAGTAGGCAGCCCAAGGAACTGTTGTACTCCGCGTCAGTTCCGCGCTGCTCCCGCCAACATGGGCAATGCACAAAATAAGATCGTACCCGACTAACATAAACAGCTCCTACTATCGCCACACACGTCCCTGGTCCGTTCAGAAGCAATACATCCGCCAGCGGTTCGCCTCGGAGCGCCGGCCGGAGAGAAAGGTCTATCAGAGAGTGCGCGAGAGACTTTAAAGCACTAAATTGAGTGGTAAAGAGTGATTGATGGATTTCGCGAGCACGTGAGAGAGTTATTATCCTCATATCCAGAGGTTGGACCACCTGTCATGATGATCAGAAGTGTGTATATATGTTGGCAACAAGAACCTACAGCGGATTTTGATAGCTCTAGTTCATTGGCTTTCGAGGTGCTCAAGTGGTCTCCCCGACTCAAGATGTAAGTCCGTGGAGTGTACCGCGCGAAGTCGAGTGAGCGGAGCAACTGGACCATTTCGCTCGTATGGCCACCTGTGCATCACCCATGTGCCCGCTTCAGAATATCACATTGGTTGCTTTCAGTAGAAGCCCACTTACCTGAACCGAGAAAGGCTGCCAACGAACGTGTCGGTTTGGAAGATTTCAAGGGAGCACGGCGTGCTTTATGTGGTAGAATAGACCACATTCGCAATAGTATTAGTACAACGAGAAGTGTGAGGATGAGGAGAACCATTGGGTAACTACGACGACAAGGGAGGGTTCACGTGTATTCGCCTTTATCGCTGGCGTACAATTGGGAAGGTGTTGTGTATACCCACCCCGAAACTACTCATGGACACTCGATCGACCTCAAGGACCCCTCTACACCTATTCATTTAGGCATTCTCCGACGAGTAAGTCCAAATTTGGTACGCATTTTCATATTTCTTCGTCATCGTCCAGCTCTAAGTTCTCAGGCGGGAAGTCCCCCACGGTCACCCTATCAGGTCTTACAAAAGCTCCACGAGAGGGTGGGCATGTGAAGTACCTCTCTCCTTGAATACTGGATATTGGATCCCGGTCAGTCCCACACAGATACTTACGGGTACGAGACTCACGAGCCGTCATTCTTCCCATATGGTAGGTCGTACTCAACTCCGACCCACACGCCTGTCTTATTCCCAAATTCAGTAGGCCCAACGTATCGGACGGTCCCTCGGTTGTTCATTCCGCTCCCGTCTTCCGCGGAAGCGACCACGCAGCGCGCACCAACGACAATATTGCGAGTAGAAGCGACTGTAGCAGAGTCATCTGCCGTGGATTGCTCCGGAGCCGTGGCCGAGCGAGCGAAGCGGCCTACTTGATGGGCTTTTTTGTACTCGAGTACTGTGTCTAGTTTATATTTAAGAACGTTAGGAGCGGTCATGGTAAATGTGGGAGAAGGAATATAGACCTTTGCGTTGGGCGTACTCCGCATCTGTGAGTTCAAATTTTTGGACTTGAGAAACGTCAGTGAGTTGGCCAGTGAATGAAGTAGAGGGGTTTGTATCCTCGACCTAGGTCAAGACGGACGTTAGATATGCAGTCCAACCAAGATTTATACCATGGATTGCGTCATGGGCAACCCACTTTGAGAACTTGTAAGTTAATGATACTATAGTACCCCAGGGGGCGTGAGTTGTCATCTAATGTTCGTATCGGTTGTGGATCTTCCTCGTTGCGATAGAGAGAGATCACTTGGTTATGAGCGGGAATGCCAGTTGCTGTCTCCAGTTTTTCCTATCCGAGGGCGGAGATTAGTACCCAGGTTCAAAAGTCAAAATGTTGACGCAAAATGTAAGATAAACAGGAGGTCGGGACGACCGTTCCGCACCTTAAGTTGACCGACTGTGATGTGAAGGTCAATGCGACGCTCTGATCGTATATCCGCAGTAACAACGAATACAGTAACCGTAGAGGTTGATGAATCCATGATGAAAGATATTGGCGCGATCAAATTCGAGTACAAGGGGTGATCAAACACAGCCAACTTCGCGGGCACGAAGTTAGTCCCAAATGTAGCCCTTTTGATATCTCGATTTTGTCTGGTCACATGGATAGAAGGTACCTTTGTCATATGAGGTCGTACCGCACTAAGACTGTTACTTGTGACCCGAGGATATAAAATCGAGACCCTCTCAAAGTAGGATGTGTTGAACAAGCTGACTCACACGTCAAAGCTAATTCCGTGTGTATCTCTCGGCGATAAGTCCGAATGGTGGGGGACAGAATGGTCATGAACCTAACGATAGTAGCTTATTGAATGAGTGTAGGGATGAGTGGTTACTACCAGACAATCGTATTGTCCGCGGTGTGAACTCGTGCGGTTTCTATCCACTCGTTGAGCTCCCAGCCTCTACAGCATGGACGGTGGCGTTCTCTTTCCTGTAAATCAACAACATACGCAATCAGTGAGCTCTTCCGATGCTCCTCGATACCAATGGGACCTTCGCCGTCGCGGGAACTGAACCGATGGTGGCAGCAAGCCACAAAGCTGCGAGCACCCCTTTTAGGGCGAATAGTTCGTCCAAGCCATGGCCGCTGAAAAAGAGTGAGCCCCCTTGATACCGCAGGGTGCGCCCGATGTGCAGAATAAGAGCAGAGAGCCGGATTGTAATCAGGGCGACATGAACCGAACTAAATTGAACAAAGCTTGCTCCCAACCGCTGCCTTCGTGTTTAGCGCACGAAGTCCCCGCTCACCAGAGTGACAGCATGACAACGTACGTATGGCCTGGACGCCGTCCTGACTCCATTTTACCCGATTATGGACTCTGACCCGCCACCAGGCAAGCGCAACGACTAGCGTTTGACATCTTCGAGGTACAGCTCAAGAACGGAGAGAAAGTCAGAGTCAATGGTAATGCTCTCTGCTTCATACTCACACTCTCGCCTTCGGGGCCAGTGCGACAAGGCCCCGTGGTACTACAACCCTTCTGACCCTCCTACTCACCGTCATTCTCTTCATCAGTCCATTCAGGGGTACCTAGAGCATTTATACTGATATTCTAATACCTCTTTTAGACCACGTCTATTCGGCACCCCCTTGGGAAAAGCGCGAGCCAGTGCCATACTCAATAGGACGCATTCTCGAGTTTCTCCCCCCAGAAACTCCTCAGGAGGCCAAAACGAAGGGGAAGAGCCGCAACGGCCTTGACAAAAATCTTCGTGTACGGCTTGCCTGGTACTATCGCCCGACCGACGTCCAGGATCGGGGATCGGGTGACCATCGCACTCTACTTGCAGCCATGTTCTCCGAGGTAGTTCCTATTGTTAATTTGCGCGCGAAATGCATCGTCCGCCATCGGGACAAGATACAAGATCTCCCCGGGTACAAGAAAAAGGATGACCGGTTCTATTTCTCTCAACTATTCGACCCATTCACGAAAGAGACATATGAAGTCATTTTGGCCACTGAAGTCCACAATCGTGAGTTCACCTCGGCTTCCCCCGGCTTATGGTTGCCTTTGTCTCGCGCTTCTCAATCTCCGACGACCTGTCACGGCTGACTAAGCAATATGATAGTCCCTGCGAATATCAAGGAAGTATTAGTGTCGCGTTACGAGTATGTAGTATGCGAGAAGGAAGCTCTTCCCGACCTTCAAGATACTCTCCGATTGTGTGAGACATGTGGTGACTGGTGCCCTGCGTTCGTACTCATCGGCCCTTTTACCTGATTCCGCTCACGCTGTGGCTGCTCAGACCTGAATCTGTCATGTGCGAACTATGCAAGAAGCACTACCACATGTACTGCGTCAACCCACCCTTATTGGCCAAGCCCTCACGCGGGTATGGGTGGTCGTGCGCATCTTGCAACGACAAACGAGGACAAGGAGAAGATGCCACTGGGAAAGCCAGAGGAATCAAGGAGCTGAAGCGCAAATTCAAGCCGGCTCCTCGACAGTATTCCGAGGAAGACAATGACAAATACTGGAAGGGATGGAGCTTCCGTTACTTCGGGTACGCTATGATGATTAGAAAGCATGGCGCTGTGATGTCCATTTCTTTAGACAACATACGGTCGCTGAGGATACACTGGGTAAGCATCCCTCAAGGTAGTTGGCTTTGACTAAATTGCCCTTTGCAGATCCCGACGATATGATCTATGTTCGTGCACCTACTCGGGTTGGGAAGGCGCACCAGGCCGTGATCCCCGCCTTTGGGGAGCCGTCCTTTGGTCAGTAGTTTTCAACAAAGTTCACCTCATAGGCTGAATTTTTGCAGCGACGGATGACGGCTTTACCCGTGGTGATGACGACACCATCGAGCTACTGAGTAACGTTGTACATATGCCAGAAGAACTCGGTGAGTCCTTCTTGCTGCATTGCACTTCGTAACTAATTACTCGATCATTCAGTCGTCGAGGGCAAGTCGCTTGCCACTATTTGGAGACTATGCCTGACCGCCCCTTGTAGTTGAAAAACGGAAGGCGGTCCTTAGTTTACGGAAAGATCTCCAGTGCAGTGTCGATTGGTTGGAGGAATGCATCCGGCGAATGTCTGAGGCATACGCCAATAGGCTGTCGTTCTATTCTGTAAACATGAAAAACCCCTTACGCACCCGAAAGGTATGAACATCATTCTATTTCGAAGCCTAACTAACGTCGAGAGCAGTGGAAGGCGGAATCTCGATATACGGACCGAGAATGGAATACGGAGGAATCCGAAATCTTTGACGTATCCGTCCGCAAGCACGCCTCTGAACTCCGTGCAGTCAAGAATGATCTCAAATCACGAACGATGCCAGAGATCGTGCGCTACTTCGGCAAGTGGAAAACGTGAGGATATTGGTTGAGTTGTTTTCCCGGTCCCTAACCTACCTCTGCCAGACAACAACTCAAGAAAGCGAACGAAGCGGCGGCACAGGCAGCATTGGCAGCATCGGATTCATCACTTACACCTCGATTACTAGATGAGGAGGGATCCGTGTACAAGCCCGGAGATCGGCGCACTTTCACCTGCGGAGTCTGTCGTACAAAGGAATCGACTACTTGGTGGAAAGCACCGAAAGCCCTGGCTGGCGGAGCGATGTGCAATGAGTGCGGACTCGCATGGCGAAAATATAACGTACGGTCTCTCAAAGGCACTGAGAAAGAAAAGGAGATCGAAAAGCAACGGGCTATTGAGCGCGCAGAACGGGCCGAGAGGAAGGCCCAGGAGACCCCAGATCGGGAGTCACCACCGGTAACGAGAAGCGCCAAATTGAAGGCGGAGATTGGCTCGAAAGGAGGACCTATTCCACCCCCTATACCAGTGCCAGAGACGCGCGCTGAACGAGCAGAAAGGCGAGGAGAGAACAATGCACTTACACAGTCAAGTACCGGAAAGAGGGAAAGAGAAGGTAGCCCTCTACCTGGACCGCCGTCGAAGAGGCAGCGTATGGCAAATGGTACCGTACCCGCAGCCAGGTTGATGTGCTCTCTTTGCAAGCGCGTCGGACCACAGGGCCAAGTGGTCAAGTGTGCCACGTGTAACTTCACCATTCACGCCGGTAAGACTGTTATTTTTCAATTGGTGGCGCGCTGAGCTCTGTGCACCAGGTTGTGTTGGGGTCCCACTAGAAGAAGCCACGGCTGACTGGACCTGTGAAATCTGCACAAATGAGGAGGCGGAGACATCGAATATTGTGAGTAACACTGTGTTGATGCCCATTCACCTGACCCATGCTGGCGTCCTAGGACACTGCTTGTGTTGTATGCCCCAAGAAGCCAGCGGATCGCAAACGAGGTGCCAAAGACTCCGCTTTTTTCCGAGCAGCCAAGCCCACCGAGAATCGGGGATGGGTCCATATTATTTGCGCGACCTTCATCAGTCATCTCGAATACAGCGACGGAAGGCGAATGCGTTTGGTGGAGGGTATCAGTGCTATTCCAAAACGAGAATGGACACACGTAAGGCACTTGAACACTCCTACATGAACCAAAACTAACCTTTGTATAGACCTGCAAGTGTTGTCAAGGCGGCCCGGGCTGTCTTGCTCGGTGTGAGCAATGCTTATCGGTATTCCATCCAGTGTGCGCTTGGAACCATGGCTACAGATTTGGCCTTGAGCTTATACCCGTACGTTGAGCTATGAGCTTAATTCACTCGACTTATAAGCTTCCAAGGTTAAGGGTCACCAAAAACGCGAGTATCCTTGTGTGGAATTCAAAGGCGACCTTGGATGGCTTAGCCCTGTCATACTCTGTGATAACCATCCTACCCACTCCAGAAAGCTCTATGACCTGTGCGAGATGGACGAGAACGGAAAGGTATACGTGAATTCCTTTCCATGACAATTACTGACTCTTTGCGGTAGACCGTGCTCGAACTGTACAATGAGACCTACAAGCAGGCTCAACCTAAGGAGAAGACGTATGGCCTCCTTCGCAAAGCACGTCGGTTGGATGAAGTTGTCAAAGGACCTCGCTTCGATTCAACGCCTGTGATGGACCCGTCACTCGCTCCTCCGGCTGATCACAAATGCGTCCACTGCGGCACCGAGTTCTCGCCTTTCTGGTGGTCTGTCACCTCAGCTCCAGCTATTCCTCCCAGAGTCAACGGCCTCAGCGGAACAGCTGAAGAAATAGAAGTCAAGATCACCGTGACTGAGGAAGATGCTGTCATGGAGGATCACTCGGCCCCGGTAACGAATGACTCGCTGAAAGAGATAACGAACGGTATGGAGGTGGACATGAAATTACCAGAGCTTGATATGGCCGGCCACCATCCTGCTCAGTGCCATAGCTGCTACTTCAAGCGCCACCAGGAGAGCGACCAACCTATCGTTCTCGACCTTAGCAACCCTATCCCTGTTCTTGGCGCATGATTTTATGGACTAGTCCTGTGTTTTCACTTTCTACCGACTGGTCGGGTTTGTAGAATTAGATTTATGGAGCGGTAGAGTAGGCATAGACCATCATGTTTGAATATAATGATTACATGGGAAGCCAGATAAATCCCGAGTTCACAAAGGAGAACTAAGCAGTACAGGAAGTCAGAAAGTTCATGAAGAACAGCTCGGAATGAATATCGAGGTGCAGTGTCACGCAGGGATCCGTTTATAGAACAGAATATATGCAGCCCTAGTCTAGATGGGAGGTAAGCGCCATTTGGTCGCGTGGAGGCAATCAACTTACCACGACCTCACTCTTATCAGCTGTAATGACTCGACTGTCATCACAGTATCTCCAGCCACCAGATGAGGCGACAAACGCAGTATCTGAAGTTGCTCATTAATCACGTTTCGGACGATGCTAGGCCATGCTGCTTACAGTGACCACTGCTGAGAGTACCGTAGTGGTTCGTTACACCAAACAAATCATATCGGTAGGGTGGGACTTGCGCATCGGGGGACGGTTTGTTATAAAGAGGGTGACCCGAACCAGGGGGAAGGGGGGTCGGCATGTAATTTGTGAGATCAAGGCCCTTCACCGGGAAGTCGACCAGTGCCTCGATCTTGTCCGTGAAAGGACCTTTAATAGAGAACCGTTTAAGGTGAATGAGGAGTATCGGTGGGAGTCGAGAAAGGATCAATTGTTTGGTTGCCTTTCGTAACGTCTTGCAGTGCGGGCAGTTCCTGAACTTTGATCAGCACTGTGAGTGCACATCGAAGGGTATCCAACATACCAAGCGTCGGACTTCTCCATGACCTCGGCGCGTACGAACGCATCTAAGCACTGGGTCAATGTGACCTTGGTCGTACTGCGACCTGCTGGGATGGGGAGTGTCAAGTACATGAATGCATTATACGTTGTCGAGGTCTGTAGTTGACTGTTAGTATCCGCTGATCGAATAAAGCGGGAAACATTCCTTGTGGCAAGTCATGCACTGCATCCGATTCCTAAACTGCCCTTGGAAATAATCTACGACGAGACTGTTGTTTCTCATACGGTAGATCTTCCATTCCTGCTCGCTGGCAATTTGAATTGGTAGTGCTTCCAGCTCAACTTCTCGCTCTGGTCTAGTCTCGATCGTCGGTTTATCGATGATCCTATTAAGATCTTCGTGGAGGCCGTCTAGTAACGTACTAAGGAATTCTTGCGCGTCGTGTTGGTTGGTACCTTGGAATTGCGGAGCGTAGAGACATATGCTTTTCTGTGGGCGAGTGTTAGCACCAAATAAATAGGGTTCAGTAACCAAGTAATCATACTCGGAACATATTCGGAGACAGTGCATCCCCTTTCCACATGTCGGCCAAAAGTGCAGTATATGCTTCAGTGACCTTTCCTTTGGAACCAAGTAGATTCCAAATGTTGACGGCCTGTCTCCAACGGCCATCTAAAGCGGACGATGTCAGTTGGCCCGACCAAGCGGATTTGCGAACACGCACCGGTGAAGAAACGAGTGAAAGGCACTGCAGCGCTCAAACACTGCAGCGTGGAATTCATGTAGCAAGTGTTACCCAAATTCCGCAATCCAGATATCCCGATCTGCTCGTCCTTCCAAGAATTGATTGGGTAATCAGAGCGAATGATGCGCAAATTCTGATTAGGAAGTTGGAAGGCCTGTTGTAGTGAAGGGAATGGGGGGGTCTGTTTGACAGGCGACCTGGTACTTGAAGGAGTGGCGGCACGAGGTGGGGGTGGAAGAACATGCTGGGCGGATAGTTGAGGATAGTCGATAGGCTTGGCAAGGGATATTGAGCCCGAATAGGCATGTTGGCCTTGCTCTGCGTATTCGCTCCGTCGTCGGGAGATGGGGAATGGATTGACGGAGGCAGCCTGAGGCGGTGTGATGGTCGTAGCGGATGGATCCATTGGCGTCGGTTTAGGTGGTTCGGGTGCCGAAGGAGGTTTCGTGGCTAGTGGGGAGGGGTATTGGATGGGCCCCGTGCGCGTGAAGCTTGGTTGTGGTACCGGCGCCGGTGGTTGTTGTTGAGGCTTCCAGGGCAGTTAGCTGGGTGTACGATGTAACGATGCTATCAAAGGTCGACTATCTTACCACTTCGTACAACCCGGCGCCAGCACGAGAAGCGCCAGTGACTCCAGACTGAAGGGACGCCAGCTGAGCTCGTGAAAGGGCACGCTTGCGGACCAGGCGACTAGGGCCGTCTGTGGCCGTCTCGGACCCACTGGAAAAGGATCGTAAGCGCCACGTGCAAATAGTTGGCGTGTGCAACGCACCCGGTACCCTGCGGAGTGATTTTATCCAGTGGCGGATATCGTTCCTCCACCGAACGAATACTAGATACTGACGGACTCGAGCTTCTCGCGATGGGACCATCCGTGCCACTAGATCGTACACTCGACGGACCAGTGTTGTTTGCGGAGAAAGACCCGGAACCGACGAACGAGCCGACAGTGGGCGTAGACGGCAATCTTCTCAAAACATTCTCATCGTCTACCTCTTTTTTCCACGCTGCCAATCCACCAACCAATAACATAGGTGGGCGCTTCAAGGGCCTATGGAACTCGTTTTCGAATATTGCGCGGAAGAGCGCAGACATGGGTGAGTCTGCACCACCGAAGGAAGTACATTGATCATCGTAAATGACGATGAGATCAAACTTGGATCGGTTCTTGAAGAGGGCCTGCTCGTTTCCGGGGGAGATGACTTGGGAGGCTTCAATCTGAAAAGAGTTGATGCTAAAAAGAGGATCAGCGCTTAACGTCCGGAGGAGACAGTAAGGGCTTCACTTTTCTCTCCGCAAGACGCTAGGTTCTAGGCACACGATCGCATCGTGGTTAATGCGCTCTTGGTCAAACTGTTCACGGCTTCGGACATCCAAGAGGAGGATATTGAGTCGCGACTCGAGGAGCTCGAAAAGTCGGCGCGGAGTGATGGAGTTTGTGATAGGAATATCGACACTAGAAGGGCCGTCGGGGCTCCCAGAAGAAGTATTACTGTTGTTTTTTGGCGAGTTGTATGCGGGGTTCAGCGGCGAACCAGACGGATACCGCGTGTGCCTTGGTGAAGGAGGGCTATGGGAGAAGCCATTCATCCTCGCAGAATTGATAGGAATAGGCGGTGTGCTGGCGGGACGCTGCTCGTGGTTGTACAAACTGGAGTGGAGGGGCTTGATAGAGACGCCGTTCAGTTGCTTCTTGGGTGTCGGGGTTTCCCGGCCGTTTGTGGGTAGTATAGGTTTCTGGCCAGGGTCGTGTCGTGGTACAGAGGGGAAGAGCACTTCGTCTGGGTCCATTTGTTCCAATTCTTCAATTGTCGGGTAGGCAGAGGCAAACTCGGATGGTGATTGTACATGCATTGAAGCCAGATTATGACGAATCGTAGACCGTGGGGCGTTATCGGACAGCGACTGTTCCGAGCCGCTCGGAGATGGAGGTCCAAAGGCCGATATTGGAACCAGTTGGTGTGGGGAAGAAGATACTGGAGGAGGTGCGGGTGTCGGCCGCATCACGGGCCAGGTGCCATCTGCTGCGAGCGGACTAGATGGCTTGCCGAGGCTGGAAGACAGCATAGGGTTCGATCGCTGAACGCGCGGACTAGTGCTCACAGGTATTCCAGGACTGGATGGCCACGTGGGTGTTTGTGAACGCACGGGCGTTTGCGGTCGTCCGACGCCTACGATGTTAGGCGTTTGTGGTCGCGCTGATGGAGTTTGCGGTCGTACTGGCGTACCAGGTCGTACTGGAGTACCAGGTCGTACTGGAGTACCAGGTCGTACTGGAGTGGGCGGCCGTAACGGCAACGTTGACAGCTGCGGAGGACGTTTGGCCGCCCGTAGGTCTCCTGCAAGGCCGGCATCCTGGAGCGATTTCAAGCGTTGTGCGATATTTCCGCTTCCACTATTTCTCCGAGCATGCCCTTCTCCGCTTGTCCCGTGGCCGGCTTCGCTGTTGGCTGCCCTGGAGGGATGTATGGGTGAGACGAAGTCGCAAGGCGCAATCGAGATGAACCTGGGACCCGTGCGGGGAGTTTGCCCGTCGCATGACCCCGGAATCTCCAATCAAGGATCGAGACAATTAGATGCTTACATTCGAGCCTCTCGCTCTAGCAGTCGCTGCTTGACGGACTCCACGCGGTGCATATACGACTCGAATCCGCCCTGAGAAGAGTCAACGAGGGTCGTGAGGGAGGCTACCTACATACTCCTAATAGATAGTCCTGCACTGCACGATAGAGAGCGCCGTGGCTGGCCTTTTGGGCCTCGGTTTTGTACTCACGGCTCTCTTTAACATGCTGGAGGAGCCTGGAAAGGGCCGTATATCGTTCAGCAGCAAAACGAGTTTGGTAAATATTAGTATCGGCTCACATGCCGGCCTGGATGAGCTTGAAGTATGCGCCGGTGAGATCGCTGTTGTCCTCCTTGGCCTTGGCCTCATCCTCACATCTCTTAAGCGAGTTCATCATCGTCACCGGCGACACTCCTTTGACTGAGCGCGTAACCTCCGCCGCCGCTGCATTGCGGATCTGGATCACCGTCTGCATTTCGCTCCCGGCTCCACCCGCACCGTTGGAGAGATGCATCGTCGTCGTTGTTGTTGTCGAGGACATGCTGTTACTGTTGTTGACCAGGAAGACCATCGAACCCGCAGCTGCTCGCCGCAGTCGTGGTGTAGTTCAACTTGGAATCTGACGTGGTGCCGACGGGTTCGGCGGGTCCAGGACCGTCTCCTCGGGCGCTGTTTGCATCTTTATAAGGACCACATGCAGCGAGTCGGCGAGTAGGAGAGTGGACCCGTGAACCTACGCTCTGATCTTTCCGAAGGCCCTACATCACCCTGCTTTTAGTTTCTGTTTTAACCAGTGGGAACCACATCATAACTAGCGGGCTGGAATGATTTCTAAGGTGTTTATCTTCTCTCCCCTTCCTGAACTGTCAACTGACATACTCATCACACATTGATTCAACTTCACAGTCATTCAAATGTTCAGAGCATGTGTACTATTGTGCATACAGAGAGAATGTTTGGACCATAGGGGGGTTGATATAAGACTCAGGAATGGGACAGAGAAGAAACCTTATTGGAAATTCAAGAAGCCCTGTCTTTGGTATGAGTACCTCTGTGGTGACATTTAAGGCCTCTCAGCCTTCAAGAATAGGAACAGGCTTCAGGTATACCTCTTCCAAAGGCAGATCTCGGGGTTTATAGACATCCCGATTCTTCGCTGCTTGATCCCGCTTCTGTCTCTCGTTCTTCATTGCTTCCCGGAAGCCAGATTTCAACTCTCCGTTGAGTTTTGTCTGAGAGACTGGTCCTTGGTTGCAATACTTGCATTTACAACGCTCTGGCGGCATACCAGCAATAAGCCAGGCAGCATGAGGTATGAATTCCGCCGGCGAGCGGAATCTGTGATAATCGTCTTTGGGAAATTAAGGATAAGTGAGAAATAAGTATGATACAAGAGAGCAGAGGGCACATACTATAGAGATACATATCCACTCTATCAGTGACGTGGTTGTTTCCTAACTCATCGGCATATAATATGTAACCCTTAGGGAATTTGGCCAAAAAGTAGTCGACTAAAAGTAAAAGCAATGAGTAAGGGCTTGCTAGATAGAATGATCATGTATATACTATGATCAGGTTGGAGCAGGAACCTGACTGCCAACTCCTTGCCAATCTTCTGTCTCCACTCCTTGGACCTGGTTGAATCATCGAATTGCCGTCGGTGCTGCCTTTTTTGACCATCACGGCGGCCACTATGACGATCAGGAAGGCGGCCCTCATGCACATGCTCTTGCTGACTGTCGGAGCACGTGATCTCTAGCAATGCACCATTCAGGGAGTAGTGGTACATTATGTGTGCAATTTGGATTTTTTTATATGTCTATTTGTTTCAAGGAGATGGGGAGGTTTGAGTCCAACTTACATCTGACAGAAAGGCAATGTGCAAGCATGCTTATATACTCAACAACTAACAAAGAAAGCTGTGTACATCGCCTTGCACATACGTTGCTGACTCAGACACCATTGAAATCGGAGCCACCATTGAGTAGAGTCCATAGAGTCCAGAATATGTGGCCAATCTGGGTACAAGCACCGGAAACGTCTGACTCGACAGTAATTCCTTTCAACTGATGTCTTGAACGGCTAGGGGATCGTCACTATCGACGAGCAGGCCTTCCGATGTCAGCTGCGCTTTGATCTTGCTCTTGAATAGACGCTGGCCCTCTCACATAAATTCAAGGCCAAGCACGCATGCCCTCAAACGGCGTCCTTTTAGTCTCGGAGCAGCCACGGCTTCGAAAGGCTTGCAAGCAACTTGCCAGACAAGCACAATCAAACACAAGCACTAAATATAGCGCCTCGATAGGCAAGGGCCTACTAAAATATCATCAAAACTTCCATATGAAGCATGATCCGGCTGTCCAGGCGCATTGGGGCTGATGGAGTCAAATAGATCGCCGTGTGACGTTTGGAAAACATAGCATAATAACTATGACAGGAATACACATAACGAGGGAGCACGCACCGACTAAATCACCGGTTTCATCCGCAGCATCGCTGCTGGCCTCGGTTGTGCTCAGCCCGCCTCGCAATCTTCTGCGTCCGTTTACTGCGCAGAAAATAGTCTTGGTGCTCGGTTTGTATTCTAGGCTTTTGCTTTAAACAATGGAGCGTTTCCCCCAACCAAGCGGCGTTCCCATGCACCCGTTGCCTACCTCCGTCTTGTTATTTGCTTGGGATCTTCCGATGTTCCAACTCGATTATCATATTGCTTTGAGGTAGTGTTTCCGGAAGGTTGGTATATAAGCCAACGACGCCTACAACTCATCCGACTCCCCATTCCTAATTTCTGCCCGCTCTTCGCTCCTCCACTCAAGGCATCGACTCTGTATTGTCCTCCACATATACAAAGCGTTTTTTTTCTCTTTCTTCTCGATTCCTGACCCCCCCGCAGTTGCTTGCCACTGGTCCCCGCTCCGCATCATCACGCGCTCGCGTATCTAGGATACCAATTTCTAAACTGACCGTATCAGTGCGGTCTCTTACAGGAATCAATACGGTTCTAGTCATCCCTCACAGCTCCACTACCACAATCGACTGGCGTTCCCTGATAACGGTTTTAAATTTTTGACCCAAATAAAGGGAGTAAGATCTTTGTCTACAAAAGGGAGTGGGATATATGTACAACCTCGATCGCCCCTAGCTTAGTCCTCCATATCCCACGGATGTTTAGTTTTTTTGTGATATATTTGCCCGATACTTAATTTACTCGTTCTTGGTTAGGGCGTTGATTGAATCAATTTCATGGGTCGTTTGACTGCGTCAAAATTTTCAATCAAATACTCTGATGTGAACTCTCCACTCCGACGCCACTATTGTTCGAGAAAGCAGGAGTTCATAACTCCCGCAACGCCTCAAAGCATTCCTATCACCAGACGTGAGAGTGGATTGGGTTATGGGAGAAGAATAGCTACCTTGCGATAGATAGGTATCTAATACCGTTAATGCGGCCCAGGCGATACATGATCCAGCGAGTTGATGAGAGAGCACTTTTGCAACCACAGGATGAGCCCCACTGAACCCAGCAATTCAGAAATCGTAAAGTTCTGGCCGGTCGCTCTTGAAAGCAACCGACTTTTTTGGTTTATTCATTGGTGCATGTGGAGGTTTTTCATCCGAACTGGTGACGATTGACTGGGTTTGAGTGATTATCTCAACAGAGGGAGTGGAGTGGACATGGGTTTGCGCAATGGTAGGTGTAGGAGGAAGAATAGAGTCCACACTGGAAACACTAGTGGGGGGTATAGTCCGACGTTCACTCACTCCGCCTTCGATATCCAAATGAAGGGTCTCGATGACGAAGCGCTTGCGCATGCATTTGAAGGCTAGATTATTCTCGCCACCGCCGGCTGTGGTCCCGGTTCCTCCACCAGTGTGAAGCCCTCGTAGCTCCGAGAACCTGTACGAAGGCGGCAGCAAAGTCGTCGGAGCAGGCGTTGAGTGGATGGTGAGCAGGCCAGAGTACTGAGGGAACGAAGCGGAGAGTGATGGGTGGGATGAAAAACCTTGCAAAGTAATGCATGCGTCTGAACTGAAACCAATTTGGGATATCCACCCACTGACGACGGCGGGCGAGGATAAATGAGGGGGGAAGGTGACCAGGACGACCGCATCCTTAGATCTTATCAGGGTCCTTAAACTGATCATGAACCGTATTATTTGCTAAAACAGCATCAGTACAACGTTGACAAAGGCGAGTGGTACTTGCCTGCGGTGTGCAGTCACCCCAATTGAACCCACCTAAATTGTTCATGCATATTCTCAGAGGCTTCCGTGTATTATTAACGCCACTGTGCTTAAGTAAGTGGGGAATCGGCAAAGCACAAACGCAAACGAACTTTGGCCGTGTACCGAGGACTTGAGTAATGCTTGACAATACGCCTTCTAGAGGTGATAGATGGCCTTGGTTACCAATTGGAATTAAAATAAGTTGACTTGAAGTCATTGCAACCCTTAGAACGCCCGGAGGGATCTTGGCTGTGAGATCGAAAGCTTGACAATAGTCGTCCGCTAAATTGACTTGTTCAAACTGTATTACAAAATACCAGTAAGTCGAAAAACGTACAGTTAGACGGGTTATGGTCGACGGTTGTGCGGAACTGTTCCATCTTCTCATACCGCCAAGCAATCTTAACTTTCTCGTCCTTATGCGATCCCTCCTGCTCTTCCAATTGAGTTATCTCATGATCTAATTCATTCTTGGATCGGCTTGTCCCGGGAAGCCACATACATCCTTCGAGAAAGACGTTAGGGTCGTCTTCGACTAGGCAAACGGCTTGACCAGAGACCAGCCCCTGAGATACAAAGTACCTGGAGAGCAACTCTCCCCACGTTGAATGAGTATCTGGTGCCAGGACGGTCAAGACATGGCCCAAGGGAAGCCCGCCACCAAGGATATCGTCCAGAGAGGGTATTCCGGTGGAGATCTGGAGTAAAGATGAGGTCCCAGACACCAGGCGGGTGCCTGATGTCTGCAAGACCTGCGGTGCGGGTTGTCGCCGTTTGAAGGAGGACATGGGTGGGGCACGAACTTCGCTGGACCTAGCCATGGAGCCCCTCCAGCCTATGGATCGAAAAACAGGACTCGAGGTTAGTTTTTGGCTCTTTCAGGGCCGCAAAGAATCTATTCTAACGCGAAATGTTGCGCCACAGGTGTTACATGGTGTTCTAGCAATCAGTATGTCATCGTAATTGCCTCCAACGTGTCCACTAACGCCCCGTGCCATTGAGATTCACCTCCAGGCTGTACTTTTTTACCAAGTCTCGACGAAGCCATTGCCACGGCGTTGCCAACGACCACAACCCCCGATACGTCCTTGAGACGCGGAGATGTCGTAGAAATACAGGGACCTAGCGGTTCTGGGAAGACTCAGTTCCTCTATTTCATCGTCATGACAACTCTACTGCCCTTCGACCTTCCACTCGAGTACCGCCGTCGTGTTTCCTTGACAAAGCCATCCCAGGCCGCCTTCAAAGCGCAGAATCTCTTGATCGGTGGTCGTGGAAAGTCTGTGATATTATGTGATTGTGATAGTCGCTGGTCCTTGCGTCGACTGCATTCGATGATCGTCTGCCACCTCCAAGGACGTCTGAAGCAAGCCCCATTCAACATCTCAAACACTTCAGCATTCGAAATACGACCATCTCTTGAGCAAGTTGCCGAGAACATGCTCTGTCATTTACACGTATTTCGCCCTGCTTCCACCATTGCGCTCGCTGCTACCCTTCGTTGTCTACTGAGCTACCATGCAAGAAAGATGAGAGACGAGGGTATCTCCGTTCTCATCATTGATCCTATCAACCCTCTTTACTGGCACGATCGTTGGGTCGTGGAAGCGGCCGACGCAAATCAACCCGGACCAGCAGCACGGCCTCCTCTGCAAGCAATGATATCGGCTCTTCGAGAACTAGTTAGTGTATATAAGCCGCTCACATTTTTAACCAACCATGCGCTCGTCTCGTTAACCCATACATCGGCGTTTTACAAGCAACATCTCCCACCACCGTACCCAGACCCATTCGAAACGAACGCTCAAACTCGCCCAAAAGCATCTCCGCTGTCTTTGACGCATCATATTACACTTCCGCTCCCTCGTATAGCAACCTACTCAGCATCAATGACTTTCGAGGCCGCTTGTTCGGACGCAGAAAGGCGAGAAATGGTGGAGAAATGTGACATTGTTGGATTCTTACGAACCCCTCCTGGAGAGTTTCCCGAGACGAAAGTTGGAAGTTTTCACTTTGGCATTGAGACCAGCGGCCTACGTGCTTGAGGCGCGATCCGCGTTATAAATATCCGAGATTGGCAACCCGTTTGACATTTGTTTTCTTCACGACGGGCTATTGAGACGGTCCACCTGTGACTTTTTGACAGGGTTTGACGTCAGGTCGCGGCAACGTTAGAGAGAGGCAAGGTGTGGGCTCAGATTGGCTCGGCTCGTAACGTCTATCTTGCAGCCGAGCGAGTACCTCACAGAACGTTGCAACAGGTAAATCGATATCTCATAATATTGAACGACAATGTTTTCAAGATGATAAGATTATGGGGTGTCTTCATAGAAATTGTTGATTATTTCAATTGGTATTCGGTGCGAGATTAATAAGTAAAGAAGAAAAGAAGTGTTTGGTTCGGGTCACACGATAAGCTTCCGGATCATCTGGGATCTCCGCCAGTTGGTCCTGGCAAAATAGGTGTGCTCAGGCTGCTGAACAGACGTCTCTTGTTCTCTACTAGTATCACCTATAAATGCATTCCCCATCTTCCACGGCAAAAATGGCACCAATGATCGGAAGAGCTTGGCTCCCAACAAGTTATCCACTGGAATACATCGCCACATACAGTACTATGTGTCATAGAAGATGCTCTGCACGTAGGAGGAGCGACGGTATTGTTTCTCCCTCTGCCAAACGGCCACAATCACTCGGCACGTGACCGATGCAGCAGCCTTCAGCGGGGATTGAAACTCAGCAGCAGTAAAAATTAAACGCTGTATATAGGTGACGGATCGAATAGAGAATATCGATTAGACCCCAATGTGTGTAGTGAGCCTCATGTGAGCACAAAAGGGATGCGTAAGACCACACCTGCAATGATCTGAGATGAGCAGGGCTGTTAGAGCGACTGAGCGAATGTCCATCCACCGATAGGGTACGGTTATGCTTTCCATTGATAGTCAGTTACTATACAATCCATTGAGATACTGGGCCACAGGAGCAAAAAAGATGAATGGCGTCTGTTAATGGCGTCATCCATCGAGATACCAAGCTGTATGAGTTGAGCAAGTAAGATGGAGCTGATAAATCCAAGGCCGCCCGGGCTCTATAAGAGCACCGGAAATACCAAATCTGCACAGCATGGGATATGATTGAAATGTGCTGTAGAGTACGTAACATATGATTAGAAGAAAAATGGGGATAAAACCGAATTTTTTTATGTGGACAAGAGGAGTATCCATTTTCTATACAATACAAGCGTATAGGAGGGTATGGTATCTACAGGGAAAGCATGAGATAAATATAAACTAGAAAGAACGACACAGAGGTTGATCAAAAACCAGTGATCAACTACCTCCAGAGCACAGCAAGAATGGAATGAGCCTGAGGGGGCCTTGTAGCCTGGCAGAATGAAGCACAATCTGCTTGATACATAAATCTTTATGTTCTTGTCATACGGTGGCACTGATGGTTACGATTCTATAAAAATTTCAAAATCTCACGCGACGCTAAATTAATGTCACTTCACTGAATAGGGGCACAGCCAGGGTTCTAGGAGGGTGGAAAGGAGGGTGGAAATTTCAACAAGTGGCTTGGGCCCTACGATAAGGACAACATTAGCCCAAAGCCTTGCCACATCTTCTTGTTCTAATGGATTTCAAAGTGTTGCACGCCAGTCATATGGCAAACCTCCACCTATTGGTAAGTAAAGTAGGTTGCCAAGTGGTAGGGATGGGGGGTTAAAGTTGTGTGTCATTGCACCAGCTAAACAAGTAACTTTCCACCAGGGCTCAATGACAAGCTCAGCAGACCAGGCAATGCTCTGGTCACTATAGGTTACAAGGACATCATTTCATAATGTACATTGTAACATTGGCTGAGAGAAACATACGCACTAGCAATCACTGTGGTTGGAAGAGTGCAAGAAGTGCTAAACATGCTGACCCCTGCGGGTATATTGTTTCCTGTCAGTTCCACCCCTTTTCATAATGGCCATTCTATACCGTGTAGGCATGCGGTAAGCCTCGTCCTCGTCAACTACATTCAGTGAAAGGTCAAGGTCATGGATGCAAAAAGCCAAAGTGATGGCGGTGTTATACCCTACGGCAACAAATGGCGAGATCGAGTAGTTTGATATTGAGAAAGTCGGTTCAACTTTCTTTGCCGTTGTCAAGTCAACCTGAGGCTAACATCCATATATCTAGCATTCATACATGCACGGTATTGCTGTAGGTAATCACTGCGTTTTCTTTTCCTCAGTGATTGGCGCAGTTGTAGCAGACTTGGCTTGGTCTGTGTGATATTCAGCGAGTGCCCTGGCGTCTGCTCGTCGAGCCCACTCTTGTCCACCCTACAGTCCACAAGGACGTCAGAGGCTCGCTAATCAACGCGTTAAGATGACACCTTCACATACCTGAAATGTCAATACCAACCCTAAGCAGGCCGCGATAAGCGTGTTGCCAGCCGCCAGGACGCGAAGGGCCTCAATCTGAACATCTCGGGTTTCCCCCTCGACGGGCGCGCACACAGTCCGTAATCCTGGAATCACAACGGTCATGTATAGTAGGACGCCAAACATATACGCCACTAGAAACGTGTTCAATGATCTTTGGCATGCCAAGGGGTCCAATCAGTAAGGGAAACACAAACCTAGTGAAGAGCCATCGAAAAACATGGCACTCTCATCCCATTTATGAAGCTTTGCGATGAGCCCAGCGCCGCCTATCGCAACAACGCCATGCAAGAGATTCTGGAATTGGAGACAGAGTGGATATATATCCAATCAACATTGAAGGTGAGAGCGGGGCATATAGAGGATGACTAGCGTCAGTCTCACGTTCGCGGACTGTCGTACCACTAACCTGGACGACTTTTGGCGCATTGTAGAAAGTGGAATAATAGTAAAAGGCGTCGTCTATTGCCTTATCCGTGAGAGGCTGCCACAGAACACGGTAGTCGGCGTTGAAGCTGATGAAAAGGACGCCTACGTGTGCCAGCGCACCCAAGCGAAACGAGGAGAAAAGCACGATGAGATAGGAGGTGAAGAACGCAAGACGTTGGATAATAAGAGGTCTTTAGTTGTCAACTTTTGGCCAAAACGAAGGACCGGACACACCAAGCAGAAAACCAACAGCAGATAGCACCGCCGCGTGTCTATATCCCATTATACCGATTTTCTACGTCTACGCAAGCTGCAGGCTGGGATGTGTGAAGAGAAGATTTCCGATCTGATACACGGTTGGCGTCAAACAGGTTATTTGTTTTGCCCTTTTCAGGTTTGACTCCTCTCCATCTCAGAACCATAACGCTAGAGTCGCCAACGCAGTCAAAGAACTCTCTCGAGTTTCATTATGACCTTCTTCAGGATGACGGCAGCTACTGTTGGTACCATTCACAAGCCTTAGTCGCCAGCTTTTAATCAGACAAGCCAATGGAACATTCCTGACAACCCATCGCCCTCCGTCATTTTGGCCGTTGCAGATTTGTCCTTAACTCTACCCACACCTTCGCCCTTCGCCCGTGTCCGTCCATGCAATTACATTTGAAATTTTGGCAGCACGTCGTTGGCTTCTAGCGTAGCATTGTTCTTGCGAGATGACGCTTGTGATTTTTTCGATACTTGACGAATGATGTTGGTTTCCGGGCCTGTGGTTCGCATCCGCTCCATATTGCTCCAGAAATTGGCGAATTGATTAACAGTAGATATACGGGTTAGTATATCTCTAGCTCACATGGGCCTAAATCCCGCATGTCGAGATTCGGAAGAACTTTTCCACCACAGTATTTGGGCAAAAGGCGAACCATTCAAAAGAATGGGGCACCGTTAACATTTGAACGGTTCCCTCCTGCCTACCTCTGGTTAAACCCGGAGCAGACCCACCGAAGCAAAAGGTCAAACATCTTCGACCCTGCAACTCAGAGTAATAAAGGGGCGGTCGTCAGGACAGCCTAGACTCGGCGAGATAGTGACGGGTCCGAACAGTAAGAGGGTGTAGAGCTCGAGCCCGTCTACTGGGTTTCTCACCCACAGAAGGGCCATGCTTCTTCTGCCCTGTCAATGGACCGTGGGCGTTGAAGCACACAAGGAGGCGGTCAGAACTCCAGGAAAACCCTTCATTGAGGCGATGATGTCCAATGACAAAGTCTGACTGGTGTCATGGAGGTAGGGCGAAGTCTGAAACAGTCTGAAATGTGGAGCGTCAGAAGCAAAATACAGTCGAATGAAGAGAATCGTTAGAGTGGAATCCGTTATTTAGACGCAGAGGTGCGGTGAAGCTGATCGAGAGTCGCACCGATAATTGCGAAATTACGAGGAGGATAACGGAGACGTGGCGAATGGCTTGACTTGAGAATTGAAAGTGGTGAATTCCAAAGAAGTGTAGTTCGTACATACTCAACGAATACACAAATAACGTCAGAGGAAGTAATCTGGTGGCGGCCGCTTCGCCGGTATGGAACGGACATCCTACAAAGATAATTAACATCACTGAGGAAGAAGGGGTGAGGCAGACATACGGCAGGCGCATGAGCGAAGATTCTGTATTCCTGACGTAGATCCTCGTCCAGTTCCAGAATCGAAGCGACATTTCCGCACCTGATTGAGAATGAACATGTGATGGTGGAAGGTTATTCTGCTTGGTCGCGTGAAGAATTCCATAGAGACAAAGAGCGCACCGATAACAGTAGTTCGGAGCGCTCAAAACTGTTACGATAAGCTTGTCAAACATGAGCTTGTAACCCTCCATTGCGAGCTGGTGCGCCCTTGCAATAAGATCAATGTCGTTTGTACGAGCGAATTGCTTGACGACATCTCCGCCAAAGAGGAATCCAGCTCCTCGAGGCGATAAGCCCCAACCTTGAATATCTAAATGAATGAAATCAGCAAGTGATCGCCCTACGAATGGGATGGGCCGTAGGTCTTCTCACCATCTGGGTCTGACCAAAGCAAGTCACACATTGCACCATCATGCGGAACCTCTTGCTTTCGATCGATCGTTCTTATCTGTAAAAATGGGTCGATAACCGTAACGACCGTACAGCACGATGACATACGTGATCGATACTGTGCAGGTTGGGACTCAAGCCGCCATGGACACAGAACACTCGGCCGTCGACAATGGCCGCTAGAGCAAGATAGTCGAATACTTCGCAGCAGTAGCGCCATACAGCACTCGACCCATACTTGCGGTGACACTCATCGTAAAATCCATAGACTAGAGGCACTCTGCTGAGTTTGGAGTGACGAGGATTTGTTTAGTAATTGAGCCTCCCACTCACCTTGAGTAATTTGCCTACTTTCATGGTTCCCTCGTATCAGGGTGATTCTGTCAGGATATCGGACTTTCAGAGCGAGCAGAAGCAGAAACGTCTCCACTGAGAAGAGACCGCGATCTACAAAATCTCCTATTCACGCATTCAGTGAAGGCCTATCACAGCGCACTCTGAGAGGTAAAACCGCCGGCAGAGCCAGGAAAATAAGGCGGGCGCACCCATAAACAGGTAGTTCGTCTCGGGACAGTGCCCTCCCACAGTGAAGAGCTCCATGAGATCGTAGAATTGCCCGTGGATGTCACCACAAATCTGACATCATATCGTCAATTTTGACGATTATAAACCCATGTCACACACCCACCGTTACTGGACTGTCCACATACTGAACGTTTCCTTCTTCGACAAGTATTTCTCTCGCTTGAAGACACAGTTGTTTCACCTCCGCCTCAGTGACGATTTCGCAACGTTTTAGTTGTTCGATTTGTCTATCAACGGTGCGGGCATTAGTCAGAATTCTTGCTTGAGATCAACGCGTTTGACGCGTAAACAAACGCGCCTATCTAGATCAGGGAGCATGATTCAACGGCTTTCCAATGGACGTCCCGCGTTGGTCAGCGTCAAGGGGTGGATTACGCGGCGTCTTGGTTCTTGGGCTACAACCACAACCGAGTTATCTCTCAAGGTTTTTAGAGAACTGAACCATGGCTGAAGGCTTGATCGTGCTGCACGTCGCTCACCGTTCGAATCCGTATGAGGTCGTGCTCTCACCGGAGGCAACTTTAGCCGACCTTCAAGCCCAGCTAGAGAACCTTACTAGCGTGCCTCCGCACATGCAGAAGCTTCTGTACAAAGGAAAGAAGGCCGTTTCCCCAGAAGATTCGATTCACAGCGCCGGGCTGAGTAACGGCCTCAAAATTAGTCTACTAGGGAATCCGGAGAAAGCAATCAAAGGTCTCTTAGAGGAAGAAAAGGAGCAGAAGCGAAGGGAGGAAATAATGAAAGCGAGAGCCGCTAAACCTCGTCCTCAAGTACGTTGTGACCATCAAATGCATTTCACGTACTCGACTTCACAAACGACAGGTTCGAAATACTGGGCCTACAAAGCCTGCAACAAACTACAAGTTTCATCGTATACAGTCACTGCAGCACCTTCCAAAACCCCAACACGCGCTGGATCTCTTGGACCGCCTCGCCAATGATCCAGCGATCCAACATATTATGCAAGAACACAAATTCGTCGTTGGGACGTTGACAGAACTCGCACCACATGAACACCCGAACTTGCTCGGCCTCAACAAGAATGCCGGAGAAGTTATCTTGCTCAGGCTTCGCACTGACGCATATGATGGCTTCCGGCTGTACGCGGATATTCGCCGCGTACTTTGTCATGAACTTACACACAACGTATGGGGAGATCACGATGACAACGTAGGATCTACATTTCCCGCATAGGTATACCTGCCCAAGCTGACCGTCAGCTTAGTTCAAAGCACTCAACTCGAAACTAAACAGAGAAGTCG
>WNFL01432012.1_pt3 | contig 24151 bp, 21 predicted proteins | sample 5400361 | NCBI WGS metagenome assembly WNFL01 (sample SAMN13153351, study PRJNA577476) | soil metagenome | isolation source: 40 cm soil on Douglas fir-dominated hillslope | place: USA:California | collected 2013-09-17
CGCGCGATATTCAGCGTGGCCGCACCACCTCCGTGCAGGTGCTTCTCGACGGCTCCAATTCCAACGAAGCCTCCATCGTCTCGGGCTACGCGGCCCAGACCATCGGACGATTTTCAAACAAGATGACGGCGCAGAATCAGCGCGAAAAACTCCTCGCGCGGAGCGCGGGTCTGGGCGAGCCCGTGCACATCGCCGCCCCGCAGATCGAAGCCCGCAGCCGCGTCTGGTTCAATCCCGACCTGCACAGCCGCAACTATTTCATTCCCGGCGTGGTGGTGAATATCATCACGCTGGTGACGCTCTCGCTGACTGCTATGGCCATCGTGCGTGAAAAGGAAATCGGCACCATGGAGCAGTTGATGGTGACACCCATCCGTCCGATCGAGCTGATCCTCGGCAAGGCGCTGCCCTTCGTGCTGATTGGATTCTGGGACATGCTGCTGGTCGTCGGCGCGTCGCTGCTGATCTTTTATGTGCCTGTGCTTTGCGTCGCTGCTATTCCTGATGACGTCATTGGGCGCCGGCCTGTTCATCTCAACCGTTTCGCGAACGCAACAGCAGGCCATGATGGCGACCTTCCTCTTCTTCCAGCCCTTCTTCATGCTGAGCGGATTTTCATTCCCGGTCCGCAACATGCCCGAGATGGTCCAATGGCTGACGTACCTGAATCCGGTGCGCTACTTCATCGAGATCGTGCGCGGAATCTTCCTGCGCGGCTCCGGCATCGATACGCTGTGGCGCGAACTACTCGCTTTGGCGATTTTCGGCGTTCTGATTCTGACCGCCAGCACCATGCGCTTCCACAAGTCGCTCGAGTAATCCTACTTATCGCCCTGCTTCACCCACTCGACGTTGAAGTGCGCGTGCTTGATGGTCTTGTTCGGCTGGCCCTTTGGCAAATGATTCAGAAAGTACGAATACGAAGCGTGAAGCGTTCCGTCCTTGGCCTGAATGATCGACGGATAGTGGAACGATCCCGCGCCCTCGCCGCGCATGTCGCGATCCAGATGACGCGTCCACTTCCACGTCGCGCCTTCGTCGTCCGATAGCGAAACGGCCAGTGAATGACGCCCTCGCTCGATGTCGTTATAGATCAGAGCCCATATTCCGGCATTGGGCCCGTCGCGAAGAACCATCGCCTCCAGGCCCGTCCCCGGATTCGGAATCTCCGAATCCACCACCGGCGACCACGTGATCCCGTCGTCTTTCGAGGTGCTGACAGGAACGCGTTTCGGCGGACCGCCGTTGTCGCGCATGTACGCCACCAGCGTTCCGTCGCGTTTCCGAACGATCGACGGTTGTACGTTTCCGGCGCCCACCAACGGCTCGCTGGTGCTCCACGAGGCGCCGTTGTCGTCTGAAATCGCAATCAGTGAAAACGAGTAGCCGTCCGAATACAGCGGCACCAGAATGCGCCCTGAAGGAAGCTGCGTCGGATGCGCGCGCGTCATCCAGCCCATGCGCGAAAAATATTTGTCGCCGGCCTTCTCGAGGATGCGCTTTCGATAGGCGACCGAACGCTCGCTCTGATCGCCCGACGCCATCTGCGGCTCGATCACCCGTTTCACCGTCGCTTCGAAATTGCGCGGGATGAAAAGCATCTCGTCCGTGATCGACCACTTCGGCACGCCCGAGACGTTGTACTCGGCCGGCTTCGCGATCTTGTACTTCATCAGCGCCGTGTGCCATTCGTTAGCCAGGATCACCGGCCACAGCAGCCACAGCCGCTGATCCCGATCGATGAACATGGCCGGATTCGCGTCCGGAAAATTTGGCGTGTCGGCCAGCGTCATGCGCGGCGTCCACGTCTTCGTGCCACGCGGCATGCGCGAGCCCTCGATCTTCACGTCGTCCGCTGTGCGCTCGCCTGAGCCGTGATACCAGCACACCAGCAATTCCTGATTCGGCAACTCGACAATGCAGGAGGCGTGATTGTGCCAGGTCTCCAGCGGAAAGATGAGTTCAGTTTCGAGAAATGGCTTGTCGGCGGCTGAAACCGCTGACAGGGCGGCTATCAGAAGAATGATCGTACGCACAGTGGAACTATAATCGCAGAATGCGTTTGCTTACCGCGTTGTGGGCTCTTTCGATCTGTGCGAGTGCACTGGACCTCCGCCGAGCCACGGTCCTCACGCCCGCTTCGCCCACGGTGCGCGAGCGCGCCGCCGTCACGATGCTGGTGGAGGAAGTCGAGAAGCGCACGCAGATCCGTTGGCCCGAGTTCAGCGCAACAGGAGCGGGGATTGCGATCACCCGCGGGAAGGGACCGGCCGAGGGCTATCGCATCGCGGTGCGCAACAACCGTGTCGAAATCGCCGGCAACGACGAACGCGGAATCCTCTTCGGCATCGGACGCTTGTTGCGCGAAATGCGCATGGAAAAGGGCGTGCTTGAAATCGCCGACAACCTCGACATCACCAGCGCGCCAAAATATCCATTGCGCGGCCACCAGCTTGGCTACCGTCCCAAGACCAATTCTTACGACGGATGGAACGTCGCCACCTGGGAGCAGTACATTCGCGATCTCGCGATCTTTGGAACCAACGCAATCGAGCTGATCCCGCCGCGCTCCGACGACGCCGCCGACAGTCCGCACTTTCCACTGCCGCCGATGCAGATGATGATCGAGATGTCGCGCCTGGCAGACAAGTATGGTCTCGACGTATGGATCTGGTATCCCGCGATGGATAAGGATTACGGCGATCCGAAGACGGTGGAATCCGCCCTGAAGGAATGGGCTGAAGTCTTCAAAGCACTCCCGCGCATCGACGCGATCTTCGTTCCCGGCGGCGATCCCGGTCACACGCAGCCGAAACATCTGATGGCGCTGCTTGAAAAAAAAGCGCAAATGTGGATGTCGCCGCAAGGTTTCGACGCAGCGTGGATGGACGAGTTCCTCGGCATCATGCGTAGCGAGCCGGCGTGGCTGTCCGGCATCGTTTTCGGTCCGCAAATTCGCATGAGTCTGCCGAAACTGCGCGACGCGATTCCGAAAAAGTATCCGATTCGCCACTATCCCGACATCACGCACAGCAAGCAGTCGCAGTACCCGGTGCCTGATTGGGATGTAGCCTACGCGGTCACGGAAGGCCGCGAGGTGATCAATCCGCGCCCGGTCGATCAAGCCAAGATCTTCCGCCTGCTGCAGCCCTACACCAACGGATTCCTCACGTACTCCGAGGGCTGCAATGACGACGTGAACAAGTTCGTCTGGAGCGCGCTCGGCTGGGACCCGAACGCCGACGTGCTCGGGATCCTGCGCGAATACAGCCGCTACTTCATCGGCGAAAAATACACGGATGATTTCGCGCAGGCGCTGCTGGCGCTCGAGCGCAACTGGCGCGGGCCTCTGCTTACCAATGAAGGCGTCTACACAACCCTTGCCCAAATTCAGAACATGGAGCGTGCGGCCTCGCCCGCGACCCTTGCGAATTGGCGCTTCCAACAGGTTCTCTATCGCGGTTATTACGACGCCTATGTCCGCAAGCGCCTGCTGTTCGAAACCGCGGCCGAGCAACGTGCGCTGGACCTGATTCGTGCAGGCGATTTCGCGGCCGCGGACGCCGCACTCGATCAGCCGCTGCCCGCGGACGCATGGCGCGCGCGCTGTTTCGAACTCGCCGAAGCGCTGTTCCAGAGCATTCGCATGCAACTCAGCGTGGAGAAGTACAAGGCCATCTCCGTCGATCGCGGCGCCACGCTCGATACCATCGACTATCCGCTCAACAATCGCGAATGGCTCAAGACGAAGTTCACCGAAATCCGCGCTATGGCCGAAGTCGCTGCCCGCCGCAAAGCCATCGACGAAATCCTCAACTGGACCAATCCCGGCCCCGGCGGATTCTACGACGACCTGGGTAATCTCACCGCGCAGCCGCATCTGGTCCGCGGGCCGGGCTTCGATAAAGATCCCGCGTTTCTTGAATCGTCGGTGGTTGGATTTATTTCCCGAACCACTTATCGCACCAGCGTGCGAACGTTCGTCGAGTCGCTTAACGATGCGCCGCTCCAGATGCATTACGACGGGCTCGACCCGCGCGCCCGCTACAAAATTCGCGTGATCTACGGCGGCGATAGTCCCAATCGCAAGATGCGCCTGGTCGCGAACGGCAAGATTGAGATTCACCCGCTAATCGCGAAGACCGTGCCGTACGCCCCCGTCGAGTTCGATATTCCCGCGGAAGTCACCGCGTCGGGTTCGCTCGACCTGGCGTGGAATCGCGAACAGGGGCTGGGCGGCAACGGCCGTGGCTGCCAGCTCGCCGAAATTTGGCTGATCAAGAAATGACCAAAAAATGACTGAACACTTGAATCCTGTCCGCCGCCGGCTCGCCTCAGGCGAACCCGTCTTCGCGATCACCATCACCGTGCCCAGCGTCGAAATCGCCGCGCAGGCCGCGCATCTCGGTTTCGATTTTCTGTGGATCGAAATGGAGCACTCCCCCATCACGCTCGAAACCCTGCGCTCCATGGTGCTGGCCACGCGTGGCGCTCCCGCGGCTCCTTTCGCGCGCGTTCCGGTGAACGAATTGTGGACCGCCAAACGCGTGCTCGACGCCGGCGTGCAGGGCGTGATCTTCCCCTTCACCACTACGCCCGAGCTGGCGCATCGCGCAGTTGCCGCATGCCGCTATCCGCCCACCGGCCGCCGCGGATCAGGTCCCGGCCTGGCCACTTTTTCCTGGCCCGAACAAGGCAATTATCACGATTCCGCTGACGCCAACTTCTTCGTAATCGCGTTGGTCGAAGAGACCGCCGCAGTCGAGCGCGTCGAAGAAATCGCCGCCACGCCAGGTCTTGATGCGCTTTTTATCGGCACCAGCGACCTGTCTTTCTCCTACGGCCTGCGCGGCAAGCAGGACGATCCCCTGTTTCAAAAAGCCATCGAACGCATCGTCGCCGCCGCGCACAAATACAACAAGCCGGTGGGCCGGCCAGCCGCTACGCCGGAACAAGTCACGGCGTTTCGCGCGCAGGGATTCTCGTTGTTTCAAGTAAAAACGGAGTTGGGATTTCTCTCCGCTGGCGCTCGCGATTTTCTCACCGGCGCCGGGCGTGCGTCGGCACGCGGCGAATCGAAGGGGCTGTATTAAACGCGCCCCACGCGCCGGAGCACCATGGCCGGTAGCGTGATGATCGACCAAATCAAGTGCAGCACGCCGTGCACCGCGATCCCGACGATTCGGAACGGTAGCAGGATCAGCCACACGATCGGATAGATCACCAGCGCAACCAGCGCCAGCGGCCAGCAAAACAGGAACAGGATGCACCAAATGAGAAAGGTCAACACGGCAGCTCCCCACTCCTAGGCTACGAAAAACTGCCGCGCCGGGTTCCCTGAATGTTCCTCCGCCCGAACCCGCCCGCGACGCTCCATGTAATCCAGGTGCGCCAGNNNCCGCGAAGTTGTGATGAAACGGCGAAAGCGTGCGCGGCCAGACCTTCCCTACCAGCGCGTGCGCGGTCAACGGCCCCGACGCCAGGTGCCCCAGGATTTGCCCACAGCGATCGTCATGATGCTGCGTGGTGGCGCGGATGCGGTCGCGATGCCCGCGAAACGCCCCGCCGTGCGATGGAACTACCAGGTCGACGTCGAACGGCTCCAGCAACTGCAGCGAGTCCAGATACTGCGCCAGCATGTCGTGCTGCGGATGCCAGGCGATGTTCGGGGTGATTTGCTCCAGCAAATGATCGCCCGAAATCAGGTAGCGATGCTCCGGCGAATACAGGCACAGGTGCCCCGGTGAATGCCCCGGCGTCCACACGGCTTGGAGCGTGCCGCCGCGAATCGGAATGCTCTCGCCGCCTTCGAGCGACCACCCAGGCTGATGCGGACGATAGCCGCGCCGCACGTCGACGAACACGCGTTCGATGCGATTTTGCAGCTCTTCGGGCACGCCCGCATCCGACATCGCGCGTCCGAAAAACGGCGGACGATTCTCTCGCGCCACCAGCGCCAGGTATTCCGCCTCCTCGCGATGCATGATCAGCCGCGCGCCGGTCAGATCCAGAATCCGCCACGAAAGGCCGATGTGATCCGGATGCAGATGCGTCAGGCACAGCGCGCGGACGTCGGACCATTTCAAACCGCAATCGCCGATCGCCTCTTGCAGCGCGTCGAAACACTCTTCCGTGGCGATACCGGAATCGATCAGCATGACGCCTTGGTCCAGTTCCACCAGGTGGACGTTGACCGTTTCCAACTCCCACGGCATGGGAAGCGTGATGGTGGTGACGCCGGGCGCGGGTTTCGTCATTTCTTCAAATTCGCGCGGCGCTCATGCTACGGCGTCCGCCGCGTGATAGGAGCTGCGCACCAACGGTCCGCTTTCTACGTGACGGAAACCCATCTCCAGGCCTAGCCGCTTCAATTCGGCGAACTCCTCCACCGGTACATAACGAATGATCGGGAGATGCTTCGGCGACGGCCGCAGATACTGCCCCAGCGTCAGAATATCGACGTTCGATGCGCGCAGATCCCGCATTACCTGTTGAACCTCTTCCAGCGTTTCGCCGAGCCCCAACATCAGGCCACTTTTGGTCGGAATCTTAGGACGCGATTGCTTCGCGTACGCCAACATATCCAGGGATCGTTCGTAGCGCGCGCCAAGTCTCACCTGACGATACAAGCGCGGCACCGTCTCGGTGTTGTGATTCAGAATCTCCGGCGCAGCCTCGAGCACGATATCCATGGCCGCGTGCGATCCCTGAAAATCCGGCACCAGCACTTCGACGCCGCATCCGGCGACCCGCTCGCGAATGGCGCGAATGGTCAGCGCAAACAACTCCGCGCCGCCGTCTTTCCGATCGTCGCGATTCACGCTGGTGATCACGGCGAACTTTAATCCCAGCGTGGCGCACGCCTCGGCCACACGACGCGGCTCGTCGTAATCCACGGCCAACGGCGCGCCCTTCTGCACGGCGCAGAACCCGCAACGTCGCGTGCACACGTTGCCCAGGATCATGAAGGTCGCGGTCCGGCGATTCCAGCAATCGCCCACATTGGGACACGCCGCGCTCTCGCACACGGTGTGGAGGCGCAGCTCCTCCACCAGCCGTTTTAGATTGCGATAATTCTCGCCGACGGGCGCGGGCGCCTTCAGCCAGGCAGGACGCGCAGGCCCGCGCGGTTCTATGGAAACCAACACTCTACTTCAATTCTAACAACTGCGAAATGCGAGTCTCGATAATTCGCGATTCGCTGAAGTTCACCGCGCGCTCAAAAAACGCTGGGAACATTTCAAATGCGTGACGCGGCACGAACCCGACTAGCTCACATTCGGCGACCTTCGACTCCCGGGCGATCGCGGTATACACGTCTTCGAGCGGCGTTTCCGCGTAATTCGTCAGGTTCATCGAAACCTGCGCCCGGCCGCGAGTCGCAAGATACACGCCCATGGCTTTCACGTGACGAAACCCGCCCGACGATTCGCGCAGTTTGCGGGCAATCTGTCGCGCGATTTCCACGTCGTTGGTCTCCAGGTTCACATTGAACGCGATCAGAAAGCCGCGCGCACCGATGCAGGAGGCGCCCGCCGTGGGATGCGCCGCGACGTCGCCCACGTCCGGCGGCGCACCGTCGAATCCCTCGCGACGGACACGTTCAAGTCGTCGCCTCGACTCGTTACGAGCCGCGGCTTCATAAAAGTAAGCTGGGACGCCGTAGCGCGACCAGATCACGTTGCCGACGACCCGCGCCAGCGAAGCGCATTCGCGCATCTCCACGCCATCCAGCGGAACGAACGGAATCACGTCCGCTGAACCTACGCGCGGATGCACGCCCACGTGATAGTTCAGGTCGATCAGCTCCGCCGCCTTCCCCGCTCCACGCACCGCGCCTTCCTTTACCGCCTCTGGCGCACCCGCGAACGTCACCACCGCGCGATGATGATCCGGATCCGCTTCCCAACCGAGCAGCAGCACACCGGGCACGGCGGCGATCGCATCCACGATCTTGCGCACCTTCGCCAAGTCGCGACCTTCTGAGAAATTTGGGACACATTCGATCATGGGAGATGCGGGAAGTACGATGGTAAGGATTGAAGCGCTCGGATCGCAAGTCGCCGCCTGAAAGACGGCGGGCCGCAGGATTGCCTGCCCCACCGAAAACACTCGACCGCGTGATCTCGCGCGCTGGACTCGGCTCGCGCACTGAAGCGCGCAGCTGGATCGGCGCCGGCCGCGTCGCTGTCAACGGCCGCAAGATTCAAACGCCGGATCACTGGGTGGACGTCGAGCGCGACAAGGTCACCTTCGACGGCCGCCCGCTCCGCGACGCGAAGAGAATCTATCTGCTGCTCTACAAACCGAAAGGCTACCTGACCACCTACAAAGATCACGAGCGACGCAAGACCGTCTACGATCTGCTGCCCGATATCGAGACCTTCATCTCGCCGGTTGGCCGTCTCGATCAGGACACCAGCGGCCTCCTGATCCTGACCAACGACACCAATTTCGCGGACTTCATCAGCAGCCCCGAATCGAAAGTTCCAAAGACCTATCTGGTGAAAACCTCCACGCGGCTTGGTGACGATCAGCTCGACCAACTCCGCCGCGGTGTCGAACTGAACGACGGCCCCACCCGTCCGGCGATCATCGAGCGTATCCGCGACTCAGCCAGCTCGACGTTTTTCGAGATCACCATTACCGAGGGCCGCAATCGCCAAGTCCGCCGCATGGTAGAAGCACTCGACGCGAAGGTGCGTAAGCTGGTGCGCACGCAGATCGGACCCATCGCCATCGGCGGTCTTCAGATCGGAACCTATCGTGAGCTCACGGAGCCGGAGTTACGACTGCTCTCAGGAAGCTCAGGATCGAAGCCAGCTCCGCGTCCTGATACGCACCCAGCACCGACGAATGCTTCCACGCGCTTCCGTCCGCGACCTTGACCGTGCCCGCCGGGAAGACCCGCAGCACCGGCGGTGGCAGCGTCAAGTCGTAGACTTTCGTCTCGCGTACACCCTGCGTCAGCACCAGCGCTGGAAACGAATCGCCGCCGCTCGTCGCCGTCTTTACCTGCGGCGTCACGAGCTCGCGCAGCGCGGCTACATTCGCAGGAATGTTCGCGATTGGCGTGGTCACCGCGATTCCCAGCCCGTCCAATGCATGGCATGTTGAGCAGCGTGCGAATCCGCGCACCGAATCGAAGAACAGCTCGCGGCCGATCTTCGCGTCAGCCGGCAGGACTCGAGGCGGCACTTCGGCGACCGGCATGCCGCGCCCCAGGTTCGGAGACGCGATTCCGTTCAGCGTCGCGACATAGGCCACTACCGCCATCAGATCGCGCCGCGGCAGTGTCGTCCCGAACGCCTGCATTGCGGTGCCGGTCACGCCCACGCGCGTGGTAGTCAGGATGTAGGTCTCGTCGAACCCGCGCGAGGCCAATCGCGGCGCGCCGCCGGCCGCGCCTTTCACGCCATGGCAATATCCCGTGGCGCAGGTTTTCGCGTAAAGTTCCGCGCCGCGCGCGATCAGTTCCTGCATGGTTTGAGCGAAACCGTACGGTGCCAGCACAAGAACTAGGCAGGCGAAACCGCCTGTGCCACTCATCGCGACTCCTCCGTCAGCGCGAACACCGTCAGCATAAAACCCGCCCATTCCGCCCGCCAGCGATCCCCAACCGCTCGGATTCGCGATGTACTGCCGCCCGTTCACCGAATAAGTCACCGCTGACCCCCGATTGCCTGCGCCAGTCGGAAAGCCCCACAGCTTCTGCCCCGAGCGTGCGTCGAGGGCGAAGAAATCTCCCTCCGGATCGCCCGTGAAGACCAGGTCTCCCGCAGTCGCCAGCAGCGATGCCAGGAGCCAGTACTTATATTGATAGGTCCACTGCTTCTTGCCCGTCACCGGATCGTAGGCGTCGATGTGACCATAGGACGTTTTCCCCGGCGGCATCTTGCTGATCCAGTTTCCGCCGATAAAGCTGCGCCCCTCGACCGGCTCGTCCTTGCGGGCGATCAGATCGTTGCACGCCTCCTGCGCGGGCGAATAAATCCAGCCGGTGCGCGGTGAGAATGCCGTCTGGTTCCAACTCTTGCCTCCCGTGGCGCCCGGGCAGATCATGGTGGTCTTGCCCTCCACTGGGTCGACGCGACCCACCAGTTTTCCGTCCTCGGTGATGCCGCTGATCCAGTTGTACAGCTCGATCATNGATAGGCTTTGAGGAACTCGCCGGTCTCGCGATCCAGCACGAACACGAAGCCGCCCTTGTTCACGTGCACCAGCAGCTTGCGCATTTTGCCGCGCACTTCGCGATCCATTAACACGCACTCGTACGCGGAATCGAAATCCCACGAATCCCGCGGCACCTCCTGATGGTGCCAGCGCAGCTTGCCCGTATCCGCGTCGAGCGCGACCACACTCGCGGTGTAGAGATTCACTCCATCGGTGCCGGCGCCCGGGTCGCGATCGCCCGAATACAAATCGCTGGCTGCGTTGCCCATGCCCCAATACACCAGGTTGAGCTTGGGGTCGAAAGAGCCGGTCATCCAGGGCGCGCCGCCGCCCAACTTCCAGCTATCGCCCTTCCAGGTCTCGTGGCCTTTTTCACCAGGACCGGGAATCGCGTAGAAGCGCCAGGCGAGGCGGCCGGTTTTCATGTTGAACGCTGTGAGGTAACCGCGATGCGCCGAATCGCCGCCGTTACCGCCGACGATCACGTTGTCTTTCACGACCAACGGTGCGGCCGTCACGTTACATCCGCACTGCTTCGCGTCGTCGATGTTGACCTTCCATGCTTCGCGGCCGGTCTTCGCATCGACCGCCACCAGGTAGTTATCGTAGGTGCCCATGAACACCTTGCCGTCGCCCACCGCCACCCCGCGATTCTGGGGTCCGTACGACACTGGCCCGCGTGGCAGCGGGTATTTGTAGTTCCACAGCAGCTTGCCGGTCGCGGCGTCCAGCGCGAAAAGCTGGTTGCGCGAGGTCACCAGGTACAGGACGCCGTTGACGACGATGGGCGTCGACTGTAGGCCCATCTCGTAATCGCCGGTCTGGAATTGCCATACCGGCGCGAGCCGTTTCACATTGGTCGCGTTGATCTGGTCGAGGGCGCTATAGCGCCAGGCGTATTGCGTGCCGCCGTAGTGCGGCCAGTCCTGTTTGGTCGCCGCGCCGTCCTGACCGAAGGCGAAAACGGAAAATAAGAGAGCCGCAGATAGACGCAGATTCACGCAGATCATTATAGTGCGGACGGAGGCAAAGAATTGGCCACGAATGAACACAAATAAGAAAGACCTTAGCCGAAGACAACCCGCTTCCATTGCACCTTCGGAAGCTGGAAGTTGATGAGGAGGGCGAAGCGCAGGCCGGAGGCTCTTAGGTAGTTAAGGCACTGGGCCATATGTTCGTTGGAGAAACATTCAACGCATTTGAGCTCGACAACGAGTTGTTCACTTACAACTAGGTCCGCGAGGTATTCTCCGACGGGGTGCTGTTTTGTAAATCACTTCATACCGGGCCTGCGACCTGACCGGGATTTCCCGCACGGCCAGTTTCGCGGATCAAAGCCCGCTCGTAAACCTTCTCGAAGAAGCCAGCGCCAAACACATTCAAAACTTCGTAGGCCGCACCGATGACGGCTTGGATCAGTTTGTCGGATTCGTGTTCACGTCGGCGTGCGCAATCGCATTTGTGTTCATTCGTGGCCCAAAAGGTTTGTGCCTGAAGGCCGACGAGATTCTCCCAATTCGCTGCTGGCGGCCGGGGCTTCGCGGACTTGTCGCCGTGCGTATCCGGCCGCCGATGATTTGGACGGCGTCTCAAGGAGGACCTCACAAGCTGGATGGCCCGTGTTTTTGCCCCTTTCTCGACGCTCGCCCTCTGATGACCGACATTGCTGCCAGTATTATACGAGCTGCCGCCGCTAGGCTGCTAAGGGTCTCCAGGAGTTCAGTATCACTACAACGCAACGCTTCCTGCGCAGGAAGATTTCTGATCCGAAGTTAGCACGCGCTCCCAAGCAGATCCGCGCAAGTCGTTGACGCGCAGGGTGAAGTTTCGTGTGACTGGGTGCATCCCCACTGCGCTTCGTCCCTGGGCCCGGGACCGCGCGCACAGCTAACCAAAACACCCCCGGCTGCCGATCCAGCAAGGAAGATGAAATCCTTCGGTACTTGTTGGTTGGTCCCCGCTCTTCTTGCGACCGTACTCCCCGCCGCGGTAAACGGTCAGTCCATTCTGCACTCCGGCGAAGGAGTATTTGTTATCACCGTTCGCGGAAGTCAGGGGGTCGCCTTCCGTGGGAGTTGCCTCTCTGCCATGGCTGCGGGTGAATCAACGCCTCAACAGATTGGAGGCACCGTGCCAGCCGAGTTCAAAGTATTCGGAACGGAAATCTATGTCAGCCTCCAAAAGGGAGTGGAGGGCGGCGATTTTGAAGTCGAAATCTTCAAGAATGGCCGCTCAAGAAACAGGGAACGGACGCGCCCTACGGTGTCGTAGCCCTTGCCAGCACGATGCCCCTCGCAGGTTTGCCAAGGCAGACGGAAATTCGACTGGACGGCTCCGTAAAATTCGCGTTTCTGACCCTGACCTCGGAAACCGGTGACACGGAACAGCGGGTGGTTGAGGTCCCATTTAGTAGGACGTTTTTCCCCAGGGAGGGCTGGATCGTAGGTCTCGCGGCGCAGAAAACACGCGTCACCAGGCCGAACGCGCTTTACGTTGATAGGCGGCTTGAAGTCCTGGACGACGGCCGTAACGGTTTCCTCCACGCGGAAATTCGGGTGAACGGTAGGGTCTTAGCGGAAGCCGGCGCGTCTGAGCCATTTGGTGTCGCGACCGTCGCAGTGCGTATCCCCTGACCTGTTTAGAACACCGATTTCGGCTGCTTTGGGGTGCGTTATCTGCGTTTATCTGCGTTCATCTGCGGCCACGTCCGCGTGCGCAATCGCATTTTGTCTTCGCTGCGTTACCCTAACAACTTATGCCATTACTCCAGGTGATCGTCCTCGGCATCGTGCAGGGCCTCACCGAGTTTCTCCCCATCTCCAGCTCCGCGCATCTCGTGCTGATTTCCTGGATCGCCGGCTGGGCCGACCAGGGCCAAGCCTTCGATGTCGCCTTGCACCTGGGCACCGTCGCCGCCGTGATCGTTTATTTCTTCCGCGACTGGATCCAGATCCTCGCCCAGGGCTTCGGCATCCGCGTATCTGGCGACTCCGGCATTTCCCGCAACCGCAATCTTCTGTGGCTGCTGGCCCTCGCGACCATTCCCATCGGAATCGCCGGCTACATTTTTAAGACCCAGGCCGAAGAGGTCTGGCGCAAGAATCACCTGCTGATCGGCATCGTCATGATCGTCGTCGGCATCGTCATGTGGATTGCCGATCGCGTCGGCCGTAAGCAAAAAGACCTGGGTCACGTATCCGCCGGCGATGCGCTGGCGATCGGCGTGGCACAGGCCATGGCCATCGTGCCCGGCGTCTCGCGCAGCGGCATCACCATTTCGGCCGGCCTGTTCCGCAATCTGGATCGCCAGGAAGCCGCCCGCTTCTCCTTCCTCCTGCTGACCCCCGCCTACGACCTTATGAAGCACCAGGGCGGTATCCCGGCCGACATGCAGGTGCCTTTCGCGGTGGGAATCGCGGTCAGCGCGATCGTCGGCGGACTGGCGATTCACTTCCTCCTCAACTTCCTTCGCCGTAGATCCTTGACGGTGTTCGTGTTTTATCGCATCGTTTTTGGCATAATAGTGATCGCTCTGGCTGTCTTCCGCTACCGCGGGGGATGAAGTATTTAGGACCGACGCAGTATTCCCGGCTCAACGAAGCCGTCGCCGTGGTGTTCCTGGCCACAGGCCTGTTCCTGATTCTCAGTTTTGCGTCCTACCAGCCGTTCGACCCTTCCTGGAACACCGCCACCGGAGCGGTCAAAGCCGCCAACCTCACGGGATACGTGGGAGCGATCCTTTCCGATTTCTTCCTCCAGGCCATGGGGTTAGGCGCCTACGCGCTGCCGTTGCTGGCTTTCCTGCTGGGCTGGCAATGGGTCCGCTCGGAACCGATTTCCTCGCCTACCGCGAAGATGATCGGTGCCGCCGTGCTCGCCGGCTCTACCTGCACGCTGCTTGGCATGCCGTCCAGTTGGCATCCCATCGCCAGCGCGATACCGGCGGGCGGCCTCCTCGGAGCAGCCCTGGCCGACTATCTCACCGGCTCCCTGAACATTGCCGGCGCGCTGCTGGTGACCGTCGCGAGCTGGGTGGTCTCGCTGTACCTGATCTCGAAGTTCGAAATGTCGCGGCTGGTGAATTGGATCGTCATCATCACCCGTGGACCTATCGCGCTGCTCCGCCGTCTCTCCAATCGCTGGAGCGCGTGGCACGAGAGTCGAGCTATCCTGGCCAAGCAGCGCGCCGAGAAACGCGCCTTGAAGAGAGCGATGGCCGAAAACGAAGCTGCCGAAGGTGCTCCTGGTACGGACGCGAAAGCACCCCGCCGCGGCCCGCGCCGGCACCTGGTCCCTGATTCGGGCCCTCCGCCGCTGCCGGAGTACCCACCTATCGTCGATCCGCTGGCGAACCGAGCCGCGCCGTTCGGCCCGCCGTCGCCTCCGCCGCGCATCGAGGACATTCCAATTCGCGAGCTCGCCCCATCCGAGCCCGAACCGTTCGCCCCGCCGCCCGATCCCGAGCTGCTGGCCGAGCATCGCGCCTCGAAGCTCGCGCCGGCCGTGAAACAGCGCATCAATTTCCGGCTGCCTCCCACCAACCTGCTTCAGGAGCCGCCCGAGCGCACCGCCTACGACAGCCAGGAGCTGAAGGAAATCGCCGCCCGCATCAAGGCTAAGTTCGAAGAGTTCAACGTTCACGGGAACGTCGTACAGATCAACCCCGGCCCGGTCGTGACGACTTTCGAATTTAAGCCCGAGGCGGGCGTGAAATACACGCGCATCACCGCGCTTACCGAGGATCTCTGCCTGGGGCTCCAGGCCGAATCGATCCTGATCGAGCGCATTCCCGGCAAGCCTACGGTCGGAATCGAAGTACCCAACTCCAAGCGCGAAGTCATCAGCCTGCGCCAGATCCTCGAATCGGAGGAGTTCACCGATAATCCCTCGCCCCTCACCGTTGCGCTGGGCAAGGACATCAACGGCCGCATCAAGGTCGCCGCACTCGATACCATGCCGCACTTGCTGATCGCGGGATCTACGGGATCGGGCAAGAGCGTGATGCTGAACTCGCTGATCATGTCGGTCCTGTACAAGGCCACGCCGCAGCAGGTGCGCCTGATCATGGTCGATCCCAAGCGCCTCGAGTTCGGACTGTATGAGGGCATCCCGCACCTGCTCACGCCGGTCATCACCGATGCGAAAAAGGCCACCAACGCACTACGTAACGCGGTGCTCGAAATGGAGCGGCGCCTGAAACTGCTGGCCTCCTACGGCGTCCGCAACATCGATCAATTCAACAAGAAGATCCGCCTGCTCCAGGCCGAACCGCGCAGCCTTTTTGAGGACGATTCGCAGGCCGATGAGCTCGAAACGCTCCCCTATGTACTGATCCTGATCGACGAGCTGGCCGACCTTATGATGCTCGAACGCGCCAACGTCGAAGAGTCGGTGACGCGGCTCGCCCAGATGGCCCGCGCCGTAGGCATGCACCTGGTGCTCGCGACGCAACGTCCTTCGGTCGACGTGATTACCGGCCTGATCAAGGCGAACTTCCCGTCGCGCATCAGCTTCCGCGTGGCGACGCGCGTCGATTCGCGCACCGTGCTCGACGTCATGGGGGCCGAACACCTGCTTGGCAAGGGCGACATGCTGTTCCTGCCGCCCGGGTCGTCGCGACTGGTGCGCGTGCACGGGTCCTACGTCAGCGAGTCCGAAACGAATCGCGTGGTCGAAATGTGGAAGCAGCAGGCCGAGCCGGATTACGACAAGACCTTCCTGCTGGCTCCGCCCGCCGACGACGAGGACGCAGACCCCGAGCAATTCGACGGCAACGAGGACCCCATGTACGCTGACGCCGTTCGCGTCGTGCTGGAGCAGGGGAAGGCCTCGACCTCGACCCTGCAGCGGCGTTTGCGCCTGGGCTACGGCCGCGCCGCCCGCATCCTCGACATGATGCAGCGCGAAGGCATCATCGGACCGCCCGACGGCAGCCGCCCTCGCGAAGTGTTGAAGCGCCCGGATTGGCTGGAGGAGGTGGAGAGTCAGTTAAGATAGAAAGTTGATGCTCTTCCGGGGTTTCGCTTTTCTTTGTCTCTCCAGCATGGCCTTCGGCGAGATTCCGCGCCCGCTGGCCGACGTGCCGATTCTGTACCCCACGGGGCAGAAGCTCTCCGTCAAGACCAAGTACCGCGGCAAGGTGTGCGTGATCGTATTGATCGCCACGACCTGTAACAGTTGCAAGGCCATGGTCGACCAGCTGGCCAAATTGCAGAAGCAGTTCGGGCCGCGCGGCATGGTGGCGGTGGGCGCCGTGGTCGACGAACAAAACGCTAAGTACACCGTGGGGCCGTGGGTGGCGCGCTACCGCCCGGCTTTCGAATTCGGTTACCTGGAAAAGCCGGAGTTTATCAAGCTCGCCGACATTCCGGCCAACATGCGGCCGTTTGTGCCGGTCGTGTTGTTCGTCGATAAGAAAGGAAAGGTGCGCTTCCAGGCCTACGGCGACGACGCGGTCATGAAGCAAACCGAAAAGGCGTTCCCCGCGATCATCGACGGCCTGTTGAAGGACCAGGAAGGTCCCATGTCGACCACTAAGCAGGTCGACGCCGCTGGGAAAGAATTGCCCGCCAAGAAGTAGCCGGCGGTGGCGCAGGCGATCTCGTCGCCTGCGATTCCCTACACCGGATCCAGCAGATGCCCCAGCTTTTCCCTTTTCGTCCGCAGATAATCCTCACTCGACTCCGCCGGCGCGACCAGGCAGGGCACCCGCTCCGTCACCCGCACCCCCGCCCGCTCCAGCGCATCGATTTTCTCGGGATTATTCGACATCAGCCGCACCGCCTTGATCCCGAACCACTTCAGAATCTCCGCCGGCACGCCGTACCCGCGCAGATCCGCGTCGAACCCCAGCCGTTCATTGGCCTCCACCGTATCCGCACCCTGGTCCTGTAACTCATAAGCGCGCAGCTTGTTTAGCAGCCCGATCCCGCGGCCTTCCTTCTGCTCGTAGATCAGCAGCCCTCGGCCTTCCTGCGCAATGGTTTCGAGCGCCAGTTCCAGTTGCGCGCGGCAATCGCAGCGCAGACTGTGGAACACGTCGCCGGTCAGGCACTGCGAGTGAATCCGCACCAGCGGCGGCGGGCCGCCCGCGATATCGCCCATCCGCAGCACCACCGCCTCTTCCACTTCCCCGGCGGCCATCGCTTCAAATCCGAAGATCCGGAAATGCCCGAAGCGGCTGGGGAAATCGGCCTCGGCGACCTTACGCAACTCGATTGTCGGGGACATGCGGCGGAGGGGTAACTTCACCTTTCATTATAATGATCCCGGGCGGCACCACGCACTCGTACCTCAGATGATCGACGAGCAGCACTTAGTTATTCTGCTGGTGAAGCTCGCGGTGGCGGCGTCGCTCGCGAGCGTCCTCACCCGTTCCCACCGCTTCCAGCGCATGCTCATGCGCGAGGAACGCACGCTCGCCCAGCGGGTCCAGTTCGCCGCCGTCTGCTCGGTGATCTTCGGAGCGGGCGTCGCCGCGCGCGTCGTCACGCACGACGCCTATCTCGACCTCGGCATGGAGGGGAGCCTGGTCCTCGGACTCCTCGCCGGCTACGTCACCGGCCTGCTCTCGGGCGTCCTGATTTCCATCCCGGCCATGTTCGGCGGCGAATGGCTGACCATGATTCTGTTCCCCGCCGTGGGTCTGATGGGTGCGCTGCTGCGCGACATCGCCCCCGAAAAAGAATCCATCTGGACGTTTTCACCTTTCCCCGACCTGGCGCTCTGGCGCCTCATCTGGCGGCGCGATCTGCGGCTGCCCGCCTTCAGCCTGGCCTGTGTCCTCGTGATTCTCCTGGCCGAACTGCTCCGCTCCGGCCTGGCCCGCCTCTTTCAGCAGCGTGGACCCTTTTCGCTGGTCACCGCCTGGCCCGACCTGACGCGCGTCGAAATCGGGGCCATCTACGCTTGCACGCTGTTCGCGGTGGTCCTGCCGATCAAGGTCTGGAACAGCAACCGCAACGAGAAGAAGCTGGAGCAGCAGCAGCTTCATCTCAACGCTGCGCGACTGGACGCGCTCAGCCGCCAGATCAACCCGCACTTCCTCTTCAACACGCTGAACTCGGTGGCCGCGCTGATCCGTTCCGATCCGCCCCAGGCGCGTCAGGTGGTCTACAAGCTCTCACACATTCTGCGCCGCCTGCTGCGTCAGCAGGAAAACCTAACGCCCCTCGGTGAAGAGCTGGCGTTCATTGACGACTATCTGGCCATCGAAATGATTCGCTTCGGCAGTAAACTCCGCGTGGTGAAGGAAATCGATCCCGCGACGCTCGACCGCCTGGTCCCCAGCATGCTGCTCCAGCCCATCGTCGAGAACAGCATCCGCCACGGGCTTTCGTCTAAGGTCGAGGGCGGAACCATTCACCTGCGATCGCGGCTGAACGACGGCCGCTTGCTGATCCTGGTGGAAGACGACGGCGTGGGCATCCCTGAGGCGAAACTCGCCAACCTGTTCCAGCAAGGTATCGGCGTGAGCAATGTCAACGAGCGGCTGAAGGTCCTGTTCGGCGACAGCTATAAGATGTGGATCGACAGCCGCCCGGGAGAAGGCACCAGCACCGGTATCGAGCTGCCCGACCAGGCCGGCCCTGCCCTTGCCGCACGAGTCGAGTCACTGGTCGCAGAGCGGTAGGGCGTTACAATTGAGTTGAGTTTCAGGAAATGCCTGCCGACATCGACTTCGTTGCGTATGACAAGGATGGAAGCGTCGTCCTTTTGGCGGAAGCCAAAAGCCAACGCGGAACATCGGAGAAATGGGCGGCAAAATTCAGAAGGAATATGCTTGCGCACGGAGTCCTGCCGCCCGCCAAGTATTTCCTGATCGCGACTCCCGAGCGGATCTACGTATGGAAGAACGCCGATGCTCAAGTCTCGGAACGGCTGCCGGAGTTCACGCTGGATGCGACTAAAGAATTGAAGCCGTACTTCGATCGCGTGCGGGTACCTGCTTCCGAAATCGGCCATGAAGCCTTCGCATTCCTATTCCTCTCCTGGCTCACCGACATCGCGGGGTCCGGCAACGGAGGAGCGTCCGTGGACCCGGCCAAGAAATGGCTATCCGATTCGGGCCTGGTCAGTTCTCTCGCGCGAGCACGCATTGAGATGAATCCCGTCTCATGACGGTTTACGTCGAATCTAACTTTGTCCTTGAGGAAGCGTTGCAGCAGGAACAAAGCGAGAGCTGCGTTCAGCTTATCGCGCTCGCGAGGGAAAGGCGGATTCAACTCGTGGTTCCGGCGTTTTCCCTGGCTGAACCACACGAAACGATCGCTCGAAAAGGGCATGAGCGCTCCCGCTTGAGCAATGATCTGCGGATTCAGCTAAATGACCTCGGCCGCTCCAAGTCCCATCAGGAAGTCCCAGCGACCTTCACAGTGCTCGCGGACGTACTCACCGAAAGTGCTCAGGTGGCCCTGGCCGGACTTAGACGGACAGTCTCCGAGCTCCTGTCAACTGCTGAGGTCATTTCGCTTGACGCGGGTGTCCTTACCGCCGCAGCGGAGCTGGCACTCACTCATGACCTGTCCGGGCCAGATTCAATCGTCCTCGCCTCCGTGTTGAGCCACTTGAAGCGCGATGCGCCCCAGGACAGCTGCTTTCTGAATAGGAATTCAAGGGACTTCGACAATCCCTCCGTGCTCGACTCACTCGCCGATTTTGGCTGCAAATACTTTGCTCGATTCGATCACGGGTTGAGCTATGTCAACTCGAACATGGGATAGCGGTTGACCCGTCGCATCTCCGCTCTCGATTGCAGTGCCCGAAGCAGCGCTGAATAGAGCGAATCAAGTCTTCGCGGATGTACAATGAAGTAATCCGTGAAGACCAGCGACGTTCGCAGTAGTCCCCAGTATTTTCACCAAGTCGTTGATTGTCAGTGGGCCTGCCCCGCGCACACCAACGTCCCGGAATACATCCGCCTGATCGCTCAAGGAAAATACACGGCCGCCTACATGTTGAATCGGGAATCCAACGTCTTCCCGGCGATTCTGGGCCGCACTTGCGACCGCCCCTGCGAACCGGCCTGCCGCCGCGGACGCCTGCCCGACAAGGACGGCGATTCGAAACCCGTCGCCATCTGCCGCCTCAAGCGCGTCGCGGCCGACCATCGCGGTGAAATCGCGCACCTGCTGCCGAAAATCCCCGAAAAAAGCAACGGAAAACGCATCGCGCTGATCGGAGCCGGACCCGCATCCCTCACCGTTGCGAACGACCTCCGTCCGCTGGGCTACGAAGTCACGATTTTCGAAAAACAGGACAAGCCCGGCGGTCTGATGCGCACCAACATCCCCTCTTTCCGCTTGCCCGAGCAGGTTCTGGACGACGAGGTCGGCACGATCCTCAACATGGGCGTCGACATCCGCTATAGTTCGCCGGTCGCGAGCATGCAATCGCTGCTCGAACAGGGTTATGACGCGATTTTCGTCGGCACCGGCGCGCCGCGTGGCAAGGAACTCGACCTGCCGGGCCGCCACGACACACCTGCTGATGCACCCCGCATTCATATCGGAATCGACTGGCTGGAATCGGTCGCTTTCGGGCACATCGACAAGATTGGCGAGAAGGTCCTGATCATCGGCGTCGGCAATACGGCGATGGACTGTTGCCGGACCTCTCGAAGACTGGGCGGAAACGATATTAGAGTCATGGCCCGCCGCCCGCGCGGCTTCTTCAAAGCCTCGGCCTGGGAATTGGACGACGCCGAGGAAGAAGGCATCGACATCGTCATCAATCACGCGCCTAAGCGGTTCGTGATCGAGAACGGCAAGCTCACCGGCATGGAGTTCGAGCGCCTGGAATGGGACGCCAAGGCGAAAAACTCGAAGGTGATCGACACCGTGTTTCTGCCCGCCGACGATGTGATTCTCGCCATCGGCCAGGAGAACGCATTCCCGTGGATCGAGCGCGACCTCGGTATCGAATTCGACAAGTGGGACATGCCGGTGGTCAATGAGTCGACGTTTGAGTGCTCGCGCCCCGGCATCTATTTCGGCGGTGACGCCGCCTTCGGACCCAAGAACATCATCTGGGCGGTGGCGCATGGCCACGAAGCCGCTATCTCCATTCACAACTACTGCCAGAAGCTGCCGGTCTCGGGCCGCCCCGCGCAGGGCATGAACCTGATCAGCCAGAAAATGGGGATCAGCGAGTGGAGCTATCACAACGATTACAATCCGGCGTCGCGCCAGAAAATGAAGCACGTCGACCTGGTGGAACGCTTCCGCCAGTTAAACGTCGAAGTCGAGCTCGGGTTTTCAGCCGAGCAGACCGCTCGCGAAGTGCAGCGCTGCCTCAATTGCGACGTCCAAACCGTGTTCACCGAAAAGCGTTGCATCGAGTGCGATGCCTGTATCGATATTTGTCCGGTCCAGTGCCTCACCATTACGCGTGACGCCGACGAGCCGGTGTTGCGCCAGAAACTTTCGGCGCCGGCCGAAAATCTGGACCAGGCTATTTACGCATCTCTTCCGCTGCCGCAGACCGGCCGCGCCATGGTCAAGGACGAAGATCTCTGCGTCCACTGCGGCCTGTGCGCGGAGCGTTGTCCAACCGCCGCGTGGGACATGCAGAAATTCGATTTGATAATGCCCTACGCCGGATCACCTTCATGCACGATGTCCTCCGTACCCGCGTAAACGATTTCGCGTTCAAACTCGCCAACGTCAATGGCACTGGCTCGGCCAGCGCCAACGGCCTGCTCATGCGCGCCATTTTCCGCATGGGCATTCCGGTCTGCGGCAAGAATCTTTTTCCATCCAACATTCAGGGGCTGCCGACGTGGTATGAAATCCGCGTCAACAAGGACGGATACTCGGCGCGATCGCTGGATTACGACCTTATGGTTGCGATGAATTCGCAGACCTACGATCGCGACGTGCGCGAAGTTCGCGAGGGCGGCTATTTGATGTACGACTCGTCCTGGCCGCTCGATCCGCACCTGTTGCGCGAAGACATTACGTTCCTGGGCGTGCCGCTGGCCGAGATGTGCCAGAAACATTTCCCCGATCCGTTAATTCGCATCAAGCTCAAGAACATCGCTTACGCCGGCGCGCTGATCGCCGTGCTGGATATCGACATGAACGTGGTCGAAGAGCTGATCAACGAAGAATATTCGAGCAAGAAAGCGGTGCTCGAGTCGAATCATAAAGCCCTGCGCCTGGGTTACGACTACGCGAAAGAACATTTCGACTGCCCGTTGCCGTTTCATCTCGAAAAGATGGACGCCAACAGCGACAAGATTCTGATCGACGGCAACACCGCGACCGCGCTGGGCTGCATATATGCCGGCGCGACCGTGGCCGCGTGGTATCCCATCACACCCGCGACCTCGATCATGGACGCGTTCACCGAATTCTGCAAAGTCTATCGCAAGGATCCCGACACGGGCCGCAGCAATTATTTGATCCTGCAAGCCGAAGACGAGCTGGCCGCGATCGGGATGGTGATCGGCGCAGCCTGGAATGGTGCGCGATCTTTCACTTCCACCGCTGGCCCCGGAATCTCGCTGATGAACGAGCTGCTGGGTCTCGCGTATTACGCCGAGATTCCAGCGGTCGTGATCGACGTGCAGCGCGTCGGCCCTTCCACCGGCATGCCGACCCGCACCCAGCAGGGCGACCTGCTCGAATGCGCCTACGCGTCGCATGGCGACACCAAGCACATGCTGCTGTTCCCGTCGAATCCCGCCGAGTGCTTCGACTTCGCGGTGAAGTCCTTCGACCTCGCGGAGAAGTTCCAGACGCCGGTGATCATCCTGAGCGATCTCGACATCGGCATGAATGACTGGGTGGTGCCGCGCCTCAATTGGGACGATTCCTATCGCCCCGATCGCGGCCGCGTGCTGAACTCCGATCAGCTCGATAAGATCAAGAAATTTCTCCGCTATAGCGACGAGGATGAGACTTTCGTTACCCCGCGCACGCTCCCGGGCGTGAATTCGAAGGGATCTTTTTTTACGCGCGGATCCGGCCATAACAAGCTGGGCGGCTACACCGAAATTCCCGACGAGTATCAGGAAGTAATGGATCGGCTGCTGCAGAAGCACAAAGCGTCGGCCGACTTTATTCCCGCGCCGATCATCGAGCGCCGTCCGGAAGCGTCTTTCGGCGTTATCTCGCTGGGCGGCTGCGATCCGGCGGTGCGCGAGGCGTTGGATACTCTCGCCGTTCGCGGCGTCAACGCAAATTACATGCGCCTGCGCGGCTTCCCCTTCGCGGAGGAAGTCGAACGGTTCATCCTGGAGCACAAGTTCTGTTTCGTGGTCGAGCAGAATCGCGACGCGCAGTTGAAGTCCCTGCTGACGCTCGAAACCGCGGTGCCCAAAGAAAAATTGAAGAGCGTGCTGGTGTATGGCGGTTTCCCGCTATCCAGCCGCCACGTCGTGAATGCAATTTTAGGTCAATTGGAGAATTGAGCCGCACATGGACGCCGATGCACGCAGATTAAGCACCCAAAAGTTTTATCTGCGTCTATCTGCGTTTATCTGCGGCTAATAATCTTATGCCATCGATCGCCAAGCCCATCGCCAAACACCCGTCGCTCCGTCGCAACGAACTCGGGCTGACCATTCGCGACTACGAAGGTTCCATGTCGACCCTCTGCGCCGGCTGCGGCCACGATTCCGTCACCGCCGCCATAACCCGCGCGTTGTGGGAGCTGTCCACGCCTCCGCACATGCTCGCGAAGCTCAGCGGCATCGGCTGCTCCTCCAAAACCCCGACCTATTTCGTAGGAGGCGCGCACGGATTCAACTCCGCGCACGGCCGTATGCCCGCCATCGCCACTGGCGCCAACGCCGCGAATCGCAACCTGACCTATATCGGCGTCTCGGGCGACGGTGATTCTCTTTCGATCGGCCTCGGCCAGCTCTGCCATGCGATCCGTCGCAATCTGCGGATGGTTTACATCATCGAAAATAACGGCGTCTACGGTCTGACCAAGGGACAATTCTCCGCATCGGCCGACGTCGGGACCATCA
>WNFL01325338.1_pt2 | contig 24148 bp, 31 predicted proteins | sample 5400361 | NCBI WGS metagenome assembly WNFL01 (sample SAMN13153351, study PRJNA577476) | soil metagenome | isolation source: 40 cm soil on Douglas fir-dominated hillslope | place: USA:California | collected 2013-09-17
CCTGGAGGTGGAGAACCCATACGCATTGGACACAAAGTGCGAGGCGGTGTATATCGGGCACTTTGTCGCCGATGACGATGGAAGCCTGAAACTCAACCGCATCGATGAATTCGCAGACTCCAAGGTCTATTCAGACGTTCACCAGGCGCTTGAGGCGGCAAAAGCCGGCAAGTAGTGCTCTTGGTGTGCGGTCTGATGAAGAGTGATGAGACCATGCATACTACTCCGACGAAGGAACTTCTGACAGAATGTACAATATTCGTGTGGATTCGTACGAGCGAAATGTGCTTCGAAACAATATAGTACTGTGACCATGTGACGACGTAGCCTACGATGGAAACATTGATGAGGAGATCGCTAGAGTAGACGATTTAATATTTGCAGGACTAGCTCTAGTGAAGAGGTGCAGCACCTAAAGGCTGCCTTGGACGCGACGACAAGCAGCCATAGGAGGTTAATGAAGCTTTTTTGGCTTTGCAGCCCGTGACTCGACTGCTTATCGTCCAAGGCTTCCTTTAGGTGCTGCACCGCTCCACTGCAGTCATGATGCTATGACCATCCCTTTACGCATTACGGCCCCCCTTCCACTCTTTCATTTAGGAGACATCACCCCACCGCACACCTCTATATATAATGAATACATTACCAAAAATCTACCTCACCGGGCAGCGCAGCGTACTTTACAGGCCATACATTTAATCCCTACTTTCCCATTATGCCGTCCCCTATCATCTCTGCGCACGGTTTGGTGGGCTGCTGGCCAGGTGGAGTCGACTTGGTCCCTTAATTTGTACCCGTGGTCACGGGAAAATATAGGTCTCTCACTGGGGTCCGTCAAGTCGTCTACTCTGGATCTCCTCATCACTGTCTACATCGTAGGCTACGTCGTCGCAGGCAACAGTATATTGTCTCATTGAGAAGCACATTCGCTCGTACGAATCCATCTGAATATTGTACATTCTGTACGCATTTCCTTCGTCGGAATAGTGCGCATGGTTTCATCAGACCGCACACCAAGAACACTACTCGCCGGCTTTTGCCGCCCCAAGCGCTTGGTGAACGTCAGGATAGACTTTGGAGTCTGTGAATTCATCGATGAGATTGACTTTCAGGCTTCCATCGTCATCGGCAGCGAAGTGCATGATGTACATCGCCTCGCACTTTGTGTCCAATGCGTATGGGTTCTCTACATCCAGGGTCGCCTATGGTATGTATGAGATATAAGCGAGATTAATCAAACAGGATTGTAAAACGGACGTGAAATACCACTTTCCCCGGTGCTTCTACGACGGAATGGAAGGACATCTGCAGAGGAGTGTAAGTGTGGGAAGGATGTTCACGTTCAAGCATTAAGTGGTACACCCTACCCCATATCCAGTGCCAAGTTCTGAATAACGCTTAAGATACGCCTCCTTGTCTAGCGTTGGCACGCCAAGAGATTTGGGGTGAACAACTTTGTGAAAGTCTTTGTGCAGATGCCTCCCGATAATATCCATGTTCATCTCATCGAGTCCTTGAAGGCATTCATTGATGAGTTTGACTTGAGCGGAGTCTCCTGATAGCGGGGTGATCATGGTGGTTCTCGTTGAAGACTTGATTGAGCATGTCCTCATATCCCGGGTATATATATGGCGTACATCAATCAACAAGGGCAGATTCCGTTTACGCCTGACGATGCGCCCTAACCCGCATGTTGATCAGCTGGACCGGAGTTTTGAATTTGCCGGGTTCATTGAACTAAGCACGACAGCAGTAATTGAATGATTGGACTTTACCTCTGGCCACAACCCCTATCCAATATCAAACTCGATTGAGATGATTCAGCCTTCGAATGGGTACCCTCAAGCGATTAAGAACCCTTAATTTGGACCGCGTCGATAGGAGTACCGTACGTTCGCTTTCTGATAAACCGATAGGACTGGCGTGCTTATCCCCATTAATTGTCCAGTTATATATTTCAACAGCTAGTTTGAAGCTCAAGGTCAATATGAAACCATTGATTGGGATACTCGGTGAGCAAGTCAGTGGTCTAAGCCTTCCGCAGTGTCCACCGATCAGCCCGATTCGCAGGAAGGTTTCGAGTGGCTTGTAATTGACGAATTCGGATGGAGCATGGAGCATGTCAAGAAGGTCCGAAAGGCGCTCCTCTTGATATACGTAAATGGTCAGCTTCGCCATCGATAGCATGGGTACTGCGGTGGTACTAGGTCGAGAGTGGGCCAAGACAGCAGGGACCAGGGACGGTGACGAGCCCAGGCACAAGGGAAAGAAGGTCAGGTGGTCGAAATATGCACCAATAGCCACGGCACTGGTGGTCACGGCAGCGATAGCCAGGGAATGCATTCCTACTTTTAGACTGGAAGGTAGAGTGAGAACAAGAATACAAACAAAGAACGCTTCAGTGCTTAGCGCTCAGGCCGACGATCGGCTTCCCATCGCCGCGTTTGCGCGGAGGGTGCGCGCCATTCGATGGGCATCCTTCTGTCGTTGAACGTCGGCGGCGGAAGGTATTTTCGAGCTGATTACCGGTTGGCGGGAATAACATGACTTTTGAGACCAGCCATGTCATATTCAACGACGACGTTGGCCATGGGGAGAGAAGAGTGCGCAGGGGGAGGACGGTCCCACGCACTACCACAACACAAAGAACGCGACATTATGGACATGCGCGTTGTTGCTATTCAGTTCGATGTATGTGTTATGTTGTGAGTCACTCCCATCGTCGGACCACAGAGGAAAGCGGCGGTTCCCGATCTCTAGCTCTGCAGAGGACCGCGGGCTAGATAATGTCGAAGAAAAGTTTGGGAGCCGTTAGTATACTAGAGCTAGCTAACATGGTAAGCTCTGTCATGCGATCATCACATATGAACGAGCACAATGGCACATCGGCCAAGGAGAGATTGGACGATGCAATGTTAACAAGTTTATACACAGTGAGTGACTTAAGATAGTTCCGCATGAAGATTCTAGAGTTTTTGGTTTGATTTGTCATTTTAGTGACCAAGGCGGCAAGGAACCCCTGCCTTATGGATGTCCAGCCAGTACTTCAAATAAATACCTTGTCCGAGAATGCCTTCGTCATTTTGCCTTGTTGGGTTGTTTGCTGGATTTGGCTGTCCATCCCCAAACCCACTAGTGCACTTTCATGTGGTGAAGAATGTAGTGACTTTGTCCTCAATCCTCTCACTTCTTCCGGGGGACGAAAGAAAACTGGGAAAGGAATTGTGGATTTTTGATTCAGTGGTTAACCTTTGTTCACAAACAAACCAGTGAGACCCTCACTTGAGCCCGGCTCTTCGAAGTGTCACTACATAGCGCTCTTAAGGTCTTTGGCTAGCCCGTGTACAGTGTAACTCCCTCTCACCAAGTAACAAAATTAAACTCTGGGCGGACTCAGGCCCCGCATTCCTCATCACTGCCTAATGACCTATCGACCCGTGAGTAATAAATATGGCAATCATAACAGGTTACATTTTCAGGGATCCTTCGAGAAGTGAAGTCGAAAAACACGATGACCCGCTTTCAAGCTTTGCGAACAGGCTCTTCCAAACTCCACTACATCCGTGAACCTTTACGAACCCATTGGATACATCGTGAACGTTAACGGGAAAACGAAACGAGTCCATGACAGAGCTATGTGTTAGCACGCCAGTAATTCGTCCTGAATTAAGGCGCGGAGGGTATGGCATCTTGCAACCAATCAATCAAGTCAGTAGTCGGTGGGCTCGGCAATCTGGGCATGGCGGGCATGGATGATGAATGGTTTTACCCAAAAACCCGATTCCTGACATGGCCAAATTAGGAGCACCTTCGGTGTCATTGAGGCCACGCAGGCGAGCTAGGACCTAGTTCGATCAGTTCGAAGACATCACAAAAACTGCTCTCTCTTGTGATTCAGGAGTACGGTGCTCATATACATGTAGAGGACGGACCTACTGCTCACTGTGGATATGTCACCACGAATAGGTTAGTGAAGCTCTTTTGGCTTTGCGGCCCGTGCCTCGGCTGCTTGTCGTCCAAGGCTCCCTTTAGGTGCTGCACCTCCCCACTGGAGCCATGATGCTATAACCACCCCATGACCCCCCTTCCACTTTTTTATTTGGGAGATCTAGACATCACCCACCGCACAGCTCTATACATTACCAAAAATCTACCTCACTGGGGAGCGTACTTTACAGACCATACATTTAATCCCTCCCATTATGCCGTTCCCTATCATCTCTGCTCACGGTTTCGTGGGCTGCTGTGGAGTCTCGCTCCCGTAATGCGTACCTGTGGCCACGGAAAACTATAAATCTATCTCTTTCTTCACTGGAGTCCGGCAAGTCGCCTACTCTGGTGACCTCCTCGTCACCGTCTACATTGTAGGCAATGCAACCTAGTCGCAGGCAACAGTATATTGTTTCATCGAGAAGCATATTTCGCTCGTACCAATCCATCTGAATATTGTACATTCTGTAAGCATTTCCTTCGGCAGAGTAGTGTGCATGGTTTCATATCTCTTCATCAAACCGTACACCAAGAATTAATACTACTTGCCGGCTTTTGCCGCCGCAAGCGTCTGGTGAACGTCTGAATAGACTTTGGAGTCTGTGAATTCATCGACGAGCTTGAGTTTCAGGCTCCCATCATCATCGGTGGCGAAGTGCGCGATGTAAATCGCCTCGCACTTTGTGTCCAATCCGTATGGGTTCTCCACCTCCAGGGTCGCCTATGGTATGTATAAGAAAGGTGCGACGTTTACCCAAAAAGATTGTAGTACGGACGTGAATTACCACCTTCCCCGGTGATTCTATGACGGAATGGAAGGTTACCTGCAGAGGAGTGTAGGCGTCGGGGAGAATGTTCGAGCATTAAGTGGTAAAGCCTACCCCATATCCAGTGCCAAGCTCTGAAAGACGCTTAAGAGACGCCTCCTTGTCTAGCGCTGGCACGCCAAGTGATTTGGGATGAATAATGTGTTGAAAGTCCTTGTACAAATACCTCCCGATACTATCCATGTTCATCTGGTCGAGTCCTCGATTACACTCATTTACGAGTTGGATTCCAGGGGAGTCACCCGGTAGAGTGGGGATCATGGTAGTTCTCGTTGAAGACTTGAGCGAGCGTGTTCTCATATCCCAAGTATATAAATGTCGTAAATCAATCAACAAGGCAGATTCCATTTACGCCTGACGATGCGCCCTAACTCACCTGCTGATCAGCTGGACTGGATTTTGCCGAGTTTATTGAACTGAGCACGGCAGCAGTAATTGAATGATCGGACTTTAGCTCTGGCCACAACCCCTATTCAATATCAAACTCAATTGAGATGATTCGGCCGTCGAATGGGCACCCTCAAGCGATTAAGTTGGACCACGTCGATAGGAGTACTGTATATTGGCTTTCGTGAGCGTATGTCACGGTGATAAACCAATAGGACTGGCGTGTTTATCTCCATTGATTGTCCAGTTACTTCAAGAGCGAGGCTGAAGCTCAAGGTCGATGAGAATCCCTTAATTGTGATACTCGGTGAGCAATTCAGGGTCTAAGTCATCCGCAGTCTCCACCGATCAGCCCGATCCGTAGGAAGGTCGAGTGGGGTTGTAATTGAAGCGAAGAGGACGAATTCGTATGGAGCATAGGGCATGTCAGTAAGGTCCGAAAGGCGCTCCACTTGAGATACGTAAATGGTCAGCTTCGCCATCGATAGCATGGGTCTGCGGACGCTACAAGGTCGGGGGTCGGCCAAGGCAGCAGGGACCAGGGGCGGTGACGCGCGCGGGCACAAGGGAAAGAAGGTCATGTGGTCGAAATATGCACCAACAGCCACGGCGCTGGTGGTCACGGCAGCGATAGCCAGGGAATGTGTTCCTGCTTTTAGACTGGAAGGTGGAGTGAGAACAAGAATACAAACAAAGAGCGCCTCAGTGCTTAGCGCTCAGGCAAATGATTGGCTTCCCATCGCCGCCTTTGCGCAGAGGCTGCCATTCGATGGGCGTCATTCTGTCGTTGAACGTCGGCGGCGAGAGGGATTTTCGAGCTGATCACCGGTTGACGGGAATAACATGATTTTTGAGACCAGCCATGCTGTGTTCAACGACGACGCTGGCCATGGCGAGAAGAGTACGCAGGTGGAGGACGGTTCCACGTGCTATCACAACGCAAAGAAGGCGAAATTGTGGGCATGCGCGTTGTTGCTATTCAGCTGGATGTATAAGTTATGTTGTGAGTCGTTCCCATCGTCAGACCACAGACGGAGAAAAGCGGCAGTTCCCGATCTCTGCATGCAGAGGACTGCGGGCCAGATAATGTCGAAGAAGAGTTTTGGAGCTGTTAGTACTGGAGCTAGCCGACATGGTATGCCACCCTCAAAGACTGACATGCCATCATCACATGTGAACGAGCACAGTGGGGTATCGGCCAAGGAGAGATTGGACGATGCGCGCACTGCTAACAAGTTTGTACACAGTGGATAACATAAGATGATTCCCCATGAAGATTCTGGAATATTTTTTATCATTTGAGTGGCCAAGGCGGTAAGCAAGGCAGCTCTGCCCTATTGGGTGTCCAGAAAATACCTCGTCTGAAAATACCTTCGTCATTTTGCCTTGTTGGGTTGTTTGGGATTCTATCCCCAAACCCACCACTTTCATGTGGTTAAGAATGTAGTGACCTTGTCCTCAATCCTCTCACTTCTTCCGTTGGACGAAAGAAGGCTGGGAAAGGAATTGTGGATTTCTGAATGAGTCGAACGCTTGTCCACAAACAAACTGGTAAGACCCTCACTTGAGCCCTCTTTGAAGTGTCACTACATGGCACTCTTAAGATCTTTGGCTAGCTGGCCCTTGTATGGTGTAACTCTCTTTCACCGACAAATACAAACTCTGGGCAGGACTCACCGCATTCTTCATACACTGTCGAATGGCCTATCGACCCGTGAGTAACAAATAAGGCACTCATCACAGCTTATATTTTCAGGGATCGATCCTTCGAGAAGTGAAATCGAAAAACACGATGACCCGCTCGGCAAGGAGACCATAACTAGTGAGCAACATAAGTGGGTGTGTGTACGGTAAGCGATAATTTGTCATTCTGACTATGCCAACGTCCAGCGACGTAGCACCGGCGAAAAAGAGCACCGTTTATTCCCGGATATGGCTGCTGTTAAATAGATCACAGCTAGGTTAAATCGGATTTGCAAGGTCATGACTTGTTTTTGCGCTTCAACGACCGTGTCTCGCCAGAGCCATCGTAAACCGTCAGACAGGGCCTCATTCATGTCCTGAGAACCACATCATGCATTATTGTATCCTTGTCGCCGTCTGCTCATTGGTACACGTATTTCTTTCATCGTCTAAGCCTGAATACCCATCCTCACGTCCGCGCGAGCTGCATGATACCTAGATCCCTTGTACTTCAATATCCGCCCCTTTGGAACTTGCCTCAGCCTGACCCTGGATTTCTTGCTTGAATCGAAGTGATGGTTTGTCTTCTGGAGAGTATCTCAAGCAGGTCCTTTAATTGAGCGGAAGAAGCCATGCAGTTGACATTCGCGTTGTGACCACTTATTTCCATTTATCCAGTCTTGGTTGTGTCCACATTTAGAAAGTGAAATATCGATCAACGACCTCAAGGTGATCGGACTCAAGAAGCGGCCGTTTATCTTGTTTATCCCTCGCGCTTTGTAGTTGAAACGACCACAGCCCATCCATCTTAGATTTGTTAAATTATGGCAACTTGGACGCGAGACCCAGACTGGAGGGCAGCCATTCCATGACCCAAACGCTCCACTGAATATTAGAATTTACTCTGACTACAAAAATGCGCTTGTCAAATCATCCTGAGGACACTTGGACCAAGCGCAATGCCTCTGGTATGGATCCCTCACGCTCTACGCCACCGGTTATTGTGCCGGTGGCGCGGTCCCAACTCTGGGGAACTATAGCATAATACAACAAGCTCTTTACACCTGTAACAAGTTTATTGGTTGCCCGCCAATCCATGACAACCGCCACAATAGTACTCCAGAAGCTGTGACCACGACAATGGGTAGGCAAGGACGCGACTTGGAAATGGAACCCCTGCGGGAATGAAGAACCTTTACAACTTTCATTCATTGTAACCCTTTCCTCCAGCCTGCCTCGCCCGCTTCGCAAATATTTTGAATGTATGCAACAGCCGTTGCTTTAATCCATCTAGTCGCCACTTCAATGGCGACTAGCGTGAATCATTTGATATTATAAGTATGCAGATCTCGATTTATTCCTGATCCAGCGACCTCGTGGACACTGGCATCCCGATTCCATCTCAATCCACGTTGCTAGCAGCAGAAGCCAGGAGAAGGGAGGAGAAGGGAGGGATAAGCACCACATGTAAAGGTCTATTTGATACTGGAGGTGGTTGGTGGACCTCCTCACCCGGGAAAATGGGTAGGCGTGCTACTACTGATCAAAGCAGATATCTAGAGTAGGAGAAATATCAGACACAATCAAAGATCACCTCCTTTAGAACGGATTTCTTCCTGTTCCACCTTGACTGACCAACGATTTGTTCAGGGCCAAAGGACTACCTTTGTTAGCCTCGTCCTTCAAGCCTTGGCCCCACTCTCCCGCTTGCAAAAGAATGGCTCACGTCTCGACGTCGACCCTGCATCCGACATCGGGCACAAGCACTCAGTCTCATAGCCAGCTGCAACCCCAACGTATCCAGTCGGTTCAGCCAGCGCCCCCGTCGATGTCGAGCATATCAGGGCATCAACCACACCCTGGACGACGACCGCGGAGCCTTTTCATAGCAGACCTCTCCCAGTGTCTCGTTGAATTCGTCGTGCAGCTTCTGCCCCCGCATGAAGAGGTCGCAGTCAAGGAGGACGTACGGTCAGTATTACAACTGTGCTCTGTTGATATCACGACTCCAGGCTTACATATGGCTCAAACATAGGAAGCTCCTCGAACGATTAATTCGTACTATTGAGCCAGACTGTCGTCTCCTTTCCTTCGGCTCCACCGCTAACGGTTTCGAGCTCAAAAACTCGGGTCGGTTCCCGCTCGCCAATCCTAGGGACCACTGCTGATGGATCCTCAAATAGATATGGATCTCTGCTGTCTCATTGATTCAAAGCCTGGAGAAGCCCCACCTAACAAGAACCCATCTCAGTTTGTCCTCAGGGCCGCTCAGCTCCTCGAGCGCGAAACAAAATTTGTCGTTAAACCGCTCCCCAATGCGAGTGAGTTACTAGTGATTTGATTGAACAGTCTCAGGATGCTGCTGCGGCGCCGGTCCTTTACGGTCCCGTGGCAGGCTCGTCACTGGTGCTTCGATCCGCGGCCTGGACTCGATGCGAATGTCCCCACGAACTCACCCACTACGCACATTGCCATCCCTTCGTCTCAGTTCCCGTCCGGGCTCTTCCGTAATTGCGGCCACTAACTGAGCCTTCAAGGGATACCGATCATCAAATTGTCATTGCAAGCCTCGCCTAGTATACCTTTTGGTATCGCTTGCGACATTGGTTTTGAGAACCGACTCGCCCTAGAAAACACCAGACTCTTATACACTTATGCCGCAATTGACCCAACCAGGGTCCGTACATTAGTATTATTTTGTAAGTTGTATCCCCCACCATTCTTCCAGCATTGACTGATTTTGCTACAGTAAAGCTGTGGAGCAAGCGTCGGTGGGTTGAATCGTCCGATAATCTGGCTTCCATCTAAATGAGCTGTTACACCCAGAAAAATCAATAACCCCTATCACGGAACGCTCTCAAGCTATGGATATGCTCTGCTCGTTATTTATTTCCTGGTTCATGTCAAGAATCCGCCAGTATTGCCCAACTTACAGCAACTACCTCCACTAAGACCAATTGGCCATGTACGTGATCCATTCGGGCCACTCACCCGGGCACAGGGCATCTGACCTGGTGTCCCCGTTCTGCCACCCCAGGATGAATCCCACATCAACGGCAGGAATGTATGGTCAGTCAAGCCCTGATTGCCTTGTCCTGCTGACCAATCAGGAACTGGGTACTGAGGCTCCGAATCACAGGTTCTTTGATGACGTTGAGATGCTTAGACAAAGATGGCGGTCGTCGAATACCGAGAGTATTGCTGACTTGTGAGTGTATCGCCGATGAGTTAATCTTCTGCTAACGGGAATCCCCTTGACAGGCTTATCGACTTCTTTCGATATTACGCTAAAGAGTTCAACTATGGAAACACGGCCATTTCCATTCGGGTAGGGCCTATCACGAAGGAAGCTGTAAGTCTTCCTCTTCGTTGGTCCCTGTTATGCGCACTGATGGTCTTTGCACAGCTCGAAACAAATAGACTGCCAGATCACCGCGATGGGACCAGCCTTTGCATAGAGGTCCGTCGTCTTGGTTCGTAGTTGTGCCTCATGGCTTAAGGGAGCTCCTTAGGATCCATTCGAAACAGACTTTAACGTTGGAAGATGTGTGACCAAAGACGGTCTCTACACAGTCAGTTTCTTCCCCTTTTTTTGTCTGGCTCATCTGACATCTCACCTCAGATTCGTGGTGAATTTATGCGCGCTTCGCGCATTCTCTCCACACGTCCTGATCGAGCTATGTTTGCACTCGCACAATTGTGCGAGGACCGAGGAGAAGATGTCCCTCGAAGTGCAAGTCGACGGACTCCCGTCCGACACTATCCTCCTTCGGACACGAGTCGCGCGCATTCAATTGGCGCATCATCTCCTACGACCGATAATAGGCCTTATATACCACATAGATTGTCGAATGCCAGCTTAGCCTCGACTGCTTCGACGTCCAAAAGCGCTCAATCTGTCAGTGAGGGCACCACCACGACTATGACCCTATCAACCCCGATATCTATTTCACATCCTAATGGGACTCCTATCATATTGCCCACGCCTCCGCATTTACAACAGCACTCCCAGCCACACCCCTCAACACAGCCACCAGCCCAGCAATTACAACCACCACAACAAAAGCCGCAGCTTGTAATATCGACAGGTTCGATACCGAATGCTCTCGCTCCTCCGTTCATCCCCAGCTCTGCGCCTCTCCCAATTCCTTGCAAGTCAGAGAGTATGACGCCACCACCGCATATGGCCCCTCGCAGATCAAAGTGGACCAAGCCACCATCCGAACACGCTTCCCCCACTCGCCAATCGTCCTTCGAAGAGCGCTTCGCTAATGGACTCAAGTTGGCAGTTGCGCATCACCCCAACCCGCTTGTTGACCGAATTAGCTGTTCTCCTGGGAGCAGCGCGACAGAAGATGACGAAGTTGGAGACGATTTACTGGACGCCCCCAGTATTAGAAGTTCGTCGCCCAGCCAGACAAGCTCGTCTGGAATGGCAAGTCTCGCTGCTGAAGGACGTAGTGGTGAGGAGGACGAAGGAACGGAAAGAGAGAAAGAGAAAAATCGGAACCTCAATGGACGGGGGCGCCGCCCGAGTGTACGAAAACCATTTAGTGGTAAAACGCTTCCGCCAGATTTCCCCCCTTCATCTAGTACGCCAAGGCCGCAAAAGGGGCTGTGTGTCCCAATACCGCCTGGCCCGTTGAGAGGTTCGTCTTCAGCAAACGGAGGACATACCGCCAGCGAGCAAGGGGCCGGACCGTCGAGCGTCCCGAATGCTAACGCAGGCATGGTCTTGTACCCCCTACCGCCATTCTACCATTACCAGTTTCAGCACCACCAACCGCAGATGCCTTCTCCATCATCGAATAACGACCCGCTCACCCCATACCGTTCACGCTCGTTTGATCAGCACCAGCAAGGAGGTCAGAGTCACTCGTTCTCACCTCAACCACACACATATCAAAAGTGGAATCAGTACAATACGCCACCACAAGCACTGTCGACGACAATGTTCGCACACAAGCCGATCGCATATTCTGACCGACCGAACTTCATACACCCGAACGGACCAATGCAATTTCAGACCCCTCCGCAGAGCACCTCGCCTACGAGTGAGGCACGTGCGCCACCTGAAATCTCACTGGCTGTTCCCCAGGCAGTTGGGAATGCTGGGAGCTAGCCCTGGTCTTTAATCATGCCTGGCACCCCTCCCCTGGACTGAACTGTGAATCACCAATCTGCTGCCATCATTTACGGTATACATTGCACACGCCCGTCCAACATTGCCATCCTCAACTGTACAGTATCACTGCTCCCGGATCCCGCCCCCTGCTCGAGTTACACCACTACATAGCCCTATCTACTGCTGTTTTTGTCCCACTCCACCCGCTTTTCCCCCCGAATAGGACTTCAACCAGTTGCCCTTTCTAAGACATTTCCCTTCTACTCGATCCGCCAACCCACACATACTCATTCTCGCTTTCATTTACTATACGATACGAGTTTGCGAGAGCCCCTCCATGTCTATGTATTTCTCCTTTGCCTTGCGTGGATACCTGTGACGAGGTGGCGAATGAAGTTATTTGAGGTGTTATGTACAAGTTGGAAGTTACTGATTGCGTTACCTCGCGTGTAGTGAGTACGTATCAGAGTTTTGGTTTCTGCTCAAGATCACTGATTCAGAACGCTGGATTCTCACTTCCACGCTTTGAAGACTTCAGCTTGCCTGACCTTGACCGATCCCTTTCAGATATGACTGGATTTTAACACCGGCTAACACATTCCGATGGGCCTAACGCATTCACAGTCCTATTCACACTCCGATGGGAGCGAACGAGCAAATGCAAGTGCTCTCTATACAAATTTGCGCATAAATCAAACCGTGTACAAATTCTGAGCCTTTCAAAAGTCTGAACGTAATCAAATTCACTGCTTTGGCTTGACGTCTGCTTCGGCGACTTTGGCTGCGAACGACTGTCTGAGGTACCACCGGGCGGGGATAGTCTCCTTTGCTCACCTTCATCGGCGGCTTTACGTGCAGCGGCAGCTTCTTCGCGTTGCTTGCGGATTTGAGTGAGACGAGCGAGATCAGCTTTCGCTTGGTCTGTCTTGCCTTGTTGATGTAACTAGAAGGGAGGTAGTTAGAGCGGGTATCAGAGCATCAGATGTGCATCTATCTACCTTCCAGTACTTCTCCTTTGCTTCTTGCTTCTCTTTGGCCTCCCTGATTCGATGTCAGGCCCTGTAAGAGTGGCAGTGGCTCACGAAACGAAACGAAGTGAACAAACCTCTCTTTCCTATTGAGCTCTCTTGGGCCGTTGATATCAGAGATAGCCATGTTCTTGACGGGTAAACGGTTTGCGTTGACTGGAAGATCGGCATCCTCATCGTTCAGGTCACCAGCTGCGGCTTTCGCCTTCTCCTTCTTGGCTTTTCCGGCACTCTTGGCTGCATAAATGTCCTCTCCTGTCGATTGTGCGATCCCTCCCGAGGTGCCGGCTGCAGATCCCTCGTTGACCTCTTCGTCCTCTTCTCCCTCTCCGTCTTCCTCCCCCTCCTCCTCCTCTCCGCCTTCCTCCTCCTCCTCAGACTCTTCTTCGGAGTCGTTATTTTCTCTTCTAGGCCTGATTATTACGATCGGTTCGCATGAGGCGCAAGACGCTTCCAGTCGAAGCGATAGGCTGACCGTTTGCCCCCAGCGGCCTGGTTCTTCAAGTCCCGCACATCTGTGAACTGTCTGCCACCTCCGCGTTTGACTTTGTATTTACCTGAACCCCGTACCATAATCGATGTTGGTGGTTGGTGGAAGGAATTGGGTTTTGTTGAACTTACTTGAGACCCGCCACTTGCCGTCTTTTCAGGAAGATACGCCGATAAAATTTAGAATAATCTCCAAGGCTTCCCATTATGTCTGACATCGAATCAGAGGATGAGCAAGACCACCAGCCCTCTCACCCTGAGCTTATCGAAGTCGACGTCACGGCGCTCACACCACTTTCACCAGAAGTAATATCAAAACAGGTTAATTAAAGTTCCACAATGTACTACTCCTTAGATTTGGGCTAACCCATTTTCTCCCTTCTTTCACAGGCTACGATTAACCTGGGCAAGTCCTTCACTGCAGGAGATCAATGACTCGACTGACTTAATACACGAATTTTGGTACGGACAGGTGTCATTGGACACGTAGGTAGGCCGTATTTTATTTACCTTTGAGTTGCGCAAGTCGCTGACTCGTTGGCTATTGAACAGCACACGGAAAAGTGCGTCACCTTCGAACCTGTAGCACTCACGTTCCCTAACAACTCTTGTAGAGTACAGTAGTGAAAGCGATCTCTGGAGTTCATACTGTCCGATTCAAAAACGAGCTCGTGCGTAATATTACGATCAAGCTCGGGTACGCAAATGCAAAGGTACGCCTTATCCTGCTAAGCGCCACATACCACTTCTCTGGTTAATTTTTCCCATCCTAATCTATATCCTTAGATCTACAAGTGTGAAAACCCGGCATGCCCAAGACCAGGGTGTTATCGGTCATATAGCTCGAACAAGGAAGATCGGCCACCATGTGAACGACCAGGATGTAATTCGCGTATGAAGCTCGTTCGGTGTGACTTTCTTGGCCTTTTCCAGGCGGTTTCTGACTTTACGCCGCAGTCACATCTCGTTTGTCGATTGCCCAGGTCACGACATTCTCATGGCTACTATGTTGAACGGTGCAGCGGTCATGGACGCCGCTCTGCTGCTCGTTGCTGGGAATGAAACCTGCCCACAACCACAAACGTCGGAGCATCTTGCGGCAGTAGAAATCATGAAGCTTAAGAACCTGATCATTCTTCAAAACAAAGTCGACTTGATCAAAGAGTCAGCAGCAGAGGAACACCACAAAAGCATTGTATCCTTCGTCAAGGGTACCGTCGCCGAAAGCTCACCGATTGTCCCCATCTCCGCTCAACTCAAGTTTAATATCGACGCCGTTAATGAATACATCGTCAATACTATTCCCATCCCCGTGCGGGACTTCAGCGCTGACCCGCGGCTGATCGTCATTCGTTCCTTCGACGTCAACAAGCCTGGATGCGAAGTCGAGGAGCTCAAAGGAGGTGTGGCGGGTGGCTCGATTCTAATGGGTGTACTACGTGTCGGCCAAGAGGTGGAAATTCGACCTGGTATCGTCACAAGGGACGAGAGGGGCCAACATCAGTGCAAGCCGATAATGAGCCGGATCGTCAGTCTGCATGCAGAGCAGAACCACTTGCAATTTGCTGTCCCAGGTGGTCTGATCGGTGTCGGGACTTTGATCGACCCTACGCTGTGCCGTGCCGATCGTCTCGTCGGTCACGTGTTAGGGACCCCTGGGAAGCTCCCCTCGATCTACACCGGCGAGCAATATTCTTTCAGTTACCCTCGATGGCTTCTAAACTGACCACAGAGCTGGAAATCAACTTGTTCCTGCTGCGTCGGCTGCTTGGTGTCAAGACGGACGACAAGAAACAGACCAAAGTGCAAAAGCTAGCGAAGGGAGAGCTCTTGCTCGTCAACATTGGATCGACGTCATGTGGTGGCAAGGTCATCAGTGTAAAAGCCGACCTCGCCAAGCTCCAGTTGACGCAGCCGGCGTGCACAGAAGTCGGGGAAAAGGTTGCGTTGTCGAGGCGCATCGACAAGCACTGGCGACTCGTAGGTGAGCATACTCAATCCTCTACTATGCATCAGCAACGCTGACGCCGCTCTTGAGGCTGGGGGAGTGTCCGGAAGGGTACTATACTCGATGTATAAACCGTATTTCTCTCCTAAGCTAAGATGACTATTAAGTCCGTTTCAAACCAACCAGGGGCAGTTTGTCGGTCAGCGTTCCTGAATGAACATACGGGCCGCGACGCCTGGCTAGCGTCGAGTCACATGAAAACAATCGACAATGAAAATATCTCCGTCCGAAACGGAGGGCGAGCGAATGCCAACTGCTTGCCGCGGTCCAGGTGAGAACAATTAGAACATGTACGGTAATCTTAAATTATTGCACCAGACATTAGGAGTCGAACATAAAAAAGAAGGGCGGCATGATACAGGATAGATACAACTAGAACGAGGGGTCAGCTTCTAAAGGGGAACCCAGAAGGCGGTTCCGAAACAACAACGAAGGCGGACACCATTTGATGCGATGATTATGAGCGTATTGTTGCGTGATTTTCGTTATTTCGATTAGAGAGTCACAGGCAACCGTTTGATCTTCCGGGCGACCAGCCAAGAGAGTAGTTGGTAGAGGTGTTCACCTGCTTGGTCCAACGTCGTCGGCACCTGAGCAAAATAGGTCACACTCGGATGGGTCTTTCTCAGCAAGTCATTCGCCTGCTCCCAATTCATGTCGCAGTCCGTCACGCCCAACTCTGCCGCATGTGTCGGCTCAAGGCGAAACCCAACGACGATTAATTGAGTCTGAGAAGGCAGTTCACTGAAATTAGGAAGGCTCTGAGGGAAAGCGAGTGTCAGAACAAGGGTCGCGTGAGCCAAATGAATAAGGCGGGAGGCCGACTCGCACCTGCTGCAACCGCTTCTCAGTCGTCACGCTGTCTTCCAAGAACACGCAGATAACGATAACATCTGTGTTCCATTTCGCCCATGGGGCGGATCTTGTCTCCTCCCCGCTCAGCAAGAAGCGTGCTGACGGTAGAATTGACGCATTCACTCCCTCCCCTGGCCCTGGCTCTTTCCACTTTTGCCACCGTAAGGAAGAAATGCCAGAGACGAGTGGCGGAAGCTCATCGTAAGGGATGCGCCATGGGGATTTAGCATCAAAGGGGAGCGTGTTAAGCCGGAAAAAGTGCTTGAGACATTTGGGGGCGCGTTCTCCCCGGAGAGCAGTCCCGATGAAGACAAACTGGGCAGGATATGTTGGCGTTGTGTGAGGCATAGCGGATATTTTTGGTTTTGTGGGTGGAGAGCAGACTTGTGGACGGGGAGGTAAATGGTTTCCGACGGGGAGACTGATAGACGGACGAAGTGGTCGAGGCGGGGTTGATAAATAGTCGGAGAATCAATGAATGAACGGCCTCATGTTTGTACATCGTGGAATGCGATGAATATACCGGGATGCAGGCGCGCCATTATTGCCCGAATCCGGGTGAGCGGATCCGCTTGCAGGCGCAAAGAAATTGGCAGGATGTACTCCGTCCCATTTTTTCTGTTTACTAGATTGTCTCGCAGTCGCGGATTTCCGAAGCGGTCTCGATTCCCCTTGTCATCCGCGGCACAACAGACATGGCCCGCAGGGAAAAGGATTTTAGGCGATGACAACATGAAGACCAGGCGGAGAGTGTCTACCGTGTGATCGACACTGCTGTGCGAGGAGCAACTACAAAACGGTCATAGGAATCCGCGGGTTTGATGACATCATCTATTCATTGATTATAGACAAAATTGACGAGAAGGACGTCGAGAAGGACGTCGAGATTCCGTTTGCCGGGGCCTTGGCTGTCAGCGAGCAAGGTCGTTTCGAGTGAACAATGGGGAGATTGTGCGAATGTGGCAGAGTGCGTAAGGCGGAGAAGCCGGACGTGACGTTCGTGAAGTTGGCGAGATTGTTGACTCGTCGAATCTGCCTTTGGGAAACGTCAGGTCCAAGGTTCATCAACGACAAGTGCGGAGCGCTCAAACTTGGACCTGACCACGATATTACCCAATATCAACCACCCTTATCGATGGCTTCGTTTGGACACTCATCCGACCTCTCTGCGCCGACCTCGAGGTACCCGAATTCCAGCTCTACTCCGCTGCTCCTTCTTACCAATGGCCGGATTTTGCGTTGCAAGTTGGAAATCTGCACTATTCCTGACCTCAAATACGGCTTATCAAAATCATATTAACAGTCCCACAAATGAAAGACCTAGGCTCTCACCTCGTGTTTTTAATCTGCCTGCGATTGGACGAACTTCCGACGAGCTAGTCAACCTCTCCTTCGTCGTGTCAGATTCCGGCAGTAGACCCGTACTAGGCGTATCATTGACTGGGACCGTGTCCAGACATTCCAGGATTTCCAGAAGTCGGAATTAAGCACTCCAGAGAGTAAGCGACTGGCATGGCCCTGCCCCAGCAAGAAGATACATTCTATCGACTAGTCAGTCACTTGGAAGCACTATTGCAGCACTATTGCGTACAGAAATGCGGTTCAGTTGAGCAGATAGTCGGCTGGCCTGGAGAACCATCTTCAATCTCGCCTGATCGCAAATGGATAGCGTATCTTGCGACGGCTCAAAGACTACAACGCAAGAGCAACACCGATGCACAATTTCAAGCAAAAATTCCAAAGGTATGTGTGTCTAGATGAGCCTCATCGCCCGTTGTACCTATCATTTGCTCCAGAACTGCGTAAAGGTTCGCAGGTTCAAGTCTCCACGATGCTCCACTCCTTCGGCTACCGGTGTAAATCGTCTCCGCGTTCGGAAGTCGCTTCATCCGGTGGATCAGAGATTCGTCCGACCCAATTGTCAGAATCAAGTCGAATCTCCCCGCATGCACCTCATCATCGGCCGTACTTCCTTTACTCGGGTCTTTTGGCGAGTCGCAATTCAGTAACGACGGGTCAAGGATGGCGTTGACAGCTGTCGCTCTTCCCATGATACGTGGGGTGATGAAAAAGCTGTTAGCGGAGGGCACTATTCGGAGGTGCTCCGCGAAGGTGTCGAATATATGGTTTTGTGCTTCCGCCGCTTGACGGCGTGCCCAGGCTTCGTCATCCGGATTGTTGGAATCGCCGGTCCAGAATCGCCAAACGATGGTCGCTTGACGCTTTTCGATGAATGACCCAGGAGTCCGTTCCGTAAACTGGCATTGACAGAAGTCAGGAATGGGGCAGCGAAATGTAACGCGCCACGAACGTAATTTAGAATGTCCATGCAGGCGTCCTAGAAAGCGGGATGTTAAACTAATACGGTAAAACAATCATTTTCCTTACCATCCAATCCAATGAGAACCCTTCAATGAGACTGACCCATTGCGATTGTCCAGGGGGCTTGACGAAACACCCATGCTCCGCGCTGAAAATAACCATTTGAGTCCTACAATACGAGGTTTAATCGTAATCAGAGGCTCACCAAATTCCAATACTCGGAATTTCCCTCGCAATGATCTCCAGTCTCCCCTCCACGGGCAACCCGCTCAACACCCAAACCTCGTTCCCCACAGCAAGTTTCTTTAACAATTCAACCGCCTCCGTCGGCACCTCGAACACCTGCTTTTGACAAGGCCTCGGCTCGACTTTCCACATGGTCTTCTCTAGATCAATGAGCATCAGCCGTCTGGAGGCGGCCTCATACTTGTCCTTGATAACGACTGGATCAAGCTCCGGTATGACTAGCGTGTCACGTATGTGGTGCTTGTAATTGACACGCAGGCAGCGCGTGATGAAGTCAGTTACGAACTTTTGTGCCGTCTGATTGTTCACGTGCGCATGGAGGGCCTTCCAGCGAGTGGCGGCTTCCTCGTCGCTCATACATAATGCCTAAATAGCGGTCAGCTGGTAAGAATTTTTATGAATTCAGCTGCCCTCGTACTTGGCGAATTGCCTCAGCGGTCTGCCGCGTGTCCCATGGATTAATAGGAATACACGATTTGAACCCAGAAGTGTAGCTTCCCGTAAACTGCGTGTGATTTGAGAATCGGGGGACACTCTTTTACGGCGGCGCTCACCTCAGAGAGGATCAAGGGACGTTTCCTCTCCTCCTGACACTCCACAAATTCGTGAGTTCTCAGGGCCTACAGACGTGTCAGTCTTCTTTCGAGCCCAATACACGCACATACCATTCCTTCCCGTAATGAAGTCACGATGAAGGTATCAGCGACTGTTAAAAGCGCGAGATATTGTGGGAACGTCAAGTCATGAGTGTAGAAGAATATGATAGGTTGATATGTGAGAGTAGAGAACTTCGAATTGATCCTTGATACGACATCCACGACGCTACCTTGCAGCTCGTTCGTCTCGGAGGTGGATAAGGCTACTTGAATGAGCATAACCTTGTTTGTTCGGATCAGTGCGATATAGACTCAATAGGGAGGCATCAAACGCACATTTCCATGGAACTCAGGATTCTCCTCCAAGAATCGCTCAAACGCCAAGAACTTTTGTCTGACGCCTTGCACCTCGTCCAACTTGTCTCTCGCGACGATCATCTTCACACCAGGGTATCTTTCCCTAAGAGACTGCACACATTCCGCCACGGCGGGATCCCGCCTCTTGACCGTGAGGCCTTGGACGTCGATCCCGATCGGGAACGCCGAAACGTGCACGATGCCGTTCTCAAAAACGATGGCTTTTGGAGTCGCTTCCAGACCCAGAACACGGAAGACGCATTGTCGGAAGTGACGTGCGAACGACTGAGTCTGGAAGCCGATGAGGTCCGCGCCGAGCATACCCCTCAGCAGATTCTCTCTCTCTATACTCTTATTAAACAAGTAAGTTCGTAAGAACGCTACTGGCTGCACATACCAGCGAGGCAACGAAAAATTTCAGAAGAAGGAAATGCAACGTGCAGAAAGAAACCGATTGTGGCGTGCGGGAGTTTCGTGCGTAGGAGTTGAGGTAATAGTAACAAGTGGTAGTCATTGACCCCTGTCTAGAGCGTTAGGTATCCGAAGACTGTAAACGTAGGGCTACGAACAGACTGGGGCCACTAATGAGTACTTCACTCGCACTACAAGCGCGGCAGCTTACTGATATCACCGGGCTCGTACACTTCTACAATCTTCTCTGCAAATCGCTCGTTGATCGCCTTGTACTGAGCGACGGAGCTACTCTCAAATCGTGAGGTGTTTTTAGGCCGGTCAGGGAGGATAGAATGGAGAGTGGGCCAGAGAACCTGATGGCAGTAGATATCGTAGCCCCCGGAGAACTCTGCATTGGATATCCAGACCGGGATGCTCGATGCCTGGACGAGTAGGGTCTTTGTGATTTCTTGCCTCCTGAATGGGAATTAGGATGTGTAATGGGGATTCGCTCAAATTGCACCTACGCATCTGGTGCAATGTCATCTGTACTTGGTCCTGAAACACCGATCCAGCGCTTCCCGCGTTTGTAGAGATGGTCGACGCTGTCGACCGCATTGTGGAGGCTGCCGTTCGCGCTCGGATTGGGTTCAACCTCCCAGGGTGTGTGAGGGGTGTCACTGGTGATCATAGAGGGCCGAGATTGCTTGCGGGACAGTCGTCGATGCATGGACTGGGAAGGCGTCGGGGGTGTCAAGGTGCCGTCCGAAAATGGAGACTCGGGGACTTCCATGTGTGTCCGTTGAGCATGCGTAGGTGGTGGGATTTGCGGTTTGGTCTCGGTGGAGACATTGACGAACGTCCCAAACGCGTTGAACCGCTCATGTATGGGAGATGTCGGTGGCTTGGACTGCTGGGAGCCTAGTCAGTCGCAAAGGTCCCCACATGTCGATGCCAGGTGCTCACTTTGGATGTTAGATCGTCGACGATGCTCTGTGGTATGACCGGTCTGTGCTTGGCTGGTGGAGAGATGTTGAATCCGGGGGATCTTGGGGACGTAGGAGATGTACCAGGAGCACTTTCTTTGATAGGTTTCAGTGGTGGGTTGGTGATACGGTCGGCATCGCTGAGACGAGGGTCGTGGGCGTTGGGATAGACAGCGTGGATTGTTGAGGCGGTCGTCGTGGGCAAAAAGAGNNNNCGAGAACAGGGTTGTTGAACGAGCTCATCGTCCTCGCCATTATTTTTTATTTTTACCGCCTTGGTCACTACTCTGGGGTTTGGGTGTTTGGGTCGGAGGACAGGAGCGAGAAGAGCCGGTCGGCCGCCTCACGTCATAATCCTAAAGCTGTCTTCAACGCCAGTCCAGGCAGCGATCAAAATGCGGGAAATAATCTACGTGCAGGCTGGGACAACCGCAAACTACGTCGGAACGCATTTCTGGAACGGTCAAGACTACTACGCCACTCTCGACGTTGAGGGTGACGATCACGAGCGAATCGACCACGCAAAGTCATTCTCGGTTCGAGAGGACATAGAAACCGTGAGTATAATGGTGTCTTGAGAGGCGCTGCGACCCGCCCGTGACGGTTTCTCCAGCGTTCAAATTCTCTCCGACCGAGATTATTGCTGTTCGAGAGAAAGGGTACGGTCCAGAAATTTTTTGAGGGGAGCTGGAGACTAACATCGGAGACGCAGATAATCTCGGTGGATTAATGCGGGATCAGGCGCTTGCGACAGACCAAGACGCTGGCTCGCGTTCGCAACCTCTCTGGTACGCGGGAACATCTCAACTCCACCAGCAGCTCACCAACCTCCTAGGGATGCACCAGTTGAAGAGCACAAAGAAGAAGCCATTCCGCCCTCTGAATACCTGACCCAATTGGAGAACGATCCTGTCGAGGAAATCAAGCCACCAACTGCCGTTCAGTACTGGTCGGACTTTAACCACTCCTACTTCTCATCTCATTCGCTCCATGTTTTGCCGGGCCTCCCGGATTCGGGGAAGGGAGGGTCGATCCTTGGCTGGGCTCAGAGCAAGCATGAATTCAGCAGGATCTTCGCGGTCCGTCAAGGACATGTCTATTGCACGAGTTTCAAATCTCTCATCTGTATCACAGGAGAAGGAAATCGATGAGAACGATCTCAGATATTTGGCAGAAGAATGCGACTATTTGCAGGTATGTGCAAAACTAAGGCCCCACATCTAGTGACTTACTGAGTCTCAGGGATTTCAAATGAGCTTTGACGTTAACAACTATGGGGGTTTCATCTCATCATTCCATGACCTTCTGCAAGATGAATATCCCAAGACAGACACGCTCAACTTTGCTTTTCTCGCAATGAATGCCTATCCTAGAACTTACAACGTAGGCTCTTCTCGATCTATCCTTCCCTGAGCGTACTAATGCCATCTAAGCTAGCCGAAGACCATACCACTCCTGCTGAACGATGCTCTCACTCTCCATAGCCTCTCCCTACTCGACGGACACTCAGTGCCGTTACTTAAACGTCAATCCTGGCCCCAGGGCTCGTGGTCTCAGCGCTTAGACCTTAATGATTCTATGTTCCATACCTCGGCCGTCTATGCGGCCCACATAGAAAGTATCACGTATCCGCTAAGGTAAATATCCCTTATGACATCGCCAGCCTTATAACCCACGGCTCGTTTGTCAGGCAGTTAGGAGGACAGGATACCATTCGATCTATCTTCTCGTCTTCCGATGCAAACATGTATGAGCTCTCCGGTATCCTTCCAATATGGTCGAAACGTGACATAGACGTGTCCTCGATTCTCGACTTTGCTACTCCGGACCATCTCGCGTTCGAGCGCCGTGTCCATTCTCGCCTCTTTGTTCGCGGAGTGGCACGCGGATGCCATAGGGATCTCCTCGAACCATTAAAGGAGACGCTTTACTTGTCTGATAGCACTTTATCGTACGTTCCTTCCTTCCTTGCCATTATTATTTCTATAATCGGTAGTTGCGGAACCTATTCTGACCCACCCTCACTCCTCATTCAGGGACTACTCACGACACTACCCGCTTCCACTCTCGCACCCACAGTTCTTCCGCCCCAATCCTTCACTACCGAACGCACACCCCGCGCGGGTCATGAGCGTCCCAACGGTGACGCTTCTCTCACAAACGAACTCCCTCGCCTCATTATTGGACAAATATGCTCGGGCCTGTCGGGAGGTGGTGAGACGCGGCCCCGATCTCGCGGATGGGCGGTACGGAGTCGACAGGGACGAGTTGGGTCAGGTCGTGGAAGACCTGTTCAACGCACGGGATGCGTACGGGTACTTTGACCACGACCAAGCCGAGGAATACGAGCTGGACATTTGATCCCCCGTTTTTTAAATTAAATTGGGCATGGAAACTTCTCTTCTTCGTTGTTGTGTAATCTAACCACTAAACGCCCGTTCGTGTCCATCTGTCTGTCCCCCTCGCCCCCGCGATCGGGCCGCTCGGGAAAGTGTACAATTACCTTTAACTATCCCTCGGCGGGGAATAAGGCCCCTCTTGGACACTTGCACCGTAAATAGCGTACAACACACGCTAAACGCTGAACCATAGTTCCCAGGGCCAGCGCCCAGACCGCCCCAAGATCCGTTTGCATCTACTGTATTACCGCCAAACCGTTAGAATACGAGAATGGACCACCTATACGCCGTTCCCGGCGGAGGAGGCTGCACTGCATTGCATTGCGCTGCATCAAACATCGACACCGAACACCGACATGCCCATCCTCGAGCTCGTCTCACGTCGGGACATGTATGCGTCTTCTCACGGAGGTGTAACCCACATCTCCTTTGCTTTGCCTCTCTCCCACATGGGAGT
>WNFL01440269.1_pt1 | contig 24099 bp, 34 predicted proteins | sample 5400361 | NCBI WGS metagenome assembly WNFL01 (sample SAMN13153351, study PRJNA577476) | soil metagenome | isolation source: 40 cm soil on Douglas fir-dominated hillslope | place: USA:California | collected 2013-09-17
GAAGACGGGAGAGACGACGAATGGACCGACGTCGGCGTTGGCATCGGCCAAAATCAAAATCAAGGCTCCTTCCTCTTCCTCAACCCTGGTGTCTCCTCCTAATCCCGAGTCAACGAGGAAGCCGAGGAAGAAAGCCGGTGAAGAAAAGGCCTCTGGGGGAGTGGGAGTCTCTCTTCCTTTACCTTTAGCAGGCGCTACCAAATTACCACCGACTGGGATAAAAACAGACCCTACCAAGGCCGAGAACGAGAACGAGAAGGGGAAGAAGACGAAGACGAAACCTAATACTAAAACCGCGCCCCGCATAGAAGCACCATCCGAACCAGCAAAAGACGAAAAACCCAAAGCGGAGAAGCAGAAGAAGAAGGATTCAAAAGGGGATAAAAACCCGAAATTGATACCGATATCGACCTCAAAGCCAAAGCCTACGAGTCTGGCTCATCAGGCGCAGGCACGAGAGAAGGAGAAAGAGAACGGCGTGAAGCCGCTCATGAAGCCGCTCAAGTCGGCGATAAAGTCTTCCTCGCTGTCCGGTGGTGGTGGTGGTGGTGGGGTTAAGGAGAAGAAGAAGATCTCGTTTGATTTGAGAAGTGGGAAGGAAGGGAGAGGGAAGAAAATCGGCGGAAAGTTGAGTTCTAAGGAGAGGTTGGTCGGACGGGGCCCCAGGAATGCGTAGTTCTATCTATCTATATAAATAATATCTTTCATGTTGATAGCGCTGCGAGTATTGTTGATGATCTACGAACACAAGGTAATGGCTCTCTTTTATTATTGGGGGTTTGGCCAACGTTTGTGTTCACATCAAGAAACCCTAACAAAGTAGGGGAATGGATAACGGTGAACCGCACATACAATTTTTTCTTATAAATGCTGAATGAGTGACTCGCGATCAGGATTGGCGATTTCATTAGTAGCGCTGATCCAATCGGTGCTCGTCCTTCCGTTATCGGAATCAATATACCGTTTCCGCCATGTGTACGACCACGGTTCCGACCCGCCCGCCCAAATAGAGACGGTATTCAAGTGGGGCAAGGAGGAGGAGGAGGAGGACGACGACGACGAGGAGGACGACGACAGTGTGTTATCGGACTCGTTCTGTAAAACGGTGACGAATGCGGTGATGACCTCTGGGAAGGAACCGTCGTGCGCGCAATGGAAGGAAACGAAGCAGATGCGTCGTAAATGGGGCAGTTGTTTGATTACGGCGAGTAATTGAGCATTCGGTGAGATGAGCGGGTCAGAAGCCTCCGTACTGTTCGATTCGTTGTTTTCGTCCTATGGGATCTCTGTCAGGGGGGCGGGGCCAATATATATGTAACTGGGGAACTGGGGTGACCAGACCAGACCTACAGATTGGGGCTCGGGTAGTTGTTGATGGTGGACGGGGAACCAGGCGACGGAGCGCAAGTTGGGGAAGAGAGGCGGTATGAGAGATGGAGTGATACAGTGTCTTTCGACCCAATTGAAGCGGGAGGTGTCATAGCCCGCGGCGATAACGACATGAAGGCTTAATAGCTGTTCACCCAAACCAAGCTCCTTGCCGATAAACAACACACCTACGTCCGTAAGGTCTATGGTGGAGGAGAAGTGTTGAAGAGCCCGGTCAGTCTTGGACATGTAGCTGAGAAAATAGGGTGGACCGCGGAATCTATGGAGACGGTCCATGAAGGACGGTGCGTGTTGCTGAAGCGTAGAGGCGAACCCGGAATCCCAAGCCCAGCGTTCGCGTAAATGGGGGACCTCGAGATCTACGAGATTGGGACAATGGGGGAGGAAGTCTACGACGAGGCGATCGTAGTCCGTATTCGTGGTAATAGCGAGTTTTCTGAGGTTTGGGAAGATTCGAGGGTCGAGGAGCTCGAGAGGGATGGAACTGTTCGGGGCGAGGATGAAGAGTTGCTCTAAGGTGACCGCAGACTGGATGAAGATCCGGAGAGCTTGGAGGGACGACTTGGACCAGCGGTCTCCTATCTCGATAATCTTGATCGTTGATGCGTGGTTGGGGGATTCGGCGATGCGGGTGACCCAAAACGGGAGCACGTTGGCGTCGAAGAGGAGTCGAACGCGCTTGAATAGGAAAGGACGTGCGAGAGTAGAGTACCTGGATGCGACGAGTGCAACAGACTTTAAATCGGGCTTTGAGAGGTTTCCCAGGATCTGAATCACCGTTTCTGCTGGAAGCTGCTTCATCGACGGAGGATGCGGAAGACGGTGTCGAGGTGTTGGGGTCGAGTGCTATTTGAGTTTACTTTAGCAGCCGTCAGTGGCGGTGTCACCACTCCAACAAACACCCAAATACACCCCCGCGGCCGCCGCTTCCAATAGGCCTAGCCCTGCAACTTGAGGCTGAGTAACCAGATACAGAGGCTGACCAAACCACGCTTGTGACATCATAGCAATTGCTATGGTGAGATTGAGAAGCAGTCATTTCAGTTTATCTACCCTGCCTCCAAAACTGGACAAAGCAAATTTCATCTTGGACCCGGTCACACTAACCTCGACCCCTTTGCTTTCTACAGCACCATTACACGCGTTCCGATATACTATTATCCCTCCTCGACATGAACCGCATCTTTGGAGCCTCAAACGCCAAACCAAAACCGAGCCTGCAAGATGCGATTGCCTCTGTGCGTCCCTAGCAATACTACCACATCTTTCCACATCTATTAACGCCTGGTCATTGTCGATTCTTTTGGAACCTGCCAGACGGACGCTCGAACCGCTGCGATTGAAGTCAAGGTGAAGAAGCTTGACGCCGAGCTACAAGGTCACAAGGACAAGATGGCAAAGATGAAGGCTGGCCCAGGGAAGGTTAGTTGCATTCTTCCAATCCGCCCCCCCTGCCATTACCCAGCATTACTTGTCGTGCTTGAACACCGTGGACCGACGTGGCTAACTGCGGGCGTCTTCCCTTGTGCATTGGATCATACAGAATGCAGTTCAGCAGCGGGCCCTGCAAGTCCTGAAGCAGAAGAAGATGTAAGCAGACGTCATCCGTTCGTCCGCTTCGCTCTCCCATTTCTGGGCTGACGGTCCCTGGCCCGGCCCTTTTCCGATGCTGTGCCGCGCTGCAGGTATGAGGCGCAGATAGCACAGTTGACCCAACAGGCGTTCAATATGGAGTCGACTGCGCTCACCACGGAAAACTTGCGGAATACGATGGCGACTGTCGATGCGATGCGGACCGCCAATAAAGAACTCAAGCGACAGTACGGCAAGATTGACGTGGATAATATTGACGTGCGTGACTCATTCACTCTTTTCCAACCCGAGCGTGCATTCGAATGGGACAGTGGAATTTATTCGACCCTAAATCTAGGCCTTACACGACGAAATGGAGGATCTCATGGAGCGTGCGAATGAGATACAGGAAACCATGGGCCGATCTTATGCTGTTCCAGACGACTTGGACGAGGAGGCGCTTCAAGCCGGTGGGTCGCCACGCTAGGTCAACCACTCTCCTATGCTAATGGATATCATACATACTCTAGAGCTCGATGCGCTATCAGATATGGACGAAAATGAGCTAAGTTACTTGGACGACATCAAAGCCGAACCAGATTTCTTGGACGAAGCGCCCCGCGTACCATCGAACGAGGTGAGTTTCCACCACACTCCTTTGTATGACCGATCTCATGGTCGATACTTGGTTCCAGTTGCGCGCACAACCTGAGGCGACAAGAGCCACTGTATGAGGACTATGGACAATGGAAATTATTCACGCCGTATGTTGTGTTATGGGAAGATATCTACGTACTGTCTTGATTACTGTCCCCGTCCTTAGCGAACGTGTCACACCTCTTCACGTTTGCGCGCCGCACTTCACCCGAATGTGGCGTTATTCGTTCATCTTTGCCGATATTAGCTAGTGTAGCCCTTGAAGCAATCGCATTTGCTGTTCTTGATGCGTGTATAATTGTTGTCATCCGGGCATCTGGCTCTCGCCATCTCGGATGCAGTCCTCGGCAATGCGTAAGTCGTCGTGAAATGCTGCGCAGAGAGATATCGAAAGCGTCATGTTGGTGGTTTGGTATACATCTTGTGGAGGAGCGGTCAAATTAATCTACCCACCAACAACTAAATAAGAGCCATAAGAGACAGAAACCCCGTCTTAGGCTCTTACGAAGGATTCCCAGGTGACTATGACCTGAACACAGTACGCTTAGCGACAAAGGAAGAATAGTACTGGCGGAACACAGGGTGGCAAACTCTGCACGGCATTTTGGCTTCAGAGCTCTCGATCCATCTTGTCCTCATACAATCTAATAATTAATGGGCTCCTTTTTCATCAATGTACAGAGTCCCAATGCCGGGTACACAGATGAACAGCATTTCGTATAGTTTCTACAAACGGAAGAGCATACATGTTCATACGGCATAATGGCACATGGCACATGAGAAGGGGGAGGTGCATAAGACAAAATCGGCCAAGCGAATAGCTGACGGGCTATCGCTTTTCCCATTTTGGGAGCCAGCGAGCAAGTCCAAGCAGCTCGTTCCATGTAAAACTACACTCGGAGAAAGGGAAACCTGTTTTGATTCTTGGTACAAGTAAAGTCGAGAAAACCGTGAGACACCCAATGGACCAAACTGCCTGGGTGGACTGGAGTAATAAAAGCAAATACCAACCAATAAGATAGACGCAGGGGCAAGAGGTCCGTACGAGACCCAGTACTGAGAGAACCGGTGTGTTCACGTCGCGCTCCTCTTCGAGTCCGTTTTCGATTCCGAGGAGAGGAACGACCGTTTCGAGAACCGATTCTTCTTAACAACAGTCGCGCCCTGCGCCTCCTTCTTAAACGACGCAAGCTCCGCCTCGAGTTTATTCCGGGACAGAATAAGGTCGTCCTGGTGCCTCCTCGCGTCCTTCAAGTGGCGGAGCGCGGCATCCAAGCTGCGCTCCGCGACATCATGCAGCTCGCGTTCCCGCAGGAGCTGCTTCTCGAGCTCACACGACCGCTCCCGCTCTTTCATCAGCTCGGCCCGGAGCGTGGCGATCTCCGCGCGGAAGGAATCGAACCGCTTCTTCGCGTCCGCACGGATCATGCTCACGGCCGTTCGACTCTTGTGCGAGTCGGCTTCGAGAGCGGCCACGCGTGCTTCTGCTGCTTTCAGCCGTGTGGACATCGAAGGGAGCGGCCGCTGCTCGTTTTTCAGCTGCTGGTTTTCGTCTTCTAGCTTTGCTATCTTGGCGCGCATACTGCGTTCCCCTTGTTCTACCGCCATTCGCATGAGACTAAACGCATGCGTCTGAACATGGTCATTGTCCATTGACGGTGGCAAGCAAGGCGTCAGGGCGTCAGTCGAGTGAATATTCCCTTCCATTAAATTGTGCTCACCGCGGGCGAGTCCGGGATCGTGGGCACGTCGTGCAAGTGACGGAAGTCCATTGGTCGGCTTAGAAATTCAGACGAAACGTACAGCTGTCGCGGAATGAGCTCCCATTTAAGGCAAGTTTTCTGCACGAGGCCGGTGCGCCGCCAGTCCTCACTCACCCCAAGCAGTCAGCGTGGTGAAGCAGCAAGGCAAAGAGCTTCGATGGGTTCGGGCGAGTTGCGCCGTGGGTTTCTATGGGGCTCTTGGTCCCGGTGTCCACGATGCACGCACACCCCTAGCACGAGGTTGACTTATCCGTCCCAGCCTGGGACCACCCGTCGCCGACTGTTGATAAATGTTATTTATTCCGATGATCATACCCGGGATTCATAAGACGGATGTGTATCACTCTAACGGGCATGGGCGTTCAGAAAACGGGCGCGCATCCCTGCCAGAAGAAAACACACTCAGCGAAGAAGGAAGCAAGCGGCAGTCAATGAAAGAAAATACGCCAGAATCATGTCAATCACGTTATTCGGAGCTGTCATCGCCCGCTCTAGGTCCTTTTTTGGGGCCGATGGGAAGTGCTCCCTGATTGCAGCCCGGTATATCGCCATATACAGGCTGGCATCCTCTCGTACATCTTGGATGAGATGCCCTTGCTCTCGCTTGAGGCTCATAGTCAGTTGCATAGCTATTCCTCGACCTCGGGTGTACTCAGCGCCGGGAATGAGGAGGAATATCGGCCGACGCTGGTAGGATAACCTCCCATGCGTTCAGGCCGGAGTAGACCCTCGTGAGTGGGTGGTTGAAGTGGGCGAGAGCAGGATCTTTATGTCATTTTCCCAGCCTTCTTGGGGGCTGTCGTCGTCATTGGCGATGATAACGTTCGGGGTTCTTCAGATAAGCGGCATCCTCACCAGTCGGAATCTACACGGCGAGAGATTAATTAACCAGACAGTGAATCCCCTCATAGCAATTACGTACAATTTCCAGAGTGACCGAAGAAATGTGGGATGTATTGCTCGGCCGGTCAGCCCTTGAGGTGAGCATTACAGACCATGGGACTTCTTCTATTTCAGGAAGCCACCGGACCTGACGAGTTAGCTGATCAAGGTTCGAACAAACCCAGTCCCAGAGCCGTTGGACTGCGTAGAAAGCAGTCCCCTGGATTCCTCAGCCTCCCTAGGCATTCTAGCACGTCCCGCGCTTGGACGATAGTACCTTATTGCTCACCTGCAGGTTGACGCTTATTCAGAAACCTAGTGAGATTGGCACATACTATCTTGAAAAGAAGATTTGGGTCCTCTGTCGTTCTATTTGACATCCCATACCCGAACGCCCTCGAACGTTCTTGATACAACACCGACGATTTCGGGTGTTCCGATAGTAGGGTTACACCTCAAGACCAGAGAGCACCCACCAAACGTTGTACCTACAAAGTGTATCAGTGGAGAGAATTTCTCAAAGAGACCCACAAGGTTCTTGGAGGCAGGCGCTGTTGGAGCAGTGTCGTTGCGAGTTACTCACCCCGTTCTATACCCGTTCTATTGCTTATAACAACAATCGTCTCTCGATCTTCTACGGCCTCTAATGTTTCTCCCGTCGTGCCCGGGCCTAAGGCAGGTGGATGGAAAGACGTTCCTGCATGATCGACGGACATTTCAGGCCGCTCCCAAAGTGGCCTCACCCTCTCCGTCCAATAGTCGATGTTAGTCATATCCCATTGCGAGTCGGGTGAGCTATCGCTGCGCAGCCAGGCGCACAAAAGGACCAGTATTCGTGCGTTTTTCTGAACCGCAAACTCAGCGAGTTCATAAACAGGAGTAGGGTTGTCATCCGTGTTCGGTGGATGTGGGCATATGTCCATACAGATGCCGAGGGAGATGGATCGGAGAAGGGAGGATGGGAGTTCGAAGTGAGCAAACCCGTTACCTGATGGCGTATCAGCACTGAATCAGTGGTCGGACGTAGTAACGTACCGGGTTTGCACCATGGCAAATCAGCAACGAACATGTTCGTTTTCCTACCGCCCCCAATGTATTCACCACTTGGCCCACAAATAACAGCGCCATTATATGCACCATATCGAGGGTCATTATCTTCACCAGCTGGTAGTGCCTCTGGATAGCCAGCAATAACGTGACACCGAAGCCGGGCGGCGAGCTCCGAGATGAAAGTGGTAGTCGGTCCCGTACGGGGCTGTTCAGCAAAGGGACGGATATCTTGGGGTCCGTGGAAAACATAGCCTATATCAGGATGCCCGGGCGTTAATTCCGATTTAAGGAGTCAAAGAAGAAGGGAAGCTCCAGGGACTAAATGCGGTCCCAGGCTATGATACACACCAGTCAGGGCCATTTCAGGCAGGCATAGAAGATCAATAGAGTCAGGTTGTACTCTGTGACCAGGCAGCAAGGTTATGCCCTGCTACACTTCACCTCACGCGATTTGACTCTCTACGTACCCAGCGAGCAGCTCGAGCACTCTTGATTTATTCTGCTCTATTTTCCCGATCTAATGAAGAGGAAAGTCGGTCACAATGACGAGCCTGCCAGCGCAAGCGCAGTAGCCGAGGTGTGCCTCACTTTAGGGTCGAATTGGACCACCCCGATACGCATTGGTGCTGATATCGCGATTCCAATGTGTCGAGAATTATTGATCAGGCCTCTTCTAGGGTGGAACCTCACGTTTCGTGTCAATAGAAGGCAGCTGTTGGGTCGAAGTAGCATTTCAATGTGCAATCCATCATTATCAAGATGCTCGGTGCGGTTAGGATAGATAATCGTATCTAAGTAGCTAGCGAAATGGTATCACCAACCCGGTCATAGGTTCATACATGCGTGACAGCGATGGAGGGGATGCTGACACGTTTGGCCTCTGGAGTAGAAGCAGATGGAATTGGAGAGGTATCTGTTGTTTGGAGGGTTCGAGTAGATGCCCATAGTTGTGTGTGAGTGTCGCGAGTCGTCGCTCTCGAGAGGGCGGGGCTGAAAACGGTGGAGTTACCGCTGAGCGGAGTTCTCCCGAATTTGGTGATAATAGATTCCATGTCGCCATCTCCCATCACGGTGGCAGATGCATTGACTGAGTGGGATAGTTGGAAAGCAGGTAGGCCCTTCGTGGTCTGGGCTGGGCGACGACGTTCTCTCCAATTACGGTACCACGATGGCACGTGCATGACAAGGTACACCAGTAGGACTGCAGAATGAGTGGTTTCTTTTAAAAAAAGACCCTCGCGTAGTAGCTAATTCCGTGCACGTACCGACTCCCACAAGTGCTCCTATAATGCCCACAACCACCACCCCAATGGCACTCAGAGGCTGCACCCCTCTCTTATACAGCGCTGACTGCGAATGAGGATAGGCGAATGCAGACTTTGCGGTGACCAATGCGGAAAGAGTCACAACCTGCATAAGAGGCATATCGGGAACCGCGATGCCCAAATAGGTGCAAGTGGGTACAAGTGGGTACGACGGTCTCTCACCTTCCGGTTGTTTTAATCCCCCGCTGCGCGCATACCGTGACAGCTCAGGGAGACCGCATAAATGGTTGGCGCAGTGACACACTAGCATTTCCTTTGAGTCGAAGCGCTCCGTTGTTGAGATTCCTTCGCATAGTTCAGGAAGCGAGCGCTGAGTAATCGGAGCGCCCCGATTGAGCGGTAACGGTGGCAGTAGTAAGACCAGAGGTCGACGAGAAGGAAGGCGCAACACCCCGTCATTAGACATTCTCTATGATCCCATTGGAGCAAATATGGCCCCGTGGAGCAAGACGGAACAAGTTGAACCCGGGAACGTTAAGGGACCTAACCCTGCGCCGGTGAGCGACAGGCGGGAGAATGAACATCAAGCCACAGCACAGTTAAATGTAATGCTTTTGCGCTGTCGAGCTCGACGAGGTGAGGCCATCGGAAAATCCGGCAAATGTTTGAATATTAAGCGGTTAAGCCGGAGCACAAAGATAGTCTTCATGTCATTCAGCGCACTCAAATTTTTTGCTAAATACGACCCAGTGGTGGTAGGGCAAATACAGAGGATGTGGGAAGTGTTCCGATTGTATTATATATTACATAGCTTCCCAAACCGCATCCATGTCTCGGCGATTCACGAACTACATGACGGAATATGAGACTTCGGTTTGAAGAACACTGCAAGAAACGGCTGCTTAAGAATAGGAGGCTTTATGTACAAATAGACGAAAGCCTAGACCGTAGAACATGGACACCCGGAACTCACAATCAGCATTACATCGAAGAACCAGATCACATTTTCAAGGGCTAAGACCACCTGTGGCTATCACAGCGCTTTTCCCAATCTTACACCACTCACTTTCAGAGGAGGTATGACCTGAGCTGAAGGACGAAATGGAGGAAGGAGTTCTATGGGTGGAGTAAGTAGTAACAGTGGCCCTGTTACTCCCATCAGCTTTGAGGTCTTAACTGTGGAACTGTGGGCGCTGGATAACGAAAATGAAAGCCTCTCCTAATTACATTCTACGGTGAGGGTACTTGTATACGATACGATACGCAAGACACGTATGAAATCGGCAAGGAAAAAACAAAATATGGAGAGTTGGTCTGCAAACCTGCATATGGACCGAAGCTCGGTTACCAGACCCGCAGGTGAGAGTCCAGTCACATAGTGACAAAAACCTATAGAAATGATCAAACCGTAACAATCAGGAACGAGAACACTAATACCCCAACAGAGAGGAAAAAATCAAACGGAGAGAAGAGGTAGGGACGTCCCGGGATCTACTATGATATAAATACACGCACACATGATATTTGTGATATCATTCTTGTTCACGGCCACGACTGCAGTCACCGCAGTAAGGTCAATCGGCCAACGCCTTGACTTCCACCATGTCGACGAGCAGTAGAATTGAGCATACCAAACCGCCTGGGGCACGCACGATCGACGAAGTATTACAAGAGGCTCGATCACGTCTACATCGTCTTGATCCCCAAGTGGCATTCGAACGTACACAACAGACACAATGCCCCGCAGTTCTCATCGATATTCGTCCCACAGCACAGCGAGAAATGCACGGGGTCATCCCAGGTGCACTGGTTGTGGAGAGAAACGTGCTAGAATGGCGGTTTGATCCGCAATCCGGCACTCGCCTAGGGATTACTGATGAAGAAGGGCGAGGGTACGGTATCGAGGTCATCATTTACTGTCAGGAGGGATACACCAGCTCGTTAGCTGCAGCTTCGTTAAAGGACCTCGGGCTAAGTCGGGCTACGGATATAGTAGGAGGGATCAAAGCCTGGAAAGAAACGGGCCTGCCTATAGAGTTTCTCCATCCACCCCATTCTTACACAAATTCGACATAAATCTAGTGATTATTACTCGTGTCACTCCTCGCACTGTATAGCTACAATACATGAAGTTTCAAAGGACGCAATGTCATGAGTCAGCGGTTACAATACAGTGAGCAAATCACTCGGACACCAGGAGCATAGAAGTCCTCTATTTCCCCGTCACATCGCCCGTAATATCAAGTAGTCCCATGCGCCTCGCTATCCTCTCTCCGCCCGCACCCACGTGGGTTGAACTCAGAAATGAGTCAGTTATCATGTGGATGCATTCGATTACCAGGGGGCTCGAGGATTTTCCGATCGGTTCGAGTCGGTTGGACACTGCTCCCTAATGGACCCATTGCCCAGCTAATCTCCACAAGCCGTTTGATACTCCAGAGCCATGAGAGTCCAAATATACCCGCACTCAGAAGAACATTGAGAACAGGATAGAAGTCGGGTAGTGAGGCTGGGGGATTGAAGAGTATTTCGGCCAAATGGAGCGTCAATGCAACTGTGTAAGCGAGCTGAGAGAAACAATTAGCCTCGCAGTCAACAACCTCCGAGAAAACGCACCAGAGACAACACCTTGAGAGATATCGAGGGGATAGCCAGCGGGTTATACCCGACAAGATAGTTCCATAAAACCACCAGTGCGATATACTGTACACCAAGCCCATCTCTCTTCAAGAGCGGCCACATACTGAAACAGGCGATGTTATTGACTAGTATTCCCCATTCCCAGACGTCCGACTGGCCTGGATAAGAAGCAGCTGCCAGCAGGGTGAGCGGCAAGAGAGGAAGAAGCACAGACTTCTCGTGAACTTGGAACGAGAAGAGGAAGAACGACATCGAAGTCTGGAACAAGGTGTAAGGAAGAAGCGACAGCGTTGGCGCGCGATCTGCTCCAAGGTAAGCACCAGAGCGGAAAGCCCTTATACCAGGGTTGATAAGGCTGATAATTGAGGGGAGAAACCCAACAGCTGTCGCGGTGGTGGCCAACTTCGGAAGGGCTGATGGTGAGAGGAATGATCGCCACTTGACGATAACATTCGATGCACACCAGAAATTGGCAACTTTGTCCTCGAAGAGGCCGCGAGCAAAGGGGAAGATACGAGTGATTGGGTCCAGCAACACGGATGGCGGGTATAACCAAGGAAGGAACAGGAGGGCGAATGTGGCTAGTGTCACAACTCCGAGTTGAGTGAATAGAGTGAACCTATAGAAAATTCAGCATATATAGATTCTCCATTGATTGTTGGCTGGCGTACCCTCGTGTCGGGCCGAGAAGTAAACACTTCCCAAGTAGATAGGCGAATATCGCAGGGGAATAGTATAAAGCCATTTGCTTGAAGCCAAGGCTGAGAACGAAGCAAACAGCCCCTAGGAGATCATGACCCGAGAAGAAAAAGTTGAGAGTGAGGACAGTAAAACCGAGCATTACAGAATTATATTGAAAATGTCCAGAATCGATGAGGATGAGAGCGGGTTGAAGGAATAGTGCGAGAAGAACGGTGTGTTGCGTGTAAGATGAACGACTGCTGAGCCAGGTCCGAACAAAAAAGTATAACGATGGGATATAAATTAAGAGGTCGCTGATAAGCGATGTAGCACGCATGAAGACTTTACTTGAGGGTGTCTCGATGCCCCGGGAGGAGTCTAATGCAACCCATTCGGGGTTGATTTTGTTGGCACTGTGAAGACGTGAGTGAAGGCCAGCCGACTAACGGGGACACACACATGAATCCTAGGAGCCAACTGTGGTATGCTGTTCCTGGCGGGTAGTCCAGGCCCCAGTATTGGAGATCGTATCTGTACCACAAAGTTGTCGGGAGGTGGAATGTAATCTCGAGCCAGTGCCTTTGGGCTTCATAATCACCATACATCGGTGGTGTACTTTGGCCTGGTATCTATAAGTTCCGCGCTCTCAAGGCTAATATATCCTCCATACCAGAATAAGAACCAAGCCCAGTCGCCCATTTAATGCCAACTGCGACGAGTACGGAACATGGCACGACCCAGCGCTTCATCCCGTTTTTATCCATCCATCGCACCCAGCGTCGTGCGAGTTTTGAACGGTCGACCGAGTGCCGAATTGAACTCCGGTGCTCGTCGGTATACAGGGAAGCAAAGGTAGAAATACTCTTGGATCTACTACGCACACTGGAAGGTGAGTTTGGTCGCGTTGAACCCGGAGACGGCGTTTCGAGCCAATGCGACGCATGTTGTTGCAAGTGTTGATGCTTTCGTGGGAAAGGAGAGATAATGTCAGAGGTTCCAGCATCGGAACTGGAGAATGAAATATCAGGTAGTGTATTTAGTAGTTGAAGTGAGACCAATCGTACCTTCGACTTTGCGTGCTGACCATTGACCTGCGTGGTCGCAAGGTTGGTGCGCCATGACCACTCGTAGTGGATAGAGAAGTTGGAGGGTGAGTAAGGGAAGTTGTTCTAGCTCGCAGCTCAGAAGAATACTCCATGGCCAGCGAGAGAGGTCGAGGTTCAAGGGGGTACCTTGTTCACCACCTGTTGCCAGTGGCGTTTCCATGAAGGTGGAGGCCGTAGGAACTGGGGAACGCTATGACAGATATTTGGCGGGTCCTTCCGAACAACATTGCCAAGGCGCACCTGCGGCGTCTTCGCTGGATGGGTGAATGGCCTTTCGGAGATACTGAGGATTAATCGGGATACGTTCCTATGATGAAGACCAATGAAGACCGATCCCTCACATTTCTCTCTGTATAACGTTACGCGTAACAAAAGCGCTTAAGATTCACTTAGTACAACGTCGGAGAGTATTACATCTTAAATAGTACATATTGAGCCAACGACGAAGTGCAAGAGCATAATTTGAGTTATCATGGTGAAAGGGTGAAGATTAGGAAATAAAAGCTATATTCCCTTGATATGAATCTCTTTAGTAATAAAAGAGCAGCGTGAACACATCCAAATATTTGCGTGTTGGGTAGGTTGAGACGAGTTATGGATTAAGATATGTGAATGAGTGCGCAATGTGAGAGAACGTCGCTCAAACCCACAGTTGGAGGGGCACAGCGGAGAGTCCATTCATTTCTGTGGCCCTCAATGCAAAAATATGGGAAGAGCAGATCACTTCAAAATGATTTCCATACTCTAGGGGGCCTTCCCCATGAGCTTTATACATTTAGGTAGAGGGATTAAGCGACTGTGAGCCTAATCGAGATACATGAAAGTAAATAGATACACAGAGTATTCAAGTATCTATTCCATAATCTCGTGGAGTATCTTCTCAATGACTTTGATCATATCTTGGCGGATAGTTGGGTTCATAGCCCCTGCGGGCATGATTAGAAATAGACACGAAGATGAGAGTGATCAAATGTACTTTTTGCTACATCTTGAATATATGTGTAGATCTGATCGAAGTTCCTTGCACCGTCGCGGGCGGTTTCTGAGCTCGTTTCAGAAGATTCTGACCAATCTCCGTCACTTTTCTTTACCTTTCGTGGCATCATGAACCAAGTCTACCCAACCGGACTCGTTCAATGTTTCGTGAAGGTTGACCAGGAGGCTATTGTACGCAGGCGGCATCAATATTCGGATTCCGCGTCTGGGCAAATAGTCCTGCCTACCGTTCCCAGTGGATATCATCAATAAGCCGCTGCTGTATAGCCGGGTTAAGGGGCTTTAGGCCCGCGTGGCCATTGACCGGTAGGTTGGTGGTCATGGAGGAGGCTGAGCATGCGCCTGGACCTGGAAATCAACACAGCCAAATACTATGATTCTTACAACTCAAGAGGGGTCGCAGTGAAGTATGATGGACAACAAAGGAAAAAGAGTTCGTGTGTCCAATTTACTATTTAGAAGCACTACTTTGATGGGCATAGAACTGAAGGGCATAGGCGTGTACAGAGCCTTAGCAGGCAAACACACCCAAACTTCACCATAGTGGACATGAGGGAAAGACGTAACAATTTGGTCTAATCATACTTGACAAGGAAGCAGGATAGATTACGGCGAATACTCGAAACTCAAGCGGACCCTTGGGTGTGGCGGGACAAAAAGCCCTTCGAATCCACCGCCAATAGTTCCTTCTGGACAATCTCCTGAGCTAACGCTTTGACTTTCTCCACGTGTGTAGCCTGGTCATGGTTCTGAGTGCGTTGATCCAGGGCCATTTGTTGGCCAAATCCAACGGGCAGGCGATACCACCTTATCACACGCATACCAACACCTCCTAACATGTTTTCCCTCAGATAGGCTACGAATCGATCCACAACTTCCGGATTGGCGTCCCATAGCTTGACAGCGCGCTTGTGTGTAATACGTACAAAGTTCTCTTGTGACTTCTTGTGTGCGAAGGGAGAGCGGAGGACAGTGTAAAGTGAGCGCTTGGTTGGGAGATGGACGACACCCGAGCAGGGGATGCCGATTGAGTATGCGGAGTGGAGAACGAAGTGCATGAAAAAGTCGATAAGGGAGAGGTGATAAGATCGGAAGTGAAGCATGGCTACGGGGATGCCATGAGTTTTCGGATGACGCTGAGGTTGCAAAAGAGCTGTGGGTGCGACGAAAGGGTTGAAGTTGGGGTTTGCATCGGTAATATAGGTCTGATTTGATGCAGGTGCTCGCGTAACATACTCTCGTTTTGTGGTGATTGTTGTACCCACGTTCTCTACAGCGGTCGATGCAGATTGTGTCAATGGCGTCCCTTCTGTAGCCGCAGCTCCCGTGACTTCTCCCACTTGAGTAGCAGCTTGTGGTGGCCTGGATCCTTCTACCACTCCCTGTCGTTCGGACTCGAGTGGAGGGTACGCCTCCCAGTAATTAATCAACGCTTGCTCCAACTCCTTCTCTGGCAGTTGATCAAGGTTGAAACCTCGCTTTCCAGCAACCTCTTCCAGTCTTGTGAGAACCTCTTCTACACGGTTCTTTGCCTCCGGGTCGACGGTCGAAAACATGCTCGCGGCTACATCTGCAAACTCAGGCGTCTCTGTCATGGCCTTGATACGTGCAGTTCTATCTCGATATGATACAACATGCCCTGAGCGCTTGTAACGCGCATAGAGGGTGGGTGTTGTCGAACTGCTCGAGCGTCAGAATTTTGCTAGGCCATACAAAGAAAAAACGGACAAGGGACGCGAACTAGACGCGACCGCTTGTATTTGTGGTCTTATTGTGGCCTTACGACGCGCTGCTACGCTCAACTGGGTGACAAAGGCCATCGCCTTTTGATGCGGACGAGTTCAAGTTCGCTTCGCACCAGTTGGACCTAGCCATGACATCGAACTTGCATGTCTCCCTTCCGGAGCACCTCCAAGAAGCCCTCAAGCCACTACCCGACCTTCTTCCAATGGAGTTGCGTACGCTGGTCGTTCAAGCCCTGGAACCACCCTCAAAAGAAATCCATTATGAATTGCTCGTCAAAGTGTCTACCTGGGCTCATTCTGAAGACGGGAAGGAACGACTGAAAGCTGCTGATCTACGTCAGTAATCTTCCTCCTTGGTTTCCCGCTTTGACACGTCTTGCAGACCCAAATGATTATCTTCTCATTGCGCTATTATCTGGGACCAAGACATCACCGTCATCACGTCTTCCACCTCCTGAACCGAAACCTGAGCCATGGGAAATTGCTCAAGGCGAAAAGTCGCAGAAGCGAGCGATCGCCGCTTTGGTAAACGGTGTTTTCAGCATCGTAGGTGTCGGAGCAGCTGCATGGTGGGCATCTAAAAATACTGGATGGAAAGATGAATGGGTAATGTCTTGCCCTCCCTTCCTTTGGCATCGTTTCTTACTACTTTGGCACTTCCGTAGAGAATGTTGCTCTCATTGGCGGCCGCTATCGTAGTAGCAGTCGCAGAAGGTGGAATTTACTACATTCATGCGTCTAGACGAGACGCTGCTGCTGCATATAGGGAGCAACAGCGAGAGATCGAGGCAGAAAGGCTGCGCCGCAAATTCGACAAAGAAACTCGAAGGGAGGAAAACCCTGAAGAGACTTTGTTACCAGAGAAGTTAGGAACAAGCGATGCTGAAGTTTCACCTAGCGCAGAAACCTTACGACAGCGACTTATCCAGTCAGTAGACGAAGATGAAGTTACAACATGAAAGAGAGCAACCCAGCGTTACTCTTTATTGTATTCTAGCACCTTTATGCGACGGGTATCAGGTAGTTATAGAGCTATTTATGTTCGAGTTCCTCTCAGACTTTCTCGAACACCAGGATGAGGGTAACTTTGCGCAAGCCTGATGGTATATATACATTTTGACCTTTTACAACGGTTCCATTCTATTCGGGGCAAGGAGTTCGGTATCGAATACCAGCGAAATATTCGACCAACTGCGAACATACCACATGTATCCAGTACAGGTGCGTCTCTTCAAAGAGTGTATGACTTTCCATAGGGTATGGGAGTTGATGGTATCCAGCGCGCGGCGTGGTTCTACTCGCAGAGTAGAAGAAGAAGAAATATCCACCATGGGATTGTTACGACAGCCGTCGGTGTCTAACCAGGGTGGTTCCCATCCTTCATACCAACCTCTGCTACTCGTTCCCAGATCCTCCCAGTACTACTGCAACTGGGGCGAGTGGCGGGCTCTGTTGAAGGAAAAGGGAAGAGGTACGGAGTAGAGGTTGCACGTAAATGATGGGGTCCCCTGCCGCGGATTGTCTCTAGGCTGGAATTAGGGCTGTAAAGTGTGCTTTCACGCATACTCTGTTCTTTCCTGGCGAAAGGTGAGGAAAGAGATGCGTCTGTGTACCATGCTCTCTCTACAGGCAACTTCGGGCCTTTTGGGCCGTCAGTGGGGGATGTGGGGGAAATGTCGTGGGGAATGTCGGAAAAGACCGGAGAGAGGGGGGACACAGGAGACACTGAAGAGACCGGAGAGACCGGAGAGACCGGAGAGATCGGAGAGATCGGCGATTCGTCTTTATCTGGGCTTGGCGTAGAAGGTGTTTCGAGGAGAAGCCTAATGGCCTTGCAATTGATTGGCGGTAAAGAGCGGGAAGTAAACGCCTCCTTGATTTTCCGCCAGAAGGTTTTTCGCAGGCGATGAGACCTTGGTTCATTAGGATGGTGGTCGGCCATGTAGACGAAGAGGGAATAGGGACAAGGTGACGGGGTGAGGTATATCAAACGAGTGTTAAAAACGAGTGTTAAAACGAGTGTGGTGTTTAGGTGTTTAGGTGTTTTGGGTGGGTTGCTGACCGTGGACCGTGGACCGTGGACCGGGAGCAACTTTTGACCCCAAAATTGTGGGAGGTGGCGAGTGCAAGATCCAACCTGGTAACGGAGCCGATTTATAACCGCCCAGGTCCTAACGGTAGAAGCGCGCTTCGGTCACGAATAGTGTCAAGAACGGAACCCCAGAAATTCAGTAAACCGGATCGAACCGTTTTCCGTTTTCTTTGATTAGTCGGGATGTTTCAGCGTAGGTTTGGTGTACGGTTCTCCAAACTCAATTGTGGCAAGGTCTAGAAAGGAACACCATGGCAATATAATACGGCAGCGGCATTCCGCATAATTTAACAATTCAAGGAAAGGGAGTCAATATTATAATAATGTCCCTACTCAAAGGGCCGGGGAGTCCGTCGTGTGACATAGTGACAGGCCCACTCGACGCTCGGTACCGTTACCTCAATGAAACCCTTGCGAGTAGTTTCACTATGACATTTGGTGCCGCATGGCTAACAGTGCCACCATGGTTTGTAGTACCCTCTCCCCCCAGTCAGGTCTCAGTTCTGGTTTTCTTGATTCCCACTTTCATGCTACGCTCTACGTTACATGTTCCTGTGGCTTGTACTTATACTTACTTCGAGCCTCGGTTGGAACCGAGGTTGGTCGTCGAGCAACGGGCTAGGCACGAAATTGAAAGGTGTACGTGACCCCAGATGTCCTACGATCAGGTGCAGCCCGGAATCCGATGAGCAATCCTAAGCAACCATAAGTTCTAGCTTCCGAAGATAGCATTCGTGAAAGACAAGTTCCAAGATGTATTGAGGCTGGAACATATACCTTTGTCCCACCATCAAACAACCGTCCATGGTCTGCACTCGTTCTGTCGAGGAGAGCGATCCTTAATGTTTGCTACTTATTTAGATACGAAAAGCTGCGCGAGAACGGCGCCAGGTGGTATACCAGCGCGAGCGGGAAATTCAGGAGCGGCAGACTTTCCATCGGAAACAGCAACTCAAGGACGCGTTAGCGAATGGGAAAAATCTCCCCACAGAGCTACGAAGGGATGCAGTCAAGCTGGGAAAAGACTTGCAGTTTGACGAGGCCCAGGTCGGTGAGTGTAACCACTTTTCGCCCACATTCCGTTCGGGAACACTGACGATTCTTCTTCTTTTTCTTGTGTGTGTTATTACTCGGTTCTATTTAATGTATTAGAACCCTCTTCGTTGATTGATAGCGAGTATGCCAAGGCTGGTATCCTCGACCCAAAAATCGTTATTACAACTTCCCGCGACCCAAGCTCGCGACTATTACAATTTTCAAAAGTACGTCTTTCTCATCACTCAGATCATTCTAGCCCCTAACGCCCCAAATTTTCAGGAAATGCGCCTCGTTTTTCCCAATGCTCATCGAATAAATCGAGGTGGCTACGTTGTAAAGGAGCTGGCAGTGGCATGTCGAGCGAATGACGTTACGGATCTTATCATTTTGCACGAGCACCGTGGCGTTCCTGGTTCGTCTAGTCTAATACGTTCCATTTCTTGCGTCTCCACTCAACCCGACTTTGTCAGACGCAATGATTATATCGCACTTCCCTCATGGGCCCACAGTATACTTCACTCTACACTCCGTCAATCTCCGCCATGATCTGCCCTCTGCGCATCAGTCGACTGTCTCAGAGCAGTACCCTCACCTCATTTTTGAAAGCTTCTCAAGCAAACTTGGCGTGCGGATAAGGGATGTTCTGAAGTACCTATTCCCGGTTCCGAAGGAGGACTCAAAGCGTGTGATGACGTTTGCGAATGAGAGCGATTATATCAGTTTTCGGTACGTTGCGCTTGCCATTTGCCAAGTGATACAAGCTTGATAATGGTAATAAACCTGACGTAAATTCCTCTGTTAGACATCATGTGTTCGTCAACACGGGAAAGAAAGAGATCCAATTAGCTGAAGTTGGTCCCAGATTTGAGATGAAGCGTAAGTTCATTGGTCCTTTCGTATCTCGTCAACCTCTTCTTACAATTCCATCTCTCCCTTTTAGCTTATGAGATTCGTCTAGGAACAATCGAGCAAGAAGAAGCGGATAAGGAGTGGGTGCTAGCCCATTACACGCGAACTGCGAAGAAAAGGCGGCTATTGTAATCGTGTACTTATTATCTCCTACTCCGTGTCTCACTGTTTATGGATTCTTGCCTGCTTGTTTACTGATATTTCTCTCCTCAAACCGGTGCCTGTAAATGTGTGGCCGCATGTGTGCGTAAATTTTCCTGATCTGTCTCATAGCTACACCAAAGGTGGAATGTGCACCGATTTCGTTGCTTGGCGCAGGTTACTCGGACCACAGCAACCTCGAGGCCTTCTGCGTGTCCTTCAAGTAAACCACGGGGAAGGAAGCGAGAAATCTACAACAGTTCAAGTTTCTGTTTCGCCACACTGTGATACGAGGCCCGCTCACACCTTACGTTCAGTACATGAACGACTATTTCATGCTTCTGGATACGCAGCACCCACATTCGGACGAACATGCCTCACGGTGTTGGTTAGCCGAAGGCTGTATAGCACCATCGTGTGATACACCTCACACGTCAATTAATCGGGCTGACAAACCCGGCCGGGGCCATATTACGAAGCATGTCGAAAACCCTGACCGATCTGTTTCGGGGTGGCGTTGGTGACCATTTACACCCCCTATATTTCTTTCTTTTCTCGTCAATATCCAAATTATTCTATGTCATGACATTCACAATGTATGATTATCACTTGCACATATTACATGACTACACGTAAAAGAATTATTCAAACCTGCCAACCGTAGGATGAGTAATTAATACTGTTGTGCGCTTTATTACCGGCTTCCCAATGCTGTTCGATCAAGTCTCTCAGCACTCTCAATATCTCTCTCCAGCGTCTCGTCAACTTCGGCAGTCGTACCCCGCCCGAACTCTTCCCTCTCGCGCACAAGTTCCTTGCTATCTTCATCACCATGTGTTTGTACGTTCTCGGCTGCGATCTCGCGTCTACGCACGAGATACTGTAACACGGGAAGAGTAATGAGGGAGAGCGCCACCCAGGCAAGCAACACGCCAAAATTGCGTCCAAGGTGATTTTTAGTGTTGAAGATGATGGTGCGGACAGCCTGAGACATGTTGTAGACGGGGAAACCGAGCCCGTACTTGTAGAACCAGACCTCCAACTCCGTCGGCAGGACAGTGACGGAAATATTTACCAAGATCCTGTTTCAGACAAGCGTCAGTTGGAATTGTATAGGTTCCAAGTAGAACCAGGATCATCACTTACAAAGGTAACAAGAAGAACGTCATAAATCGGGGACCCAAGATAGTGATCATCGCCTCGCAGGCCAGGCCCAGAGCAGCCATCCCGACATACACCATCGTTACGAAGAGGAAGAACCCTCCCGCGTAGGAATACTTGGCGTCAAAAGGAATCTTGAAGGGTAGCGAGATCATCCCATAGATGAGGGAAACCGGGAGATAAATAAGAAGGGGGGAAATGATGCGAAGCCTGATCAAAGAAGCGGTGTTGAGATATGGGCCGATGATTTCTCGAGCACCAGCACTAGACATTGACACGAAGAACCTAGAAACGCGGTGAGCACACGGGTGGGTGTTTTGAAGGGGAAGGGGAGCGTACGCGAATATGATGACGTAGATGTGGCCGACGAGAGTGATGGCACTGGCTACTTGTGCTGTATACGGACGGACATTGGACATGGTATACCAGATTGGCTGTGACAGGGTCTGTGGCGCTCGGCTGAGGAGTTGGAGAGCAGTCGCGTTGCCACTGTTGGCCGTAATATATTCCGCCACAGATTTCGTGTTGAACTGGCCGAGGATCCTCCCCAAGAGGGGTTGGACAATCGGTAGGATATAATTCCCAACAGCGATTTCGTTACGACCTTGGGCATAATAGACGGATATAGCCGAGGTGGCACTATACGAGGTATCGCCGGTTTGCCTTGCTACAGCGAGGTTGTTGGAGGCATTCGGTTCGACTGGGACAAGCTCGTTAGGTTGTTCGGGTAATGTAATAGGTTGGCTAAACACACCAACGACGGCAATCCACGTTTGCTCATCAACAACGGCATTGATAATATCTTCATTGGTGGTAAACTGGGCCGCGTCAACTTGCTCCCATCCCAAGACTGGTGTCGAGCCGGAAGTCGTGGTTGCGATGATCGCTTGCAAAACGGCCTGACCAAGTGGGCCACCCTCACGATCTATTACCCAGGCACGGAGCTGGTGCGTGAGAACTGGAGCCTTCCATAGCGATCCCCAGTACCTGGAGAGATGTATAAGGCTATGCAAGAAAGCATTCCCATTATGCCGTTCTTTAAATGACTCACACAGGTAAACAAATCCAGACAATAACGACCAAGAGGAGAGTGGTCAAAAGGACGATCTTCGTATAAAGGGCTCGTAGATGTGCGATCTCAGGGGAGAAGACTACAAGACCATCGAGATTATCAATAATATGGCGTTGTCGCAGTTTATCGCAGACGTACAGTTATACCTGAATTTTTGCAGTCCAGAGCCAAATTTCTTTTGCGCATTACCGGTCTCGAGCGCGGATGGAGGACGGTCCCCGACGATCTTGTCGTTGACGGACATTCTCGGGGTTGCAACTGCTGTATCAGTCATCTGGGGTGGATAGGGTAGCAAGGGGGTCTAGGGCGGCCGGGGGGTGGCTTTGGCATACGGCTGGAGGAATGAAGCAACCGACGCCTCTACGTATTTATATTATAACTTCATGCCGCCTCCACAAGCGGTGTCGTCATCTGTCTGCTGTCCCCTCTCCCTGGCCCACAACGTCGCTGTCCGATGTCGGAGGTTTTTCTTTCTCAGCTCACTCAGTTTGTTCTAATCTAAGCCATCCTGTTAGTCACCGTTGGGGTCCTTGTTCCGATGATCGGATCCGGGTCAATCGGAAGTGGCATAAACCTCGTGGTGAGGTAAGAAAAAGAGAAGTTTGTTTGGAAATTCGCAAATAATAATCAGACCAGAAAAACTAGTGTCTCCACCTTGTTGAACAATATGATGAATAGGCCGCTCAAGTTGCGCGAGTAAACAGAGTAGAGCGATTGCGGACTTCCGACACGGAAGTTGGTGCCAGCCGCGCGCCCTTTAGGCGTTTCAATTAAATAAATACACAACAAAAATAAATAATAATTAAGACACGATAATACTTGTCACTACAGCATCATAACTGAATCGGAACAAAGGCGAGGTCACCAGCGTCAATACATTTTGGACGACTTCGAAAGGAAACGTAACCGAAAGGTCGAAGAGACTATCCTATCGGTAGTGTATGTTCATTAGCAAGTTGATCATAGTCACTCAAACAATAAACCCGTTCTCGGCTAACTTTTGGTCTCTGCGCGCGCGCCCTCACGTTGCACGTTGCCAATCGATGAGGATCTCAGAAAAAATATCTTGTGCGCCTTGTGTGTGCTAGCCCCTGCTATGCAATCGTTTCATTGTGACCGAAGGTATCGCAAATCCTTTTTCCTGCTCCATTTCAATTAAGCTAAGCAATCAAACTTCACTCCTGTTATTTGATGGTCAATAGGAGACCTATATCGAGTCAAAGTCCTCGCGTTTGGCATCCAGTGGGCGAAATAGGGCTGTGCGACTCGACGCAGCGCCCAGTAATTCGTGACCCTCATGTTAGCCGTAAAGCACACAGCCGATGGAAACGGGCATGAGGAGTAATTTTACACGTGTTCGTCACGTGAAATACGGAAAGCCACGTACAATTGACGCGACGACAGCCCCTCTGCGCGAGCCAACACGCGATGATGACCTTTATACGACCCACGCAACACGTACCTTTTGGTGTTTCAATATTGGCACAGGTATCCCCAACTGGCGTTTGCCCCATCTAATCACGTTCACGGCTAGGCCGAATTCAATCCTCGCATCCATACTGGACACCATTGAATTTGCTCTACTCGTTAAAGTATGGATAGGCATTCATGTGTTCGATCGTTCTGGTTGCCGCCCTCCCTAATCCATTGAATTTGCTCTCGGTACCCGACCATGCCACACGAGCGAAACGAGAAGTTTATTGGGCCCACTGCAAACACCCGGCGATACAAAATTGAACAAGCGAGATTTTATATACCTGATTAGGCTCCCGGGCTGTGCAAGTGCCAGGTGCCCATATCACGCCGACCACTCTGACCTGTCCTGACACTAGTTCTGACGGCGGCTTCTTCCCTATTTGGAGATTTATTTCATTGTTAACCACTTGCGATCCTCCCACGAATGGATGTCTCACCATTGCTTCTCCACAACCAGTACGTTT
>WNFL01064562.1_pt1 | contig 24088 bp, 30 predicted proteins | sample 5400361 | NCBI WGS metagenome assembly WNFL01 (sample SAMN13153351, study PRJNA577476) | soil metagenome | isolation source: 40 cm soil on Douglas fir-dominated hillslope | place: USA:California | collected 2013-09-17
AATGCAGAGCAAGTGTTTCCAGTACTGTATGAGTACAGGGGCGGCAACTGGGACGGCGGCATGTGGAGCGGACATTGCGTGTTGGTCTGTAGATTAGTTTGAGAGCACAGGGCTGATAACCTTTCTGAATGCAGCTAAGGTAAGACTATGCTCAGTGTTGATAACATGGGCAATCGCTTTGGTATATTCACTTAAGGTAATACGACTACAGGTGGTTGAGCGATATGTACGAAACAATGATTATAATGGAAGCTTACTGCTCAGCGTTGGTAACACGGGCAATCGCTGAGCAACAGACGAACTACAACGTGAATGGCTAAATACTAAGGATCGGGGGGCTGTGGCATGAGAAAGAAGAATGTCCATGGGGCGAGTGTTCACATGCAACATCAACTGACCCCCTGATGCCAATGCATCGTATCCAGCAACCCGATGATTTCCGATACTCCGCTGATACCAGAGCCGGGTACTTCAGCCGGATGGCGCGGCTAGGCGTAATCGATATTCCAACAATTTCCATATGTGCGATTGTTCTATGATTAGATAATTCGATTGTGTTGTGTAGCACCAAATATTCATCAAGTAAACCTTTAAGTTGAACACCCACCGAACCTGACTTTCTAGTTATGCATGGTTCTCCACCAATACCGCCGAAGGTGTTTCTCGACTAGATTGACTACTTCTGAACCGCCACTCTTGTTAGAGGCAATGCTGATGGTGGACATATTGGTGTTCATTGTTTACTGAGTGTTGATGTTGATGAAGATCTCAAAGGTTGTAGTACTGGGGCTTTTATCCTATGTCTGAGTCACAGTTGGTCTGTCAAATTTGACATCGACGACGGCTGTCAACAACTTCAAATTTGACGGCCGTCAACAACGTCAAGTTTGACGGCTGTCAACAACGTCAAGTTTGACATCGACGATGGCTGTCAGCTAATATTGAATATTCCAGTTTCCCTATAAAACACCTTGGATTTTCGGCTTTCGAGGTATCATCAACAACATCTCATACTACACTCCAATAGCACAACATGGCCAGCCCAATTACTCCTTACTACTCTACTGCTTGGGGCTATGAGCAGGTCCAAATCAACAACCAACTTGCTCTTGTGAGCGCTTCTCCCTTAATGATCCCGCCAATAAATTCACTGACGGACTTGGTAACATTATGAAGCATGTCGGCTGCTCTAGCTATACCATTCGAGTGGATCATACTTATGTCATGTATGCTCTTGACATTAGTGCAAATTATCCCTTCCCTTGCGATATCAATGAGTTCAACCAGAGATTTTGGTTTAGGGAGTGGAATATGCTTGGTGAAGCGATGTGGGTAGCAATTTAATGCCTTCCAACCCGTTCTGATCCACTTCATTTCGGCACCTGGGTCTGCCAGGCAAACAAGATTGGTACTCCGTTCAGCACATTACGAAGAGTGGAAGGCAATGTATGGTGGGATAGTGTCAGCGATCGGGTTTTTGGGGTGAAACCATTCATCATCCATGCCCGCCATGCCCAGATCAATTGCCGAGCCCACCGATAACGGTCTGATTGATTGGAGGCAAGATGACATACCCTCCGCGTGCTAATTTAGGATGAATTGTTGGCTAGCACGCTGCTCTGTCATGGACTTATTTTGTTTCCCGTTCACGATGCATTTAGTGGGTTAGTAAAGGTTCACGAATGGACCGAGTTGAAGGACCCAACCTACCGCGAAGTCTAAATATAGTACCTCACATGGGTTTATTCGACGTGGATGGCAAGCTCAAGGACATCGTGATCCCCGACTGGTACTGTCCTATCTGCAGTGCTAGAGGCCTGATCATCAGATGAGTTACGATGAGTTACGAGTGATTAGTTCCCGTAGCCGCGTCTACGACTCATCGCAATTGCGCACTCGTGACTCTTCGTAACTCATCTCAGATCATATCATGGATGCACCATCTAATTTTCGGGTTCGGGGTGCGCCACAAATGGCGAGGAAGGAAGTCTTTACACAACAAACGTGCTTCTACGATACAAACAATGCCCTGAAATCGATAACCAACCAGCTGTGCATACATGCATCCAAGAGGAGGCGAATGTGGGACCATAGTTTGCATACAGGGTGACGAGGCCAATGGGCGTTGTAGAGGTGTTCAGAGTAATGTGTGTGAACGAGCGCTCTCCAATTGTACGACTACAGGGCAAGGTGGGGGTTTGATGGACCATTTGACACAGCAGGAGGGAAAACGTGTCCTGCTACCTCTTCTGACGCCTGGAATGACGTTTTGTCAGCCACAAAGACTGGCATATTCGGAGCTGATAAGTCGCGCGCCTTCTCAAATATTTGAGTGTTAAGCGCAAAGCGCAGCTTCTGCGGTCGCTCCTTACGCCACCGCATATCGTTTCGGCTGTTGAGAGTGTATATCCATGAGATGATGTATAACTTCGCTACAGCGTAGTTTGCTATGATATAAGTATAACTGCGTCTTGTTAGTGATTTGTTCGGTAGTCCGGAAGGTTCCTTAACTCACGAACGGTCCCATGTCGCAGAGAACGCCAGTTGGAAAGTGAGGATGATCAATGCGAATGACGTTGGGATTGCCGAGAGAACGAGGATTTGAAGCAGCCTTCGAACTAAATTCTTCGTCCTACACGTCCGATGGGTAAAAAAAAGCTATGGAGGATGAAACAGTGCATACGATGCAAGCTCTGTACGCGAGGTCCATAGATGTCTCGCGAGAGCACAATTGAGGACCAGATCAGCAACCAGATTGCAAGCGTAGTAGGCGATCCCTGAGTAAAAGGGAAGCCAGGAATAAGTTATCAACAGTTGCGATGCATCATGTGAGAGAATACGTACCCCAGGCGTGGGCTAAGTCGAATTGTGTCCCGGCAAACATGATTACTGCCTATCACCAAAGTCATGTTGGTTGGAATGGAAAACCAAGAAACCTCTCCCACCATATATATTCCCGCAACATGGCCTGCCGTGATGAACACTATGCTGATGACAAGGACAAACATATTTTTTGTCAATTTCCAACATCGTCCTACCAACATGGTCTGCACTATCAATCCAATCATGATTTGCTACAGGTTCCCATTAACCAACCCGAATCTATCATAGCATTAATGGTCACTTACGAGGATGGGCTGAATCACAAAATTGATAGTATTACTCCCGCTCACAAAATCGTTGGGGAGGTCCGGATATATCAAGGCCTCTTTGTACGCAATTGACACAATGGAAACGCTGTGCATTGTTTTCCCTGTGGAAAGCAAGGCGAGGACAATAACCATGAGATTATCGAACCGCCTTGTGGCAATCTTCGTTTGAAAATAATACGATATTTGAGCATAAATAATTCCTGGGAGGATTGGTGGTGTATTGTCAGTTACGACAGTGGTCCTGGCCGGAAGAATGACGCACCTTGGAGAAATAATCCAACTAATATGCCCAAAGGCGCTGGTCCCCATGCCGAAAGGGTTGACGTTTGGAGAAATTGTGCTTGAGGGCGGAAGTGGTGGGTGCTAGTTGCCTCGGGTGCAACAGCGCTCAAGGTCACGACCATGAGACGGGTAGGATAGATAAGTGGAGGGAGGACAGTCAGGATCAGATCGGTATAAATCAGTGCCGCAGGTCGTTTGAAATGTCAAGACCAAATCCGCGGTGCTGCCGCGGCACAGGCTCATAGGTAGAGCCAATAGTCGGTTGAGGGCCTAGAACTCCTTTCCATTTCCAGTGGCGGACGAAGCTTGGAAGTTGTACTAGACCAGTTCCTTCCCGGCAGGTATAATACGTATATTTCCCAAATAATCATACTGGATGTTCGCACGGACACGCCTCTAGCTGGGACTATCACGTCTTAAATATGATAATCAATAGGAGTAGAATTAATATCATCATCGCGATGGTTAGTGTTGAACCTAGTGAAGCCTAAGTACCAACGGGACCTGAACAAAGAACATACTACACGTACAGTTATCCCTCGCACCACGACTGACCTTATCCAGTGTCCTTCGTGCGCGAGTTAATCGACCCCCTGTTCGGTCCAAGTCGGAGTCCAACGTGTCCAATAGACCAATTTGTTCCTCAAGCTCATCGTTTATCTGGAGTGACATGTGGTGTTGCCGTCCGATGGATTGTGAGAGGGATTCCAGATGAGTATCCTGATCTGGTGTAGAAATGTCAGGATACTAAGCAGGTATGGAGGATACGCGGTCCACCTTGCATGAATTGGTGTTGCTGCAGGAGGATGTCCTGATCTGCTATTTGTGGGTCGTCTCGATAGGCAGTTGGTGGTGGAGCAGTGACCTTCGGGATGAAAGGTGCGGCGGGACGTTCTGGTGGAGATGGGAGTCTATCGATGAAGTATTAAAGGTGTTAACAGAGAGCATTGGAAAGCACAAGCACAAGCTATATATTGGCGGGAAAGCTTAGCTCACAATTGAACACCGACTTCCAAGGCTTCTTGTTCACCAAGAACATCAACAACACTCTTGTATTGATCTCTTAGAATCCTCGATTCTTTGGTGGAACCTTGTACTGTTTCTAACTGTATAATGCCATCGTGAAGTATGGTCATATGTCGAGCGATTTGGGCGACGCTTGAGGACGATGCCGTCGCGCGTTTGAGAGGAGAAGACGAAGGGGTCGATATAGATATGAGGCGTTGTCGTTCAAGTGCCAGAGTGAGCGTTTTGGTGGAGAGTGACGCGAGTCGCGCTGCGTTTGGGGTCGTCATCGTCGCGGTTCGAGTATGAGATGAGAGCAAGTGTACGGGGTCTATCCGAGTGGTGGTGCAGCGGTCAGCGCGTCGTTATTGTAGACAAAGCGGCTCTCGCTGCGGCCAAGGTCAGAGCGGGTCGCTTTGACCACCTGCGGGCTGTGCGTTTCCCCGCGCGCCAGCCCCGCGCGCCAGAATGTACGACATTTGAAAATTCATGGCACCATAATCGCTCGAAGGATTAGTACCGCATAAACCCTGCGGGTTCATCTGCGAGGCTGGAAGCTTCGAGCGTCCTTGCTATCACGATTTTTCTGTCCTTGGTCTGTACATAGTAGTTTGCTTTTAAAAATTAAGTCCAATGTCAAGTCTTATATATCGCGTACATATTCACCCCGCCTTGCTAGTTGCTGTGAAACCCAACACGGTCACCAAACGGGCCACTGACGCGTTGGGACACCGATAACGCCTGCAACACATTTCCAGTATCGCCCTTTTCCCATCCTGGTTTCCGCTTCTCTCTATTGCCCGAGTTATGGTCCCTACGTGACCCTCTGGATTTACAAACTCATTTCCCACTAACTTAGTGCGATCATTTATGAATAGTAGCTCGATTCGATCCACTCCTCATGAACCCGCAGATACATTGTACACCACCCCATCAGCGCACTTGTGGCTTTGATCTCCCATGGGTGGTCCATTGGCCTGTCCCTCATCCCTACTTCCCTTCTATCCAATAGGTCTTCCCTCGCATTGAATTAAAACGGATTTAAGACTTTCAGGAGACCAGGTATAGGACATGTTTACGCATGTGGACGAGGTCGAACCTGGTGGGTCTTGCAACAAGTCCTAATTTCTTTTGCTTTACAAGCGTGTTGGGACCGGTTTAGCCGTGAAATGCAATTGGGTTTAGTGTTGGAAGGGCTGCATTCTTGAAAATACAGCGTGGGTGTTAATCAGAGGATTGGACGGAAAGATAGAATAGAAATGTACGGATGCACTGTATCCGAGAAACTTAACGCGAGTAACTGTAGGGGGGGGCAAAGTGGTTGAAAGGATAGGGGTTTTCAAATGTGGATGGCACTATGGCTCTATATGATAAGTGAAGACCCCATGATATGTGAAGGAGAGAACAGAGAATTTATATAATTAGGGCAGAACTGGATGTGACAAATCCAAACCCAAACGATAGACATGCGAGAATGGACAAGACATGGGTATGCGAAAAATTTGGTCCGATAGATGAACTCCTTAGACTTACATCGATCTACATGCCACGCATGAAGATTCAACTTGTACATTTCTGCCATAAATGCAGTCCGTAAGACTGAGAGAGAGGATTAGACATCCACATAGATCAGGATGGGCTCCCCAACGGTGTTGATCTCGGGTATAACGCATTTAAGATCGAACGCTTTCGCGAGGACAATCTTGAATATCTTCTGGACGTTGATAGAAGCAGCGGTCGAGCAGAAGATAAGGGATGCATGCATGGCTTTTGCAAATCGCTTGGCTTGTTTTGTGATCTCCTCTTGCTCGTCTGGAGAGAAATTTGCGAATATATCAAACTTGGTGCCGATGAGGAAAGGTATTGCGGTCTGAGGGTGCAAGGCGATTAGAGATGAGCGAGTAATAAGTATTAAAGTCAAAGCATGCCTTATTGAATCCACGAGCCTGCCGGTACCATTCCTTAACACTATTCAGGGTCGACTTTCGAGAAAGGTCGAACATAAAAAGAATAGCGACAGCGTCATTGCACACTAGTGGAAGCATGTTGACGAATTCTCGCTGCCCTGGCAATCATTGTGTCACGTCAGTGGTAAACCAACAGCCGACGACGGCGCAGACTGACCGCCGAGATCCCAGATTGAGAAAGTAATCGTGGTCCGCCTTACTGAGATCGTCTTCTCCATAAAGTTGACACCTAAGGGGATAAATATGTCAAAGGTTTGCCCCATTGACCAGGGCGGATTGGCACGAACCGAGGGTCTGAATATAATCCTGGACACGGAGGGAAGGCATGGTGAGTGAGGGACGTCACTAAGGTATGAAGAGAATGTCCATACCTCATCGAAGCTGCCCTCTACATATTTGACCATCAGACTGGTCTTCCCGATCTGTGAGTCGCCGACCATTCCAACTTTAATGACGACGCTGGAAAGCCAAATACTCTGGTCAGCAAACAAGACAGAGGTATAGGGTGATAATATGTAATTCACTGACCTATTCTTCTCCTCGTTATTTTCTAATAGAGAACGGGGGTTGCTGCTTCCTGCTGCATTTGACGAAGACATGGTGCGTTACTGGATATTCAATGAGCCGTCGTAGGATTTGAGGAGGTCTGGTTGAAGTGTCACAGGCGGTCGTTCGTCAGCGGAAGGTCGTTTGCGCGTCACGGGAGGTCACACCGCAGAGCCAAGTTCTAGCTAGGAGGGTGGTTTGTCGCGTCAGTGGAGTCCAAAGCGTGTCGTTTAGACTGAATCGGTCCGCAGAATCAGTTGAGAATATCTGCGGCGAGAGTCTGCGGGCCAGTGAAGGTAGTTGAAAGGCAAGCGGCAAATGCCAAACCTCTCAAAACGGCAATCCCTTCGCAAAAGTACACAAAGTATAACGCAAGCACATTGAGCATTCAGAAACCACTTATAGTTCACATCAAGCTACATCTCAGGTCCATCGAGCGGGCGTCAGTAAAACCGCTTATACACCAGGAAGCTGGATAGGTGGGAGACCAAGAGAGGCCCTCTGCGGAGTGGTTGAGAAAAAAAGACGGAGTCACCGAGATTTTCACGTACGACTGTCTGGATTTGTATGCGATCTTGTGGCGGGATGGCAATTAGTTGCTCCGGGGTCATGGATATGACTTGAATCAGCAGTGCCTATAGAGAAATGTGATGAGGAGAGGCTAAGCAACGTCGGCAATGAGTTGCCGCAGCATACCTGCTTCTCGGCGTCCAGATTCATGATGCCTTGTTGTACCGCTGCCGCAGGAGGTACTGCCGGGAGAGAAGTGGGAGTATGGGATGGAGGTTGGGAATAGAAAGAGTTTGGTGGTTGTGATTGTCCGAGCAGCGGGTAATGAGAGACGGCGGGAGGGGCGGGGGTGGGAGCCGGGCGAGGAACCTCGGTTACACGCTAACGGATGAAACGTAAGGGTGAATTCAGAATTTGGACAAGCGGCGTACGTGGATAGCAGAGGGGTCGATGACATTGTGGAGCAAGCCTGCTTGAAATAATGCGTACGCCAATTGCGGGTTGGCCACTAGAAGGATACGTGCACGGTCGGGTTGCTGCTGTATAAAGGTCTACATAATTCACAACGGAAGCACTGTCAGCCCTCGAGGTATAAGGGATGCCATCGAAGCACACCTTCATGTCTCTTAGGACGTCGTACACTTGCTCGGGACGTGTAGAGGTTAGGACATCCGTGATTACGTCCGTGCTCGTTTTCCCCGGTGGCAGCCGAGACCCTTGTGGGAGACCAGTTAACCATGACTCCGTACTCGGCGCAGGGGCAGCCGGTCGTCGGCGATCATCGAGAAGCTCTCCATGCGATGTTGTACGTCCCTCTAATAGTGGGTCCGAATCCGCTAGGTCTATCCGAAGCGGGCGACCTCCTACGTCCTTTGCATTCAAATTGCGGACAGCTGATTGTGCTGTTTCGTGATCTTGATAGACATTGGTCACAATATGGTGACAGTATGAGAACGGAATTCGAATGTGCAAGAATACACCAAGATATTTGTGCGTGATTTTGAAGCGCACAGGGAAGCAACTCGCGTCAGACAGGTAATAAGGCTGCTTAATAACTGAGAGGAAGTGACAAGTACCCAGGTATTCGCAAAAGCCATAGCCACGGGGTTTCCCAGATTCCCGATCAAAGACGAGACTGCCGCGACAGGGAAGGTAGGGTGGCGTGGTCAAACGCAGTGAGATGCGCATGTTCAGATTTGATTTCAGGCGAATGAGTTTCCAATATTTTTCGTTCTGATTAGATGTAAATATCATACCGAAAGCCGACAACATGTCCAACAGTTCGAAAGATTTCTATTAGTTGCTCCTGTAGCAAGCATATTTAATAGTTTTTCTAGAGCCATTGATTGGTTCAACACGCACTTCGGTTTGGTTGTAAGGAATATTCCCGACTGCGTGACGCATGATTTAATTTAAAGCTAAAATGTGGCATAGTTGGGCGCACCGAATACTACACGACTCATCCTGCTCTCCAAGGTGGCAAATAGGCTATCTCTGGTGAGTGAAAGGGTCCAAAATAGTATAAAGCAATCGAAGCTTGGAGCCCTTCCTTCGCTGTGGTGGTCTCATGGATGACCCGGATATTGCGAACCTGTCAAAGAGGACTTTGAAACGTATTGATGACGCGTTTGATCGTACAATTCGTGCCCGAGCTGCGTCGGGCTATGGTTACTCAGACAGCGGGGATGTTGTCCCACCCCCGACAGTTCGCAGACGACGGGGAGAAGCTCTGAACCCACCGAACTCGTCTGGGGGCGGTGGGGGCTTTATTCCGGAAAGTCCATTACTGGGTGGAGGATTCCTTCCGGACTCAGACGGCGACCAGATGGACGTCGACTACGACGCCCATAATTCTAGCGAACCTACACATATACCTCTCACTCTTATTCCCACCGCACTTCAAATACTTGATCTTCCCCCAGCCGATGAAGAGATTCTGGCGGTGTTCGAAAATGCTGCTCGGGGTTGGGGTGGTGCACAAGCCGGGGAGGAAGGTGTCAGTCGCAAGGATTTCCGAGCCGTGTGTGCGGTGTTACTACCCGACGAGGAAGACCAGGAGGGTGGTAGTGACGGCTCGGAGGGTGAGGATGAAGAGCCCGAGGTATCAGAACGTCAACAAGACGGCGAGTACTTCGAAGAAGAATCAACTCTTTCGGTGGACGAGCACTCAGACGAATACACTAGCAAAGGAAAAGCCAGGGCCAAAGCGGTTGCGAAGTCTAGACCGACCCCACGCGGAAGAAGCCACAAGCGGAAACGTGTGGACAGCACAGATACCAGCGATGAAGAAGGACCGATTCGGATAACCGCTCGTCAAAGGGCGGAGTGCCGAAAAGCCTTCGCACTATTCTTTCCGGACGTACCCGGGAGCGAACTAGATTCTCAAAGGATCATGATAAAGGATATCGTTCGCGTGGCTGACCTGTTGAGGGAGAAAGTAAAAGCAGAAGAGGTACGTGGAGTTTTGTCCACTGACAGAAGACTAACTAGCGCCTGAAGGTCGTAGAAATGCTGGAAGTGTTCTCCTCCTCAGCAGACAAATCGATGAATCTCGGAGATTTTGAGCGGATGATGATGGCAACGCGTCTTGCGTAGTCATTCGCATCACGTCGTGAATTCATGTCGCCCGATACAAGCCCTCGACCGTTTTGCATGCGAATTTCCGGTGCATTATCGACCTATTGTCTTGTGCGGCGATTCGGCTCGCGTCAAATGGGGCTCCAAACAAATGCCATAAAGATTTCTTTCGTGTCAAAGTCATTCATTTGTGCCCACCAGAGAAAAACCCTCACAGTACATGCCGGTTTTTGCACTTATTCATTTTCACCTATATGGACGGACACCCATTGAATAAATGGTACTCCTTCTATCTATCCCTTGCACTATGCTCCATTTACTGTTTCGCCTCTCCTCAAGTACGTACCAACCTTCTGGTTTACGTTACTCAGACTTCCGTTACTCTCAATAAGGTGGCAAGTGAATTGACCAATCCAATGCTCCAATAAACACTCTCGCCGCACTCGATATTATTAGGCATCTATAGCGTACAAAAATCACTGCCGAGCTCGACGCCAGCATACGGACCATCATGGTCCCCAATATCCGCCTCGAGGAGCGAGCTCGATGACAAGCAGTTCTCATTCTCTTGACCAGGGCATCGGACTGTCTCAACAGAACCATTGTCGTCCGTCTGGAAAATCTCGCCGGAAGGATGCTGAAAGCCCAAAGCGACAGGGGGAACCCTGGGCACCGGGTCATCGCCATTGACGAAAAACTCGAAGTCTATTTTGCAGTCCTGCACTGTCTTGTCGACAAAGTCGGCCCATTCTTTGTTGCCCACCCGTGGAAGACCGAAGCCAACCGACTTAATATTGATGGAGGGATCGAGTTGATTAGCCAAGAACATGGTATCGAGTAGACCGATGGCAGCTCCGAGCGAATGGCCAGTGACGATGACATTCGTTGCATTAAAGTTGGCGATACCGGCGTTCACGGAGTCGAGTATGTCTTGCGAGGTGCGGTCGAAGCTGTCAGCCAGTGAGTTATGTCGTAGTTATACGATCACGCAAGACGTTCCAACTTACGCTTCCTGGAATCCTGAGTGCAGTTGGGCCCCAGCGTCATTGGCCCCAGGGAAGGCATTATCAGATGGGTCACTGAAAAAGAGGTCGACGGCGTTCATGATGGAGTCGATACTGTCTCTGTTCGTCCCTTCATGTGCAACGACGATGGAGTTGGAGGGGGGATCAAAGGCCACGAAGACTGCGGAAGACGGATGTCAGTGAGTGTCTGAGTAGGAGATCCCTAGGTAAGGATAATGCTTACAACGTGGAATCTCCTCGCTGTCACCACCCGCGATAATTGGCTGAGTCTGAGGGTTAGCATCGCATGCCTCACCACACGCCCACTCTTGGACCACTGGGGTGCTGCAGTAGGACGCGCGCGCGAACTGAGCGATTCTTGCAAAGTCGGTAATCTCATTAGTGGGAACGGGGGTGGGCGCTGCTCCATTACCTGACCCCCCGATGGCCTCGGAGATTATATCACCAAGGTCATCAAGGAATTGAAGGGGGACCGCTAGGGTAGAGCTTGCACCGGCGAGGGCAACGACGAGTGAGAACTTCATTTTGTCCTTTACGAATTCTTATAAATTGTGAAACCAAATAAGGTGAGAAATGGTAATTAAGAATGAAGGATTGCGACGAGTGAAGGATTGAACGAACGAAAGGCGAAAGGACCGGCCTGTGAAGCTGAAGGGAGAAGAGACCAAGGGGACTCTTGGTGCTCAGAAGGCATCCCCGTGTGGGTTGATATATGCAGCCAGAAGGCATAATAATAATTAAATTATGAACATGAGGATTTGCCAAGCTTTCCCGTGTTGCACGGTGGGCTGCACAACACCATGAATAGCCCACTACACAAGCCACGTGAACTGATTAACATAGACGCGACAGCCGCTACCATGAAGAGGGTGTCTGCATTAAATTAATCATGCCTCGCCGTTTCTACGCCGAAGGTACCATGCTCTGGCCCTGTCAACTACCACTTTTCTCACATCCTGTTCGTTCGTGCCCATCTCCTCCATCCTCCAACCCTCTTCCTTGATCACATCGTTGGCTACCCATCTAATAAACTCACCCAGGTTCTTCGTATCTTTTGGATCCTTCCCGAGTTCCTGCAGATACTCCTCCCCTTGCTCATATCTCCTTTCAGCAAGAGCGAAGTCCGCAAAGTCTTTCGCTCTAGCCAATTCTTCGGATCGATCAACTCTGGGTTCCTTCGGCGCGCTGGAAGAAGTAAGGAACAGCTCCGACTTTGTCTTGAAGTTGTAGAGGGTGGTATCGAAGGGAGGTTCAGGGACAAGCGTCCATACAATGCCCTCGCCCGTCGATAAAGGGGCCGGCTTCTTCTTCTTGCTGCCTGATACATCTCTCCCAGCCATTAAATCCGACAGGTCGTCCTTGAGCTCGTCCTTGAGCTCTGCGCTAACGGGACACTTTTTTGCCACCGCTTTGGTCAAATTGTCCATCTCAACAATTACGGCCTTGGTATCAGCCCGAAAGTCGATATCAATCGAATAGGTAGTAAAGTTCATAATGTTGTAGATACGGTGTTCAAGCGAGTGGACAGTCGTATACTTTCGTAGGTCAACCCAGTGGCCGTCGATGCGGATGTTGAAGATGGCAAAGAAGCGCGGCAACGAGCATAAAGCGGTACCCTTTTGGATACCTTCACCAGCCCATTCACCGGCGATGAGTACCTCGGTGAAGTCCTCCTGCCCGTAGATTCGCATGATTTCGTCGATGAGAGGGCGGAGAGGCGCTTTGGAGAGGAAGGATGTAGCCCCCACATTGTCCTTCGTTGGTGTTATGATCAGGTTGCGTGACTGGAACTGGGGTGTGGCCCGGTCTGACAGGGTGTAGACGACTGTGATATTCGTCCCATGCAGCTTGACTGTGCCGATATAAGTCCCCTTTAGAAGGTGTCTGCCCTCATCACGAAAGCGAAGATCACGCCTGAACTTGGCAAAGTCCGGGGTCGAGGGATAGGGCACGAAAGACATTGTAGGGATGGGCAGCGTTTGGAGAGTTTGGAGCGAAACTATTAATGAGGGGTTCCCGCGTTACCTTATGTAGGTCCTAGATGGATGACTAGGATGCTGCCAAGTCGGAGTCGGATCACCGCGGACAGCCCAAGTGTCGAACAGCCCAGGACGAGTCGGCGCTAACTCTTCTATTGGACAACCGATGAAATAACGCTTCTGGTGTTTCTGGTGTATTTCTAGGCACATTTGGAGCTTGGGTTGTAAGCCTGAAGGGAAAGTGCAAATCGGCAAGTTGAGGAAGCGAAAGCAAAACTTGGCCAACGACCACGACTCCCCAATTAGGCCACTGCCACTGCCAACGCAATGTGAGCAAAACCGTCCACGTAATATTCCGGAAAGGCAAAATAACAAATATGTATGCAGGGCGGGGATAGCGGTGCACTCACCGGAAATTACTCGAGCGAGTCTCCACAACCGCATACCGACAAAGTGGCATCCATATGCGCTGCCAGTCCTCCCCTTCTATCCTCTTCTTGCATATGCGTATTACATAAAATACGACGACTGGCTCCAGAGTGAAGAATGGACTTTCCTCGCCTGTGTGGCTCTCGGCGCCGGACACGCACTGAGCTTTCTCGTTACACGATGGAGTCAGGGCGCAAAAGCTTTTCTAACTTACAGGAGCGTACGTGGTGCACGTATGCCGCGTTGAGATGTTGTGCTCAACCCCGCCCACAGGCCAGCAGCGTCCATGACGCAAACTCAATTCGATTGGTGGCTGCTCCCTTCAGAGGCAAGGGCGATATTGTCCCTATTACTATAAGAGGAGTCAGCCTATACTCAATACTTTTACGCGCTGCAGATGATGCTGACACCATTCCCAGGGCAAGGACTCCTATACCTTCAACTACCAGAGTGACACATACGTCTATAATGCAACCGATGGATCATTTTCACCCATGTCATTCCCATCATCTCTCAAACCAGCTTTAGCAGAGTACAAGTCCCCTGCCGGTCTCAAGTCTGCCGCTGTGGACGACCTGCTCCTTCTGTATAGCAAGAATGAATTCGATATCCCCATTCCTACATTCGCCGCCCTCTTCGCAGAGCACTGTGTTGCCCCATTCTTCGTCTTCCAGATTTTCTGCGTGGCACTCTGGTGTTTGGACGAATATTGGTACTACAGCTTGTTTACTCTGTTCATGCTCGTCATGTTCGAGTGCACGGTCGTATGGCAACGAGTGAGGACGCTGAAGGAATTCAGGACCATGTCGATTATGCCGTACCCGATCCAGTGCCTTCGCGACTCAAAGTGGGTCACTGTCCAAACGGACGAGTTGCTGCCAGGCGATGTTGTTTCGGTTGGTGAGTAACTATCACAGTCCACTATGGAGTCGCTTCTGATAAGTCTTGGTTGCAGCACGAGGCGCACAAGAGACCACGATCCCTGCGGATCTTATCCTCGTTCAAGGGAGTTGCATCGTCAACGAAGCAATGCTTTCTGGCGAATCCACCCCTCTCCTCAAGGAATCCATCGAATTGAATAACCCTTCGGAACGTCTTGACCTCGATGGAGGGCATAAAGTCGCGGCCTTGTTTTCTGGCACTAAAGTCCTCCAAGCAACACCTTCTAGTGTTACACCCGATGGGGGCTGCCTCGCGGTTGTCCTTAGAACTGGGTTTGGCACTACACAAGGACAGCTAGTGCGCACAATGATCTTCTCGACCGACCGCGTCTCCGCCAATAACTTCGAGAGCTTCTTATTCATTGGGTTCTTGCTCATCTTCGCTATCGCGGCCAGTTGGTATGTCTGGGTCAAAGGTGCGTCGGTGTTTGGAAACCCGTGAGCACGCGCTGACCCACGGTGCTTAATAGGGCTTGAGCGTGGACTGAAGAAATCCAAATTACTGCTCGACTGTGTCCTCATCATCACGAGTGTCGTCCCTCCTGAACTTCCCATGGAGTTGTCTCTCGCCGTCAATACCTCCCTCGCAGCCTTGGCTAAATATGGTAAGTTGATTACTCAAAGGCCATGTAGCACATACTCACGACGATCTCCAGCCATCTTCTGCACTGAACCTTTCCGAATTCCTTACGCAGGTCGCGTGGATGTCTGCTGCTTTGACAAAACCGGTACCATTACGGCAGAGAACCTCGTTGTTGAGGGCGTGGTCGGTGTTGAGTTTGTATTACCTCTCCGATGTCTTGCCGCCCTACTGAACGTACGTTTTCAGCCCCTCCAACCCGCTGCATCTCGTCAACTTGAAAGAAGTCGGCCCAGAAACACGACATGTCCTTGCAGCAGCGCACGCCCTAGTTCGACTCGACGATGGAACCATCGTCGGTGATCCTATGGAGAAAACGACCCTCGAAGCGCTTGGTTGGCAGCTTAAATCCTCCGACAATGTCCGGCCCATTCCATCAGGTAATGATGCCGCCAGCGCAGTTGCCGCTCACAAAGCGAGCGTCAACATCCGGCGCAGGTTCCAATTCTCCTCGGCCTTGAAGCGTATGTCCACCGCTTCAACTTTGCAGAGTGGCAAAACGCTCGCTTGTGTAAAGGGTGCTCCGGAAACCATTAAGGCTATGCTACAAACTGTTCCTGGTTGGTACGATGAGACATTCAAGTGGTACACCAGGAGAGGCAGTCGAGTGCTCGCACTCGCGTTCAAGGAGATGCATGGGATGAACTTTGATAAGGTACACCTATCTGATGGCGGCCCGTTGAGCGGAAATGCTCACATTCATTTTTAGATCAATCACCTCCAAAGGGAGCAGGTCGAGAGCGACTTGACCTTTGCCGGTTTTTTAGTTTTCCACTGCCCGCTGAAAACGGACGCGGTCGAGACACTCAAAATGTTGGCCGACTCATCTCACCGGTGCATCATGATCACTGGTGATAACCCCTTGACCGCTGTCCATGTCGCCAATGAGGTGGAAATTGTCGATCGTGACGCACTTATTCTAGACCTTCGAGAGAACGCAAGCCACCCAGGCGGTAGGTTTGAATCCCTGCGCCGTACTGACAGAGCTGGACTGACAAATCGCCAGACCTCGTATGGAAGACTATCGACGACTCTAAGGTTATCCCAGTGAACCCATCAGAGCCTCTCGATACGACTCTCTTCGACGAATACGACATCTGTGTTACTGGCCCGGCGCTGAAACAGTATGAAGATCAGCCAGACAAGTACTCCCAGCTCATCCAGAACATTTGGGTTTACGCACGCGTCTCGCCCTCGCAGAAGGAATCCATTCTCACCACTTTCAAGGCCCTAGGATACGTCACCCTCATGGCAGGAGATGGTACGAACGACGTGGGTGCACTCAAGCAAGCGCATATTGGTGTCGCCTTGCTCGACGGGACGCCAGAGGACTTGCAGAAGATCGCTGAACACCAACGCCTTGAACGGCTCAAGAGTGTTTATGAGAGCCAGTTGAAGTTCTCTGGCAGGTTTAACCAGCCTCCGCCAGCTGTCCCTGCGCCACTGGTGGAACGTTATCCGGAACTGGTTGAGGCTCGGAATAAAGCCTTGGAGAAGGGGATGGATGCTCGCAAAAAGAATCCTATGGAACGGGTGAGTCGAAATCCTCTGCACGGTTGTACAATGATTCGTCTGATGATATTCCAATTTCAGTTCGATCTGGCGTCTATTACGGACAAGTTGGCTGATATGGAGGATGAGACTGAACCTCCTAAGATCAAGCTCGGTGACGCGTCGTGTGCTGCACCTTTCACTTCCAAGTTATCGAACGTCTCTGCCAGTCAGTACCGCCAAATTTCATCCAGTTGGATGGCACTCATTCCCTGCTATACAGTTTCGACTATTATCCGACAAGGACGTTGCACTTTGGTCGCCACGATCCAGATGTACAAGATCCTGGCTCTCAACTGCCTAATTACGGCCTACAGTCTGAGCGTCCAGTACCTCGACGGTATCAAGTTTGGAGATTATCAGGTCACAATTACTGGTATGCTGATGTCCGTGTGCTTCCTGTGCATTTCGCGAGCCAAGGTCAAAGAATCCTTCTCAGATGAGCTTTAGGGGCTGACCGTCTGTTGTAGCCCATCGAGAAGCTCTCGAGAGAGCGACCACTTGGCAACATCTTCAATCTCTATGTTTTACTCTCCGTCCTCATTCAATTCGCCATCCATATCGCTTCGCTAGTCTACATCACCAACCTATCTCATTCTTATGAACCGTGAGTCTCTTATGTTCCTACCATTCGGCATTGCTTCTTACAAATGTATTCTCAGTCCCGGCGAGATCGATTTGGAAGCCAAGTTCGAGCCAAGCCTCTTGAACACGGCCATCTATCTGCTTGGCCTCTCGCAACAGGTTTCTACATTCGCTATCAACTTCCAGGGGCGACCTTTCCGAGAGGGTATTACCGAAAACGGTGCATTGTACTGGGGATTGCTTGGGGCTGGTGGTGTGGCGTTTTCTGGTGCCACGGATTTTATCCCGGAATTGAACAGGTGGCTACAAATCGTTGAGATGGATCTTCCGGTACGTGGCTAGTGTCACTAATGTGCTCCGGAAAAGCTGACAGGCAAATCGCACAGTTCAAAATCAGGTTAACGACGGTAATGCTCGCTGACTTTGCTGGCTCATGGCTGGTGGAGATTATTTGTAAGCATCTATTGGCCGACCTAGAACCCAAGCCTCTTGTCACACGAGGTCGGGAAAGACGGGAAGCCAGGAGGGCGGAGGAAGTCAGAAGGCTGGCAGAGGAAAAGATAATTCGGGAAGAAAAAGAGGTGGCAGAAAGGCAAGCTGCCGCAGCAAATGCCATTGCCGAGCTCGAGTCGAGGAAAAAGCGGTAGTTACTACACGCAACGTCTCAGGGGCCACCGCAGTTGAACCTAGATATTCAATCTAATACTAGACAAGATGATAGACAGATGATAGACACGGAACAGACACCTTGGCCTATGACGTTGGCTTTGGTGGCAAACCTAATGGTCGAGGCGGAAGAGCACCAAGTCCAGTCTTGGGTAGGGCGGTGGTAGAGACAGAATCCTTTGAATGCTCAATTTCTTTCAATTTCGCCTCTAGTGCTGCTATCTTGTGCTCCGTCCTACAGTACATAAGTTTCACCGCGAAAGAGAGGCAAACTCTCAAACTCACCCTGCTGGTCCACGGCGGGATTTTAGAAGAGATAGAGTGGTCACTTTGCTTCTATCTATTTCATGCATTCTTGACGACCTTCCCTCCATTTGAGGTGCCTGTCAGGAAATAGGTGAGGGAGAGTCGGAGGGCCACACAGGATCCTCACTTCGCTTGCATAGCTGACCGTAATTTTCCGCCCGCGGATAAGCTTCCCATCACAAGCCGTGATGGCCTTTTCGGCGCTCTGCAACCTCTTAATAAGTAATTGAGTGAAGCATAGCCCAAATGCTCACGTCATGGGACGCATATTGGATAAATGCATATCCCCTGGGTTTGCCTTTCATTGGTCCGGTCTTATGGAAGAGATAATCGAGTTTGGTGATTTTCCCATAGCGCGAGAAGAGCTGGACGAGGGTGTATCTGACAAGGACGCGGCGGGGAGAAGAGAAGTGGGCAAATGGTCAGTGCACTGGATTGAAGAAGGTGAGGAGAGCCTCACCGGTCAAATATAGAGCACGCACTCGTCCACTGTAGGGTGCAGACCGCCAACGTGAAGGCGCTCCTTTGATTGCGTTTTGACTATGGGTGGTTGGGAAGGTTCTGCTGGATCTGGTGCCGTATATGTCAACAAAGGAGATGTTGAAGGTGTCGATTTTGAAGGTCCCTGGCTCATCGTGGAGAGGGAGGGGTGCAAGTTGCTCGCTCCTTGAATTCACCCCATATGCCACCACCTTCCAGAACACCCGGAACGCTCAGCAATGGAACTTTGTCTCTGAAGTTTATGCAGCGTGCATTGATTGCAGAAAACAAGGCTCCAGTTGAGGCAGAAAAGGCGGAAACAGTGGATGATTCCAAGTGGTTCATTCATCCAGCAGCTCAACACGCTACGTGGGCCGAGCCCCAATCATTGTGGGTCCTCTTCACTTTGCTCTGAAGAGCGTCTTACGCATTTCTGACTCACTAGCACGGGTGTCGATTATGAATCATCTTCGTTACCATTCATTTTTGGGAGCCCCAATCCTGGATCTGGCTCTGGCTCTGGAACGAGATCTTTCAAAGGCCGTCGAAAATTCGTCAACGGCCAGGAGGAAGATGTGGTTTCCGAGAGATCTTGGCAGCCTCTCGAGGCCAATCCAGACGTGCGTGAACGACGAATACGTATCAACTACTTATATAGGTGCGCAAACTAGGAACCTGTAGAAGCACCGTCGGCCTCTGGGGCGACGCAACGGAAGTCGAAACCAGCCAAAGGAATCAGCCGGCAACAGACTCGAGCTGCCCGGCCTTTCTCCTCCTCAGATAAGGCTGTGATTGCTGTTCCATATGACCTCCCATACCCTGCAACCGATTCTGTAGCGCGGGCATCCACCCCAAATAGTGCCACAGTCTCTCTGGATCCGCCGTCTCGGTTTTTAAGACCAGCGGGCGTGCATGTACCTACCCGATCAAAGTCAAAGCGCGATATGCTTTCCGATCTCATCAAATCGTCACGCGAGTCCGCGAAGCAACCCCCTACTCCGCCCGTTGAAACATTGAAACCCCGTTTCACTTCAGTGGACCACAAGGAAAACAAGCGTAGAAAGGCAGACCCAATTGGTGACACTGAAAGGCCTAAAAAGAAGACGAAACGGCCAAAATTGGAAGGTCAGACGCTAAATCCACCATAGGTTTTCGTGTACACGTAAGGAATAGTGATAATGATCATTTTACATTGTTCCCCTTATGCAGCCGAATCCACTTAACACAGAAGATGGATGGAGACAAGAACGCTATATTGCATCAGACTACAACTACAGGATTTTTCGGAACTCGACTCTTTGAGACTGATTTTAGTTGATTGTGACGCGTGCAGGCTTTTGCTCAGCACTCATTTTTGGAAATGTGACTGTAAGGACGCCATCCTTCATGTTTGCCTTGATACCATCGGGCTACAGAAACCAGTATCAGCACAATGCCCTTCAAATCGACGACACTAGAAGTTATCGGGGGATCACTCACCTTGGTACCAGGTGGGAGCGGTAATGCCCTCGAGAACCTGCCATAACCCCTCTCGCGGACGGTATACCCCTTCTCCGTCTTCTCCTGCGACGACTGGTTCTCACCGGAGATGGTCAGGCGGCTGTTGTGAATGTCGATATTGACGGCCTCCTTTGACATGCCTGGTAAATCAAAGGTGGCGGTCACGGTATTAGACTCAGCGTCCTCATGCAAATCCATCCTATAACCACAATCAGTCTCACATTCTTTCTTTGAGCATTGCAGTCTCTTACTTTGGACGGAGAGCCGTGCTGCTCTCTAAGCGGGGCACCCTTCGCTGAGCTGATCCCGCAGCATCTCGGAATTCATCAAGCAGAGAAGGGAAGTCGGCTAGGGAGAAGATGGGATCGTTCCAGAAATAAGTAGTCAATGCCATTGTTTTGAGCTTGAGCGCTTGTTGTGTTGGTGTCCTCGATTGAAATCATGGTCTGAGGGTCTGATATAGGTGTGGTAGACGTGATGCTATCTATGATATAATCTATGATATAACCTGGCGGTAATCTGGTGAGGTCTCAGTATGAGCCCCGAATATTCTCTAGAATTTTCGAAGACTGCCTAATATGGTAATTCCAGTAGTCACGAGTTGGTGCGTTCTTCGATTCTTTCACCGAACAGCGAATGACCGAAACGAATGGCATCTTCGCTCGAGTCACTGAAATTATATTAAACCTTCGGAATCACACGCTAATGAGCACCGTTGATCTGAGTGGTCGAAGGGCAGGATGGATAAGCTGTTGGTTCATTCAGACATGTGATAGTCGGCCCGGGCTTGCATATGCACATAGGTTCCTTTACACTTGTCAAACATCGGCTGATACCCTTATTGTGGCCAAACCAAACCAATTCCACCCGGACAGCTCAATTCACCAAGTTCTGTAGTTTCCGGTATAACCCCGCCACCCCTCCCAATCCAGTGCTGGTGTTGCGGGCACTGCCTGCAGTGAATCCCATTGCCAACCGACTGTCCCCTTTAAGGTCTTTCTCTTTGGCGACATTTTTGAAGGTCGATTCGTCAGTAGACTGAGGGAAGTCTGGGCCAGCAAGTCCCTTGAGGAAATGTTCCTTCTGGAGTTGAACATAAGCAAGGTTCCTGGGCGTGGTTGGCACAGCCGGGATGTACCTTGGCAGGAAAAGGGTCAGGAATTACAAGCCCGAATGAGAGAAACTAAAGAAATACATCACGGAGCTATCGGTTGGTCCCGTGTGATAAGTCTCGACCGAATGCAGGAGGTCCTAGGAAGACGGTCAGCCAAGCCAACCGTTTGAGACAGTCACAGCTTACGCAATGCCAGAAGACCATGTCACCAGGATTGACATGGGGAGCGCTACACATTGTTGAATTCGTTTTCAGATGAGGGTGTGATTCCTCATCCACACTACAAGCAATTTCAGTATGAAACATGGCATCACCACTATATTGTCGTACCCTGGTCCATGGAAGCCAGCCTCCCCCCAAAGAGGGGCGATGCCTTGGGAAAGACGTCACTTGGTCTCAGTCAGATGCGCTGAGAAGGCGTACCAGGGAAGTCCGCTTTGGAGATATCTGTTTATCAGTCAGAGACCTCAGTATTTCCGAAGAAGACTGCGTAAGGTCACTTGCCAAACTTCCAGACTTTGGGATCCCAAATGTCAGCCTCGCCAGACTCAAACTTGGCGGGATCCACCGCCAGGGAGAAGAATGGTCGTAGGATAATGTATGCAGTAGATAGAAGAAGGTCAGGAAAGAAGCGAATGGTCCCTTCACCTGGACCAGTCGAGCTGGTAAATGGAGCTGTTGGTTTCGGAGTCTATTATCGATGACGTAGAGACGCACCTCATAGAAAGCCAACCCTGCCAGGTCCTCCACATGCTGCACTGATTTGCTCGGCGGTAAAGATCCGTCTGGGCGTTGATCCGTCCATCGAGGGTGAAAGCATCGCTGGAACAGTTTAATAAGCTACAGAGAATGGTGCTGTGAATGACATACTATGACTCCCAGTCTCCTTGAAGAATACTTCCAAAGCACTTGCGCATCGTGATGTCCTCCCATCGTTCTATCGAGCCACCTGGAGTGAGTCCGTCAGGCGTTTAATCTTGAGGAAGGAGTTCTCAGTTACACAGGGGTACTAACCATCGATATGGGGGCCTAAGAACGTCCACTTGTCGTTCTTGTCGGCTTTTCGAATGCGGAATCGGTCGGCATATGTTAGCGGCTGGTCTAGATCAACACCCTTCATGAAGTCTTGGTTTACTTCGGCAGAGGACGGATGCCAGAACCTGTTGAGCCACTTCTGGGCAGCGACGAGGTTAGGATGTGAACGCGCAGCCACTTGAGGTTTGGACCAGCTTGGGTCCAGTTCAGTAATATGGACTGACGCACGTCAGTTTACGTACTAAACATGGAAGAATTGCTTATTGTTGTACGGGTAGCCTGGGAGAGCGTGATTAGGATCCTGGAGTGCGAACGGGCCACAATGGGGATTCGAAAGACGTACCCACAATGCTCGGATTGTCTGTGATGTATTCGCGTAGCTGTTGTTCCCAGGAGATGGCCTCCTCATCTGGTACAACATTCCGGATGAGTACGCAGCCGCGGCGGCGCAAAAGGTTTGTGGTCTCTGAATCTATCCAATTCGTCAGAAATGTACCGTGGGAATGCCGACGGGATCTGAGCGACATGACGCCCTCGACTACTTCGGAAGGTTGCGCAACACCTCCATTTGCAAGCCTCGGGAGAAAGTAAACATACCCAGCGTCTCGAGCTGATCAAATTCGACGATTGGAATCATAGATGGCCCCTTGCTTGCATATTCCGCAGTCGCGTCCTTGAGTGCTGCGAGTAAATCGGCCCAAGCCTGCGTAACCTTCGCCTCGTTGCCGACGATGCTCTTCTTGAGCTCAATGAAGCGTTCGGGGTATTTCTTCGCGTCGTACAGAGGCATAGTCGACTTTGGTAACGGGGACGGGGTGACCGAGGTCTAGTATGCGGGTGGCGCGAACTGCGGGCGAATGGCTGGCGTGCCCGTGCCTGGGCCCGTTCGCGGGCGGGACTCAATAAATCTGAAAATAGATTTGGACACCGGGACCCACGCTATCTGGGTCAACACATCGAAGCCTTTCGGATCATCTTCTACTTCAGATTCATCACCTTCGATCTCTGGAGTACCCTTGAGACCGCCTTCAAAAGCCTTGAAGTTAACACAGCCCCATAAGCTCCAACATTCAATACACGTGCACAGACGAAAGCCCAGACCGTTCGAGAGAAAAGAACAAAGCCGTCACAATCGCAAGGTATCAATCGCGTGATAATAACCACGCTACGTGCTCCAGCGACGAAAGCACTACTATCCCAACACATCAGTTCACCGAGTTCTCCATGACCCTCAGAGTCATAAGCTTCAAAAACTCTTGTCGAAGGGCCACCTTAGCTGCAACAGTGTCCTCCTGGTCCCGGTTGTGTTCCCCACCTACGTACAAGCTACAACTTGTAACGTGGATGGGCTACCATGGAATTATTAGTCATACTCTTACAACCAAGACAAGAATATGTGCTCATCGCAATACAGTAGATAGGATTTTCATTCTTCGCCTTGGAGATCGGGTTTTTCGGTGAGCCCTCGTTCGTCTTCTATGGCCGCATGATCAGGGCTTCGACCGCTGGTTATGCCCGATTGTCGCGCTCGATGGCTATGTCCGCGTGTTAGTATCCTATTGTAGGAGGTGTTGTGGTCGACTTGATTGTTTGGCCGACTGTTTGGCGGGTGGCAACCTTTCAAACGTCTCGACATTTGTAATTTATCACCATACTATCGCCTTTGATCTTCTATAATCCCTATCATGGATTGTAGTTTATTCAAGCTGGGGGATCGTGAGACGCGAAGAAAATGGAGGACATATCCAACATGCAACATGATTGATCCTCGCAGAATCAAGAACGCAGCGGAAGTAAA
>WNFL01137807.1_pt2 | contig 24080 bp, 19 predicted proteins | sample 5400361 | NCBI WGS metagenome assembly WNFL01 (sample SAMN13153351, study PRJNA577476) | soil metagenome | isolation source: 40 cm soil on Douglas fir-dominated hillslope | place: USA:California | collected 2013-09-17
AGATCAATGCCGATGGTGTGTAGTTCCATGGGAGGCCTCCTCCACCTCTTATAACCGCCCCGTTGGCTCGGTAAAAGCGGCGGACCATCCCATTAGTTATCAGCTCGCCTGGCGGGTTAGTATCGAGAGACGCCCTCCTAGGAAGTACTGAGTGTATGGTCGGCAACTCGGAAATTGCCGAACGGGCCGGCGATTCATTGACACTAAAATTAACTGCGGCGTATAGTCGAACTACCGGCCGGTGTCGATTTATTCTTCTGGGTGTGCGCTTTCGCGAGAAAGTAAGAGGAGAATGCAAAGAAGGGAAGGATCGAGAACCCATTGCGATTCCCGCTGCCTCGACGCGCGTCTTTCCATATATTGAAGCTACTGCTGGCTACAGCCGTGGCTGGTTCCCAGGTGCAGGCACAGGAAGGGCCGGCTAAACCCGAAACGCAGACTCCGCCCGCAACGCAGGCTCCCGCGTCGCAGGCTCCTGCCAACGCGCAGAGCCCCGCCAACGAAAGTTCCGAAGTTTCTACCCGCGATACTCCTCCCACATTCAAAGTACGCGTCAACTTGGTTCTGGTTCGCACCGTGGTCCGCGATAGCACCGGGAAAGTCATCACTAATCTGAAAAAGGAAGATTTCCAGCTTTCCGATAATCGCAAGCCGCAGGTTATTTCCACGTTCAGTATAGAAACCCCGGAATCGCACAAGCTGGCTTCCACGACGAAGCCGCCGGAGCCGGGCACGGAAGCAAACGCCTCAGGAGATACAGCGGCGGCCATCGCCGCGCTGCCGCAGCGGTTTGTCGCTGTCGCGTTCGACGATACGGACATGCTGAACGAGGACGTTGTGTGGGTGCGGAGCGCGGCAACGCGGCTGTTTACCTCGCTCGCGCCTACCGACCGCGTGGGAATTTATTCCACATCAGGGCAGGTCACCCAGGAGTTCACACAAGAGCATGGATTGCTGCAAAAATCGCTGCTCGGAGTAGTTCCCCGCCCAGTCGCGGGCAACGGATTTCATGAATGTCCGGACATCAGCTACTACCAGGCGGACCGCATTCAGAATTTTCAAGACACGCAGGCACTGGCCGTGGCCACGGAAGACGCGCTGCAATGCGCGTTCGGCGGAGACACGCGATTTACGGCGCAAGCGCAGGCATTGGCCACATCGATCAGCCTGCGAGCGGTGAGCAATGGAGACGCCCAGACCGAGTATGTGTACCGGCATCTTGAGCAAATCATGCGACGCCTGGCGGGAATGCCGGGCCAGCGAGTGATGGTCTTTGTGTCGCCCGGCTTTGTGATCACATCGATGCTGAATCTGGAATCATCCTCGTTGGTGGATCAGGCGAATCGCTCCAACATCGTAATTAACACCATCGATGCGCGTGGTCTCTATACCCCGGACCTCATGGGGGATATCAGCGATCCGCCGCACGATTCGCAGCGCACGATAGGCATCAAGAGCTCGTACCGGATTCAGGCACAGTCGGCACAGTCCGATATTTTGGCGCAACTGGCCGACGGAACGGGCGGAACGTTTTTTCACAATCGCAACGACATCGATGAAGGAATGCGACAGGCTACGGTGGCGCCGGCAACGTCGTACTTGCTCGGATTTTCTCCGCAGAACATGAAGATCAACGGCGCGTATCACACGTTGAAGGTCTCGTTGACCGGCAAGCAGAAGTTTAGTATTCAGGCGCGGCACGGATATTATGCGCCGCGGACGATTGCTGACCCGGCGGAGGCGGCGAAGGAAGAAATTCAGGAAGCGCTGTTCTCGCAGGACGAAATCCATGACTTGCCGGTGGAGCTGCAAACACAATTTTTCAAGAAAGATCCGTCGCAAGCGCGACTGGCCGTGCTTACGCACGTGGATGTGAAAGGAATTCACTTTCGCAAAGCGGAGGGGCGCAATCGTGACGATCTTACCGTGGCAACCGCGATTTTTGATGAGAACGGTAATTTTGTGACTGGCGGCGAGAAAATTGTCCAGATGAAATTGCTCGATAAAACGTTCGACCGGCTGAGTCACTCCGGATTCACTTTGAAATCGAGTTTCGATGTCAAGCCGGGGACGTATTTGGTGCGGCTGGTAGTACGCGACGCGGAAGGCGCGCAGATGGCCGCGCGCAATGGCGCGGTAAGCATTCCATTTTAGTTTGGTCTGTTGGGGGAATATATGAAGACACATCGGACGGCCACGGTTGCATTGTGGGGATTCAGCGCGATGTTATTCGCTTTTTCTGGAAGCGCACAGCGTTTGGCGGCACAAACACCGCCGCAAGAGCAGGCCGCGCCCGCACCAACGCCCACACAAACGCCCACACAAACGACAGTTGCGGAGCCACAGACTTCGCCCGCCGTGATCAAAAAGGAATCGCGATTGGTGCTGGTGGATGCGGTAGTCACCGATAAAAAAGGAAATTACGTCAAGGATCTGAGCGAGAAAGATTTTAAGGTTTACGAAGACAATAGAGAGCAGCAAGTCGCGAGTTTTTCTTCTGGCGCCGATATTTCGGTGCAAGCGAAGGGACAAAAACATTACCTGATTTTGTTTTTCGATAATTCGTCCATGGCGGTCCCGGACCAGATACAGGCGCGCGGTGCCGCGGCAAAATTTGTGCAGGCAAACGCCGGACCGGACCGCATGATGGCGGTGGTGGATTTTGGCGGCAAGTTGCGCGTGGTGCAGAATTTTACAGCAAATTCGGACATGCTGACCGCGGCGGTAAAGGGTGTGAAATACTCGTCAGTCGATTCGAACCCTGCGGACGCATCGAATTCGATTGCACCGGTAACGGTCGCAGCAACAGGACTTTCGTCGCTCAGCAATGCAGAGGCGGATTTTGGCGCGCGCACAATGTTGCTCGCGGTTCGCAGCCTGGCCAAGAATTTGCGCTCCGTGCCCGGGCGAAAAATGCTCGTGCTTTTTTCGGCGGGATTCGCGTTGACGCCGCAGAACGAATCCGAATTGACCGCCACAATTGATGCCTGCAACAAAGCAAATGTCGCGATCTATTCGCTGGATGTGCGCGGGCTTGTATCGGGAGCGCCCCCCATTTCGAAGAACGAATCGGACAGCCAAGGACGCGAGCTGGCGCGACACTCCGCCCCTGCAGACGGGCGCGTTCGAATGGTCCTGACTTCGTATTCGCTCGCTGAGCCGCAGAGGCCGGGAGGCGGAGGCGGTGCGGGCGGAGGCGCCGGTGGCGGCGCGGGCGGTGGCGGAGGCGGGCGCGGCGGCGGTGGCACGGGCGGAGGCGCAGGCGGCGGAACTGGTGGCGGGCGTGGCGGTGGCGGCACCGGTGGAACTGGAGGAACTGGGGGCAAGGGTGGGACCGGTGGAACTGGAGGAACTGGCGGGACCGGGGGCAAGGGCGGAACGGGTGGAACCGGAGGCGGGGGAACGCGCGGGACAGGTGGCGGCTATAACAATCCTTACGCTAATTCGCTGAACAATCCTTACAACCAATCGCGGACGATTGTGCCGCAGTTTCCGCCGTCGGTGGCAACGAACCAGCAGATACTTGCTGCGCTTGCCGATGGGACTGGCGGATTTTCCATTTTCAATACGAATGATTTGCTTGGCGGCCTCGAGAAGATCGGGCGGGAGCAGAGCGACTTTTATATTTTGGGGGATGTGCCGCCGGAAAGTCCGGAAGGCAGTTGCCATACGCTGAAAGTGAAATTGAATCGCGGCGGCATGAATGTGCGTTCGCGCAGCGGATACTGCAACGCGCGGACGATGAATCCGCTGGACGGCAAACCGCTGGAGAAGCAGTTGGAGCTGCACGCGGCGGGAACAAACGCAGGGTCAATTCATGGCGCGCTGGAAGCTCCTTACTTTTATACGGCACCGAATGTGGCGCGCGTGAATCTGGCGATGGAGATTCCGCCGGAGTCGCTGAATTTCAATAAGGAAAAGGGGAAATATCACGCCAACGTGAACATCCTCGGAATCGCATACAAGCCTGATGGATCGGTGGGGGCGCGATTCAACGATACGGTGAATCTGGATTTGGAAAAAGACGAGTGGAAAGCGTTCACAAAGACACCGTACCGATATCAAAACCAGTTTGACGCGGCTCCGGGCACTTACAAGCTGACCGTGGTGCTTAGTGGAGGCGGAGACACGTTTGGGAAATTTGAAGCGCCGCTGCAAATTGACGCTTACGATGGGCAGCATTTCAGCCTGGGCGGCGTGGTGCTGACGAATTCGATGACGCGCATATCGGATATTCCGAGCGGGCTCGATTCTGCGTTGCTGGAGGACCGCACGCCGCTCGTTTTGAAGGGAATGCAGGTGGTGCCTTCGGCGAGCAACCGATTCAAGCGTTCGGACAATGTGGTCCTGTACACGGAGATTTATGAGCCGGGGCTGGCGTCCGCGGCGCCGCCACGGGTTGGGTTCGCGTACCACATTTATGAACGCGCGAGTAACAAGGACATGTTTTTTAGCGGGTTGGCGCCAGCGGATGACTTTATTCAGAAGGGCAATCCGGTGATTCCCGGCGGCTTGAACGTGAAGGTGAAAGATTTGGCGCCGGGGAGTTATCGCCTGGTGGTGCAGGCGGTGGACAGCGAAAAGCATCAGGCGCCGAACCGGTCGGTGGATTTCGACATCACGGATTGATGTAGATAAGTCATGAAGAATTAGAACGGCGTTTTCCCCAGGCGGCGAAGCGCATTGATGTGTTAAGGAGGATCGCAAGGTTCACCGGCCGCTTCCTTGATTTTGTTGTGCCTTACCTCTGAACAGAAAGACCAATCCGCAAATCAGGAGCATCGCGCCAGGCAGCAGCCACCCGCCTCCAGCAGACTCAAGCGCGGCGACTGCCGGATGGGCCTTAAACCAGGCCGACAGAAAGGCTGGCGGCGCCCATATGAGCACGTGACCTACAGCCAGTGCACCAAGAAATACGACCCAGATTAGCCAAATCCGCGCTGTAAATTCTTTTTCTCCTTCGATGGGCCAGATTTTGCGTGCTATCGGCATCAACGCAAAGACTGCGACGACGGTCATCGTTGAAGCGGTGCTCTCACTATGGAATACCTTGGACAACGGACCTTGCATCTGGAGAACGCCGATGGCGACTGCCATCATAAGCATGAATCGAGCCGCTTTCTGGTTCTGAATGCTGCCCATCTTTTTCTCAGCGTCGCTGTTGTTTGCGTTGGTGGTCTTCATTGGACAGGCTCCTTGCAAGATCCGATCAGGCGGTGCGGGGGCGCGGGGTTTGCTGGCCGGACTCGGCTAGCAGGCTGCGGAGGACGAACCAGCAATTTGCTGGGCGTTCTGATAGGCGGCGCATGAAGTAGGGGCACCAGTCGGTGCCGAACGGTACGTAGACTTGTAGAGTGTGACCTGCGGCGTGTACTTCTTGCTGCAAATCGCGGCGAATTCCGTAAATCATTTGAAACTCGTAACGGTCTTTTGGAAGCTTTAGGCGAGAGACTTCGGATTGCGCGTGCGCGACCATGAAGGGATCGTGCGAGGCGATCGCGGGCAGGAAGATTCCCTGGGCTGCGCCTTCCAGGAGCAGCGTGGTCAGGCGCTTGAAGTTGGCGTCGACCGCGGGTTTCCCTTGCACCGCTATTTTTGCTGGCTCGCGATACGCGCCTTTCACGAGGCGAATTTTGGGCTTTAGCGGCGCGAGTCGCTGCAAATCTTTTTCCGTGCGATGAAGATAGGCCTGGACGGCGAGGCCAGTGTTGCCGGATTCGCGCTGCACGGCCTCGAAGATTTCCAGCGTGACATCGGTGTAGGCGCTGCCTTCCATATCCATTTCGATGGTGCGGCCGAGTTCGCGAGCGCGGCGGGCGATGGAGCTGGCGAGCGACGCGCAGAGATCTTTGCCGAGGTCGAGCCCGAGCTGTGTGAGCTTGATGGAGACGTTGCCCGCGAGATTTTTGGCGTGCATCTCTTCGACCATTTGAATGTAGCTGGCGCAGACTTCGCGGGCGGCGGCTTCGGTGGTGACGTTTTCGCCGAGATGGTTGAGGCTGACATTGCGACCCTGGTCGCAGAGTTCGCGGCTGGCGGTGAGGGCTTCGGCGAGCGTTTCACCGGCGACGAAGCGGCGAGCGAAGCCGAGCTTCATGCCGCGGCGGGCGATGGCGTTGGTGACGCCGCGCTTGGTGGAAAGCCAAAAGATAAAATTGCGGACGAGCATGGATGCTCCTGGGATACGAGGCCCGAGCATAAGGTGGCCGCGCATAGGCGTCAAATGGGTGCCAACGGATCCGGGGGGTACCCCACCCCCGGTGTTTTGCGTAAAAGCGGTAGATAAAGGACTTAGCGAGCGATTCGGCGTAAAAGCGGTAGATAAAGGACTTAGCGGTTGAGGCCAACGCGGAAGGTCTTTGAAGAGCGCGGGGGAAAATAACAGGGGGCAACGCAGATGGTTTTGAAAACAAAGGAGTTGCGAAAAGATCAACTCAGAAGTTGATGAAAATAAGGGAGTTAAAAATCGATCGTTTTCGAGGTGCAGTGCAGGTGGCTGAAGAAAGGAGGGGCGGAACGGGGGCACTGTCAGCAGAACCTTGGATTGGAGATTACCGTATCCGTTACTATTTGTCAAGTGAGAAATTAAGGGCTGTGCATTGAATAGCTTCCGGGCCGGTGTGCGAATCGGATCATCCTCTTGGCACAGAGTCGACGCTCTTGGCACAGAGTCGACGGATATACGATCGCTGGTAGCCAGCAAAGCGAGGTACTTGTCTCATTTTTACAGCGTCCGTCCTTGCAGAGATCGTCCTGCTCCTGCACCTGCTTTGGTGCGGCTGGGTGTTGCTGGGTTGGACCGTGACGCGGTATCGCCCTCGTCTGCGAACACTCCATATCGCTTCGATTGCCTACGCCATGGTCATCGAGTTGGTCCCTTGGCCGCCGTGCCCTCTCACCGTGGCTGAAATGTGGCTTGAAGCTCGCGCAGGCATCGAACCCACGCACGAACAATTTCTGGTACGCGTTCTCGACGCGATTTTGTATCCCGACCTGCCGCAATGGTTGGTCGTTGGCGGCGCGGTGGTTGTATGCGTAACGATCCTAGGCGTGTACCTACTGCGCTATCTTCGCCGGACTGCGCGCGGCCAGTGGTGACGGAGATCCTACACTCATCTTCTCAGTGAGCCACTCGGCGACATCAAGAAAAAACACTTCGCGAAAGCCGTCAGCAAATCGGAGAACGCGGGCGATACTTCCAGGGAAACCTACTCTCGGACCTGAGGTAAGTGGAATTGAATTTCCAGGACGTGGTAAGCCTCGACGGGATGATTTCCTATACGTAGGGGCTCATAACGCCATTGCCTAACAGCTCGATATGCAGGACCGTAAAGCAAGGGATGGCCGCTAACTAGCCAAGCATTCAATACGTGTCCGTCCGTGCCAATCAAAATTCGCAAACGTACAGTGCCCTGCACGCGTGCATTTAATGCAGCACGCGAGTACTCAGGTTCGACGCGTCGCAGCAACGCGCCGGGTTCAGCGTCCTTCGCCAACCTGGGGCTCGTAACCTGTTCGGCCGCGATGCCTAGCTCAGGCTTGTCGCTGCTCGTGCCTTCCGTAAACGCCTCCAGGTACCCATCCCATCGAGGATCATTAGGTGCGAGCTCTCGGGCTCGTTTCAGTAATTTCAATCCAAAGCTAATGTCGTCTGGGGAACGCATCGCGCGGACCTCCGGATCAGCTGGGGCCAGGCTGTTGCCGGCAAGTCCAATAAGATTTGGATCCGAAGACCTTTCTAGTTCCTGCCGGGCCTTTTGCGCAAACGCATCCCTCTCGGGAGTAGCGTGCATTTGCGGACGCATACGTCCGCCCGTAAACACGGCTTTCGCGTACAGGAAGGCCAGTCGCTCGTTCCAGCGCTGGTCATTAGGTTCAAGAGTTTTGCCCGCGAGCGTGAGCTGTTCCGTTCGCGCTGGATCGAATTGAATTATGAACGAACAAGCGTTCCAAAGGATTTGCGGATTTTGTTGGGCTGTTTGGGAAATCGAGAACCAGAGCGCCTTGGCTCGCTCGTAGGATGCCATGTCACTTACTGGAGAATCCTCCGCGGGGATGGCAAACGCAATGTTTTGCAAGAGCTCTGATTCAGGGTGGTGCTCGATGAGCCAGAATACGTTTTTGAGTCTCTGCCTTCGCATGGCATGTCTGTAGTAATAGGCGGTCAAGAGCGCCCGGGTCTTGATATCCTTGGGAGTGCTACCTAATCGCGCCTCAAGGTGTTGCGACTGGTGCGCGGAAATACGTTGGCCTGCCTGCAGCATTTCCAGGTCAGAATCCAGTGAGAAGCCAAAGGGAGTGTCGATCTTCTGTGCGGCTGCCGAAGCAGCAAAGAAGGCAACCAGCACCCATCCAAGGATCGTAATCTGGCGTGGCATCCTGAGCATGCTAACCTCGGTCAGTTGGACCGCGCGGAGCGCCCACACCTAGGGATATTACTCCTCGCGGAGGGCTACGGTTGGGTCGAGGATTGCTGCTCGCCATGCTGGTAGCCAGGGGGCTACGGCGCCGATTAGGAAGAAGGGGCAGCGCGGCGGCTCCATACAAAACCATGTGCAAGTTGCGCTGTGAGGGGCGCCTGCCGCGCTCTGAATTGCGCTTAGGCGCATCCGACAACGCCGGGAAACGACAAATGTTTTCTTGACACATCAGTCGGATTCCGATATACCGGAATCCGAGTATGAGACACAAACCGACACAATCTGTGCCTTTGTCCGCTGCGGCGCTACATATTTTGGTGGCGCTTGCGGGCGAGGAATTGCATGGATACGGAATCATGCTTGAGGCGGCGCGGCAGTCGAGCGGCAAATACAAGCTCGGACCTGGAACCCTTTACGACAATTTAAAGAAATTGATGGCGGCGGGAATTGTGGAGGAGAGCCGGCGGCAGCCTGCGGGCGAAGATCCACGACGACGGTATTACCGGCTTACTGGATTTGGACGCCGCGTATTGGCCGAAGACATTGCGAGACTGGAAGGGCTGTTGCGGGATGCAAAGGCGGTTCTACAGGGGACGAAAGCGAAAATGGCGTGAGCTGTGGGCTGGGCGGAAAGGTGAAATTTCCGCGTGCCACAAGAGGAAGACCATGGCTGGCAGAAAGACTTTGATCGGGCGACAGATGTACATGTTGGCATGCCGGTGCGTGGTGAGATTACATCCGCGCATTTTTCGCGAACAGTTTGGCGAAGAGATGATGTGGATCTTTGAGGAGGCGACACAGACGCATGGAGCGCTGCGTCTGCTGGGTGACGGCGTGATTTCGCTGATGCGGCAATGGATTTTGCGTCCGAGGCCATCGGGCGTTGTATTGGCCGAAGCAGCTTCGGCCACATCGCGCGACGTGGGATTGTTCGCTTGGGAGCACATCGGTGCGTCGCCGTCGCGATTACCGGCGGGCCGCTGGGTGCAAGGCGGCCTGATATCGCTTGCGCTGTTCGCGGGCGTTTGGCAGGCGGCAAGCCGAGTGACCAAGCGGACGCCGGTTACGAATTTAGGGATCGAATCGAACAGCTCAATGCGTACACGGGGCCTTGCGGCTTCGGCTGATTCGGAAAATGCCGGCGCTAATTCCGCGATGGGCGGCCGTTACGGAAACGGCGTGTACGCGAGTGTGGCTCCGCGGAACTTCAAAGAACACCAACAAATACAGCAACAGGTTGCAGTGCAGGTGGCGGCAGGCGCGCGAGCAATTCCGGGCGCAACATTCGTAACAGTGGAATCGCAAGGTTTTGTGCCGGAAGTGCCGAAGACTCCAGCGGGGGAGCAATTTTCGGCCTGGCTGCGGGGATTTAACAGCGGCGAGCGAGCTCAGCTTCAGGAAGCGCGGAAACTTTTCAAGGATCCTCCGGGACCAAATGTTGATGGGGACATGGCGTTCAGGCGCAGGACAGGAGGATTCGATTTACGAAAGATCGAGGAATCGAGCGCTGCGCGAATGAGCGGGTTGGTACAGGAGCGGGGCTCGGACCAGTTTTCGCATTTTGCGATGGTGGTGGAGGAGAATACGCCGCACCTGATCACGGAATGGCATCTGGATCCGGTACCGACGCCCGCCGAATTTGCGATTGGGCGGCTTAGCGAGCCGAAGGCCATGGAGGCCGCGAAGGCACGGATCGATGAATTGGTGAAAGAAGATCAGTTTTCGGGTGCTGTGCTGGTCACGAAGAATGGTAAGCCGATTTTGTCCGAAGCTCATGGATTGGCGGATCGCGAGAAGAAGATTCCGAATTCGCTTAACACAAAATTCCGAATCGGCTCGATGAACAAGATGTTCACGGCGGTTTCGATTTTGCAGCTTGCGCAGGCCGGGAAAATCAAACTGAGCGAAGCCTTCGGGAAGTACATCACGGATTATCCCAACAAAGATGCAGCGTCAAAGGTCACGGTTGAGCAATTGCTGACGCACACCGGAGGAACCGGAGATATTTTCGGGCCGGAGTTTCAAGAACATCGAAAGGACCTGCGGAACTTGCAGGATTATGTGAATTTGTATGGGAAGCGCGGTTTGGAGTTTGAGCCGGGCAGCCGCTGGGAGTACAGCAATTATGGATTTCTGTTGCTTGGCGTCGTGGTCGAGCGAGGCAGCGGGAAGAGTTACTACGATTATGTGCGTGAGAATGTGTACGCGCCCTCGGGCATGAGTTCATCTGGCTCGCTGGCAGAAGACGAGACTGTGCCGGAGCGATCCATCGGCTATACGTCATTTGGAGGTGGCGCCGTTCATCCGAACACGGACACACTTCCCTACCGCGGAACATCGGCTGGGGGCGGATATTCCACTGTGGAAGATCTGCAACGATTCGCCGCAGCACTGACCAGTCACAAACTTCTGAGCGCCGAATATACGGACTTGCTCACAACCGGGAAAGTGGCAACGACTCGCGGCGGGAAGTATGCGTTTGGCTTTTTCGATGAGGGTGCGGAGAGCGGTACGCGGCACTTCGGGCATGGAGGCGGCGCGCCGGGGGTGAACGGCGAACTGCAAATTTATCCGCAAAGCGGCTACATCATAGCGGTATTGTCGAACCTCGATCCGCCCACGGCTTCGCGGGTTTCTGAATTCATCGCTAATCGTTTACCTAAAAACTGAAACGTAGTTGAGAGTAGTTGTTCTCGCCATTACGAGCCGGCGAGGGCTTTGTGTTGGGCGGTGGTTAGCGGGACTACGGAGAGGCGGCCTTGGCGGACTAGGGGAGAGTCGGCGAAGAGTTTGTTTGCTTTGATTTGGGCTAGGGAAACCGGCTTGGGGAGAGGTTTGCCGGCTTTTATTTTCACTTGGGGACTTTTGGGATCGGAGGCGTCGACGGAAATTACGGTCGCGGTGCCAACGGCGCTTTTTTCGTCGCCGGTATGGTAGATGATCAGGCGGTCGTTGGGTTGCATGCCGCGAAGATTGCGGAGGGCTACGGGATTGGAGACTCCGTCCCAGATGGTCGCGCCATCTTTTTGCAGGTCGGCGAAAGAGTATGCGGAGGGTTCGGTCTTCAGAAGATAGTCTGCCATCGGGCCTCCATTGCGTGTCGCGGAGAGAAAGAATTTAGCACAGAGACCACGCATAGCACAGCGAGCCGGGGAGGAATAGAGGCTTGCACTTGCGCTAGAATCGCTGGCGATATGAGCGGAGGCGAGCGGTTGCGATTTGGTGTCGCGGGCGCTGGAGAGGTGTCCGCGATTCTTGTGCGGCCGGCGGAGGCGCGGTGGCTTTTGGTTCTGGCGCACGGGGCGGGTGCGGGGATGATGCATCCCTTTTTGGAGAAGCTGGCTGGCGAATTGGCGGAGGCGGGCGTGGCAAGCTTTCGCTATCAGTTTCCCTATATGGAGGAGCGGCGGAGAACACCGGATTCGCCGGCGGTGGCGGCTGCGACCGTGGCAGCGGCTGTGCGCGCGGGTGCGGAAGCGGCTCCGGGTCTGCCCTTGCTCGCTGGAGGGAAATCCTTCGGAGGGAGGATGAGTTCGCAAGCTGCTTCACAGCAACTGCTGGAGGGTGTGCGCGGGCTGGTATTTTTTGGGTTTCCGCTGCATCCACCTAATAAGCCTGGAAGCAAACGTGCCGAACACTTGGCGAACGTGCGGGTCCCTATGCTTTTCTTGCAGGGGACGCGGGACACGTTGGCGGATTTGAAACTGTTACGGCCAATTTGCAGCGAGCTGCCAATTTGCAGCGAGCTGGGTAAACTGGCGACGTTGCATGTTATCGAAACCGCGGATCACTCGTTTCACGTGTTGAAGAGCTCTGGCAAGAGTGACGCAGATGTGCTTCGCGAATTGGCGCAGACTACGGCTTCCTGGGCTGCGCATTTGAAGACAGAGGCGTAACCTTTCTGAGACGATTGTGGTTGCAAGGTAAGCCCGAGGACCAGCTTGGAAAGGAGCTCACAAATGGAAAATGCAGCTAAGCAAGCAATTTCATCCGATGCGTCGAAGCAAGGCGAGGCGATGCCCAGCGGGTATCGCACGATTGCGCCATACATAATCGTGCCTCGAGCTGGCGAGTTCATCGAGTTTCTGGTGAACGCGTTTGGCGGAACGGAACGTTTTCGCGTGCCCCGAGAACCGGGATCGGAGTTCATCATGCATGCGGAGGTGGCGATCGGAAATTCGGTCATTGAGCTGGCGGATGCGAACGAGCAGATCCCCGCGGCCCCGATGACTATTCACTTGTATGCGGATGATGCGGACTCGGTCTTCGCGCGGGCGATAGATGCGGGTGCGACTTCCATTTACGAGGTCGGGGATCACGTCTCGGGCGACCGGCAGGGAGCGGTACGAGACCCGTTCGGGAATGTGTGGTACGTCGCGATGATACAGGGATGGACTCCGGGTCCGGAGGGAGTGCCAAGCGTGCAGCCGTATTTGCATTTGCGTGATTCGGAAAAGATGATCCCATTTCTGGAGAACGCGTTTGGCGGAGTGGTGCAAGGACACGTGCCCACTTCGCCGGAAGGACATGTGCTGCACGCAACGATTCAGATTGGAGACAACACACTCGAACTGGATGAAGCGCATGGGGAGTTTCAGCGGATGCCGTGTCATCTGCATTTGCACGTGGATGATGCGGATGCGATGTATGCGCGGGCACTGCGAGCTGGCGCTACGTCCATCGATGCGCCCTCGGACAAACCTTATGGGCGGAGTGGTGGGGTGAAGGACCCGTTTGGGAATAGCTGGTATATGACTTCGCCGCTGCCGGGAAAAAGCTGAACACAGAGAGCGCAGAGGCGGAGGCACAGAGTTCACAGAGAAGAAAATATTATGGAGCCTTCGGGGCTATGACACCGATGTTGGCAATGTTGTCGCCCTTTTTCATTGAGGGGACGGCGCAGATGTGGAGGATGATGCCGGACACGGGCGCGCGAGCTTCAAAGATCACTTTGCCGAAATAATCGGTGACGTCGCCGAGTTTTCTGCCCGCTTCAACGTAGGTGTCGCGCTTGACGAGCGGATAGAAAATGCCGTCCGCGGGACTGGTGACCTCCCCCAGAGCTTTGATCCAGACTGGATGATCGATCGCGTGCGGGCTGCCGGGAAGCATTTTTAATAGGCGCATAACGCTGCGCGTTCCTTGGACAAGAGCAGCGACGTCGTCTGTTTCTACCGTACCGGCGTAACCTGCTTCTACGGTGATCGTAGGCTTACCGCGCATGGCCGCGGTGTTGTCCAAATATTTTGTTGCGCTGCGATCTTTCGGGCGATCGGCCGAGATGATTATGTGGTCTAGCCCAAAGGCCAGGACCATCTCTTTGGAGACGGCGTCCTGCTTTTTGTTTTCACTCACAACCCAGTAAGAGTAGGGGCGAAGGCTTTCGTCGAGATCGCCGCCGTGAAAATCGATGAGATAGTCGGACTTGTCGACGACTTCCCTGGTGATCAGAAATGAGGCGCGCTCCGTTTGCGTGCCGTCCTCTTTTCCCGGATAGAAGCGATTCATGCTTTTGCTGTCGACCGGGTTGACGTGCGGGACTTTTTGTTGGAACGAAGCAAGGTTGACGAGCGGAACAATAATGACCGTGCCGGAAATTTGCGCAGGGTCGAGGCTGCCGATTAGACCTTCAAGTGCAATGATGGATGCGTATTCGGTGCCGTGGGCGCCGGAGACAAGTGCGAGTGTCGGACCCGGCTTGCTGCCGCGGATGACTACCACGGGAATTTGCGTGGCAGCGTCGGAACCGGCAGGCACGTCGATCGTGCCGGTGGCTTTTTGGCCGGGCTCGGCGGTGGCGGTCCCTACGGTAAACGATGCCTGCTGCTGCGCCACGGTTGAGAGTGGCAAGGCGCACAAGATTGTCGAGAGCACAAGCTGAAGTGGATGCGGCATGTAAAGCCTCCGGGCAAAGGAGAATAGCGCGACTACAATGGCACGGCAACGATCGCCGCAAAGATCTAAAATGGCCAGTCCTGGCCGATGGCTCGTTTGCGATGGACCCATAAAAAAAAGTAAACTCAATTTCTCTTGATCCCTGACGCGCTCAAAGCACTGAACCGCGACGCATGGCTTCTGTTTCTGACCCGCTTTACGCGGCTCTTCGCGTACGGATTGATCTCGGTCGTTCTGGTCTTCTACCTGGTTGGAATTGGCCTCAGCGAATCGCAAACCGGCTTGCTTCTTACCCTGACGCTGATCGGGGATACCGCGATCTCGCTCTTTCTAACCACGCGGGCAGATCGCGTTGGCAGGCGGCGCATGCTCATCATCGGCGCTTTGTTGATGGCGGCCGCCGGCCTGGCATTCGCTCTTACAAGGAATTTCTTTTGGCTGGTTGTTGCCGGGACTATCGGAGTGATAAGCCCGAGCGGCAATGAAGTGGGACCATTCCTTTCGATTGAGCAGGCGGCGCTGTCTCACGTTGTGAGTGACCGCGCGCGGACGGAAGTTTTCGCCTGGTACACGCTCACGGGATCGTTTGCCACGGCGCTGGGTGCGTTAGTTGGCGGCACGCTTTCTCAGGCTCTGCAAAAAACGGCAATGTCGCCGGTCAGCGGCTATCGCACGGTGGTTGTGTTATACGCCGTGCTGGGAATTGTGCTGGCATTGCTGTTCGCGCGTGTTTCGCGCGATGCCGAGGTGAGCCCTTCGGAACCAACCCCGGCATCAGGATTTGCGCGACTGTTTGGAATTCACAAATCGCGCGGCGTGGTGGCAAAGCTCTCGGCTCTATTCGCGGTGGACGCGTTTGCGGGCGGCTTTGTCGTGCAGAGCTTCGCGGCGTATTGGTTTTATTTGCGGTTCGGAGTGAACCCGGCGACTCTGGGCGTGATTTTCTTCTGGGCCAATATTTTGTCGGGGATTTCGGCGCTACTGGCGTCACGGCTGGCGGCGAGATTCGGACTGATACGGACGATGGTGGTCACACATTTGCCGTCCAATATTCTGCTGCTCCTGGTGCCGTTGATGCCAAATCTAAAGCTCGCGGTGCTGGTGTTACTTGCACGCTTCAGCATCAGCCAGATGGACGTTCCGACGCGGCAATCATACACGATGGCGGTGGTCAGCCCGGAGGAACGGTCGGCAGCAGCGGGGATTACAGGAGTCGCGCGAACGACTGGTGCGGCAATCAGCCCATTATTCGTGGGGTTTTTGTTCGCGCATCCGGCACTGATAAACATACCGTTCTATATTGCAGGGGCGCTCAAGATTGTGTACGACATCGCGTTATACAAAGCATTTGTTTCAACCAAGCCGCCGGAGGAGAAATCGTAGGAGGTTAGCGGATCATCCTGAAGCACTTACGGAGGTGGCTTTTGCGTCGACGGTTTTCATCAAGTCCAGAATCATGTTTACGACGGCCTCGTCACCGATCGCGGTATTGATCATGCTGTGGTAAACGGCGCGGTCCGGCCACTCGACATTGAAATACTTCTGGATGAAGTCGGCACGCTCGCGGTCAACCGTATCCACAAGCTGCTGAGCTTCCGCGTCACTCTTGCCGCGGGCTAAGAGGCGCCGCACTTTATTTTCTCTCGAAGCGTAAAGAAAGACGCGCAGGGTGTCTGGGCGATTCCTCAGAAAATGCTGCGATCCTCTTCCGACGATGACAGAGTTTCCGGCCTTAGCGGCGTGCTGAACGACGCGTTCTGTAATCTTCAAAATGCTTTCGCTGTCAACCAGGTTGAGTTTGTGCGCGTTGAGGCTGCCTTCATAACTTCCACGCAAAAAGGATTTGAAGAGCCGGTAGTAAAGTGGATCGTTGCGTTCCTCTCGAACCTCGACGACGGCTTTGGGACAATTTGCAAGTCTGGCGATCTCTTCGGTCAGCAACTGATCCCAAAGTTTCCAGTCCAGTTGGGTCGCAAGCAGTTTGGCGATTTCGCCACCGCCGCTTCCATACTCCCGTTCAACTGTGACGATTTTGATCATGTACGTCCCTACGTCCGCTATTCGCTTAACAATCTCTCTTTACATATCATTCCACTTCCCCTATTCCACCGCCACCCTCCCGCCACCACCGGGATCATTCCTCTTCAAAACAAAGGTGAAAAAAAACATGATCGCTGCCCCCACGGCAAGGACCATGAAGGTATCGATGTACGCCAAACTTGCCGCCTGGTTTTGCAAGTCTCGGTAAATCTGGGCATAAGCCCGGTTGTGCGCCTCAACCGTGCCCAATCCCAAGTGGGCAAAGCGATCGGCGAGGCCATTAGCCGTATTCTGGAAATTGGGATTGTCGGGCCTGGCGTGCTCGACCAGCCTGGCCTGATGGAATTGCGAACGACGGGCAATCAACGTAGTGACGATCGAGGTTCCGACGCTGCTTCCGATGTTGCGCATGAAATTGACGATTCCGGCGACCGCGTTGTTCTTCTCTGGCGCAATTCCGATATAAGCCACAAGCGAGATCGGCACGAACAGAAAGCCCAAACCAATAACCTGGGCAATGCGCAGCAACGCGGCGGCCTTAAAACTAATTTGCAAGTCAATCCGCTTCGTGGAATAGAACATAGCGATCGATAAGGCTAACCAGCCGAAGGTGATCAGGCGGCGTGCCTGGATCTTCGTTGTCAATTTGCCCATGATGGGCATCTCAAACAGCAAAACAAGGCCTCCAGCGGAAAGCGCAAGCCCGGCCAATTCAGAGGTGTACCCTAGAAGCGTCTGGAGGAATTGCGGCATCAGGACGAGGCTGCTGAACAACAAAACTCCCAGCGTAAACATCATCAAGTTCGAAACGGCGAAGTTAAAATTTTTGAACATGCGGACGTCAATGATCGGGGCCTTTTGAAACCATTCCCAGACAACCAGCGAGATCAGGCATGCAGTCGACATGACGACCAGCGTCGTAATGAATCGCGACCCAAACCAATCGTCTTCCTGGCCCTTGTCGAGCAGCACTTGCAGCGCCCCGACCCCCAGCGTCAAAAGGGCGATGCCAACGTAGTCCAACTTAACCCCAGCCGCCTTGAGCCGGCTCAAATAGGGCGGATCTTCGACAAAGCGTCGCACAAGAAACCACGTGGCCAACCCGACCGGAAGATTGATGAAAAAAATCCATCGCCAGGAATAGTTAAAGGTGATCCACCCGCCCAGCGTTGGTCCGATCGTCGGCGCCATGATGGCCGTGATGCCATACAACGCAAACGCCAAGCCTCGCTGGTGCGGCGGAAAGGTGTCCGCGAGAATGGCCTGAGCCATTGGCTGCAGCCCTCCGCCACCCGCGCCTTGCAGCACGCGAAAGAAAAGAAGAAGGCCAAGGCTCGGCGCCACCCCGCAGAGCAAAGAGCTCACAGTAAACACACCCAAACACGTTATGAAAAAGCGCTTCCGTCCCAACGCGCCGGCGAGCCACCCGCTGATGGGCAGAATGATGGCATTCGAGACCAGATAAGAAGTCAGCACCCACGTACTTTCATCATTGCTCGACCCCAGATTACCGGCTATGTACGGCAACGCCACGTTGGCGATGCTGGTGTCGAGTACCTCCATGAATGCTCCCAGTGCCACAACTACAGCAATCAGCCAAGGATTGTATTTAGGCCGCCAAATGTCTTGGTCGATAGTGAGAGCAGCGGAACTCATTGGAGGTATACGTCCGGCACGACGTTCATGCCGGGTCGAAGCTGATGATCCCGATTTTCATCCGGCTCAAGAACGATCTTTACCGGAATCCTTTGCACAATTTTCACGTAATTGCCGGTGGCATTCTCCGGCGGAAGCAAACTGAAGAGCGGGCCGGTTGCCCCCGCGATGCTGTCTACTTTCCCCCTTAAAACCCTGCCGTTCGAATCCACGTGGATCTTGGCCTTCTGCCCGATTCGCATGTACTTCAGCTGCGTCTCTTTGAAATTGGCGGTGACCCACACTTGATCGAGGGGCACTACGGTGAGGAGTTGCTGCCCTGGTTGCACGTTCAATCCGACGACTACCGTTTTATTCACTTCACCAGTGACTGGAGCGATGATCTTGGTGTATTGGAGGTTGAGCACGGCTTGCTCGAGCTGCGCGCGCCTTTGCTCCACATCCGCGATGGCCGCACGCACGCGAGATCGTGTGGACGATACCTGCTGCGGTCCGGTCTCCGCCGATGTGTGGTTCGCCACCGCTTGCACCAAACGGCTCCGCGCCTGTTGCACAAATTGTTCCGCAGCGGACTCGTTGGCACGGGCCCCCGCCACCGCCGCGGTGCTGGCTCTGGCCGTGGCCAGAGCTTGATCGTAAACCTGCTCAGCCACTTCCCGTTTATCCACCAGTAGTTTGTAGCGATGGAGATCGTCTTGCGCCCTCACATCGTTGGCCTCGGCCTGTTCCAATTGGGCATGGGCGGCCATGAGTTGCTTTTCAGCCGCGGCGATTCCTGCGGTGGCGTTTTCGATGTCCGACGAAGTCGACGTGAGCTGGCTCAAAGTGCTCACCGAAGTAATCGGCACCGTGATATTCAGCGATTGAGCTGTAGCCTCCGCGCTCGCCAGATTAGCTTTCGCCTGCGCGACAGCGACCTCATAGTCTTTCGGGTCGATCTCCACCAGGACCGTGCCTTGCTGCACCCACTGGTTATCATCCACGTTGACCTTGATCACATAGCCGGAAATACGCGCGCTGACGGGGTACAGGTGAACATCCGCCTGGGCATCGTCGGTTGATTCATAGCTGCTCAAGTAGCGCCATAAGACCAATCCGCCAAGAAGCGCGAGCAACACAACTACCAGAATGAGAATATTTCTACGGCGCTTAGACCTGCGCGGCGGCGGTGGCGGCGGCACATACGTTGTGTCCGTCAAGGGTGCCGGCTCGATCGGGGACTCTTTGCCTGCATCAGACGCCGAATCGGGAGGGTTCTCGTCCGCCATGTTCATTTTCCTTTGAAATATTCTTTGACAGCTTCTTCAGCGATACCTAGAGCGCGGGCCAGAGAAATTTTTGCAAAATTGTAGCTATAGAGGCTCGAGATGTATTGTTCATGGGCGCTGGCTACCGCCTCTTGCGATTGCACCACTTCCACGGTATCGGTGACGCCGGCGATGAAGCGATCGCGCGACTGGGTCAGGGTCTCTTCCGCCAAATCAATGTTGCTGCGCGCCACGTTGACCTGATCCGCCGACGACTGCAGGTTCAGCAGCGCGGTCCGTACGTCCGAGTCGATCTGCGCGCGGAGATTGTCCAGGCGCTCGCGGCTCTGTTCCAGCCTCGCATCTGCTTGCAAAACGTCGCCGTGAACACTGCCTCCCTGAAAGATCGGAATAGTCAGCGTACCGCGCACGTCGAATACTTGTGCTGTCGTGGAGGGGTGCGTCCCTCCCGCGCCATAGTCCGCGGTAAAGGAAAGCGACGGGTAATAACCAGCTACCGCAGCCTTCCGCGAAAATTCCGCTGCGCGGACGTCGGTCATGGCCGCCTGATAATCGGAACGTGTACCGTAAGCCCGCTTCAGAGCCTCTTCCACGCTGATGCCTTCGAACGGCTGGTACGGTGACTTGTCCGTCAGGTCGAATTCCTGCCCGGGAGCCAACCCGATCACGCGCGCTACCGTCAGCTTCTGGATGGCGAAGTTGTTCTTCGCTTGAATTAACTGCTGTTGCCGGGTCTGCAACTCGACCTTGGCGCGCAGAGCGTCGATGGCTGGCGAAGTGCCCGCGTTCACCCGGTCCGTTGCTTGATCGAAGAGCGCCTGCGCCGTCCTGACTTGCGCTTCCGCCGTTTCGATGCGGGCCTCGTCGGCGATGCCCTGCAAATAGGTATAGCCCACGGCGAGCACAACGAGATCACGCGCGTCTTTATAGGTATATTCAGCGGATTTCAAGGACTGCCTGGCGGCGCGCTCATTGTTGATGGACCTCCAGTCAAACAGGGACTGGTCCACATTTACGCGCGCATCAAAATACGAAAAACGAACGATCGGATTGACTCCGGGAATCGTAAACACTAGGCCCAGTTCCCGGAGATTTATCTGCGACGTGTCCACATAAGGCGCCGCGGTTACGTGCGGCAGGAGCGCACTCAGTTGCTGCCATCGCTGTCCGCGCGCTGAACGAATGTCGGCATTGGAAAGGAGCAGTCCGAGATTTTGCCTTAATCCGCGGTCAATGGCATCCCGAAGCGAAATCGGCATAACCCCGGGAACGGGCTTTGCCGGCACGCTGCCTGCGAACGGGCTAACTCCACCTGTTCCCGGTATGGGTTCTCCCGGAGCGCTCGGGGTCGGTGTTGTCCCGGTTTGCGCAAAAGAGTTGGCTGCTCCGCATAACAAGACTCCGGCCAGCAGGAACGCACGGCAGGATCCGTCACTGAGCCTCAAAGGAGCCTCCTTGCTGCGAATTTCTCGCGACGGCGTCGAGGGAGATTATCCTAGTCTGGTCACTTATTGGCGGGCAACCGGTATCTGCCCGGCGCAAGTTGGATGCCTAAGTAAGCGAGAGGGCCAGTTTTTCTTGAATGATTTTTGCGAATTACTTCGCACTGCAGGCAGGCTGATCCACCTCCTTCACGTCGCGACCGACTATGGCTTCAGTCACGGATTCTCAGCCACTATGAAGTCGCCGAAAATGAATTTCCTATGGATTCGGCTCCTGCATGGAAGAAATAGAGCGGGGCGGAGGTAGCATCGCTAGTGAAGGAAAAAAGGTTGGTCGGGGCGCCGAGATTCGAACTGGGGACCTCCTGCGCCCAAGCCAGCCAGCTATCTCTTGGAAGTCTTTCCTTTTGAATCTCGGCTATCGCGTTGCGAGCGCTACCGAGGGATCATTGGAATCGAGTCGCAGGAAAATCGGAGTATTTACCGGCAGGTCGACGTTGGAACCTTTAGTGATGAATGCATCGCAAAGTCTCTTTGCGGCGCCAAAGTATCCGAACCCGATTGCCGTGCCCACAGATGCCTGCGCTGCGCCGGCACCGAGCAAGCCGAAGCCTTTCCGGCCTTCGCCGGACCGAGACCATGCTGTCTTCTGGGTAGTCGAGTCCGCAACTGCTCTCGATGGGCCTATAAGTGAAACGGGAGCGAGAACCCGCGCGAAAGTCGAAGTCGTAGCTTTAATTTCGCCCTCCTTACCGACGTCCAAACCCTCCGAACGCTCGGCTTGAATGCCTCCGACAGTGGAATGGATATCTCTCGTCGTGCCGTCCGGCATCTGGACTGAGCGGAATGCAAACACGATGCTTCCGTTTTTCTTCATCCACCCCGCAGAGGTGGCTTTCTGGACCGTCCCGGTGATTTTGGTCCCGGCGGGATAGAGGAGCTGATGATCCGCCTGATAGTACGGCTGCGAAACAACGGCCTCGATTTGCGTGCCCGCTGCGGATGTACTTGAGTTGATTGGGGTCAAGAGGTGAAGGTGGAGGTGGTCGCTCGCTTGCGGAGAGGCCGCATTAACCTGAACCGGTACGAGTAGCGTCACCGGTTCGAGCAGGGCGGTGTCAAAAACAGTTCCTTGATCGATGTATTCCGGGTGGTATGGCAAGCTGGTTACGACGGCTTCGCCCAATCGCTGGAGCTTATTGGGTTCTCGCAGCGGGGCCATAGCGCCCTTGAGTTTTTGGCGCATTCCAGGGCGCTGCGCCTTGGGAAGATATCGCGAATTCGCCACACGGCCAAGGCCGACGGCAGAATCACTGTGAATGGGCACCGTCGTTCCATCGGACAACACGATTTGATCGAACGTCACACGCGCGGTCTTGGGCGGAGTAAAGTCGCCAGCCAGGAGCCTTCCGGCACGCTTGCGCATCGGAGCCGTACTAATTGCGGAAACATGTCCCTTAATTGTTGAGCCCGCCGGGATCGCGAGATCTTCTCCGGCGTAGACCGGCTCAAGTAGCTTTGCGGCAATGGGCTGCCCTACGGTTTTCAGACGCACTCCTTTTTCGAGCGCGGCACGGAAATCATTGCCGGGCTCTACGACTAAACTTTTCCTTTCGGCGCTTGTCTCCTGTGCGCGCACTGGAATGCCCGTGAGGCCCAAGACTGAATAGGAAAGCAAAACCAACACAACGCTGCGTGTCATAGTGTCCTCGTCTCGTATCAAATTTCGGGCGCTTTCCCGGCAAGCGACCGCCCAGCATTCGAGGAACTGAGGCAGAGGTTACTTAAACGAGGCGAGGAGTGCGGCGAGGATATGTGGAGGTTCTGTAAGGAATTGAATGGAACCCAAATCTCTGACCGAGCGAGATTACTTCCCGCACGGTGAAATCATGGGCATTGGTTTACGGCTAATGTAGGAGTAAGGCGGATCTGATTAACAAGAATTATTACACTCCGGCAGGATCTGACACGGGCAGCCGGACGCTAATCTCGAGCCCCTCAGGATTGAGATTTGAAGCGGTGATAGATCCGTCGTGCAGGCGAACGGCCTCGAGGGCAATCGCAAGCCCGAGCCCATTGCCTTCGCTTTGCCTTCCGGGCCCATCGATACGGAAGAAGGGACTAAAAATATTCTGCAAGGCGTCATTCGGCACACCTGGGCCCCCGTCGCATACTGTCAGGACGACCTGGGGACTCGCAGCCGCATTGTCTATCCCTAGAGCCACCTTTACTTCCGTCCCTGGCGGGGTAAAGTGAATAGCATTGCGAACGATGTTTTCACACGCGCTTCGCAGCGCCAGGGAATCAGCGTTTTCCAGGACCACGGGATTTGCCGATTCGAGGCTCACCGACTTGCCAAGAGATTTAGCTTCGAAATCGCCGTCAGCAACCACCTCTTGAACCAGCAGCGTGAAGTTAACGTTCTCTCTCTCTCCGGAAGACAAGCCAGCTTCGAGACGGGAGAGTGTTAAGAGCTGTCCCATCAATGTGTCAATTCTCGCAACGTCGCGCTCCATCCGTTCAGCAATATCAATGACTTCTTCGGGCATATGCTGTCGCATCACCGCAAGCGAAACGTTCAGCCGGGCAAGTGGAGACCGCAGTTCGTGCGACACAGAGTTGAGGAGGTTTTTTTGCGTACGGATCAGCATTTCTATTCGTTCCACCATCGAGTCGAAGTCCCTTGCCAGAGCCGCCAGTTCGTCGCGGCGCAGGGAAACGGCATGCGGCACTCTTGCGCTGAGGTCTCCTTGCGCGACCCTTCGTGCCGCCGATTGAATACTGTGGATGGGGGCGGCAATGTGGTATGCAAGCCAAAAGCAAAGGGTGGTGACCACAAGTAACAAACCGAGGAGGAAAGGCACTCCTTCGCTCAACAACACTCCTCTCAAATTAGGGATCGCAGAGTGCTCGTAGAGTACGAACGTGTATGGACGTCCGGAAGTAGCAACAAATTTATACGCGGCAACACGTTCGTACAGCGGAATGTGTGTTGTGACAAGTTGACCCTTGCGAGCCTCGCTCGCCAATCGGAGGGTATCCCTGGGAACCGCTCGCGATAATACATCCTTGTTGAATTCATCGAGCAGAAAAACCTGGCTCGTGTGACCTCCAGCGAGGCTGTTGGCAAAACGCGCGAATCCCGCAGGGCCACCGGACTCATATGCGCGTGCTGCTTCCGCGGCCAGCATGGACGCCACGGAGGCGTACATAGGGGATGAGTCGATCAGCCTCAAATCCATCACGTGGCGGCCGACGAAGATAATACCGATGATGACCAAGGCCGTCACCCAGAACCAGGAGAAGATTTTCACGAAGAGACGGTGCACGGGTACTCGATCCCGAAAGCGGAATACCTT
>WNFL01189994.1_pt2 | contig 24070 bp, 22 predicted proteins | sample 5400361 | NCBI WGS metagenome assembly WNFL01 (sample SAMN13153351, study PRJNA577476) | soil metagenome | isolation source: 40 cm soil on Douglas fir-dominated hillslope | place: USA:California | collected 2013-09-17
CGACACCGGCCCGTGCGGCCCGTGCTCGGAGATCTTCTACGACCACGGCCCGGACGTGGCGGGCGGCCCGCCCGGCTCGCCGGAGGAAGACGGCGATCGCTTCATCGAGATCTGGAATCTCGTCTTCATGCAATATGAGCAATTGCCGGGCGGAAAGCGCGAAAACCTGCCGCGCCCCTCCATCGACACCGGCATGGGGCTCGAACGCATCACGGCCGTGCTGCAGGGTGTCCACGACAATTACGACATCGATCTCTTCCGCCATCTGATCGCCGCTTCCGCGGAGCATTCCGGCACCGCCATCACCGGCCCCCATGCGGTCAGCCATCGCGTCATCGCCGACCATTTGCGCTCGACATCGTTCCTGATTGGCGATGGCGTGCTGCCCTCCAATGAAGGGCGCGGCTATGTGCTCCGCCGCATCATGCGCCGCGCCATGCGTCATGCGCATATTCTGGGCACCAAGGACCCGCTGATGCATCGGCTCGTGCCGACGCTCGTCGCCGAAATGGGCGAAGCCTATCCGGAGCTGAAACGCGCCGAGCCGCTGATCGCCGAAACCCTGAAGCTCGAGGAAGGGCGCTTCCGCGAGACGCTGGCGCGCGGTCTGAAGCTGCTCGACGAATCCACCGCGACGATGAGAGCAGGCGACACGCTCCCCGGTGAGGTTGCGTTCAAGCTTTACGACACGTTCGGCTTCCCGCGCGATTTGACCGAAGACGCGCTGCGCGAGCGCGGTATGCAAATCGACGGCGCCGGCTTCGATGCCGCCATGGCGCGCCAGAGGATCGAAGCGCGCAAAGCCTGGTCCGGTTCGGGCGAGGCCGCCACCGATCAGCTCTGGTTCCACTTACGCGAGGAATTGGGGCCGACGGAATTCCTCGGCTATGACACCGAAGCTGCCGAAGGTTCGATCCTCGCGATTCTGAAGGACGGCCAACGCGTCGAGGGCGCGAAGGCTGGAGAAAGCGTGCGCATCATCACCAATCAGACACCGTTTTACGGCGAGGGCGGCGGTCAGGTCGGTGATCGGGGCGCGATGTTCTCCGCTCAAACCGGCGAGGGCACGGTCACGGATACGGAGAAGAAGCTCGGCAATCTGCACGTCCATGTCGTCGAGGTCACGCACGGCGAATTCAAGCTTGGTCAGGCGGTGGAGCTGCGCGTCGATGCCGAACGGCGGCGAGCCACGCGCGCCAATCATTCGGCGACGCATCTGCTGCACGCGGCGTTGAAGCATGTGCTCGGCCCGCATGTGGCGCAGAAGGGTTCGCTGGTGGGGCCCGATCGTTTGCGCTTTGATTTCTCCCACCCCAAGGCAGTGAGCCCGGACGAGCTCAAACGCGTCGAGGACGAGGTGAACGAAATCATCCGCCAGAACAGCGATGTCTCGACGCGCCTGATGCCGACCGCCAAAGCCATCGAGGCCGGCGCCGTCGCCATGTTCGGCGAAAAATATGGCGACGAGGTGCGCGTGCTCGCTATGGGACAGGATCTGGGCGCAACCGCGAAACCCTTCTCGGTCGAATTGTGCGGCGGCACGCATGTGCGCCGGCTTGGCGATATCGGGTTGTTCACGATCCTCGCCGAATCCGCGGTCGCGGCTGGCGTGCGGCGCATCGAGGCCCTGACCAGCGAGGGCGCGCGGCGCTATCTCGAAGGCCAGGCGGAGGCCGGTCGGGCGGCTGCCGCTGTGCTTAGGACCTCGCTCGCCGAATTGCCGGGGCGCATCACGGCGTTGACCGAAGAACGCCGCCGGCTCGAGCGCGAATTGTCCGAAGCGAAGAAGGCGCTCGCCCTTGCGGGTCCGGCGCGCGCCATCAACGGGGTGAAGGCGATTCTGCGAATCGTCGAGGGCGTCGCCGCCAAGGATTTGAAGGCGCTTGCCGATGAGGCGAAAGCCAAGCTCGGCTCGGGCGTGGTCGCGTTCATCACCACTGCGGACGGCAAGGCCTCGCTGGTCGTGGGCGTGACTCCCGATCTCACGCCGCGGGTCAGCGCGGTCGATCTGGTGCGTGCGGGCGCGGAAGCGCTCGGCGGCAAGGGCGGCGGCGGGAGGCCCGACATGGCGCAGGCCGGCGGTCCGGACAATGGCCGCGCCAAGGATGCGCTCACGGCGATCGAGCAGCGCCTCGCCGCACTGGAAACCACACAATAGTGCGATCAAAGCATTAAATCCTCACCATGGCCGGATCCGAGGCCGGGCATGGTGAGCGGGTTGGGGAGTGGTGTTACGCCATCGCCTTGTTGAGGTTCTCGTCGATCTTGTCGAGGAAGCCTTCGGTGGTGAGCCATTTCTGCTGCGGACCGACGAGCGCCGCCAGATCCTTGGTCATGAAGCCGGCTTCCACCGTATCGACGCACACCTTCTCCAGCGCCAATGCGAATTTTGCGAGCGCGGCATTGTTGTCGAGCTTGGCGCGATGGGAAAGCCCGCGCGTCCAGGCGAAGATCGACGCGATGGAATTGGTCGAGGTGGGCTGGCCCTTCTGATATTGCCGGTAATGGCGTGTCACCGTGCCGTGCGCGGCTTCCGATTCCACGGTCTTGCCGTCGGGCGTCATCAAGACGCTGGTCATCAGGCCGAGCGAACCGAAGCCTTGCGCCACCGTGTCGGATTGCACGTCGCCGTCGTAATTCTTGCAGGCCCAGACATAGCCGCCCGACCATTTCAGCGCGGCCGCGACCATGTCGTCGATCAGCCGGTGCTCATAGGTGAGGTTCGCCGATTTGTATTTGTCGGCGAATTCCTCGTCGAACACTTTTTGGAACAGATCCTTGAAGCGTCCGTCATAGGCTTTGATGATGGTGTTCTTGGTCGAGAGGTAGAGCGGATATTTGCGGGCGAGCGCGTAGTTCATGGAAGCGCGCGCGAAGTCGATGATCGACTGGTCGAGATTGTACATCGTCATGGCGATGCCGCCGCCGGGGAAGTCGAACACTTCGCGTTCGATCTTCTTGCCATCCTTGCCTGGCGCGATATTGATCGCCATAGGCGTGACGGCCGATGACGATGGGCTGGGTCCAGCCCGGCACCAGACGCGGCACGTTCTTGCAGATGATGGGCTCGCGGAAGATGGTGCCGCCGAGGATGTTGCGGATGGTGCCGTTGGGCGACTTCCACATCTGTTTGAGGTTGAATTCCGTCACCCGTCCTTCGTCGGGCGTGATGGTGGCGCATTTGACGCCCACGCCATGGCGCTTGATCGCTTCGGCCGAATCGATGGTGACCTGGTCGTTGGTCGCATCCCGGTGCTGGACGCCGAGATCGTAATATTCGAGCTGGATGTCGAGATAGGGCAGGATCAGCTTTTTCTTGATGAGATCCCAGATGATGCGGGTCATCTCGTCGCCGTCGAGCTCGACAACAGGATTTGCGACCTTGATTTTCGCCATGGAATTCGTCCTTCACTTGTCGGGAAAGCGGGGGTCTCTTAGCGATTGAACCCCATTCCGTCAAAAGGAAGTGTTACGAAGCGCAAAATTGTCGCAAACCTCGATGTCCGAACCGGTCGCCACACCCGCCATCATCCTCTCCGAGCCGCAATTGGGCGAGAATATCGGCGCCTGCGCGCGGGCGATGGCGAATTTTGGTCTTTCCGATCTGCGCCTGGTCAAGCCGCGCGACGGCTGGCCAAACCCGAAAGCGGACGCGATGGCGGCCGGAGCGGCGCCGCTCATCGAGACCGCGCGGGTCTATGACAGTGTCGAAGACGCGATCGGTCCGTTGCGCCTGGTGTTTGCCGCGACCGCCCGGGACCGCGCCATGGCCAAACCGGTGCTGACGCCCGCGGAAGCCGCGCGGCGCTTGCGGGCAGCAGCGGCCCAAGGGGTCGCCTCGGGTCTGTTGTTCGGCAATGAGCGCGCCGGGCTCAGCAATGACGAGGTGGCTCTCGCCGATTGCATCATCACCGTGCCGACCGATCCGGGATTCTCCTCGCTCAATCTAGGGCAGGCGGTCCTGCTGATCGGCTACGAATGGTTCAGGTGCGGCGATGGGACGCCGCCGGAACGCATCGACCATGGCGGGGCGATCCCTGCACCGCGGGAAGAGCTGATCCGCTTGTTCGAGCATCTGGAGGAGGAGCTGGAAAAGAGCGGCTTCCTCTTTCCGCCCGGCAACCGGCCCGGGATGATCCGGAACCTGCGGAGCATCCTGCACCGTGCCCAATTGACGGACCAGGAGGTTCGCACGCTCCGGGGCGTGATCGTGGCCTTGACCAAGGGAAAACGGCGAAATCCTCGGCCGCCCGGAGGCTAATCGGCGTTTGACAGGCAAAGGCCCATGGCTATAGTGCCCGCCTTTCGGCGGGGACTCCGTCCCGCCGGCCCCCTGAACGCGAGCTAAGAACACCGCATGACGAAGCGCACGACCTCGAAATACAAGCTCGATCGCCGCATGGGCGAGAATATCTGGGGCCGCAACAAAAGTCCGATCAGCCGGCGCGCTTATGGTCCCGGCCAACACGGTCAGAGGAAGTCGCGCAAGCTTTCCGACTATGGCACGCAGCTTCACGCCAAGCAGAAGCTGAAAGGTTATTACGGCAATATCACCGAGCGGCAGTTCCGCCGCTATTACGAGGAAGCCTCGCGCAAGACCGGCGACACCGGCGAGCAGATGATCGGGCTTCTCGAGCGCCGCCTCGATGCGGTCGTGTTCCGCGCCAAATTCGTGCCCACGCCGTTCGCAGCGCGGCAGATCGTCAGCCATGGCCATGTCTCGGTGAATGGCAAGCGCGTGACCATTGCGTCTTATCTCGTCAAGGAAGGCGACGTCGTCGAGCTGCGCGGCAAGGCGAAGGATCTGGCTTTGGTGCTGGAAGCTGCGAAAAGCTCCGAGCGCGAGGTGCCCGATTATATCGACGCGGACCACGGCAAGATGAGCGCGAAATTCGTACGCACGCCGAAACTGGCCGAGGTGCCTTACGCCGTGCAGATGCAGCCGAGCCTGGTGGTGGAATTCTACTCGCGCTGAGCCGTCATCCCCAATGCGATGACCCCCACCCGAACCGCCTTCGCGGTGCTGCGGCGGTTCGACCTCCCCCTTGCTGGGGGAGGAGTTAAGAACGCGACGACCTTTTTTCCTCCCCCTGAAAGGGGGAGGACGCGAGCGCGTGATAAACGCGCGAGCTGGTGGGGGTCTCTTCGAGCGGCTCGAAATTAAGCGTTCGCGAGCGCGATGCCGCGTTCGGCGAAGAACGGTTCCAGCTCGCCTTGCTCGAACATCTCTTTGATGATGTCGCAGCCGCCGACGAACTCACCCTTCACGTAAAGTTGCGGGATGGTCGGCCAGTTGGAGAATTCCTTGATACCCTGGCGGATTTCCGCATCCTTCAGGACGTCGACGGATTTGAACTTCACGCCCAGCTCGGACAGGACCTGAACCACAGCGGCCGAGAAACCGCATTGCGGGAACACGGGTGTGCCCTTCATGAAAAGCAGCACCTCGTTTTCGGCGAGGTCCTTGGCGATGCGGTCATGCGTCGGATTGTCGTTCATCGGAGTTCCTTTCGAGCTTGAGTTAAGGGCGGGAAGCCCCTCCGTCAAGCCGCGGGGCCTAATCCTTGACCGAAGTCTGCAGCGAGAGCGCGTGCAATTGCCCACCCATGCGCCCCGAAAGCGCGTCGTAAACCATCTTATGCTGCTGGACGCGGGTCTTGCCCTTGAAGGCGCCCGAAACCACCATGGCGGCGTAATGATCGCCATCGCCGGCAAGATCGGTGATGGTGACGTCCGCGTCCGGCAGAGCCGCGCGGATCGCCAATTCGATTTCTCTGGCCGACATGGCCATTGCAGCACCTCAATTCTTCGGCGGAATCTCGCCGCCGGACATATAGGCCGGAAACCAGCCCTCATGCGCGGAACGAAGCCCCGGCATTGATACCTCGCCCGCATCCTTGATGGCGATCTTATCGCCGCCGGTGGTCCCTAGGGAAGATATGGCGATACCCACCGCTTTTGCCTCCTCGACAAGAAGAGCTGCTCCGTGTCCTTCGAGGGCAAGCAAGTAACGCCCCTGATCCTCGCCAAACAGATACGGAACCGCGTTCACGCCAGCAGGTATTTCCAATTTGGCGCCCATTTGAGCGGCGAGCGCCATTTCCACAATCGCAACGAGAAGGCCGCCGTCGGAAATATCATGGACGGTGTCGACGCGCCCCTGTTCGATCAGTCTACGGACGAAATCGCCGTTGCGTTTTTCCGCCGCCAAGTCGACCGGCGGCGGCGCGCCTTCCTCGCGTCCCTCAATCTCGCGCAGATAAATCGATTGGCCGAGATGGCCTTGCGTGTCTCCGATCAGGATGATCGTATCGCCGGCGCGCTTGAAGCCGATGCTCGCCATGCGGGTCACGTCTTTGAGGAGGCCGACGCCGCCGATGGCCGGCGTCGGCAGAATCGGCTCACCATTGGTCTCGTTGTAGAGCGAGCAATTCCCCGACACGACCGGAAAGGACAGCCCGCGGCAGGCGTCCCCGATGCCGTCGATGGCGCCGACGATCTCGCCCATCGTCTCGGGCCGTTCCGGATTGCCGAAATTGAGATTGTCGGTGACCGCAAGCGGCGTTGCGCCCACGGCTGTCAGGTTGCGCCAGGCTTCCGCCACCGCCTGTTTCGCACCCTCGAACGGGTCGGCCTTGCAATAACGTGGGCTGACGTCGGTCGTGATGGCCAAGGCTTTTTTGGTGCCGTGCACGCGCACCACGGCCGCGTCGCCGCCCGGCATCTGGATCGTGTCGGCCATGACGGAATTGTCGTATTGCTCCCACACCCAGCGCCGCGAGCAGAGATCGGGCGAGGCCAGAAGTTTCAGAAGCGACTCCATGACAGGTCGCGACGCATCAAAATGCGGCGCGCCCGCGCGCGGCGTGCGCCGCCTGAAGGGGCGCTCATAGAGCGGCGCTTCGTCGGATAGGGACGTCACGGGCATGTCGGCAACGATCTCGCCCTTGTGCTTGACCACGAGCCGCTTGGTATCAGTGGTGATGCCGATCACCGCGAAATCGAGCTCCCATTTCTTGAAGATCGCTTCGGCCTCTTCTTCGCGCCCCGGCTTCAGGACCGCAAGCATGCGCTCCTGGCTTTCCGACAGCATCATATCGTAAGCGGTCATATTCGCTTCGCGCTGCGGCACATGATCGAGATCGAGCTCGATGCCCGAGCCGCCCTTGTCGGCCATTTCCGCCGACGACGAAGTAAGTCCCGCGGCTCCCATGTCCTGGATCGCGATGATGGCGTCGGTCGCCATCAATTCGAGGCAGGCTTCCAGCAGCAGCTTTTCCGTGAAGGGATCGCCGACCTGTACCGTCGGGCGCTTCTCCTCCGAATCTTCGTTGAACTCCGCCGATGCCATGGTCGCGCCATGGATGCCATCGCGCCCGGTCTTTGAGCCGATATAAACCACCGGATTGCCCGCGCCCTTGGCCGCGGAGAGGAAAATCTTGTCGGCGCGCGCCAGACCCACGCACATCGCGTTGACCAGGATGTTGCCATTGTAGGAGCGGTGGAAGTTCACCTCGCCGCCGACCGTGGGCACGCCCATGCAATTGCCGTAGCCGCCGATGCCCGAGACGACGCCCGAAACCAGATGCCGGGTCTTCTCATGCGACGGCTCGCCGAAGCGTAGCGCGTTCATCATCGCGATGGGACGCGCACCCATGGTGAACACGTCGCGCATGATGCCGCCGACCCCGGTCGCCGCACCCTGATAGGGCTCGATGAAGGAGGGATGATTGTGGCTCTCCATCTTGAAGACACACACATCGCCATCTCCGATATCGATGACGCCGGCATTCTCGCCCGGACCCTGGATGACGACCCCGCCCTTGGTCGGAAGCTTGCGCAAATGCACGCGGGTGGATTTGTAGGAGCAATGTTCGCTCCACATCACCGAGAAGATGCCGAGCTCGACGAGATTGGGCTCGCGATTCAGAAGCCGCTTGATGCGCGCATATTCGTCTTCGTTGAGCCCATGCTCGCGAACAGTCTCTGGCGTGATGGCAGTCATGGCCCCCCTCTGCCTCGCAGTGCTCGGCACCTCCCCCGCAAGCGGGGGAGGAAAACGCCGGCGCGAGGTTTTTTCCTCCCCCGTTTACGGGGGAGGTGGCCTGAAAGGCCGGTGGGGGGAACGGGCATGCGCAAATGCAAGTTCACGACAGCGTATCGACCAGTCCTTCGAACAGTCCGAGCCCATCCGGTGGGCCCAACAGCGGATCGCAGGCGCATTCCGGATGCGGCATCAGCCCCAGCACGTTGCGTTTTTCATTCAGAATGCCGGCGATGTCACGGGCGGAGCCGTTTGGATTTTCGCCGCTTGCATAGCGGAACACGACGCGCCCCTCTCCTTCCAAGCGGTTGAGCGTGTCGTCGTCGGCAAAATAATTCCCCTCGCCATGGGCCACCGGATAGACCACGCGCTGCTTCTGCCGATAGCGACGGGTGAACATGGATTGTGTTTCCTCGACCTCTACGGGCACGGGTTTGCTAACGAATTTTAGCCCCGCATTGCGCATGAGCGCGCCGGGCAAGAGGCGACTTTCGGTCAAGATCTGAAAGCCGTTGCAGATACCGAGCACGGCCACGCCCCTGTCCGCCTTTGCGACCACATCCCGCATGATGTGAGATACCGAGGCCATGGCGCCGCAGCGCAAATAATCGCCATAGGAAAACCCGCCGGGCACAACGATCAAGTCGACATCGGGCACTTCGCTATCGGCGTGCCACACCATATGCGGCTTCGTACCGGTCACCTTCTCCAGTACTTCGGCGGCATCGCGGTCTCGGTTCGAGGCCGGAAAAACAATGACGGCGGACTTCATCGACCTTACCCAGGGTGTCATGGCCCGCAAAGCCTGTCCTCGCGAAAGCGGGGAGCGGGCCATCCAAGCGATCATAAGACTCATTCGCCGCAAGACCTGCGGCGGCTGGATGGCCCGGTCAAGCCGGGCCATGACAGTATTGCTATGTTTTCAACTCGATCTCGTATTTTTCGATCACCGTATTGGCAAGCAGTCTTTCGCACATTTCCTTCAGGCTGGCGCGCGCGCGCGATTCATCCTTGTCGGCAAGCTCGATGTCGATCACCTTGCCTTGGCGCACCTCGCCGACCGCGTCGAAGCCGAGATTGTTGAGCGCATGCCCGATCGCCTTGCCTTGCGGATCGAGCACGCCGTTTTTCAATGTCACGAACACACGCGCTTTCATCAGACCAGACTCGTTTTCACTAGATCCCCGACTGCGCGGGGATGATCGGCGCAGTAGCGCCGATCACTTCACCAACACCGGACCACCGCCGCCTTGCGTGGATTCGGGCATGATACCGAGGCGGCGCGCGACTTCCGAATAGGCCTCCGTCACCCCGCCGAGATCACGGCGGAAGCGGTCCTTGTCCATTTTCTCGTTGGTCTGGGTATCCCACAGCCGGCAGGAATCCGGGCTGATTTCGTCCGCCAGCACGATGCGCATGAAATCGTTTTCCCACAACCGGCCAAACTCGATCTTGAAATCGACCAGCTTGATGCCGACGCCGAGGAACAGGCCGGAGAGAAAATCATTGATGCGGATGGTCAGGTTGACGATGTCGTCGAGGTCCTGCGGGCTGGCCCAGCCAAATGCGGTGATGTGCTCCTCCGACACCCAGGGATCGTGAAGCTGATCGTTCTTATAATAATATTCGATGATCGAGCGCGGCAGCGCCTGGCCCTCCGTGATGCCGAGCCGCGTTGAAAGCGAGCCCGCCGCGACATTGCGCACCACGACTTCCAGGGGGATGATCTCCACCTCCTTGATCAACTGCTCGCGCATATTGAGGCGGCGCACGAAATGCGTCGGCACGCCGATCGCATTCAGCTGCGTCATCAGATATTCGGAGATGCGGTTGTTGAGGACGCCCTTGCCTTCCAGAACGGCGCGCTTCTTGGCGTCGAAGGCCGTCGTGTCGTCCTTGAAATATTGGATCAGCGTGCCCGGCTCCGGCCCCTCATAGAGGATCTTGGCCTTGCCCTCGTAGATCGTTCTGCGCCGTTTCATGGAAGTCCCTACCTCCGCGTTCGCGGCCCTCGACCATATCGCCGTTTTGCGGGCTTCAAGCCGGGCCCCGGGATGCGCGCCGGGTCGAAATGGCAACGGGGCTCTTCGCGGAAAGACGACAGCCCCGTCACCGACGAACTTAGCGAGGCGCGGCCCGTGGGGCAACGTGCGCAAGGTCGCGGGGCCGGCCCCTCGCTTACGGTGTCGCGCTTAAGGCCGTCTTTGGCTATTGTCGCCTGGATGGACCGGCACTTGGTTAAATAATATAGAATAATCAGAGGGTTATGTCATGTCAGGATCGTTCGAGAAACGCGAGAAGAGCTTCGAAGCGAAATGGGCCCATGACGAGGAGCTGCGCTTCAAGATCTACGCCAGGCGCAACAAGCTGTTAGGCCTTTGGGCGGCGGCCGAAATGGGAATCATCGGTCCCGCCGCCGATGCCTATGCCAAGGAGGTGGTGACGTCCGATTTCGAGCGGGCTGGCGACGAGGACGTCTTCGAAAAAGTCCGCCGCGACTTTGACGCCCGCGGAGTCGCGATTTCCAATCACGTCATCCGGCGCAAAATGGAAGAGCTGCTCGAGGTCGCGAAGCGTCAGATCGAAGCCGAGATCGTGAAATAAATCGCCTGAGCTAAACCCCGGGCATCATCCGCTGCAGGATGCGATCGCGTAGGAAGTAGTAATGATAGAGCGCTGCCCCTACGTGCAGCACGATGAAGGCCAGCAGGACATAGACCAGATAATCGTGAATGTCGCCCGCCGTGTGGGCCCACTCTGTTCCCTTTGCCGCTAAAGCCGGCAGCGGAATGATGCCGAACAGATAAACCGTCCAGCCGCGGTAACCCGTGGCGGCCCAGCCCAAGATGCACATGACGAAGATCAGCAGATAAAGCCCGCCATGGGTGAAATTTGCCAGACGCGTCTGCCAATCGGGCATCGTGGCCAAGGGAACGGGCCGCGCCAGCCGCCATGCGAAGCGAATTGCCAAAAAGAACAGAATCGCCGCGCCGATGGAGAAATGCCAGGCGACCCAATCTTCGTCGGGCGTATTGCGGCCGATATGCGGCATGACCGAGCCGACGACGTATTGCGCCGCGATCAAAGCGAAAAGAATCCAATGGAAGCTCTTATGCCAGAAGCCGTAACCTGGCGCGGTCGTCACATCTGCCACCGAATCCTCCCGTTCAAGACTTAAAAAAATCACCAAAACTCGAACAGACCACCGTCGTACCAATCCCAGATGAAATAGAACACGAATTGTCCGCTTCGGCCCGACGTATTCGTCACCGGAATGCGATAACCCGCACTGACCAAAATATGCTGGAGCGTTGAAAGACTCACCTGCATTTGGGGCACGACATCCCAGTCGGTCCTAGCGCCGCTGCCCAGCTCCTGGCGGCCCAGGATTTCGATCGCCGGTGTCCAAGCGCGGCCATAGCCACCCTCTTCGGCGAAAGTTTTCCCAATGCCCATATTAAGGCCCACTTCCTGAACCAGATTCTTGCGAAGCGGAAAGGCGGCGAAGAGCTGGCCCTGAAACACGAAATCGTCCGGCAACGCCTGGCCGAACAGCGCATGGGTCTCAAACGACATAGAGCCGGTGCCGAGGCCCCTTTTCTCGCTGCCCGTCGGCAGCACCATTTCGCCCAACAGCGAAAAGATCGTGCCGGCGTCCACGTCGGCAACGATGTTCTGCTTCCACGCCACGCCGAAATCGCCCACACCAAAATTGCGGCCGACGCCGGGACCGCCGTCCACGCGCGCGAAGGGCAAGGTGAATTCGAGCTGACCGGTGGCGCCGACGCGTTTCTCCAAGATGAATTGCGATGTGATGTTGTTGGGCGATTTCGCGTCGATGGCGTTCGTCCAGACCAGCTCGTCTTCCAGAAACGCCTTCTCGGTGAACAGGCCGAGCGCGAAATTGAATTCGCCGCGCACCCAGCGCGGATCGGTGCAGAAGGTTCTGAGATAGCCGATGACCGCGTCGATTTCATCGTCGCTCAGCGCATCTTCGAACGCCGGCATGAAGCGCGCCAAGGCACGTTGCCGCCCGCCTTTGTGAATGGTGGATGACCAATCGGCATCGGCTTCCCGCGTGGCGAAGCTGCAATCGGTGAAATTCGGCATCGGCAGATCGAAACCGACTTCGGCCGGTGTGCGGTCCCCGCGCCCCTCCACCCCGTGGCAGGTCGCGCAATTGGCGAGAAAGATGGCGTGGCCGTCAGGCGGCGGCTGCTGCGAAGCCGCCGCGACGACCGTGAGCGCCGAGATCAGGACGCCGCCCGCGACCGAAACCAAGGCGCAGCTTATGTCGGAAAAGAATTTCATCCGTAGACGGATTTTATCTGCATCGCACGCCCCTCCCACTCAAAGCAACTCATACGCAATGCATGGCTCTTGACGCAATATCGGCCATGCTTCTATGAGTTTTATTCGCGCAAGACTTCAACATGCGAATGAAGCGCAAGAGCAGAACGCAAATATGCGAATGAAGCGCAAGAGCAGAAACCGTTTAGTCCTGTCCGGGACTTTGGGCGTCATGGCGGGGCTGACGGGGTTGGCTGTCGGATTCAGCAGGGCGGCCGAGCCCGCCGTCCCGGCGCACGCGCCGGTTGATCACACGCTCTTCACGACGTCCATGCATTGCATCGCCTGTCACAGCAAGGTCTATGCGCCCAATGGCGAGGACATCTCCATCGGCTATCAATGGCGCGCATCGATCATGGCGAATTCCTCGCGCGATCCTTATTGGCAGGCGGGAATCCGGCGCGAGACGATGGATCATCCGACCGCGAAAGCTGTGATCGAAGACCCCTGCTCGACCTGCCACATGCCGATGCAGCGTTTCCAGGCCCGCGCGGAAGGCAAGAGCGGTGAGGTGCTGAAATATCTCGACTCCATCCATTCGGGTGCGGCGATGATCGAGCCGGAAGCAAAGCTGGAAGAGGTCGCGGACGTGAAGGCGACGCTGGCGGCGGATGGCGTATCCTGCACCGTGTGTCATCAGATCCGTCCTGACAATTTCGGCCAGGAATCCAGTTTCGACGGCGGCTTCATCATCGATATTGCGAAGAAACCGGAGGAGCGCGAGATCTTTGGCCCCTTCGATGTCGACAAGGGCCGCACGCGGGTGATGAATTCGGTGACGGGGTTCATTCCCACCAAAGCCGATCATATTCGCCAGTCGGAACTCTGCGCCGGCTGCCACACCTTGTTGACCAAGGCGCTCGACGACAAGGGCAATCCGGCAGGCACGTTGCCCGAGCAGGTGCCGTACCAGGAATGGCAACACAGCGATTACCCCAACTCCAATAGCTGCCAGTCTTGCCACATGCCGCGCGTTTCGGGCGATACGCCCATCACCTCCATCCTGGGCAAGACGCATGAGGAAGTGTCGCGGCATGTATTTGTCGGCGGCAACGCGTTCCTGCTGCGGATATTGAAGGATCACAGCAAGGAGCTCGGCGTCATCGCCACGCAAGACGAGCTGGAGGCATCCGCACAGCGCACCGAAGAGCAATTGGCGAACAACACCGCCAGCGTGGCGGTCAGGAACACAAAGCTGAACGGCGGACGATTCGAATTCGACGTAACGGTCACGAACAAAGCGGGCCACAAATTCCCCACCGCCTATCCGGCGCGGCGCGCCTGGCTGCACGTGACGGTGCGCGATTCCCGAGGGGCGGTGGTGTTCGAATCGGGGGCGCCGCGGCCAGACGGCTCGGTCGCCGGCAACGACAATGACGAAGACGCGCAGAAATTCGAGCCGCACTACACGCGGATCACGAGCCCCGACCAGGTGCAGATCTATGAGTCGATCATGGGCGACCCCGCGGGTCGGGTGACCACCGGCCTTCTCTCCGCCACGCATTATCTGAAGGACAACCGGCTTCTGCCGCGCGGTTTCGACAAGGCGACGGCGCCCGAGCGCGTGGCGGTCGTGGCCCCGGCGCGCGAAGACCCCGACTTCGTTGGCGGCTCGGATTCGCTCTCCTATAGCGTGGCCCTGCCGAACGGGATCGCGGTCGGCCCTTACTCGACGACGGTGGAATTGCTCTTCCAGTCGATCGGTTTCCGCTGGGCGCAGAATCTTCGCCCCTATGACGCGCCGGAACCCAAACGCTTTGTCGGCTATTATACCGAGCACGCCGCCGCTTCGAGCAAGCTCGTCGCTCGCGCCGCCATCACGGCGAATTAGCGTCGAACGCGGGGAGGAAACAAGACGCCGGTTTACGGCGTCTTGTCCTGCTGATTAGGCCCTCAAAACGTGTAGCGCGCCACCAAGCGGAAATTGCGCCCCGGCAGAACAACGAGATCGCGGTTGAGAGCGACAGCATTGCGCTGCGTGCTATCGGTCAAATTGTCTGCGAAAGCCGAGAGCGTGAGGCCGGGAAGATACCCCATGGGCCGGTAGGTGATGCCCAAATGGAGGTCGACGAATCCCTCCGTCGGTGAGAGTGATTCGCCCGTGCGATTTTGCGGACCCGTGTAGGTCACGTGCACATCGGCATCGACCATGTCGCTCTGCCAGCCGATGCCCCCACCCACGCGATAGGGTGGGATAAGCGGCACATCGCCGCCGGCCTTGAGCGTGGCGCGCACATAATCGGCGTGAATATCGCCGACCACAGTCCCCGCGTCGGTAGTCAGGAGCGACTTGGCCGCTTTGCCTTCGATGCCCCAGAAACGGGCGCCGCCCTGCGAATAGATCAATTCCTTGAAATCGCCCGGGCCGGGAATGCTGCACGCCCCGGTGTCATCGCAGGTTGCCCCGGTCAATTGGCCATGAATGTAACTGTCGAACGAAACGCCCCACAGCGAGCCTTCGAGCTTCAAATCGGACATGTTGACGCGCACGGTGCCTTCCACCGAATTCGCGCGTTCGATCGTGAGGGTGGGGTCGCCGCGCTCGAATGTTCCGGGCCCGTCATGCGGTCCATGGGCGAAAAGCTCGACCACATTTGGCGCACGCGCGGCGCTCGAAACCGTCAGACCCAACGTGACCATCTCGGCGGGATTGTAGACCAGGCTGGCGGAGCCGCTGACGGGCGTAAATGAAACCCTGGTCAAGACCCCCGCAGCCGGGGTGCCCTTGATGTCGTCCTGTTCTACGCGAGCCCCGAATTGAAGTTTGAAAATGTCGGTGATGGGCAATTCGGTGAAGGCGAACCCCGCTTCGGAAGTCGTCAACGTTGGCTCTAGAAATTCCCGCGCGCTCCCGAGAGCCGAAAAATCGCGGCGCTGCAATTGAATACCGAAGGCCGATGACGAGAACGGGCCCATTTGGCCGAACAGAGATTCGGCTCTCGTATCCCATTCCTTGTCGATGAAGGTGTCGAGAACTGTGCCGTCCGTGTCGATTTCGTCGTGTTTGTAATCGCCGTAACCGCCATCCACTGTGATGGTCTTCAAAGGACCCGCGCCGATATCGAAGGAAGACCCGATCAGACCCTTGGTCTGGCGCATCTTGATATGGGTGACATCGCTCGGGACGCCGTAATTCGCGTCGTAATGGATAAGGGCGCCACCCACTCGGCTGCCGCCGAAGAAGTAAGAGCCGCCCAAGGACGCGCCATCGCCCTTGAAATAGGAGTTCGCTTGCGTACCGCCCGGGATGTCGTAATCGCTGGTGCTGCGGATATAGCCGTCGGCGTGAAAGGCGAATTGATCCGCGCGCCCATCGAGCAGCAGCGAACCGTCGCCCGCTTTGTTCCCTGTGCTATAGGATCCTGAGGCTTCGCCTGAGAGCGGCGCATTGGGCAATCCGAACGGTATGCGATTGTTGATCGCGTTGACGACGCCGCCGATCGCCTGACTGCCATAGCGCACGGTCGCAGCACCGCGGACCACTTCGACGCGTTCCGTCCCCAAGGGCCCGGTGGGAACCGCATGGTCGGGCCCGATATCCGACACATCGAAGGTGCCGACGCCGTCTTCCAGAATGCGCACGCGGCTCGCGTCGAACCCGCGGATCACCGGCCGGCTCGCGCCGCTGGCAAACGTGGTCGCGCTCACACCCGGCAGGTCCTTGAGCACATCGGCAATATTGGCGCCGCCCTGTTGCAGGATCTGATCGCGCCCGACGGCGCCTACGGTGGTCGCGATGGCGTTGGGGTCGTTCGTCAAGGGGGATGCGGTAATGACGACCTGCTCCGGCAATGAACTTGGCGTGCCTGGGCCGGCTTGACCGGCAAAGGCGGAGGACTGCCACACAATAAGACTCAAGCAAGCGGGCGCTGCGGAAAGCAGAAGGTGATTTTTCATAATCCTAACTCCACGAAATACGGTGGCTCGAATGCCGGCGTGATGCGCGAAATGCGCGCAAAGATGCCGGACTCGAATGAGGCAGGGAGGCGCGAGCCTCTCCTGTCAGCCGATCAGAGGTGCGGAGTTAGGCGCGAGGTGGGGCGCGGCCTCGCCAATTGTGCGAAACCGCGAAGAACGAGGGCAGGGCCTCGCTGACGGGGATGAAGTGGACGGAGACCGAAGCGGGGATGGCCGCCAGCACGGCAGCGCTCTGCAAATATTGCCCCGAATGGGCGATCTCTTGGCACAGGGGACAGTTCGAGGGGTCTTCGTTGATGGGATATCTGTCGCGCGGCATCGCTGTTTTGACAGCAGCCGGAACCGCAATCGCCGCGACGTGTCTGGCGATGGTGGCAATGGAAACGGTCTGAATGTTGCCGCTGCGCTGTGGCATATGGATGTGGGTCTGAACCACGAAGCTCTGCAGCGCGACGGCAAGAAGCGCGAGCAGCCCCATCAGCATGCGCGCCACGGAAGGCGTCCGCGCAACCGCAGCGCGGACGCGTTCGCGCGCGAGTTGTCGTTTTCTGTGGCGGCTTGCGGTCATCCCCCGGAGCTCATCCCCTACGTCGCCCGCTCGGTTCTATAAATCCGCCGTTGTCGCTACGCGTTGTGGTGCAATGGCCGCACCACGCGCGAGCATCGTCGCCACGGCAAACGCAATCACCAAAGTCACAACGATGACCGCACCCGTCGGCAGATCGAACAATGACGAAGCGACGAGGCCTGTGATGTAGCCGGCGATCCCCACTGCATAGCCGACCGTGAGTCTCAGTCTTTGCGCATAGTGTCGCGCCGCCAATGCCGGAACGATAAGGCTCGCAAAAACCAGATAGATGCCGACAAGCTGCACCGATTGTGTAACCACCAGCGCAAACAGCACATAAAAGCCGACATGGCCCAATCGCGCGCGATAGCGGAACCAGACCGCCAAAGCGGCGGCGTAGAGCAATGCCGTGGGCCATAGGCTTGCGGGCTGCACATAGAGAATTTGTCCCACGAGCAGATCTTTGAGATGCTCGCCCCCGTGCGGATTGTTCGCAAGAATCAGGAGTTCGACGCTGGCGGAGAGAACGAACAACACGCCAATGAGTGCTTCCTGGACCTCGGGCCATTTCTTTTCGGTCCAGGTGAGGGAGAGCGCTCCCAACAAAGCCGCGGCTCCCGCGGCAGCCTGAACACGCCATCCCTGGGGTTCAAAACCGAAGGCATCGGCGGCGGTCACGCCCAAACCCGCCACCTGCGCGATGGCAAGGTCGATGAAGACGATGCCGCGCGCCAATACCTGTTGACCCAAGGGCACATGGGTCGCGAGGACCAGCATCCCTGCAAGGAACGCCGGAAACAGAATGCCATATTCGATCTGCCCCATGGCTCAGCCCTTCGCCGCCGCAAGCAGCCGGTTGATGGTGTCGTCATACAGACTGAAAAGATTCTTTGCCCCATCCGTGCCCCCGACCGTGTAGGGCAACGTGACGGACGGAATGTGCGCTTTGTCGGAAATGAACAGTGACGGCCGGTCGTCTTCATACGCCGCGCGGATCACCATCTTGGCGGGAGTCTTTTGCAACGTATCCACCACCTGGGCGAGATATCCGGCCGACGGCGGAACGCCGGGCTTCGGTTCCAGGGCAATGACGCGTTTGAGACCCAGCCAATTTTCGAGATAGATCCAGCTTTGATGTTCGACCGCGATGGACACCCCTTTGAGCGGGGCCGCCTGCGTCTGCCATTTCGCCATGGCGGCCTGCCAGCGCATGGTGAAATCGGCCAGCCGAGCGGCATAGGTTTGCGCATTCGCGGGATCGAGCTCGGCGAAGCGAGCTGCCAAAGGTTTGGCGACGGATAGGATATTGGCGGGATTGGTCTGGATATGCGGATTGCCCGCGGCGTGTATGTCGCCCTCGGCGCGGTCGAGTCGGCTCGGCACCTCGAGCAGATTGATGAAACTGGCCGCTTCCACCGCGCTCGGCGCGCCGGGCCGAAGCTTCTGATTGGCCGATTGTGTCACGATCGCAGGCAGCCAGCCGATCTCGAGCTCAGCACCGGTGCACACGGAGATGTCTGCACTGCGCGCCTTGGCGATGAGACTGGGACGGGCTTGCACCTGATGTGGGTCTTGTCCACCCGTGGTGGCGGAATAAACCGAAACCTTATCCCCGCCGATTTCTGTCGCCAACGCCGCCCATTCGGGTTCGCAAGCGAACACGTTCAGATTGGCGTAAGCGGGTGACGCTGCGCCGAACGCCAAAAGCAATGCGGCGATAATCGATTTGCGCATGGTGGTCTCCTCAGTAGCGGTGGGCCGGATGCGGCCCATAGATGACGGTGTATTGGAACAGGACTTGGTCCAACGGTCTTACGTCGGAACTGTCATGCGAGTACTGCAGGCGCAGCCGGCCGAATTCGCTGGTATCAAATTCGAGCAGCGCCGTTTCGGCGCGCGGCGTGCGCCCCAAATCGTCGAGCGCGCTGCCCATCAGTGCCGCGCCGACACGAGCTGTTTCGAGCTCGGCGTAACGCAGGCCAAAGCTCCAACGCGGCATGAATTGGTAGACGCCCTGCAGATACCAGCCGGAATGGTTGTAATCGACTGCAATGCCGTTGAACACGCCATTCTCGTGACCGAAGAAATACTCGCCGGACAGCACCAGATTCCGCACGATGGGATTTCCGCCCGGCGCCCATTTGTACACGACGGTGGCAATACCGATATCGTTCGTGCCGCTAAACAGATCGCCTCCCGTATCGCGTTTGTCGCTGCGCGCGTGGAGATAGGATAATCCCGCCAACCAGGAACTGGAGTCATTGATGTCGTCGCCCGCATGCGCGAATGCCGTCACCGTGCCCATGCCATGATCCGCAGCCCCGCCGGCTGGAAATGAATCGCCGCGAAACCATTCAGCGCCAAGTTCCAGGAAGATGTTCGTCGGCGCAAGCCAACGCGCTTGGACGCCATCATCGCCATATTGACCGTTCAAAAAGGCGCGATAGGGAAGCGACGCGTCGGAGAACGACCAGTCATGCGAATGGCGCTCATTGAGATAAGCGATGCCGGAAAACATGCGACCGGCCCTGAGCGTAAGTCCCTCCCCAAGACCGGTGGTCTGGATATAGGCCTCCTCGACGCTCACCGAGTTGTCGTTACCAAACGAAAGATTCAGCCAGCCGAGAAAAAAGGGATCGATATTGGCGGTGAGGTTGACTTCCGATTCGCCGAGCGAGAACCCACGCTCCGGTCCGGACGCCGAGTCGCCAAGCGCAAAGCCAGGTATACGAGCAGCGGTGGGATCGTGCGATGCCGCGACGAAGAAGCCATTTAGCACCGCCGCGATACCCGGATTGAAGGCGTTGTTCGAAGTGGGCGTGCGCTGCACTTGCGGTTCGGGGGCCGCGGGTTGCGCGGCGGCTACGGTCTTTGCGTCCTGGGCAGCAGCCTGTGCGGAATCGGCTGAAGCCTTAGCGGCCTCGGCTTCGGCCTGGGCCTTTTGCAGACGGTCTTCCAGATCCTTGATCTTGGCTTCGTACTCCTGGCGGAGATTGGTGATCGCATCGCGGATTGCGCCAAGGTCGTCGCCGGGCGCAGCCAATGCGCTGCTTCCCGTGGACAAAGCCGTCATGGCCGCGAGAACGCAGATCGGAATCTTGACGGAGTGGGTGACGCGGAACATTCGCAACGCTCCAAAGCAAGAGAAGTTCGAGAAGTGACGAGATGGGCTGCAAAAGCAGCGGATCACGCCTTACCGCCGAAAATGATCGGACGCGGCAAGCCGCTCCTCTCATGTCAACGTTTCAGGAACCTGCGGACCGGGATGGTGGGGCGCGGCTATGCCAGTTGTGCGAAACCGCGAAGAACGAGGGCAGAGCCTCGCTCAAGATGATGAAGTGGACGGAAACGGAAGCGGGGAAGACAGCCGGCGCGGCGGCGCTCTGCACGAAAAGCCCCGAATGGGCGAATTCCTGGCACAGCGGACAATTCGAGGGGTCTTCGTTGATCGGATATCTGTCGCGCGGCGTCGCCGCCTTGCTGGTCACGGCGGGCGATGAAAATGCTCCAATGGTCTTGGCGACGGTGACGATGGACATCGTCTGGATGACGCCGGAGCCTTGGCGCATATGGATGTGGGTCTGAACGACGAAACTCTGCAGCGCGACGGCGAAAAGAGCGAGCAGCCCCATCACCACCCGCGCCAAGGAAGGCGCGCGCGCAATCGCCACGCCGACGTGTTCGCGCGCGAGTTGCCGTTTTCTGTGACGGTTTGCGGTCATGTCCCGAGCCGAAGATCGGTTCCGCCCGGAATCTAGCGCGGGTCGGGATTTATAGCCAGCGGCCGCGGGGCTGCGGATCAGGTTCCTGAGTCAAAGACCCGCGAGAAAATGCGGTCCACCTCTTTTAGGTGGTAGCCCAGGTCGAAAAGCTCTTCGAGCTCGCCGGCCGCTAAAAGCTTTGTAACCTTGGGATTCGCCTTTAGCAGATCGATCAGTGCGCCCCCGCCTTGCCAGGAGCGCATGGCATTTTCCTGGACCAGCCGATAGGCGTCCTCGCGCGCCATGCCCTTCTGGGTGAGGGCCAGCAGCACGCGTCCGCTGTAGACGATGCCGCCCGTGCGGTCGAGATTGGCCTGCATGCGTTCCGGATAGACGACGAGCCGCTCCACCAGGTTGGCGGCGCGGGCGAGGGCAAAATCCAGCGTGATGGTGGCGTCGGGCGCGATATAGCGCTCGACCGACGAATGCGAAATGTCGCGCTCGTGCCAGAGGGCGACGTTCTCTAGCGCCGGGGTGACATAAGCCCGCACCATGCGGGAGAGTCCCGCCAGGTTTTCCGACAGCACCGGGTTGCGCTTATGGGGCATGGCCGATGAGCCCTTCTGGCCTTGCGAGAAATATTCCTCGGCTTCGGCAACTTCCGTCCGCTGCAAATGGCGGATTTCCGTCGCCAGCCGTTCAAGCGAGCTGGCGATGACGCCGAGCGTCGCGAAGAACATCGCGTGCCGGTCGCGAGGGATCACCTGCGTCGAGACCGGTTCGATGCTCAGGCCCATTTTCCGCGCGACATGGGCTTCGACCGCCGGGCTGACATTGGCAAAGGTGCCGACCGCGCCGGAGATCGCCGTCGTCGCAATCTCGCTCTTCGCCGCGACCATGCGCGCGCGCGCGCGCGAAAATTCGGCATAGAATCCGGCCAGCTTGACGCCGAAGGTCGTCGGCTCGGCATGGATACCGTGGCTGCGCCCGATGGTGGGCGTCAATTTGTATTCGAAGGCGCGGCGCTTCAGTGCGCCAAGAAGGGCGTCGATATCGGCGATCAGGATATCGCTGGCGCGCGAGAGCTGAACCGCCAATGTCGTATCCAGCACGTCGGACGAGGTCATGCCCTGATGCACGAAACGCGCTTCCGGGCCGACGAATTCCGCGAGGTGGGTGAGGAACGCAATCACGTCATGTTTGACTTCGCGCTCGATCTCATCGATGCGCTCGGGATCGAATTTCGCGTCGCGGCCCTTTTCCCAAATCACCCGCGCCGCGTCTTTGGGGATCACCCCCAGCTCGGCCATCGCATCGGCGGCATGGGCTTCGATCTCGAACCAGATGCGGTATTTCGTTTCGGGCGACCAGATCGCCGTCATTGTCTCGCGCGCGTAACGGGGAATCATATCGCTCTCATCTTGGATCGGCCCTCATGTGTCCAGGCCGCCGATCGCGGCATATTTGATTTCGAGGAAGCCTTCGATGCCATATTTCGAGCCCTCGCGCCCGATGCCGGACTGTTTCATGCCGCCGAACGGGGCCACCTCGGTCGAGATGATGCCCTCGTTGATGCCGATGATGCCGTACTCCAAACCTTCCATAATGCGGAAGATGCGTCCGACATCGCGCGCATAGAAATAGGCGGCAAGCCCGTATTCGGTGTCGTTGGCCATGCGGATGGCATCGCCGTCCTGCTTGAACCGGAACAGGGTGACCACAGGCCCGAAGATTTCCTCGCGCGCGAAGGCCATATCGGTCGTGACATCGCGCACGATGGTGGGCTCGAAGAAGGTGCCGCCCAGCGCATGACGCTTGCCGCCGAGGGCGACGGTAGCGCCTTTGCTCGTCGCGTCGCCGATCAGCTCTTCGACTTTTTCGACAGCCGACATGTTGATCAGCGGCCCCTGCTCGATGCCGGGCATCATGCCGTTGCCGACCTTGAGCGCCGAGACTGCCGTTGCGAGTTTCTCCGCGAACGCATCGTAGATTCCGTCCTGGACCAGGAAGCGGTTGGCGCAGACGCAGGTCTGCCCCATGTTGCGGAATTTGGACGCCATCGCGCCTTTCACGGCCGCATCGAGATCGGCGTCGTCGAAGACGATGAAGGGCGCATTGCCGCCGAGCTCCAGCGAGAGCTTCTTCACGGTGGAGGCGCATTGCCGCATCAATTGCTTGCCGACTTCGGTCGAGCCGGTGAAGGAAAATTTGCGCACCAGCGGATTTTCGGTCAGCTCCTTTCCGACGCGCGAGGATTTCGTCGAGGGCACGACATTGACGACGCCCTTGGGAATGCCGGCGCGATGGGCGAGCTCCGCCAATGCAAGCGCGGACAGCGGGGTCAGCTGCGCCGGCTTGATCACGATGGGGCAGCCGGCGGCCAGCGCCGGCCCCACTTTGCGAGTGATCATGGCATTGGGAAAATTCCACGGCGTGATCGCGGCCACCACGCCAACCGGATCTTTCGTAACGATAATCCGCCGGCCCGCCGCGTTGGCGGGAATGACGTCGCCATAGATGCGCTTGCCCTCTTCGGCAAACCATTCGATGAAGGAGGCGCCGTAGGCGACCTCACCGCGGCTCTCGGCAAGGGGCTTACCCTGTTCGGCGGTCATCAGCTGCGCCAGGTCTTCCTGCGCCGCCATCATCAGCTCGTACCATTTGCGCATCAGGATGGCGCGTTCCTTGGCGGTCTTGGCGCGCCAAGGGCCCCAGGCACGGTCGGCCGCCAGAATCGCGTCCCTCACATCGATTTCGTCGAGATCGGCCACTTCGGCGATCACCTCGCCGGTGGCAGGATTCTTCACCGCGAAGTGGGCGCCCGAGCGGGCACCACGCCACTCGCCATCGATATAGGCGGCGTCTCGAAGCAGCGCGTTGTTGTCGAGTTTCAGCATCGGAACCTCCGATTTTCATTTGTTCTAGACCCCATGGCGGCGCGACGAAAGCCCCGATAGCGAGTGCGGTCGGCGCCTGCCGAGCCGCGCCCAAGTATCTGTTTTCGCAAATGAAGCCGGCAATTATCCGGCTCGGGACTCGGTCAGCACCATGCGAAGCAGGTCGATGCTGTCCTTGGCATTGAGCTAAGCTCGATCAACCCACACGGTGGGTTTGACATAGGGTTATGAATATGCATGTCGAGCACCCCGAACGAGCTTTTCATCACCCTGGCCGATCCTACTCGCCGGGCGATCTTTGAGCGTCTAAGCCGCGAAGGCGAACTGACCGTGCGGGCCCTGACCGACCATTCGGGGGTCTCGCAGCCGGCCGTCTCCAAACATCTGGGTGTTCTGAAGCTGGCCGGTCTGGTGAGCGGTCGGCATGAGGGACGCCAGACCCACTACAGCGCCCAGCCCCAAGCGCTGGCGCCCCTGATCGATTGGATGAGCCTTTACGGCGCCTTCTGGCACGAGAGGTTCGATCGCCTTGAAACCCTGTTGAAGAGGATGGACCAATGACCGAACTCGCTGACGCCACCCGTTCCCTCGT
>WNFL01285153.1_pt2 | contig 24056 bp, 23 predicted proteins | sample 5400361 | NCBI WGS metagenome assembly WNFL01 (sample SAMN13153351, study PRJNA577476) | soil metagenome | isolation source: 40 cm soil on Douglas fir-dominated hillslope | place: USA:California | collected 2013-09-17
GTAGGCCTCCGGATGGAGCACCTGGTGCGTGTTCTGCGGCGGCCGCTGGAACATCTTGTCGACCAGGTCGAATCCGCCGCGCCGGTGGACCTCGGCGACCAGCGCCAGGCCGGCCACGTACGGAAGCGCCAGCTCCTCGCGCACTACAGCCGGGGCCTGCAGCAGCTCGGGCGAGTATCCTGCCGTGCGCGCGAGCTGCTCCGAAGACATGCCGCGCGCCGATGCCGCGGCGGCGCCCAGCGCCAGCTTCACCGGTCGCCCCGCCCGCCGGGCGCCCACCGCGATCATGGTGGCCATCGCGTCGCCCTCGTAGAGCGCCATCCGCGCCACGCGCGCATCGTCGTCCGGGAGCTTCGCCAGGTCTGGAAACCCGAAGTGTTGGTCCTGGAGCGCATGCTCGACCTCGTGCGCGAGGACCAGCTGGAACGCGTCGGCGGAGCCTCCCGCCGAGCCCGGCGGCTTCTCGCGCACGGTAAGCGTCTTCGTCGTGGGGTCGTAGAACCCGGCCACCTGCTCGTCTAGTACGCCCAGCAGGATCTTCGCCGGATCGGCGTCGGGCGGCGCCAGGCCGAACGCCGCCCACCGGGCGCGCTCCGCCGCCACCGCCGCCTTGGTCAGCTCCTTCTCCGCCTTCGCCCGCAGCGCCTTGGAGAACAGCGCGTCGTCGAGCAGCGCTATCCGCAGCGTCGTCTTGCGCCAGAGCCCGCGGACGTCCTCAACGTCTTCGACGACCTGGCGGATAGTCCGCACCAGCGGCGAGGATTCCTCCGCTCCGCTGATCTGCGTCGGTGCTCGAACGAACTTCGGCCCCGCCTTCGGCCTCGGATTCGCGGTGGCCGTCGTAGTCGGTGTCGCTGTCCTAATCGCTGTCGCCGTCGAAGTCGCTGTCTTGGTCGCCGTCGTAGTCGCTGTCTTGGTCGCCGTCGCCGTCGCAGTCGCCTTCTCCTCCCCAATCCCCAGCCCCGCCCGCAGCATCCGCGGCACCTTCTTCTTCACCTCTGCCTGCAGATCCGGGTGCGTGTACCCGACCAGCCTTTCCGTCCCCAGCTTCGCGCCGTCTTCCGTCTTCAGGAGCGTCAGCGTGATCGCCAGCGCGCCCTCGAGACGCACCACCTTCCCGGTGATCACGTGCGTGGCGCCCAGCTCCGCCGCGGCAGCGACTCCGGCAGGCGTTCCCGGCAGGACCGCGAGGTCCAGACCACGCGCCTCGGCGCGCACCGCTTCCTCCACCGAGGCCGCATCGGTCCGGCCGAGCACTCCTTCGAACGCGGCGACCGCGATCTTGTGCTCCCCGGCGAGTGCCGGTAGCGCCGCCAGGCAGAGAACGACCGGCCATTTCATGCAGGCCAATCTAGCGGACCGGAGTGCACCTCTGAAAAGCGCGCCGCACGCACATCCCCGCACGTCTCCGGAGCGTTTTCAGGTCGGCCGGGGAAGGGCGTTCGCCAGGTACGCCGCCTCGAACCGCTGCTTCCTGCGCAGCAGCGCCTCAATTTCGATCGGAGGGCGGCCCTGCCGGATGGCCTCGTCGTAGGCCTCCTCGGCCGCGCGCCAGTCGGCGCGGAGCTGCTGGACCGCCTTGTCCAGCTGTCCCGGGTGCCCCTGCCTGGTCTGGAGGTAGCCCTTGCCGTCGCAGCCGCAGCGCCCATCGCGAACCTGGATCCCGCCCTCACCGTCTCCGGCGGAGCGCCATGCCATCCACGCGACTTCTCGCTTGCACTCCTCGCAAACGCGGGCCCGATCCTCGTCCTGCACGAAACACGTCTCCCCCTCCCCGCCAGTAACAGCCTAGCAGGAATCGGCCCGCGAGCCACCGGCGGACCTGGGATCGTCGGCACGTCGCAAAGACACGCGGCGCAGGGTCGATCGATGGAATCGGAGGGGTGGAGCCGACAGCCGGACTTGAACCGGCGACCTGCGGTTTACGAAACCGCTGCTCTACCGACTGAGCTATGTCGGCCCGGAGGGGAGCGTGCTTCTAGCAAGCGCTGCCCGCCGCGGTCAACCGGACCGGTTTGACAGGTGTCGCGCCAGGAGCAAGCGTGCGCCGCATGCGCCTGCGCGTCGTTCCGTTGCTGCTGCTCGCGGTCGCATGCAGCAAGCAGGCAGCCCCACCGCCGCCGCCCGACGTGCGGCTCGCCACCGATCTGCCCGGACCGGTGATCGATACCGCGCTGCGGCTCATCGCGCAGGGCGGCGGTCCACGCGCCGAGCGCGTCGCGGCGACCCCGCCCGGGGCAGAGGCGCTGGGGCAAGCCGCCACCAAGAGCGAAGGCGGGGATCTCCGCTGGCAGTCGGAGCCGTACGCCGCCATCGCGGCGGCCCAGCGAGGCGAGCTGTCGCCGATGCCCGTCACGGCGAGCGACGTGCCCGCCCTGTGGCGCGATCCGGGCGGCACCTGGGTAGCGGTAGGCGGGCGCGCGGTCGTCCTCCTCGTCGCGACCGATTTGCTCGGCGATCATCCCGTGCCCAACAACTACGGTGTCCTGACGCAGCCGTGGCTCAAGGGCAAGGTCGCCCTCGCGGCCCCCACCGGCGGCGCCGCACTGGCCCATTTCGCGGCTCTCTTCCAGGCCTGGGGCGAGGCCCGGATGGAGGCCTGGATGAATCAGCTCCAAGCGAACGGAGCGCAGGTGCTCGATTCGGACGATGCCGTGCGCCAGGCGGTGGTGGGAGGGAAGGCGATCGTGGGAATCCTCGCAAGCGACGAGGCCGCCAAGGCCGTGGCCAGCGCCGCGCGCGTCGCGCTCGAATATCCGAACCAACGCTCGATCGGGACTTTCGTGTGGCCCACCGCGCTGGCGCGCCCCAAGGATGCCCGCAATCCGGACGCGGCCGCGCAGCTCGCCGAGCGGCTCGCCTCGCGCGACATCGAGCAACTCCTCGTCGCGCGCGTCCCCGGCTACCTGCCGCTGCGCGCGGGCATCCCGGTGCCGCCCGGCGTGACCTCGGCGGCCAACCTGGTGGTGGTCTCGGTGGATCCCGCTCGGATCGTCGCGGAGATCGCGCGCCGCAAGACGGAGCTGGCTGCCTGGGCGAAGGCAGCAAGCCGGCAGGGCTAGATCTCCGGCTCCGGAGCACCGTGCTCGGCGGCCCGCGGCGCCGGCGACTCGTCGAGGATGGCGAGCGCCGCGGAAGCGCCGATGTCGTCCTCGCGTGGCACCAGCCCGGTCGCGGCGGTGACGATCCGCTCCAGGGCCTGGAAGAACCGCAGGCGGTGCAGCGGCTCGTTCAGCCAGCCCACGGTGATGCAGTAGTACTTCGCGTAGGGTGCCGAGTGATGCACGGCGTGGTGGTCGGGCGGCAAGATGAGATTCAGCCGCTGCAGCAGGACGACCCAGCGCGGGCGCACGTCGAGGTGCGACCACTTGTGGAACTGGTTGGTGAACAGGACCCACAACGTGACGGAGAAGATCGCGGTCGCGGCGAACACGTTCACCGCCTCGTCGAGAGGCACGAGCGCTCCGCACACGGCCGGTCCGATGGAGATGAAGCAGTTGTTGCCGTTCGTCTCGACGAAACCGTGGCGGGTGATCTCCTTCTGATCGACGTGGTGCTCGCGGAACGGGCGGATCAGCGCTTGCCCGATCACCGACATGTCCGGAGAGCCCCAGGTGTCGGCCAGCCAGTGCACGACCCCGGACACCAGGTCTGCCAGCACGAACCCGAGCATGAAGGCGCTCGCCATCAGCCAGGGGTAGGTCCGCACCAAGGGGAAGAGGCCCCAGAGGAACCACGACATCACGCAGCAGTAGGCGGCGATGCTCGCGATCTCGAACCGGCGCACAGCCGGGCTGTAGCCGTCGCGCAGCGCCTTCCGGTCGCGGTGGCGAATCTCGAGAGCTCTTCGTCGCATGTCCCGCCTGCCGTCGAAAGTGTCGCACGGTTTCGCGACGCTTCCCAAAAGACCGAGTGTCCGGCCGGCAGGTCACCGCAGCGTCATTGCGCTTGCGCACGGCCCCCACGCGGTGGATACGGGCGGCATGACCCGCTGGATCCTTCCGCTGCTGGCCGTGCTCGCCTGCAAGGGGTCACCGCCCCCACAGCGCGCCACATCGGGCGGTGCCCCGGTCTACGAGGTGTCCGTCACGGAGAAGGGATTCGAGCCGGTGCGGGTCGAGGTGCCGCCGGGCAGCGAGGTGGTGCTGCGGTTCACGCGCAAGGTCGCGCAGACCTGCGCCGACGCGGTGCTCGTGCAGGGCGACCCGGTGAAGCACATGCTGCCGCAGGACAAGCCCATCGAAGTGAGGCTCACCTCTCCCAAGGACGGGCAGATCCGTTTCGCCTGCCCGATGGACATGTACCGGGGAGCCATCGTCGTCACCGGAGGCTGAGATGGAAGAGGTGCCGCTCCGCTTCGAAGGCCGGCCGGCGCGCCTGCGGGCCGAAGGACCGCCAGGCAGGACCGTGCTGTTCGCGCATCCGTTCCCCCTCGACGGCACCTGCTGGGACGAGCTGCTCCGCGGATGCGCGGGGCTCGGCTTTCGCGCGGCGGCGGTCGATGCGCCCGGATTCGGCGGAACGCCTCCGCTCGGCCGGCCGTGCACGATGGACGACCTGGCGCGGCTCTTTGCCGCCGCGCTGGATGTGCTCGGGGCGAAGTCGGCGGCGCTGGTGGGCTGCTCGATGGGCGGATACGCGGCCATGGCGTTCTGGCGGCTCTTCCCCGACCGGATGGAGCGCGCCGGGCTCCTCTGCACGCAGGCCGGCGCGGATTCGCCGGAGGCGAAGCAGAAGCGCGAGGAGCAAGCCCGCGCGGCCCTGGAGAAGGGACCCGAAGCGGTGGTCGGGCCGCTCGCGGAGCGCATGATCGCGAAAGGTTCGCCGCTCGTCAGCCGGGTCCGCGAGCTGGCCCGGAGCGCGACCGCGCAGGGCATCGCCGATGCGCTGCGCGGGATGGCGCTGCGGCCCGACTCGACTCCGGATCTGCCGCGGTGGCGCGCGCGCACGCTGGTCGTCTGCGGGGAGCAGGATCAGCTGATCCCGCGCGCCGCCTGCGATTCGCTCGCGCGGAACATCCCCGAGGCGCGCCAGGCCGTCCTGCCGGGGGCGGGGCACCTGGCGTTCCTGGAGAAGCCGAGGGAGACGATGGCCGAGCTGCGGTGGCTTCTGGATTGAGTATCGGACACTGAATGGCGTGCTGCCGTGCTTGACCCTCGGGTCCCGGGACGATACGAGGGAACTCCTCCGGAAAGGCGGACATCGAGTGGCCGCGTCGATCGAGATCCTCTACCTGCGTTTTCCCGTGCACCCGAACATCACGGTCATCCAGATCGGGCCGGGCATCGCGCGGATCGACAAGGAAGGCGATAGCTACTGGGTGGTGGGGACCGAGGACGGCCCGCTTTCGGGCAAGAAGGTGGAGATCCCCGGCGACAACATCGCCGCCATCCAGTGGGCGCTGGAGGAGGAGGCCAAGGCGGCCCCCAAGAGCGCCGCGACTTCGTAGGACGAAGATGGACCGCACCGAGCGGCTCCTCGATCTGGTCGCGCTGCTGCTCGACGCGCGGGAGCCGGTTCCCTTCTCCGACCTGCGCGAGGCCTTCCCGGACGACTACGGAGGCGCCCGCGAGTCGGCGGAGCGCAAGCTCGAGCGCGACAAGGCGGAGCTGCTCCTGCTCGGCGTGCCGCTCGAGTTCGTCCCGCCCAGCGGAGAACATGGGCGCGAGTCGGGCGGGTACCGGATCGACCGGGCCGCGTTCTTCCTGCCCGATCCGCGGCTCGCACCCGAGGAGGCGGCCGCGCTCTACGCGGCGGGCTCCGCGGCGCTGGCTGCGCGGGACTTCCCCTTCGCGCAGGACCTGCAGCACGCGCTGCGCAAGATTTCGCTGGCCGGCTCCGCGCCCGCGCCGCAGTCGGTCTCGCGCAGCCTCCTGGTCGTCCGCCCCGGCGACTCGGAGCGCGGTCCGCGCTTGCGCGAGCTGGCTGGCGCGGTCGCGCGGCGCAAGCGCGTCCACCTGCGCTACGACAAGTTCGGCGCGGTAACCGAGCGCGACGTCGATCCGTACGGCCTGGCTTTTCGCGGCGGGACCTGGCGGGTGGTGGGCTACTGCCATCTGCGCCAGGCGCAGCGGGTGTTCCTCGTCGACCGGATCGAGCAGCTCGAGGTCAACGAGCAGAAACCCGGGCAGCCCGACTTCCAGGTCCCCGACGGGTTCGACGCCGGCGAGGCCGCCGGACGGAGGCCCTGGCAGTGGACGGGAGCCGAGCCGGTCGAGGTGACGCTCCGCTTCGCACCCGGCAGCGAGCTTCTGGCGGAGCGCGCCTTCGATGCGCCCGCCGGCGAGTCGGCGCGCCTGCGCGTCACGCACCTCGACGGGCTCCTCACCCAGGTCCTCGCTGAGGGCGACCGCGTCTGGATCGAGTCTCCCCCGCAGGCCAGCACCCGCGCCCGCCGCGCTCTGATGGTGCTGCTCGACCAGCACTCCGGCGCGTCGTCGCCGGTCGAGCCCGCGCCGGCGGCTGCGCCGGCGGAGAAGGCCGCGCAGCCCGCCGGCAAGCGCGTGAGCAAGCAGCTCGCGCCGCAAGAGCGGCTGCGCAGGCTGTTGCTCATCGTCCCCGCCGCGCGCCGCCGGCCGGGGATCCGCGTCGAGGAGCTCGCCGGCGAGCTGGGCCTCGCTCCCGAGGAGCTGCTGGAGGACATCGACCTGCTCGGCTTCGTCGGCAGGCCGCCCTTCTCGCCCGACGACCTGATCGACATCAGCGTCGACGAGCGCGGGCGGGTGACGGTGATGCTCGACCAGTCCTTCTCGCGGCCGCCGCAGCTCACTGCGCTGGAGGCGCTCGCGCTGGCCACCGCGGCGCAGGAGACGGCGCCGGCCGATCCCGCGGTGGTGTCCGCCCTGCACAAGCTGACCGACAAGCTGCCCGCCAAGGCGCGCGAGCTGTACGCCGCGCTCGCCCGGCGCGTGACCGCGGCCGCTCCACCGCCGCGCGGAACCGACGAGCTCCTCGCCGGGCTGCGCCGGGCGGCCGACCAGCGGCGCGAGGTCGCGCTCGAGTACGACAAGGAAGGCCGCGGGGAATCCGGCGCGCGGACAGTCCACCCGCGTGCGGTCGTGGAGCACCGCGGCCGGTGGTACGTGTACGCCTACGACCCGGCGCGCTCGGCGGACCGGACCTTCCGGCTGGATCGGGTGCGCGGGATGCGCGAGACCGGAGCCACTTTCCCCGACCCCGGCCCGATCGATCCGGCGCTGTTCCAGCGCGCCGCCCTCTTCTTCCCCACCGGCGCGGAGCGGCCGGTCACCGTGCGTTTCTCACCGGCCGCGGCGGGCTGGGCGCTGTCGCGCTACGGCGATCGCGCACGGCGCCTGGCGGGAGGAGGCGTGGAAGTGGCGATCGACACGGCGGGGACGCAGTATGCCGTCTCGCTCGTCCTGTCCTTCGCCGGAGCGGCCGAGATCGTGGACCCGCCCGAGGCGCGCAGCGCCGTTCGGGCCGAAGCGGAACGCGCCTTGTCGCGCTACTGAACCGAAGACCCTGCAAGGAGGATCGCCTTGTCCTTTTTCGCCCTCGCCCTGTCCCTCGCCATCCAGCAAGCTCCGACGGCGCCGCCCGAGCAGGTCGCTCCCGGCACGCACGACCCCAAGGAGCTGTTCGCCAAATCGAAGTGCGTCAACTGTCACGGCGAGGACGGCCGGGGCGACACCGAGAAGGGCCGCAAGCTGAAGGCGCCCGACTTCACCAGCGCCAAGTGGTCGGAGGAGACGACCGACAAGGAGATCCGCGAAACGATCCGCAACGGGACCAAGGACAAGAAGGGAAGAGTGCAGATGCCCGGCTACGCGAAAAAGCTCACGGCGGGCCAGATCGAGGAGCTCCGCGCGTACGTGCGAAGCTTCGTCAAGAAGTGACGCGGCGCGGATTGACAGGGCGCGACATCCACCCTAGAAACCGGCCCCTTTCGCAGACGGAGGACGAGTGACCGCGCGCGTCGCCAGCATCGAGCCACCCAGGCAGACCGTCTACACCGAGGCGATGGAGGTCTTCCAGCGGGCGTCGGACCTGATCGGTCTGGACCGCCGCGTGCGGATGGAGCTGGAAGAGCCCGACTACGAGCACATCTTCTACGTCACCGTGAAGCTGCACACGCGGCTGACGCCGCTGCCCGCGTCCGAACAGCCCCGCTACAAGGACCTGCCCGACAGCGAGCTGCTCCCCGACGGGCTGGAACCGCTGCTCGACGGCAGCTTCGTCTTCAAGCGGCGCGCCCTCATCAACGCCAACGTGTTCATGCGCGACGGCGTGGTGCGGCTCAAGGGCAAGGGGCTCTACAAGGTGGTGCCCGGCCGGCCGGAGCGGTTCAAGGCCTACCGCGTGCAGCACAACCAGGCGCGCGGTCCGTACAAGGGCGGCACCCGGTTCCACCAGGACGTCTCGCTCGACCTCTTCAAGGTGCTGGCGGCGGAGATGACCTGGAAGACGGCCATCGCCGACGTGCCGTTCGGCGGCGGCAAGGGCGGGATCAAGGTCGACCCCAAGACGCTCAGCTCGGAAGAGCTGGAAGCGCTCACGCTGCGCTACATGTACCGGTTGAAGCCGCTCATCGGGCCCAACCTGGACATCCCCGCGCCTGACGTGGGGACCGACGGCACCATCATGGGACTGCTCCTGCGCCAGTTCACCGACGGCGAGCGCGAGCGCCATTCCCTGCGCGGCGTGGTCACCGGCAAGGACACGCGCATCGGCGGGTCGGAAGGCCGCGTGCGCGCCACCGGCCAGGGCCTCGCCTACTGCATCCAGGAGTGGTACGCGGACCGCGGCTCGGTACCGGCGGGCTCCCGCTTCGTCCTACAGGGCTTCGGCAACGTGGGCTCGAACGCGGCGGAGATCCTGTCAGGCATGGGGTCCAAGCTGCTGGCCGTCAACGACGCGGGCGGCACCATCTTCAATCCGAACGGCATCGACGTCCCCGACCTGGTCTCGTACGTATACGACAACCCTTCCAACATGCGCCGCACGGTGGCCGGGTACCCGAAGGCGCAGCAGATCTCGAAGAACGACCTGTGGGAGGTGGACGCGGACATCCTCATCCCCGCAGCGCTGGGCGGTGAGATTACCGGTCCGGTCGCCGAGCGCCTCAAGGTCAAGCTCGTCGCCGAGGGCGCCAACGGCCCGACCACGCCCGAGGGTGACCGCGTCCTCGCCAAGCGAGGCATCGAGCTGATCCCCGACATCATCGGCAACGCCGGCGGCGTGACGGTCTCGTACTACGAGTGGATCCAGAACAAGCGCATGGAGCACTGGAGCGAGACCGAGGTCAACGGGCGTCTCGAGCAGGCCATCAAGTCCAACTACCGCATCATCCGCGACATCTCGCGCAACACCCCGCGCCGGACGGCCACCCACAACTCGCAGCGCTACTGCATCGGGCGCGAGGTGGACATGCGCACGGCGGCGATGGTGCTGGCGCTCAAGCGGATCGAGGCGCACTACCAGCTGGAAGGGTTCAGCCAGTAGGGCGCGGCCACTAGTGCACGATCAGCACCGGCTTCTTGCAGATGTGCACCAGCCGGTGAGAGATGCCCCCCAGCAGCATGCTCCCCACCAGGGTGCGGCCGCGGCTGCCCACGGCGACGAAGTCCACCTCTTCCGCCTGCGCAGCCTCGGCGATCGCCTCCGCGGCGGGCCCCGAGAGGAGCTGGGTATCGACCTGCACGCCGGCGGCGCGTCCCTCCGCCGCGAGCTTCTCCAGCAGCGTCTTGCCCGCCTCGTACACGCGGCGCTCCAGCTCCGCGACGTCCAGCACCACCGCCGGCTCCGAGAAGACCGGCGGCGGCGGCAAGACGTGGATGAGGGTGACCGATTCGCCCAGCCTCCGGGCGAAGTCGAAGGCGCGGCGCGCGGCCCGCTGCGCCGGTTCCGAGCCATCCACTCCGACCAGGATCCGCACGCTACAAGCCTAGCGCACCGCGGAACGCAGGGACAGCCCTGGGTACTCCAGCTAGAGTCGGCACCGCGTGACCGTGCCCTCCTCACCCTCGCCCTTGCCCTCGACCTCGATCCCGACCCCAACCGCCACCGCGACCTCGACCACGCCCTGGACCGATCCCGCCCACGCCCTCTGGCCGTTCCTCCTCTTCGCCTGCGCCCTGGCCAACGTCGTGGCCCTCTGGTCCGGGCCATACCTTCCCTTCACCGACCTGCCCCAGCACGCCGCCGCGATCGCCACCCTGCGACACTGGAGCGATCCCCAGTGGAAGGCGCAGGAGTACTTCACGCTAGCGCTGGGCCGCTCCCAGTACCTGCTCTACTACCTGGCCGGCGCGCTCCTCGCCTTTCCGCTCGGGAGCGCCGAGCTCGCGAATCTGACCTTGCTGTCGGCGACCGCGCTGGCCTTCCCTCTCGCGCTGCGCTCGCTGCTCCGCGCGGTCCGCGGCGACGAGCGGCTCGCCCTCTTCGCGGCGCCGCTCTTCTGGTCGCAGTCGCTCCTGATCGGGTTCTTCAACTACCTGGCCGCGCTGCCGCTGCTCCTGTGGGGGCTCTCGCTCGCCGTTCGCGACGCGGAGGCTCCGCGCCCGCGGCGCACGGTGCTCGTCGCAGCGGTCGCCTTGGCGCTCTTCTACCTGCACCTCTCCGCATTCCTGCTGTTCGCTCCCGCGGCGCTGCTCGCCTGGCTCCTCCTCGGCCGCGGCCCGCGCGCCCTGCTCTGGGTGGTGCCGGTCGCCGCGCTGGGCTTCGCCTTCCTGGCGACCAGCCCGGTGATCCACCCGGAGAAGGTCGGGTGGACCCACCCGATGGAGATCCGGTTCGAGGCTCCGAGCGATGCTCTGCGCAACCTGCCCTCCGCGCTGCTCGACATCTGGCCGGGCACGCAAGACGACCTGGTGCTGCTCGCGCTCATCGGCGCGGCTGCGCTCCTCGCCTGGCCCCAGCCCCGCGATCCGGACGCCGACGCGCGCCTCCGCGGACTCGCTGCCGGATGGTGCGCGCTCGCGGCCTTCCTCTACTTTGCCTTTCCGGTGTCCATCGGCTGGCTGTGGCAGCTCAACGAGCGGTACGCCATCGCGCTGGCGCTGCTCGCCCCGCTGCTGCTGCGCCCGGCGCGCGGGCTGCGCGGAGCGCTGCCGCTGGTGCTCGTCGCTGCCGCCTCGCTCTTCAGCGCCGGCATCGCGGGACGTCAGATCAGAGGCTTCTCGCGCGAGGTGGAGGGCTTCGATCGGGTATTGGATGCCACGGAGCCGGGTCGCCGGCTGCTCTCGCTCATCTACGGCCGCGACTCGGCCTGGGCGAAGTTCAGCCCGTACCTCCACTTCGGCAGCTACTACCGGGCGCGCAAGGGAGGGATCGCCTCGTTCTCCTTCGCGGAGCTGCCCCAGTCGCCGCTGCGCTACCGGCCGGAGACCGCTCCGCCGCCCAAGCCGGCGCACTGGGAATGGGAACCGTGGAGCTTCCGCAACGACGTCGACGGCCTCTACTACGATTATCTGCTCGTCCGTGGGTTCGGCGATCCGGCGGCCCGCGCCGGCCCTGGCCCTGCCTGGCACGTCCTCTCCCGCGCCGGCGCCTGGACGCTCTACACAAAAGAATGAGCAACGGCGTTTCGCGGGAACCGCTTCTGGTCTTGTTCGTGAACGGAGGCGATTAAGCGAGGGCGCGGCGGGCCGGGCGCGGGCCGAGGTGCGGGATGAAGTTGGGATTGCGCATCGGCGTGCGGTGCTCTTCGCGCTGCGGCTTCTGGTCGGGCGTGCGGCCCTCGCGCTCGGAAGGCAGCGGCCTGGGCTGCGGAGGAGTCGGCGCCCACGGCACGCCCGCGCGGCCGCCCGGCGCGGAGTAGCGATTGCTCGGGGCCAACGGCGCGTTGCTGGTGACCGGAGCGGGTTGCGGCAACTGGGCGAGGACCGCGGCCTGGAGCAGCGCGAGGGCGAAGGCGAGCACGACGAGCCCCGATGTGAGCAGTCCACCCACGGTGCGACCCTTCATACCCACCATCCCGGGGCTTCTGCGACGCTTGCCCACATGCAATTTAAGACGTTCGCCGCCCGAGCGCGATACCCCCCTGGCCGGGAGTCCTTTCCTTGACGGCCGAGCGGCCGGCTCCTACGGTGGGCCGCACGTCTTCCGCGAGGCTCTCCAGCATGTCCAGCCGCGTCGACAGGCCCCAGGTTCCGCATCACGAGCCCGAGCGCCGGCCGCCCGCTGGAAGGCTCGACAAGGCATTCCCGGTGTTCCTGGAGGGCGACCGCGGCATGGCCGCCGGGATCGGGAGGAACATCAGCGATTCCGGGATGTTCGTGGAGACCCGCGAGCCCTTCCCGCTGGGAAGCCGGGTCCGGGTGACCTTCACTTCGCCCAGCGGCGGCGCGGAGATGGTCCTGGAGGGCGAGGTCCGCTACCAGTGCTTCATCAACTTCACCCGCGCCGATGCGGTACGCGCCGGGATGCGCGGGATCGGCCTCAAGTTCGTCACCCCGAAGGGCGCGCAGGCCCCCTCCCGGGGCACGATCCACTGAATGGATTGAGCTGGGGTGGGCAGTCGGGGTGGGAGCTCCCACTTCGAGCCCCCACACCCTGAAGCCTGCGACTCAGCGAATCTTCACCGGCAGGTACTGGACGGCCTGGCCGCTGCGGACGCGGAGCAGCACGGTGTCGCCCTTCTTGAGCTTGGAGATGGCCTTCTTGTAGTCGGCGACGGAGGCGACCGGCTGGCGGTTGATCTCCAGGATCACGTCACCCGGGTCGAGGCCTGCGCTCGCGGCGGGCGAGTCCGGGGCCACGGCGGTGACCACTACTCCCTTGGTGCCCGGATCGACGCGCGCCCGCTGCGCCAGCTCAGGCGTGAGGTCCTGCACGCGCACACCCAGGACGTCGCCGCTCGACTTGTCGGCGTCGCCGCCCTGCCCGCCCGCACGCGCGGTGCTCTCCGTCTCGTCGGGCCGCTCGCCGAGCTTGACCTCGACCTGCCGCTGCTTGCCGTCCCGGATGACCTCCAGCTTCACGGTCTGGCCGGGCGGGATGGCGCCGACGTCGCGGGTGAGCTGGTTCGGGTCGGTGACGGGCTTGCCGTTCAGGGACACGACCACGTCGCCCGGCTTGAGGCCGGCCTTGTCCGCAGGACCGCCCTTCACCACGTCGGCGAGGAGGGCCCCTTGCGTCGACTTGAGCCCCAGCGAGTCCACCATGTCCTGCGTGATGGGCTGCGGCTGCACGCCCAGGAACCCGCGCACGACCCGCCCGTTCTTCTCCAGCTGTGGAAGGATCTGCTTCACCACCGCGATGGGGATGGCGAACCCGATGGTGTTCGCTCCTCCGATGATCGCCGTGTTGACGCCGATCACCTCGCCTTTGAGGTTGAAGAGCGGGCCGCCGGAGTTGCCCGGGTTGATCGAGGCGTCGGTCTGCAGGAAGTCGCTGTACACCGAGGTCGGCCCCAGCGCGCGCTCCTTGGCGCTGATGATCCCGGAGGTGACCGTCGCCTGCAGGCCGAACGGCTCGCCGATGGCGATCACGTAGTCGCCCACCTGCAGCGCGTCGCTGTCGCCCAGCACCGCACCCTTCAGCTCGTTCACGTGCTCGCCCTCGAGCTTGACGAGCGCGATGTCGGATTTGGGATCGTTCCCGATCACCTTGCCGACGTACTCGCGGGCGCCGACGGGCGAGGTCTCGTCGGTGATGACCTTGATGTCGTCCATGGCGCGGAACTTGTTGGAGCCCGGATCCTGGATCTCCACCACGTGGTTGTTGGTCAGCACCAGGCCGTTGCCGATGAGGAAGCCGGAGCCGAGCCCGTGCCGCTCCTGGTCGTCGGGCGTGGGCTGCCCGCCGAAGAAGCGGAAGAAGCGCTCCATCGGGTCCTGCTGATCGCCGCCGTCTTCGCTGTCGTCGCCCGGGTTCTGGTCGAACGGGGCGCGCTGGCGCGGCTGGGGCATCCCGCGCCGCGCGGTGGCGCGGCGCGGCTTGAAGCGGGAGTTGATGTTCACCACCACGGGCCGAAGCTGCTTCACCAGCGGCGCGAGCGACGGGACCGGCGTGAGCTGCCCCGGGGATTGCTGCGCGGCCGGCGGCGCCGCGTCAGCGGCGGCAGGAAACGGGGCGGCGCGCGCGTCGGGCGCGAGCTCCTTCTGGTGCTCGCGGCCGGAGAGCGCGATCGGCAGCGCTACCACGGTGGCCAGCGACCCCAGGGCAAATGCGCACAGCAGGGTGATGCGAGAGCGTTGCATGAACGTGCCTCCAAGCGGGCGGGCGGACGGCCGGTTTTCTAGAACAGCCCCCGCGGCCCGGCATTTCAATCCTGTCCGCAGGCTACAGCCGCGAAGCGGACTGCGCAGCAGGATCTCGGACCCGGAAACCAGATCGTAACGCTAACATGGCAGAATGAGGCCGTCCCGAGAGGGCGCATGGCCCGCGTCCAGCTGTCCGGATTGGCGCTCCCGCCGAGGCTCCAGTGGCGTTCGCGGAGGAGGTCCTCCGGTTCGCGCGGACCCTGCCCAGCTGACCGCCGCGCCGCCGATCAGTGCTGCTGATCGACCTCGGCTTCCTCGTGAGGAACGGGCGGGCGGTCGGCCAGATTTACCGCGTTCCCTTCGCCGTCCCGCACCTCCACGCGCGAAGCCTTGAGCGAATAGAAGAGCAGCCAGCGCTCGGCGTCGGTCAAGCTGCCGGGCGGCAGCGCCTCGTCGATCTCGTCGATCAGCAGGTACCCGCGGCGGATGCCGCGCGCGAAGAGAGCTTTGCGCGCCTTGTGCGAGCGCCCGATCTTCAGAGTCGACATGCGCCTCCCGCCCCCCGGGACCCCCCGTTCTAACACCGCGAAAACACGGCGCTACGTCCCTGCGTGTCGCTCCGCCTGCTCGGCCGCTTCGTGCTCGGCCTCGGCGGTCTGGACGCGCTTGTCCGGCACCAGGGCACCGGCCTCGTTGAGGATGCGGCGCAGCTCGTCCCCCTCGATCACTTCCACCGCCAGGAGGCGCGCGGCCACCTTGCCGAGCGCGTCCCGGTGCGTGCGGACGAGGTCGCGCGCCCGGTTCATCGCCTCGTCGAGCAGCCGGCTGACCTCGGCGTCGATCTTGCGCTGCATGCGCTCGCTGTAGATGCGCTCCGCGATGCCGCCCATCCCGTTCGTTGCACCGAGGAACGGCGAACGGCTGCGCTCGGCGAGCGACACCGGCCCGATCGCGTCGGACATGCCGTACTCGGTGACCATCATCCGCGCGATCTCGGTGGCCTGCTTCAGATCGTTGGAGGCGCCGGTGGAGATGCTCCCCACCATGATCTCCTCCGCCGCGCGGCCGCCCATCAGGCCCGCGAGCTTGTCGTACAGCTCCTCGCGGGACATGAGGTACCGGTCCTCGAGCGGGAGCTGCAGCGTGTAGCCCAGCGCGGCGAGGCCGCGGGGGATGATGGAGATCTTGTGCACCGGCTCCGAGTACCGGCACAGGCTGGAGACCAGCGCGTGCCCGGACTCGTGGTAGGCGACGATCTCCTTCTCCTTCTCGTTCATGCGGCGGTTCTTCTTCTCCAGGCCCGCCACCACGCGCTCGATGGCCTCCATGAAGTCGGCCATCACCACCTTGTCGCGGTCCTTGCGCGCGGCCAGGAGCGCCGCCTCGTTCACCACGTTGGCGAGGTCCGCGCCGGCGAACCCCGGAGTGCGCGTCGCCACCTCGCGCAGATCGACGTCCGCGCCGAGCTTCACCTCGCGGGCGTGGATGCGGAGGATCTGCTCGCGCCCGCGCCGGTCGGGCCGATCGACCAGCACCTGCCGATCGAAGCGGCCGGGACGCATCAGCGCCGGGTCGAGGATCTCGGGCCGGTTGGTGGCGGCGACGACGATCAGCGCCGTGCGCGCGTCGAACCCGTCCATCTCCGCCAGCATCTGGTTGAGCGTCTGCTCGCGCTCGTCGTGGCCGCCGAAGACGCCGGCGTTGCGGCTCTTGCCGATCGCGTCCAGCTCGTCGATGAAGATGATGGACGGCGCTTTGGAGGCCGCCTGCTGGAAGAGGTCGCGCACGCGCGCGGCGCCGACGCCGACGAACATCTCCACGAACTCGGAGCCGGACAGGCTGAAGAACGGCACCCCCGCCTCGCCCGCCACCGCGCGCGCGAGCAGCGTCTTGCCGGTGCCGGGAGGACCGACCAGCAAGACTCCCTTGGGGATGCGTCCACCCAGGCGGCGGAACTTGGCCGGGGTCTTGAGGAACTCGACGATCTCCTTCAGCTCGTCGACCGCCTCGTCGATGCCGGCGACGTCCTTGAAGGTGACGCCGGTGGTCGCCTCCATGTAGATGCGCGCCTTCGTCTTGCCGAAGCTCATCACGCCCGGCGGACCGCCGGGCATCCCGCCGCTCATGCGGCGCGTGAGCCAGCTCACGAAGAGGAGGCCGAGGCCGATGGGCACCGCCAGCATCCAGATCATGTCGGTGGTGGACGACTCGGCCACCGCCTCGTACTCGATGTGCTTGGACTCGAGCAGCGGGATGAGGCTGGTGTCGCCCTGGACGCGGACGGCGAACCAGGGCAGCTCGCCGCGCGAGGCCGAGCCCTCGGCACCCTTCGGGTAGCACTTCACCCAGTCCTGGCTGAGCACCACCTTGGCGCAGCCGTCGCTCTGGATCCGGTCCAGCAGCCGGCTGTAAGGAACGCGCTGGAAGCCGGCGTCCTGGAACAGCGTGCGCAGCAGAAGGAACGCGACCAGCACGAGCAGCACGTAGGCCAGCGGCGAACCGAATCGCGGGCCGGTGCCTCCCTGCTTGTCGATCTTCTTGCCGCGTGGGTTGGGCTTTCCAATCATCCTGTTGCTCCCCTCCGGAGACGTCACTCCCCCGTGGGTGAAGGTAAGACCCGGCCGGGGAGTCGCAAGCAAAACGCTTTTTTTTGCTTGCGGCCCTCGGTCGCGCCCGCGGCGATCGGGACCGCTCGTCTGCATCGAGCTGGGCGGGCGGACGAGGGGGCGTTCCCTTTACGGCCGCCAGCCACCTGGCCAGTCAATGGGTCAGATCGAGCAACTGCGCCACGCTCTTCTCGTCGGCTGCGGGGAATTCGTATTGGTTCAGGTCCTGCGGCGCCACCCAGCGGTGATCGTGCACGCGGTGGTGCGCGATGCTCCCTGCGAGCAGCTTGCAGGTGTAGACGCAGAAGTCGATGTCGTAGTTGGGGTACGAGTGCTGCACGTGGATCACGCGGTCCCGGACCTCCACGTCGATCCCCATCTCCTCCTTCAGCTCGCGCGCCAGCGCCACCTCGTCGGTTTCCCCCTCCTCGACCCGGCCGCCGGGGAATTCCCACAGGAGGGGGAGGGTTGCCGTGGGGCGTCGCTGGGTAATCAGGTACTTGCCGTCCTTTTCCAGCATTGCGGCCACGACGCGGATCTTGGAAGGCATGGCGCGGCACCATAGACCCCGGTCGGGGGTCGGGCAAGGTCGCCGGACAAGCGTTCGCCCGCTCCCTTGCACTCCGGAAGCGGCCCGTTAGCTTTGCTGGGAGGAGGCGAGGGCATGGTCGTCTTGCTGGCAGCGCTGGTCCTCGCGGCGCCGGTCTCCCACGCCAAACCGCGCGCGAAGAAGCCTCCCGCGGAAGCGAAGGCCGCCGCGGCCCGGCCACCGCTGTGCCAGGGCGACTATGCCGACTCGGTGCCCGCCGCCGTCGCCTCTCAGGTGCTCGACGGGGTGCGCGAGCAGTTCGTCTTCTCCATCCGCAACACCGCCACCTACGAGCACGTCTACTACGGCCGCGACGGGAAGCTGCGCCGCGCGTACGTGCGCTCGGTCGTGCACGGCACCGGCTTCGCCTACCGGGTGCGCGACGGCGAGACGCTGATCATCACCAACCAGCACGTGGCCGAGCGGCCCGACGTCACCGACGACGACCACGCCGTCGACGGCGTCCCTCCCGGCAGCAAGAAGGTCCGCGAGCAGCTCAAGATCGTCCGCAACGAGGACGACGATTACGAGCCGGGCCACGTCGCGCTGGCCAAGGTGCTCACCGACGCGCCCGCAGACATCGCCATCGTGAAGGCGCACAAGCTGCTGCCGCTGATGCCCTTCCGCTTCGGCCGCTCCGGCGCGCTGCGGGCCGGGAACCTGGTGCAGGTGCGCGGGTTTCCCCTGGGGGCATTCTCCGCGCTCAGCATGGGCAAGGTCGTGAACCCCTACACTGAAGATACGGAGAAGGGCTGGAGCCACAGCGACTTCGTCATCGACGCCTTGCTCAGCGCCGGGAACAGCGGCAGCCCGGTGTTCGCCGTGTCGTGCCGGACCTCGGAGCCGGAGCTGGTGGGCGTGTTCCACGCCGGGTACACCGAGGCCGCGGCATTGAACGTGGTGGTCGGCATCGATCAGTTGCGCGAGGAGCTCGACAACCTCAAGGTCCCCCGCCGCGACGGCGGCCTGCGCTCCGAGATCACCGCACAGGACCGCGACCGGGTGGTGAAGGAGCTGTTCGCCGACCAGTCCCACGGGCTGACCTTTCCGTTCGGCGGCCGCGCGGTGCTGGCGCGGCTCGTCGACTCAGGGACGCTGCGCTTCACCGTCCTGGACGAGGACTATCCGATGGTGACGCGAGAGTCGCTCGCGCTCGTCGACCGTTCGCAGAGCGGATTCGGCACGCTGGACACCGTGGTCGTGCTGGTCGACGGAGCGCCGGCGGAGGTGCCGGGCTCGGCCCTGGAGCCCGAGATGCGGGACCACTTCGAGAAGCTCTACGATGCCCTGTGGCACCAGCTGCTCGGAGTGGTCGACTACCGCGCGCGCCTCTCCCGCGGCCGGCAGAGCGCGGACGCCTTCGCCCAGGCGCAGCAGGCCCGCACGCGGCTGCGCAAGAAGGTCCCCGAGCAGAAGGAGCAGATCGGCCTGGCGATGTTCGAGGCCGATCGGGTCGGCACCGTCGCCAAGGCGGTGGCCTCGTCTCCCTCCTCCTCACCGCCCGCTGCCGCCGCCCTCGCCCACCCCGACCAGTAGATCCGGCGTCCCCGCGGCGAGTACTGTGGCCCGATGTTCATCGGGCATTTCGCGGTGGCGTTCGCGGCGAAGAAGGTGGTGCCGCGGACTTCGCTCGCGACGCTGATGGCGGCCGCGCAGCTCCTGGACCTGATCTGGCCGATCCTGGTGCTGCTCGGGATCGAGATGGTGCGCATCGACCCCGGCGCGCCGAGCCCGTTCCTCAGGCTGCGGTTCGTGCATTACCCGTGGACGCACAGCCTGCTCATGGCGATCGTCTGGGGCATCGCCTTTTCCCTCGCTTACCGCGCCCGGACTGGATACGGCCGCGGCGCGGCGGTGCTCGGCGCTCTCGTCGTGTCGCACTGGGTGCTCGACTGGGTCACGCACCGGCCCGACCTGCCGCTCGCCCCGGGATTCGCGCCGCGCGTGGGGCTCGGTCTATGGACCCGGCCCGCGGCGACCATCGCCGTGGAGGGTCTGCTGTTCGTCGCGGGGGTGGCGGTGTACGCGCGCACGACGCGGTCGCGCGACCGGGCGGGAACCTGGGGGTTCTGGGGATTCGTCGCCTTCCTGCTGGTGGCTTACGCCTCGAGCCTCGCCGGCGATCCGCCCTCCCCGCAGGTGGTCGCGGGAACTGCGCTCGTCGGCTGGGCGCTCATCCCGTGGATCGCCTGGTTCGACCGGCATCGCGAGGCCGCGTAGAAGCCCGTCAGCCTGTGATCGCGCGGTACTCGACCATGAGGCAGCGGTCCTGGACCACCAGGATGCCAGCGCGGGCCAGGGCCTCGGCGGTGCGATCGTCGCGGATGCCGCTCTGGAGCCAGACCGCGCGCGGGCGCTTGGCGAGCAGATCGGACAGGTGCTGGGCGACGTCGGACGGCCGGCGGAACACGTCGACGATGTCGACCTCGCCGGGGATCTCGCTGACCTTGCGGTACACCTTCTCGCCCAGGATCTCCTGCACGGCCGGGAAGTAGACCGGGACCGGGACGATCGAAAGTCCCATCTTCTGCAGCGCCGCCGGAACGTAGAATGCGGGCTGCCCGCTCTGGGCCTCGGTCTTGATCCCCAGCACCGCGACACGGCGCGCTGTCTTTAAAAGTTGCGCGATGCGATCCTCGTCGTCCTCGATCAGGTTTCGGCGCCACTCGTCCATGCGGGCATGGTAATCCCGCCCGGCAGGAGGTGCGAATGCCGCACGCCGTCCGCGCTCCCCGAGGCTCCAGCTTGTCGTGCAAGGGCTGGGTGCAGGAAGCCGCGCTGCGCATGCTGCAGAACAACCTGGACCCCGACGTCGCCGAGAGGCCGGACGAGCTGATCGTCTATGGCGGCAGCGGCAAGGCCGCCCGCGACTGGCCGTCGTACGAGCGGATCTGCGCCTCCCTCCGGACGCTGGGCGGGGAGGAGACGCTGCTGGTGCAGAGCGGCAAGCCGGTCGGGGTCCTGCGCACCCATCCCGACGCGCCGCGGGTGCTGATCGCCAATTCCAACCTGGTTCCGAAGTGGGCCACCTGGGAGAAGTTCCGCGAGCTGGAACGGGCCGGGCTCACCATGTACGGCCAGATGACCGCCGGGTCCTGGATCTACATCGGGACCCAGGGAATCCTGCAGGGCACCTACGAGACCTTCGTGGCTGCCGGGCGGCGGCATTTCGGCAGCGAGGATCTCTCCGGACGGCTGGTGGTCAGCTCCGGGCTCGGGGGCATGGGAGGCGCGCAGCCGCTCGCGGCCGCCATGGCCGGCGCGGTGTTCCTCGGATTCGAGGTGGACCCAGGGCGCCTGCGCCGCAGGCTTTCGCAGCGCTATCTCGACGAGGAAGCGCCATCGCTGGAAGCGGCGCTGCGCAGGGCCGGGCAGGCGCGGGACCGCGGCGAGGCCGTGTCGATCGGGGTGGTCATGAACGCCGCCGAGGCGCTCCCCGAGCTGGTGCGGCGCGGGGTGGTTCCCGACCTGGTCACCGACCAGACCTCCGCGCACGATCCGCTGAACGGGTACGTCCCGGCCGGCCTCACGGTGAAGGAGGCCGCCGAGCTGCGCGCGCGCGACGAAAAAGAGTACGTCCGCCGCGCGCGGGCCAGCATGGCGGAGCACGTGCGGGCGATGCTGGAGCTGCGCCGGCGCGGGGCCCACGTCTTCGACTACGGGAACAACCTGCGGGCCGAGGCGCAAGAAGGTGGCGCTGCCGACGCATTCGCGTACCCTGGATTCGTGCCTGCCTACATCCGGCCGCTGTTCTGCGAGGGGGCGGGCCCTTTCCGCTGGGTCGCGCTCTCCGGCGATCCGGCCGACATCCACGCCACCGACGATGCCCTGATGGCGGAGTTTCCCGACAAGCCCGCCCTGCAACGCTGGCTGCGGCTGGCGCGCGAGCGGGTCCAGTTCCAGGGGCTGCCGGCGCGGATCTGCTGGCTCGGCTACGGCGAGCGCGCCCGGGCCGGCCTGCTCTTCAACGAGCTGGTGCGCAGCGGGCGGGTGAAGGCGCCGCTGGTGATCGGGCGCGACCACCTCGACTGCGGATCGGTCGCCTCGCCCAACCGCGAGACCGAGGCGATGAAGGACGGCTCCGACGCGATCGCCGACTGGCCGATCCTCAATGCGCTGGTGAACGCGGTGAACGGCGCCTCCTGGGTGTCGTTCCACCACGGCGGAGGGGTGGGCATCGGCTACTCGCTCCACGCCGGGCAGGTGATCGTGGCGGACGGGACGGACGCCGCGGCGCGGCGGCTGGAGCGGGTGCTGACCAGCGATCCAGCGATGGGCATCCTGCGCCACGCCGACGCCGGTTACGAGGAGGCGATCCAGGTGGCTCGCGAACGCGGCGTGCAGATTCCGGGGCTGACGCGATGATCTCGCTTTCGATCCGCCACGCGCGGCTCGCGACCATGGAGGGCGCGCAGGCGGCGCCCGGGGAGGGACCGCTCGCCCTGGTGGAAGACGGGGCGGTCGCGGTGGACGGCGAGCGCATCGCGTTCGCGGGGCCCGACCACGAGCTGGCGGAGAAGATCGCCCGCGGCGAGCTGCAGGCCGACCGCCGGGCGGTCGAGATCGACGCGGCGGGTGCGCTGGTCACCCCCGGGTTCGTCGACCCGCACACCCATCTGCTGTTCGCCGGCGACCGCTCGGCGGAGTTCGCGCAGCGGCTCTCCGGCGCGACGTACTCGGAGATCGCGCAGACCGGCGGGGGGATCATCTCCACCGTGCTGTCGACCCGGGCGGCCTCGGACGAGCAGCTGGTGGAGGGCGCGAGGCAGCGGCTCGCGCGCCTGACCCGAGGTGGGGTCACCACCGTCGAGGTAAAGAGCGGGTACGGCGCCTCCATCGAGCAGGAGCTGCGGCTCTTGCGCCTCATCCGGCATGCGGGCCAGGCGGCGAGCTGCGACGTGGTCCCCACGTTGCTCGGCCTGCACACGGTCCCGCCGGAGATGGACCGGCACGCCTGGGTCAAGGTGGTGGCCACCGAGCTCACCTCGGAGGCCGCCAAGCAGGGCCTCGCCCACGGCTGCGACGCGTTCTGTGACAAGGGCGCGTTCACCACCGACGAGTGCCGCACGGCGCTGGAAGCGGGCGTGCGCGCCGGGTTGGTCGCGCACCTGCACGCGGATCAGCTGACCAATACGGCCGGGGCCGCGCTCGCCGCGGTGATCGGATGCTCCAGCGCCGACCACCTCGAGCGCACCGGGGCGGCCGGCGTGGAGGCGATGGGCCGCGCAGGCACCACCGCGGTGCTGCTCCCGCTCGCCGCGTGGTTCTTGCGCGACTCGAAACCGGCGCAGGCGGCGCCCTTCCTGGCCGCAGGCGTGCCGGTCGCGCTAGGGTCGAACCTGAACCCGGGCAGCCAGCGCATGGAAGGGTTCTCGCTGCTGCTGGCCGCGGGGTGCCTGTTCAGCGGGCTCTCCCCGGCCCAGGCGCTGTGGGCCTGCACCGTGGGCGCTTCCCGCGCGCTGCACATGGACGACCGCGGCCGCCTGGCCCCGGGGCTGCGCGCCGACCTGGTGCTCCACGCCACCCGCGACCCGGCCCACCTGCCCTACCACGCAGGCGTCGACCATGCCCGCCTGGTCCTCCGCCGCGGCCAGATCGTCCTCGACCTCCGCACCGACCCCCCACTCAACTGCGGCTAACGCCGCTCTCCAAGCCATCGAGCCAAGAAAACTTACCGCGGAGACGCTGAGGGCGCGGAGGTTGTTTTTTCTCGATGAACGATCGGGCGGCAAACGCCCGATCCGAGCGCCAGCAGATCCTCCGCGCTCTCCGCGCCTCCGCGGTGATCTTTTGGACGCGTTCCGGCGTCAGTCGAGGGGTTCGCCGTCGTACATGGAGTCGATCTGAGGCTTGTACTTCTGGGTGGCGGCCTTGCGCTTCACCTTGAGGGTGGGAGTCAGCTCGCCGGGCTCGAGGATGGTGAACCGCTTCACGGTCTCGTAGGACGGCAGCGTCGAGTTGAGCCGGTCGATGGCGTCCTCCAGCTTGGCGCGAACCGCATTGGAGAGCGCCGCCTCCCGGTAGCTGCCTGCGGCCTCGCCGGCGTCGGAGGCGACCTTCTTGGCCTGGTCCTCGGCGACGGTGACCAGGACCGACACGTACTTGCGGCGATCGCCGATCACCACCACCTGGCTGATCAGCTCGCTCATGGTCTTCAGCGCGCCCTCGATCGCCTGCGGCGCGATGTACTTTCCGCCGCTCGTCTTGATGAGGTCCTTCTTGCGGTCCGTGATGCGGAGGTATCCGTCCGCGTCCAGATCGCCGATGTCTCCGGTGTGGAACCAGCCGTCCTTGTCGATGACCTCCGCCGTGGCCTCGGGCATGCCGAAATAGCCGCGCATGATGTGGCGCCCGCGCTCCAGGATCTCCCCGTCCTCGGCGATCTTCACCTCGACGCCGGGGAAAGGCCTGCCCACCGTGCCGAGCTTGTTCTGCCCGGGCAGGTTGACGCTGGTCAGCGCGATGGTCTCGGTGAGGCCGTACCCTTCCAAGAGGTTGAAGCCGAGCAGATCGAAGAAGTAGGCGATCTTCCGGGCCAGCGGAGCGCCTCCGGAGACGAAGGTGTGGATCCGGCCGCCGAAGCGCTTCGAGAGCTTGTCCTTGATCTTCGGGAACACCAGCTTGCGGGCCAGCGAGAAGGGGAACGAGGAGTATCCCTCGCCCTTGTCCTTCGCCTTGGCGTACATCTCGAACTCG
>WNFL01377952.1_pt2 | contig 24010 bp, 19 predicted proteins | sample 5400361 | NCBI WGS metagenome assembly WNFL01 (sample SAMN13153351, study PRJNA577476) | soil metagenome | isolation source: 40 cm soil on Douglas fir-dominated hillslope | place: USA:California | collected 2013-09-17
ACTCGGTGGTCCCGCAGGAGGTGGAGCGCGTCATCCAGGGCGTCGCCGACCAGATGGCCGGCGAGATCCAGCGCTCGCTCGACTTCTACACGGCGACCGCCGCGGACTCGCACATCTCCCGCCTGTACCTGTCGGGCGGCACCGCCAAGATCCCCGCGCTCTTCAAGGTGATCGAGCAGCGGGTGGGCGTCCCGGTGGAGATCCTGAACCCCTTCAAGGGGGTCGAGATCGACAACCGCCGGTTCGATCCCAACTACGTGATGGACGTGGCGCCGTCGGCGGCCGTCGCCATCGGGCTGGCACTCCGCCGGTCCAACGAGCGGTAGGGGAGGAGACGGCGATGATCTACATCAACCTCCTGCCCGTCCGCGCCGCCAAGAAGCGCGAGTTCGGCCGCCAGCAGCTGATCCTCTTCGGACTGATCCTGGTGGGCGCGCTCTTGGGGAACTACACCTGGTGGAAGGCGGAGAAGGACAGCCTCACCGCGCTCGAGCAGCGCATCGCCTCCACGCGGGGCGAGATCGCCCAGCTGGAGAAGACGATCGGCGAGGTCAAGTCGATCACCCAGGACAAGAAGGCGCTCGAGGACAAGCTGAAGATCCTCGACGCGCTCAAGAAGGGCCGCACCGGGCCGGTCAAGGTGATGGACGAGTTGGCGACCATCATCCCCAACCGCGCCTGGCTCACCGACTACACCGAGCAGAACGGCAACGTGTCGATGCACGGGCTGGCGGTGACCTACGAGGACCTCTCCGCCTTCGCGCAGCGGCTGAAGACCTCCAAGTACTTCGCCAACGTCACCATCAAGAAGGCGTCGCAGAGGGCCCAGGGCGGGTCGGTGGAGTGGGAGATCAGCTGCAACGCGAACTACTCGGCTTGACGAGAGGAAACCGTGGCGCTCACCGGGCAGGACATCCTCAACTCGATCACCAAGGCCCCCCTCGCGCAGAAGGTGGTCGGCCTGGGCCTGATCGCCGGCCTGCTCACGGCAGGCAACTGGTACCTCCTGGTCGATCCGATCCAGCAGGACATCACGCGCCAGCAGGCCGCGTTGCGGCAGCTGGAGGACGAGCTCATCCAGAAGCAGTCGATCGCCAACAACCTGGCCCAGTTCAAGCGCGAGAAGGAGATCCTCGAGCGCCGCCTGCAGCAGGCGCTCACCGAGCTTCCCAACGAGGCCAACATCGACGAGCTGATCCGCTCGCTCGCCGAGGTGGGCAACAAGAGCGGGCTCACCATCAACGACATCGCCCCGCAAGCGGAGCAGAGACAGTCCTTCTACGCCGCGATCCCGGTGGTGATGGCGGTGACCGGCAACTACCACGAGGTCGGCGTCTTCTTGGACTCGATCTCCAAGCTCGCGCGCATCGTGAACATCACCAACATCAAGATGAACACGCCGAAGATGAGCGGCGACAAGCTCGTCGTGTCCGCCAGCTACGTGGCCACCACCTTCCGCTTCCTCCCCGAGGCGCAGGCGCAAGCCCAGGCGCAGGGTCAGAAGCCGGCGGAGGCCGCGAAATGATCCGCCCCCGCCTCCTGGCCGCCGCCGCGCTCGCTTGCGCCGCTTGCGGCGGCAGCCCACCGCCGCCGCCGCCGCGCAAGGCGGCCCCGCCGCCGGCCGCGCCCAAGCAGGCCGACGACGAGGCTGCGGCCGCCGTGCCGACCACCATGTACGTCTACTCGCCGATCGGGAAGCGCGACCCGTTCCAGAACGTGTTCGGGAACAAGGAGAACAACCCCGTGCGGGTCGAGGGGCGCAAGCCGACGCCGCTGCAGCGCTGGTCGCTCGACCAGCTGCGCCTCTCGATGACGGTCACCGGGACGTCCTCGCCGATGGCCATGCTGGAGGACCCCGAGAACCGCGGGTGGCCGGTGCGGCTCGGTGACTTCGTCGGGAAGAACTGGGGGAAGGTGACCGCCATCCAGCGCGACCAGATCGTGGTCACGGAGACGATCACCGATCACTCCACGGGCCGCGTGTACCCGCAGAACATCAAGATCATGGTGCCGGAGAGCAAGGAAGAGGAGCGCGATCTCCGCGCGCTCAAGGACGGCGAGGAGATGGTGCCGTCGGCGATGAGGGACCGCTAGATGGGCCGTCCGACCGAGGAGAAAGAGATGACCCCGAAGCTTTACATCCCAGGCGCGGCGCTCGCGGCGATGCTCGCCGTGGCCGCTCCCGCCGCCGGCGCCGCCGCGCAGAACCGCGTCGCCTCGGTCGAGGTCGACGGGCCGCGCGTGGTCGTGCACGGCACCGCGCGGCCGGACTTCACCGTGTTCAAGCTGGCCGACCCGGCCCGCCTGGTCGTGGACCTCGCCTCGGCGGACGTGACGGGGGCCAAGGCCCCGGCCGCCGTGCACAAGGACGGGATCGCGGGCGTCTCGGTCGCCCAGTTCGACGAGGGGGAGAGCCGCGTCGGCCGGGTGGTGGTGGCGCTCGAGGGAGACTCCAAGTACGACGTGGCGGCGCGCGGGAACGACCTGGTCGTGACCCTTTCCCCGGCAGAGCTTGCGCCGCGGCCCATGGCTCCGATCGCCCGCCCGCCGCCGGCCGCGCCGGCCGACCCGAACGTGGTGGTGTCGCGCGAGGACTCGGTCGAGGTGGCCTCGCCGGCGCAAAAGCTGCGGGCGATCTCGGTCGCGGGCGACGATGAGCAGGCGGTGGTCCGGCTCGAGGCCGACGGCCAGATCGCGAGTTTCGCTCTCACCGAGCTGCGCAACCCGGGCCGGCTGGCGCTCGACCTCCATGGGATGAGCTCCTCCGCGCGCGGTACCGAGGGCGCCGGTCCGCTCAAGGCAGTGCGCGTCGGGCGCCGCGACGGCGGAGTCCGCGTGGTCCTCGATGCCGAGGGCCAGGCGATGCCCAAGTACGACATCCAGCGTGGCCCGGCGGGCCTCCTGGTGCGAGTCGGGGAAGCGAAGGTCGCCAAGGGGGCGGCGAATGCGCCGGCCCCTGCCGCCTCCGGGCAGGAGCTGGGCCCGGTCGGGGTGAAGCCGCAGCTGGCGACGGTGAAGGCGGTGGACCTCCGCACCGACGAGGGCAAGACGCGCGTGGTCGTGGTGCTCGACCAGCCCGTCGAGTACGAGGTCACGCGTCCCGATCCGACCACCGCGGTGCTGACTCTGCACGGCGCCTCGCTGCCGGAGCGGCTCGAGCGCAACCTCGACGCCACCGCTCTCGGCGGCCCGGTGACGATGCTCTCCAGCTACCGCGCGCCCGCCGCTCCCGGCGAGGTGAAGATCGTGGCCAGCACGCGTCCGGGCACTCCCGATTCCGTCGAGGCCGGCAAGGGCGCGCTCACCTGGCGCTTCGGCGGTCCGCAACAGCTCGGGCAAGGGCAGGCGACGCAGGCGGCGGCGAAGGCCGGCGCCGCCACCGAGCTCGACGACCGCAACTACAACGGCCGGCGCGTGGACTTCAACGTCAAGGACATCGACATCAAGAACCTGCTCGGTGCGATCGCGGAGATCAGCAAGAAGAACATCATCGTGGCCGACGACGTGAAGGGCACCGTCACCATCAAGCTCCGGAACGTCCCCTGGGACCAGGCGCTCGACATCATCCTCAAGTCCAAGCAGCTCGGGCGCGAGGAGGTGGGCAACATCATCCGCGTCGCGCCCATCGTCACCTTGCGCGCCGAGCAGAAGGAAGCCGCCGACGCTGCCAAGAGCAGCCTTGCGCTGCAGCCGCTGCGCGTGCGGCTGATCCCGGTGAACTACGCCGACGCGAAGAACCTGGTCGACAAGCTGAAGGACACGTTGACCGACCGCGGCACCGTCTCGGTGGACGGGCGCACCAACACGCTGATCGTGAAGGACGTCCAGGAAGCGCTGCTGCGCGCGGAGGGGATCGTCCGCAACCTCGACACGCAGACGCCGGAAGTGCTGATCGAGAGCCGCATCGTCGAGGCGGCGACCAGCTTCTCGCGCCAGGTCGGCATCCAGTGGGGCGGCAACGTGTCGTTCGCGCCCACCACCGGCAACCCGACCGGCCTGATCTTCCCAAACATCGTCCAGGCCGCCGGCGCGGCGGACGACGCGAGCGCCCCGATCAGCGGCTTGAACGGCATCACCACGCCCAACTTCGCGGTGAACATGCCGGCGCCCATCGGCATCAACAACGGCGGTGGCATCGGATTCGTTCTGGGCAGCGCCGGAGGCGCCGCCAACCTGAACCTGCGCCTCTCGGCCGCGGAGAACAGCGGAACCATCAAGACCATCAGCTCGCCGCGCGCCGTCACCCTCGACAACGTCGAATCGAGCATCGGCCAGGGCGTGTCGATCCCGTTCTCCCAGACCAGCGCGGCGGGCGTGAACACGACCTTCATCGAAGCCCGCCTCGAGCTGCGGGTGACGCCGCACGTCACCCAGGAGGGCTCGATCCAGATGAAGGTGCAGGTGACCAACAACCAGCCGAACCCGCAGCTCACCGGCGCCAACGGCCAGCCCTCCATCAGCCGCCGCGAGGCGCGCACGGAGGTGCTGGTCAAGGACGGCGACACGACGGTCATCGGCGGCATCTACACGCGCCGCAACTCCGAATCGTGGAACGAAGTGCCGCTGCTGTCGCGCATCCCCATCCTCGGCTGGCTCTTCAAGAAGAAGGCGGTGCAGGACGACCGCACCGAGCTGCTCATCTTCATCACTCCGCGGATCGTGAACCGGTCCCAGTCGGTCGTCGCCGCCGGTCCGTCGGGCGACGACGCGGCCAACAAGTAGGGGCGATGCCATGAAGAAGATCCTCCTCTCCCTTGCGCCGCTCGCCGCCCTCGCCCTGTGCGGGTGCGAGGTCGTGTACAAGAACGGCGGGATGCTGGTGGTGAGCAAGGTCATCCAGGCCAAGTTCGCCACCGGCGGGTGTACGTATGACCCGACCACCCTCGAGCTGACCTTCGGAACATTCAATCCGCTGGGTGGCGGCTACACCCACGGCCTGGTCATCGAGAACCATCTGACGGACAACAGCGGACTTGCCCCAGGCCGGGTGAACACCAACGACTTCCAGGTCGAGTTCGCGGTGATCGACTACGCGCAGATCGACGGGCCCGCGGTGATCCTGCCCCAGCAGATCGTGCCGGGGAACTCGCTGATCCGCACAGGGGGCAAAGGGATCACCCAGGTGGTGATCATCCCCCCGCCCGTCGCGCAGGCCATCGGCGGCAACACGATGAAGGTGCGGGCCCAGGTGCAGGTCTACGGCCGGCTCATGGACGGCAGCCGGGTGAAGTCCAGCACCTACGAATACGTAATCCAGGCCGACCCTACTTTCGTCCTCAAAGGGCCCACCTGTACCGCTCCGCAGGTGGCGGTCGCCTGCGAGGGCTCCAATCAGGACACCGGGACGGGCTGCGGCTGATTCCTTGACAGCGGCCGCCCGGCCTGCGTCGATGTGCGCGTGACCGTCACCTTGGCCGAGCTGTACCTGAAGCAGGGGCTCGCCGGCCGCGCCCGGGAGATCCTGCGCAAGCTGGCCGAGGGCGGCGATGCGGCGGCGCGGGAGCGGCTTTTGCAGTTGGGGCCGCCTGCGGCGGAGGAAATCGCGCTGCTCGAGGACCTGCTCGAACGGGTACGCGCGCGGCGGGGAGGGCGCTGATGGGATTTCGCGAGGACCTGCTGGCCATCTGCGGCCGGGTCGACGGCGCGCTCGCCGCCAGCCTGATGGGCTTCGACGGCATCGCCATCGAGACCGCCGAAGTGAAAGGAGCGGAAGGCGTCGAGATGCAGACGCTGATGATCGAGTATTCCGGCATCCTCTCGCAGGTGCGCCAGGCGGCCGAGAGCCTGCAGATGGGCAACGCGTCGGAGGTCTCGATCCGCACCGAGAAGCTGGTGGCGGTGGCGCGCCCGCTGACGCCCGATTACTTCGTCATGCTCGCGCTCTCCCCGGACGGCAACGTCGGCCGCGCCCGGTACGAATTGCGCGTCGCCGGCCCCAAGCTTGCCGCACAGCTGTGAGGCAGCTCCGGTTCTAGACTCCTCTGGCCGATTGCGATACATGGCCGGGCCTCTTTGGAGGAGTATCCGTGGCAGAAGTCTACGACACCAGCGAGTTCCGGAACGGGCTCAAGATCCTCTACGACGGGGACCCGTTCGAGATCGTCGAGTTCCAGCACGTCAAGCCCGGCAAGGGCTCCGCCTTCGTCCGCACCCGCATCCGAAACCTCCTCACCGGCCGGATCCTCGAGCCCACCCTCAAGTCGGGCGACAAGGTGGGCAGGCCGGACATCGAAGAGAAGGAGATGCAGTACCTCTACAAAGAGGGGGACCACTACGTCTTCATGGACGTGAAGACGTACGACCAGGTGCACATCGGCGACGAGGCCCTCAAGGAGGGGAAGAACTTCCTCAAGGAGAACATGAACGCGCACATCCTCTTCTGGAACGGGCGCGCCATCTCCGCCGACCTTCCCAACACCGTCGAGCTGAAGGTCACCCGGTGCGATCCTGGCGTGCGCGGCGACACGGTGTCGGGAGCGATGAAGCCGGCCACCTTGGAGACGGGGTATACGCTCAACGTGCCGCTGTTCATCAACGAGGGCGACGTGCTCAAGATCGACACGCGCAACGGGCAGTACCTCACCCGCGTCGGCTGACCTCCGAGGGGGCATGGACGTCGAGAAGCTGAGAGCGATCCTCGCTGCGCTGGAAGGAACCGAGGTCACCCGGCTGGACTGGACCAACGGCCAGGAGAGGCTGACGCTCCGGATGGGACATCCGCCGGCGCCCGTCACCGCCCTCCACGCCGCGACGGCGGCGCAGTCCGCGCCCCTGGCGCTGCCGACCCCGCCGCAGGTCACGCCGGTCTCGCCGGCCGCTGCCGCGCCCGCCGCCGTTCCCGCGGCGCGCGACAACACGTTCACGGTGAACTCGCCGTTCGTGGGCACCTTCTACCGGGCCGCCTCGCCGGACAATCCGGCGTTCGCGGAGGTGGGCCAGGTGGTGAAGAAGGGGCAGGTGCTCTGCATCGTCGAGGCGATGAAGCTGATGAACGAGATCGAGGCGGAGCAGCCCGGCCGGCTGGTCGAGGCGCTCATCCAGAACGGCAGCCCGGTCGAGTACGGAGAGCCGCTGTTCCGGTTCGAGCCGGTCTGACGCGATCGGCGGCGGGCGAGATGTTCCACAAGATCCTCATCGCGAACCGGGCGGAGATCGCCCTCCGGATCATCCGTGCGGCGCGCGAGCTGGGCATCGAGACGGTGGCGGTGCACTCCACCGCCGACGCCAACTCGCTGCACGTGAAGTTCGCCGACGAGTCGCTCTGCATCGGGCCCCCGCCCTCGAAGGAGAGCTACCTGAACATCCCGGCGATCCTCTCCGCCGCCGAGGTGTCGGGCGCCGACGCGATTCATCCCGGCTACGGATTCCTCAGCGAAAACGCAGAGTTCGCCGAGATGGTGCAGCACTCCGGGCTGGGATGGATCGGCCCGCGGCCGGAGATGATCCGGATGATGGGAAACAAGGTCCGCGCCAAGGAAGCGATGAAGGAGGCCGGGCTGCCGCAGCTCCCCGGCTCCGAGGGGGTGGTGCGGGACGAGCGCGAGCTGGGCCGGCTAGCGGAGAAGGTCGGCTTCCCGGTCATCCTCAAGGCGGCGGCGGGCGGCGGCGGGCGCGGGATGAAGATCGTCCGCGAGAGGGAGCAGCTGGTGCAGATGTACCGCACCGCCTCGGCCGAGGCGCTGGCCGCCTTCGGGAACGGCGACATGTACGTCGAGCGGTACGTCGAGCACCCGCGGCACATCGAGATCCAGATCGTCGCCGACGAGCACGGCGACATCGTCCATTTCGGCGAGCGCGAGTGCAGCGTGCAGCGGCGGCACCAGAAGATGCTGGAGGAGTCGCCCTCGCCCGCCCTCAACGAGAAGCTGCGCGAGCGCATGGGCCGGGTCGCGGTCGAGGCGATGAAAAAGATCCGCTACAACAACGTGGGCACCATCGAATTCCTCCTCGACGAGCGCGGCGACTTCTTCTTCATGGAGATGAACACGCGCATCCAGGTAGAGCACCCGGTGACCGAGTCGGTGACCGGGATCGACCTGCTCAAGGAGCAGATCCGGCTCGCCGCGGGAGAGGAGCTCGGGCGCACGCAGAAGAGCATCGCGCTGCGCGGGCACGCCATCGAGCTGCGCATCAACGCGGAGGACCCGGTCACCTTCGCGCCGTCTCCGGGCCTCATCACCGCGTACCACGCGCCCGGCGGTCTGGGCGTGCGGGTCGACTCCGTCGCCTACGAGCAGTACCGGGTGCTGCCCTTCTACGATTCGATGGTGGCGAAGATGATCGTCACCGCCGATTCGCGGCCGGCCGCGATCATGCGGGCGCGTAGGGCCCTGCGGGAGTACGTGGTCGAGGGAATCAAGACCAACATCCCTTTCCACAAGCGGCTGTTGCAGTTCGAACCGTTCGTGCAAGGTCGTTACGACACGCGCACGGTCGAGCGGCTCCTCGCGGAGGCGCCGCCGCCCGCCGGGTAATGGAAACTTACGTGTCGGTAATTCATTACACCTGCCGCCGATTACCGACAGGACCCGACATGGCCTGGACGCGGCGCGGCGACACGTGCTCTGGTGTGCGCTGCGCGGGGTAGGCGGATCGGCGTTTTTCCTAGGCGTCGGGCGGCCTTGAATGTACGGTCCGCACACGTTACGCTGGAATTCCGCCGCCCGTTCGAGAGCGAGACTGGGAGCCGTCCCGGACCGATGGACAAGAACAAGGTCATCGAGTCGGCTTCCAAGCTGATCGTCAAAGGTCAGTTCGAGAAGGCCGTCAAGGAATACCAACGCGTCCTGGAAGTGGACCCGGACGACGTCCGCGTCCTCCAGAAGCTGGCCGAGCTCTACCAGAAGATGAAGAAGCAGTCCGAGGCCGCGGACTGCTTCGAGAAGGTGGCGCGCACCTACGCGGCGCAGGGCTTCTACCTGAAGGCCGTCGCGCTCTACAAACAGGTGTTGAAGGTGGTCGAGCGGGTGGAGGTGAACGTCCGCCTCGCCGAGCTGTACCAGCAGCTCGGTCTGATCGGCGACGCGACCAAGGAGTGGCAGACGGTCGCCGCGCAGCACGAGAAGACCGGCGACCACAAGGCGAGCCTCGATGCCCTGAAGAAGCTGGTCGATCTCGATCCCGACAACGTCGCCTCGCGCATCCGGCTGGGCGAGCAGTACGCGCGCCAGGAGAACCCGGTCGAGGCCGTCGCCGAGCTGCGGCGGGCCGCGCAGTACCTGCAGCGCAACGGCCGCACCGACGACTACCTGCGGGTCGCCGAGCGCATCAGCCACCTCGACCAGTCCGACACGAGCCTGGCCCGCGAGCTCGCGGAGCATTTCCTCTCCCGCGGCGACTCGAAGCGCGCGCTCTCCAAGCTGCAGATCTGCTTCAAGGCCAACCCGCGCGACCTGAACACGCTGCAGATGCTGGCCAAGGCGTTCCAGGACCTGGGCCAGACCTCGAAGACGGTCTCGGTGCTCAAGGAGCTGGCGCGCGTGCATGCCGACTCCGGCCATGCCGACGAGGCGCGCAGGACCTACGCGCAGGCCGCGGAGCTGGCGCCCGACGATCCCGAGGTGAAGGCGGCGCTGAGGGGCGGCGGCGACTCTCCGCGCCCGCCGCCGGCAGCGGCGCGCCCGGCGCCTGCCCCCGTTCCGGCCGCGCGCCCGGCGGCGATCGCGCCTCCGCCCGCGCCCACCGGCCGCCTCGCCCCGCCCGCGCCCGCCAGCCGCCTCGGCGGGTCGCCGCCGGTTGCCACCCCACCTCCGCCTGCCCGCACGGCCGAGCGGGTCAGCGCCGCGAGCATCCCCAAGCTGCTCAAGGAGACCGAGGTCTACGTCAAGTACGGGCTCCACGACAAAGCGCACGAGCACCTGCGCAAGATCCTCGCCGCCGACCCGGACAACCTCGAGGCGCACGAGAAAGCCAAGGCCGTCGCCCTGGCCAGCGGCCGCACCGACGACGCCGTCGCCGAGCTGGCCGCCTTGGTGCGTCTGTACACCCAGCGCCGCGACCCCCGGGCGCAGCAGGCCCGCTCGGAGCTGCGCGAGCTAGACCCGCGCAACGCAGCCCTGGCCGGCGCGCCGGCGGCGGCGATGGCGCCGCGGCGCGAGATCGAGCTCGATCCCGCCGAGGAGGAGATCGAGCTGGAGACCGCCGAGCCGGAGCAGGGGCTCGACGAGCCGCTGGTGGAGGCGGAGATCGAGGACGACGGCCTGCCCCAGCCGGACATCGACGAGCCGCTGGAGGCGAAGCCCCTCGCCGCCGCGCCCGCCGCGCGGGGCGAGGACGCCTTCGCATCCGACCTGGCGGAGGCGGATTTCTACATCGAGTCCGGCCTGGCCGACGAGGCGCGCGCCATCCTCGAGGCCATCCTGATGGGGGAGCCCGGCCACCAGGGTGCGCTGACCCGGCTGCGTCGCGTCGGCGGCGCGGGAAAAACGGCCAGCTTGTCCCGTCCGTCCGTCGCACAGGGGCGTCCGGCACCCGCGCCCGCCGCGGCCGACCAGGACGACCTCGCCGCCGAGCTCGCCGCGGAGCTGGCCGCCGAGATCAACGCCGCGCAGCTGGTCGAGGACGCGCCGCTGGACGGAGACGTGCTGGACAGCTTCCAGGTGCCCGCGCACGAGGTGCTGGGCGAGTTCCGCAACAAGATCGCCCAGACGGTCCGCCGCGAGGACGCGCAGACGCACTACGACCTCGGCATCGCCTACAAGGAGATGGGGCTCCTGGAGGAGGCGATCTCCGAATTCGAGATCGTGCTCCACCACGGACGTGGCGCCCGGCGCACCGACTGCATCACCATGCTCGGCACCTGCGAGGCGGAGCGGGGGAACGCCGAAGCGGCGGTGAAGTACCTGCAGGACGGGCTCGATCTGACGGACCTGAACCCGGAGGCGCGGCGCGCGCTCGCCTTCGAGCTGGGAGCCGTGCTGGAGACGCTAGGCCGCAACGCCGAGGCGCTCGACCAGTACCGGGCGGTGGCGGCGGAGGAGCGCGGGTTCCGGGACGTCGCGGCGCGCATCCAGCGGCTGGGCAACGGCAGCGCCCGGCCGCGCCCGCCGGTGAAGCCGGCGGCGACGCCCGCCGGCCGGCCGGCCCCGGCGACCGCGGCCGCGGCCGCGGCCGCGAAGAAGCTGCCCGAGGGAGGCGCATCGCGCAACCGGAAAATCGGATTCGTCTAGGGTGAGGCCGCCCAAGTGAACTACCTCGATTACTACGAGCTGGCCCAGGAGCCGTTCTCCAACGCCCCGGTGTCCCGCTTCTACTTCAACTCTCCCCAGCATGCGCAAGCGCTGGTGCGGCTCACGCACGTCTGCTCGCAGATGAAGGGCCTCGCCATCCTGGTGGGCGACATCGGCGCGGGCAAGACGACGCTCGCGCGCCGGCTGCTCGACTCGCTTCCGGAGAACGAGTACGAGGCGGCGCTGCTGGTCATCATCCACAGCGGCGTGACCGCCTCCTGGCTGCTCAAGCGCATCGCGCTGCAGCTGGGGGTCGACGCCCCCAGCGAGGACAAGCTCACGCTTCTCGGCCAGCTCTACCAGAGGCTGGTGCGCATCTACGAGCAGGGCAAGCGGGCGGTGGTGCTGATCGACGAGGCCCAGATGCTCGCCACGCGGGAGATCATGGAGGAGTTCCGGGGCCTGCTCAATCTCGAAGTGCCGGAGCGGAAGCTGCTCTCGCTCATCTTCTTCGGCCTGCCCGAGATCGAGGAGAACCTGAAGCTCGACCCGCCGCTCGCCCAACGCGTCGCCATCAAGTTCCGCCTCGCGCACCTCACGCCGGAGAGCACCGAGGCGTACATCAAGCACCGGCTGCGACTGGCCGGCGCCTCGCGGATGCCCTTCACGCCCGAGGCGGTCAACGCCGTGCACCACTTCTCCAGCGGCACGCCGCGCGTGATCAACACTCTGTGCGACAACGCGCTGTTCGAGGGATACGTCGCCCGGGTGCCGATGATCGACGAGGCGATGATCGGCCGGGTCGCTGCCGATCTGGGCCTGGGCGACGCCGCGGCGGTGAACGACGATCCGACTCCTTTGCGGGCGCAGTCCCCGGCGCCCAGGGACCCGAAGCCGCTCGATCTGGGGGAGATCGATCGCTACCTGGCAGGACTCGCCAAGCCATCGTGACCGCGGCCGGCACCTGCCGGTCGGGAGTTGAAGAGAGAAGCATGCGGTCAGCTCCGGGCATCGGACCCTCGAGCAATGCGCTGGAGCGCCGGTGCTGAGCCGCGTCCTCCTCGCCGGCGCGCTGGCCGCCGCGGTGGTCGCGGGGGGCGCCATCGCGTTCCTGCGGACCGATTTCGTCGCCAACAACCTATGCGCGTACGCGGTGGCGACCATCGAGGAGGCCACCGCCGCGCAGGTGCGCGTGGCGCGCTGCTCGGTGGACCCGGCGCGGGGACAGCTCACCATCGACGGGCTGCAGGTGGGCGATCCGGGCGGCCGGATCGATCTCAAGGTCGCGCGGGTGTTCGTCCACGTCCTGGTGCGGCCGGTGCTGCAGCGCATCCGGCTGGAGCAGCTCGAGATCGACCACCCGGAGCTGCACCTCTCGCTGGACCAGAAAGCGGCGCCCACCGCGCGGGCCCGCCGGCAGGAGTGCCTGCCCGACGTGCTCGACCGATTCGAGCTCGGGCGGGTGAAGATCCGCAAGGCGTCGATCGACGTGCGCGGCGGAGGCGTGAGCGTCGTGCTGCCGCGCGCGAGCGCCGTGATCCATGGCCAGGGCGAGGCGATGCAGGTCGGGCTGACGACCCGCGGGGGAGCGGTCGAGTTGCCGGGCCGGCGGGTCGGCCTCGTCTCGGTGCGCGGCGCGGCCAAGGTGGACCTGCGCGGCACCGGCCAGCTCGAGGTCACCCGCGCCGACCTGATCGGCACCGAGGCGGCCGCGTTCCTCTCCGGGCGGATCTCCGACCTGTGCGATCCGCAGATCGAGGCCAGCGCCAACCTGCGCACCGACGACCTGGGCGCGGCGCTCGCCGCGTACATGCCTGGAGCGCTGCGCGGGGTCCGCGGCTCGCTGGCCGCCGACGCCACGCTGACCTTCGCCCGGAAGGACCCGCACCTGCGCGGTGACGTGCGCCTGCGGGATCTCCAGCTGGAGGGATATGACCCGGGTGACCTGAGCGCCCGCTTCGACCTGAACCCCCGGCGCCTCAAGGTCGAGCACCTGGAGGTGGCGGTCGGCCGCGGGCAGGTAGCGGGGACCGCCGAGGTGGGCTTCGGCCAGGGAATCCCTCTCGCAACCGATCTGACCCTGCGCGACGTGGAGCTCGCCGAGGTGTTGCGCAAGGTGACGCTCCCGCATGCCTGGGTCGTCCTGCGCACGGCGGGCAAGGTGCAGATGAAGGGGACTCTGCTTCCGCTGCAGCTGAGCGGCGATGCTTCCCTGGACCTGTCGGACTTCGCCGTCCTCGACCGGGCCTACGACGCGCGGCGGAAGGGCGGCCCGCAGCGCGTGCTCGAGCTGCCCAGGGGACACCTCGCCGGCGGCGTGTCGATCGACCCGCAGAAGGTGTCCGTGCGCGGCGCACGCATCGAATCGGCCTCCTCGGTGCTCAACGTGGAAGGCGCGCTCTACACCGATGCCGCCCGCGGCCTCGACCTCTTCGCCCAGACGGACGAGCTGTCCCTCGACGACCTGCGCGGCCACATCGCGGACCTGCCCTGGCACGGCCGCGCGGCGCTGGCGGCGCGGGTCCACGGGCCCTACGCCGACGTCCGGGTGGAGTCCAGCGTCGCGATGCGCGGCTTCCACTTCATGGACCTGTCGTTCGGCGACCTGTCCGCGCAGGCCGACTTCACCGGCCTTTTGCTCTCGCTCGACCAGGTGCGCGGCCGGAAGGATCGCTCCACCTACGCCGGGCACGTGAAGCTCGACTTCCGCCGCGAGCCGGCCATCGACGCGCACCTCGATCTGCCCGATGCGTACGTCCACGACCTGATCGATCTGGCCGAAGGCGTGGTCCCCGCGTTCTCCTCGGTGGACCGTCCGGAGGACCTCGACGGCCGATTGTCCGGCGCCATCGACGTGAAGGGGCCGGTGGCGGCGCCGGATGGAGAGGCGCGCCTGTCGTTCACCTCGGCGTCCACCTGGGGGCAGGAGTTCGACGGCGGCGAGGCGCGGATCAGGCTGCACGGCAAGGAGCCACGGCTGCAGATCGAGCGGCTGGTGCTGCGCCACGGCGCCGGCGAATTGGAAGTGGCCGGCCGCATCGGGCCCGCCTGGCAGCTGGAGCTGGACGCCGGCACCCGCGACTTCACCCTGGCGGACCTCGACTTCGCCCGGCGGGCGCGCCTCGAGGGGCCGCTCTCCATCGAGGCTCGCCTGCGCGGCGTGGCGGAGCATCCGGTGCTGGACGTGCGATCGACCTTCACCGGCGGGCGTGCCGGCAGCGCCGAGGTGGGCGACGGCAAGGTCTCGGTGCGCCTCGACGGCAAGCAGCTGCGCTGGCAGGGGGAGGTGGGGACGCCCCGGCTGGAAGGACGCGCCACGCTCGACGCGGACCTGCCGTACTCCACCACGCTGGCGGTGCGCTTTCCGGATCTGTCCGGATACTTCCAGAGCTTCCTTCCGGAGGCGGAAGTGCAGGGCGGTTCGCTGTCCGCCGACCTGTCGCTGTCAGGCTCGCTCAGCCGCTGGCGCGAATCGGAGGGCCGCGGGGAGCTGACCGCGCTGCAGCTGGTGCGCAACGGCATGACCTTCGAGAACGACGGCCCCGGGCAGCTCGTGTTCGGCCCCGCGGGCGTCGAGGTGCGCAAGCTGGCCCTGCGCGCCCCTTACACCACCGTCGCGGTGACGGGCAGCCGGCAGCAGAGCGGCAAGCTCGATCTGCGCCTGGCCGCGTCGGTGGACGGCCGCATCTTGCAGAACCTGTTCGCGGACCTGGAGCACGCCGCCGGCACCTACCTGATCCAGGCGAGCGTCGGCGGCACCCTGCAAGCGCCGACCGTGCTGGGAAACCTGCGCATCGAGGACGGCGAGGCGCGCCTGCGCGGGCTTCCGCTGGCAGCGCGCGAGCTGAACGGCAGCGTGTCGTTCAGCCAGGACGCGCTGGTCATCGACGAGCTGCGCGGCAAGCTCAACAACGGCGAGGCCAAGCTCTCCGGCGGGGTGGAGATGAAGGCGCTGCATCCGCAGAAGGTCGACATCGCCGCACACATCAGCGACGTCAACGTGCGCTTCCAGGACAACCTGCCGGCCACGCTCGACGGCGACGTGACGCTCTACGGCCCCCCGCTGGAGCCGGTGCTGGGCGGGTCCTTGATCGTGAGCCGGCTGCGCTACACCGAGGACCTCGACCTCGAGCGGAGCCTCCTCGATTTCAGCCGGCGGCCACCCACGCCCCGCGTGCTGGCGAAGAGCGCGCTGGTGGTGCACTTCGACCTCGACGTCCATCTCTCGCGGGGAGTGCGGATCGAGAACAACCTGGCGCGCGCCGATCTGAAGGGCGACCTGAAGGTCACCGGCACCTCGCGCAGCGTGGGCCTTCTTGGCTCGGTGAACACCGTGCACGGGACGGCGCAGTTCCGCGGCAACGAGTTCCAGATCGAGCAAGGGGTGCTCACCTTCACCGACCGCACCCGCGTGCGCCCCTCCTTCGACTTCCAGGCCCTTGCCCAGGTGAAGGAGTACAAGGTGAGGCTGCACGCCTTCGGTACTCCGGGCGAGCCGCACGTGACGCTCACCTCCGAGCCGGTGCTCACCGAGACCGACCTGGGGTTCCTGCTCACCTTCGGATTCGTCTCGACGCACCTGCAGCAGGCCGGCTTCAATGCGACGGACTCGGGGCTCGCCATCGGCGTCGAGGCGTTGAACAAGGTGACCGGCTTCTCCGAGGAGGTGCGCAGGTTCATCCCCAAGAACACCATCCTGCGCGATCCGACCCTCGACTTCGCCTCCGACTTCTCGCTGGCGACCAACCGGCTGGAGCCGATGGCGCGCTTCCGCTCGCGCCTGCTCACCGAGAAGCTGGACCTGCGCGTCCTGGAAGGGCTCTCCACCCGCCGGTACCGAGGGCTGATCTCGTACCAGCTCTCCGAATCCCTCTCCGGCCAGATCCAGCTCGACAACGAGCACATCACCACCGGCACCGACTTCGGCGTCGACCTCAAGCTGAGATGGGAAGGCGAGTGAAGCTGCTCCTCTTCCTGACGCTCGCCTTGCTGGCGATGCCGGTCCAGGCCCGCATCGGCGACGAGCCTTTGCCGCCCTGGGCGCAGCCGGACGGCGGCGGCCCAGTGCGCGTGGGAGAAGTGGTTTTCGAAGGGGCCGAAGTGAAGGGCCTGCGCGCTCTGGTCGCACTGGAGGACGGAGCGCCCCTGGACCCGCGCGACGTGCGCGACGCGGTGCGGGCGCTGCACGGCAGCGCGCGCTTCGCGCGGGTGGCCGCGTACATCGAGCCGCTCCCCAAGGAGAAGTACAGGCCGGGTTGGACGCGTGCGGTCCGCCTGGTCTTCGTCCTGGAGCCCGTGCAGAAGCTCGCCTCGCTGGCCTTTCGCGGGCAGAAGGCCCTGGCCGAGAGCCTCCTCCACCAGATGGCCAACTTGCAGGTCAACGCGGAGTTCCAGGAGGACCTCGTCCCGCGGGCCGCCGAGGCGATCCGGGGCGCCTATCACCGCATCGGGTACCGGCGAGCCACCGTCACCCCGGTCCAGACGCCGGTGAAGGACGGGGTGGCGCTCGAGATGCGCATCGACGAAGGACCCGTCACCCGCATCGCCGAGGTGCGGTTCACCGGCGATCTCGCGCTGCATCGCGACGAGCTGCTCGCCGCCTTCAAGCTGGAGCCCGGCGACGTGCTCAACCTGTCCACCCTCGACGAGGGCGTGCGCGGCGTGCGCGACCGGTACCGCCGCGCCGGCCGCCTCCGCGCGGTGGTCGAGTCGCCGCTCCTGGAGGACGTCCCTCCCGCCGGCGCGCGCGTGATCGTGCCGGTGCGTGCCGGACCGGTGGTGCGGTTCCACATGCGCGGCAATCTCGCCTTTCCCGACGGGCTCCTGATCGCGCAGCTGGGTCTGTCGGCGCCGGGCGCGGGCGAGGACGAGCCGGTCGATGCGCAGATGGCGCAGGAGATGGCCGCGCGCCTGCGCCGGTTCTACGTCGGCCAGGGCTTCCTCCGCGCCCGCGTCGCCGAGCGCGAGATCGTCGCGCGCGACGGCGCCGTGGAGCTCGTCTTCAGCATCGACGAGGACCGGCCGGTGCGCGTCGAGCAGATCGCCTTCACCGGCAACCAGGAGTTCTCCGCGGGGCAGCTCCACGATCGCATCGTGCAGCAGCTGCGCGACGGCATCGTCCCCGATCCGGCGAGCGGCGCGGATCCGTGGGCAGTGGATGCGACGGAGGTCGCCGGCAGGGTGGTCGCCCCGCGCCGGCCGCGCACTCGCACCGATCCGGAAACGGTGTTCGATCCCGTCCTCTATGCGCGGGCGCTGAAACAGATCGAGGACCTGTACAAGAGCCAGGGGTACCTCTCGGCGCGCGCCGGCCCGCCCAGGCCCGAGGCGATCGCGGGCGACGCGCACCGGCTGCGGGTCACCATTCCCGTCGCCGAGGGCGAGCAGACGCGCGTGTACCGCATCCTGGTGGAGGGCGGCGGCGAGGTCCCGGCGCGCGAACTGGACGCGGCGATCGCGCTACGCCAGGGGCAGCCGTTCAGCTACCTCGCCGCGGAGGAGGGGCGTTCCGCGCTCACCCAGATCTTCACCCGCCGCGGCCACCTGTACGCGCGCGTCGAGGACGAGGAGATCTTCGACGAGAACGCCGAGCCCGGGAAGGAGTTCGCGCAGGTCGAGGTGCGCTACCGCATCCAGCCCGGGCCGGTGGTGCGCGTGGGGTTCGTCGAGGTGGTCGGCCAGCGCAAGACGCAGGAGTCGCTGGTGCTGGACCTGATCGGGCTCAAGCGAGGGGACGTGCTCACCCCCGAGGTGCTCGACCGCGGCCAGCAGGCGCTGTTGCGCACCGGCATCTTCTTCAGCGCGACGCTCACGCCCCGCAACCCGGAGGTGGCCGAGGGAGAAAAGACGCTCCAGGTGCAGCTTCGGGAGCGTCCCACCAAGGACTTCCAGGCCACGCTGGGGTTCTCGCTCGCAGACGGTCCGCGGACCACGGTGCAGTGGACGCAAGGGAACTTGCTCGGGCGCGGCCTCACCTTCACGGCGGTGGCGAAGGCCGACTTTCCTTTCCTGCGCTACACGCAGACGGTGTGTCCCGCCGTGATCACGCCGACCACGCAATGCGTGAGCAAATTCAACCCTCCCTCCGACCCCCTGGAACGCGTGGTGGACCTGGGCATCACCGCGCCGCGCCTCTATCCGTTCACCGACAAGCTGCGCGCGGGCGTCGATCTGATCCACCTGCGCGAGGTGCGCCCCAGCTACCAGCAGACCAAGTACTCGGCGCAGTTTTCCGTCGAGCTGGCGAAAAACAGGCCCCTCGCCGCGGGATTGCAGTACGAGGTCGGCTTCCGGAGCTTCGCCCCGTTCGCGACCGTCGCGGACTATGTGGCCGACGTCGACCCGCGCATCTTCCGCCAACCCGCGGGCGACATGCTGTTCGGGTCGTTGCGCCCCAGCGTCTCGCTCGATCTGCGGGACGATCCGGCGCGCCCGCGCGCTGGGCTGTTCGCGCAGGTCTCGGCGGACTATCTGCGTTCCTTCGAGGCGAGCTCGCTCCTGGTGCGCCTGGTCAAGCTGCAGGCGCAGGTCGCCGGGTACGTCCCGTTGCCGCTGCTCTCGAGCCTCGTGCTCTCGGCGCGCGGCGGACGCATCTACCAGCTCGATCCGAATTCGCACACGCCCGGCGACCGTAGCTTCTACCTGGGCGGGGCGACTTCGTTGCGGGGCTTCCACGAGGACGCCGTGCAGCCGCAGGACGTCGTCGAGGAGCTGCACCGGACGGTGCGCGATTGCCAGGGAACGCTGAGCGGCGGATTCGGTCCGACCTGTACGCCGCAGGCGCGCGTCGCGCAGGCGGGCGGCCCCTCGAGCGGCGGCGACGAGTTCGTCGCGTTCACGGCGGGGAAACCTGTGGTTGACTCCGCCGTACCGGTTCTTCAGCAAGCTGGTGCTGCGCGACGCGGTCGGCGTCGGCCTGCGCTGGCTGACGCCCATCGGCCGCGTCGCCATCGACCTTGGCATCAACCTCTCCCCCGACGAGCTCTTCGCCGAGTCCCGAGTCGGCCCCTACTTCTCCCTCGACCCGCTCTGAGTCCGTTCACCGGCTAAGGGGAGGGCCCCAGGCGGCGTCGGAGGCGCCGCGCGGTTCGTTGGTGATCTGGCGCGCGTTCGAGCCGTCGGGGAGGGCGGTCCAGAGCTGCTTCTTTCCGCTGCGGGTCGAGCTGAAGACGATCAGCCGACCGTTGGGCGCCCACGACGGCTTCTCGTTGGTGCCTTGGTTCTGGGTGAGCCGCGCCACCTTCCCTGTCTGCACGTTGATCACGTAGAGGTCGAATATGCGGTGCTCGTCCCGGCCGGAGAAGGCGATCAGATCGCCCTTGGGCGACCAGGCCGGCTCCTGGTTGTAGTTTCCCTGGAAGGTGATGCGGCGTACGTCGCTGCCGTCCGCCGCCATCGTGTAGATCTGCGGGGAGCCGGCGCGGTCGGACACGAACGCGATGCGCTTGCCGTCCGGGCTCCAGGAGGCAGAGATGTCGATCCCGCGCGAGTCGGTGAGCCTGCGCACGACCCCTCCCTCGATGGGCGAGAGCCAGATGTCGGTGTTCTCCGCCTGGCTGGCGGAGAACGCGAAACGGATCCCGTCCGGGCTGAACACCGCGCCGGTGGCGAAGTCGCCCATCTTCACCAGCTGCTGCACGGCGCGGGTGGCGACGTCGACCTGGAACAGGTGCGCGCCGCCCCCGTTGCGGAAGCTGGAGAACGCCAGCGCGCGGCCGCCAGGCATCCACGCCGGCAGCAGGTTGATCGACCCGGCGGTGAGCTGCTGCGCCCCGAAGCCGTCGGCGTCGGCCACCACGATCTGCTTCCCGTTCTCCGTCTCGCGCACGTAGGCGATGCTGGTCTGGAAGATGCCCGGCTCCTGGGTGAAGGCCCGGACCACGTCGTCGCCGAAGCGATGGGCGATCTGCCGCAGGCCGCCGCGCGGGGCGCTGTACTCGCCGCGCAGCATCTCCGACGCGTGCGGGACGTCGAACAGCCGGAAGTCCACCTTGACGGTGTCGCCCTCCGCCTTCGCGGAAGTCTTGACCAGCGCCTGCGCGCCCACCGCGGTCCACTTGGAGAAATCGATGGTGCTCGCGCTGGTGCCCTCCTTGCCCGGATCGGCGAGGAAGCTCTTCGGGTCGAGCAGCCGGAAGAGGCCGCTGCGGTCGAAGTCCGCCGCGAGGACGCCCAGGACGTCGGCTCCCTCGGGAGCGCCGGAGGGCGGAGCGAGGGCGAGGGGATAGGCCTGCACGCGGGCGCCCGAGATGTCGATGGTCGGACGCTGCGCGTGCGCGGCGCTGGCGGCGGCGAGCGCGAGGAGGAGCAGTCTCTTCATGGCTTGAAGTTGATCTCCAGCCCCTCGTCCCGGACCAGCCGGGCGAGCTCGGGGGGCGGCGCGGGGAGACGGGTGCGCTGGATGGCGAGCACCAGCGCCTGGTCGATGAAGGAGTTCCCGGAGGGCTTGGTCATCACGTGCTTCACGATGGTGCCGTCGCGCCCGATGTAGATCACCACCGTCGCGGAGAGATACAGCCGCTCGCGCTCGGAGATCACCGACGGCACCACGTAGTTGGCGTGGATCCGGTCCTCCACCTCGCCGAAGTACTTCTCGCCTTCCTCGGCGTTGGCGGCGGTCCCGCTGGGGCTGCCCGTCTCCTGCCCGGCGCGCTCGGGGTCGGGCTTCTCGTCGCGGGTACGGCGGGCGGCGCCGGCCACGGCGCGCTCCATCATCTCTTGCCGCGTGAGCTGCCGCTGGGGCGCGGACTTCGCGGGAGCGCCGGGCTTCTGAGGCGCGGAGGCGGGCGCCGCGCCGGCCGGGGGTTCCGATTCCTTGCGAGGCAGCAGGCGCGGATCGCGGGGCTTGCCCAGCGCCACCAGGTGCGCGATCACCGGCTTGCGCACCGGGTGCGGGCGATCGAGGAGCTTCGGGAGGAACAACGCGGCCGCCACGACCGCGAGGTGCAGCCCGATGGCCAGCGCGAGGCCCGGGCCCAGCCACCCGATGCGCGGATCGCCGCCCAGCAGGCTGCGATAGACCGTCTGCGGTCCGGCCTCGGTCACCGGCTGGTCAGCTCCTTCTCCGGCTCGGTGATCATCCCCAGCGACTCGACGCCCGCCCTGCGGGCGGTGGCCATCACCTGCACCACCAGCCCGTACGGGAGCGAGCGGTCCGCCTGCAGATAGAGCTCCTTGTCCTTCTGCACGCGCGCGTTGGACTGCAGCATCTGCTCCAGCCGGGCGGGATCGACCACGGTGTCGCCGAGGTAGATCTTGCGGTCGTGGGTGATCTTGAGGACGAGCTTCTCCTCGGCGTGCTCCATCTGCTGGGCTTGCGCGCGGGGGAGGTCGACCTTGACGCCGCTCTGGATGAGCGGAGCGGTGACCATGAAGATGATCAAGAGCACCAGCATGACGTCGACCAGCGGCGTCACGTTGATGTCGGTCATCGCCCGGCGGCCGCTCCCGCCGTCTCCACCGGAGAAGGCCACCTCTCAAGCCGCCTTCTTGAAGATGTGCCGCTTGATGATGTTGAGGAAGTCGGCGCTGAAGTTGCGCATCTCGTTCTCGAGCACGCGGATGTTCGAGTTGAACGCGTTGTACGCAACCAGGGCGGGGACCGCGGCGAAGAGGCCCACCGCCGTGGCGATGAGGGCCTCGCTGATCGGGCGCGCGACGGTGGCCAGGTTGGCGTTGCCGACCTGGTAGATGTCGCGGAACGCGCCCATGATCCCCCAGACGGTGCCGAAGAGCCCCACGAACGGCGCCGCGGCCGCGGTGGTGCCCAGGAAGGGGATCGACGCCTCCAGCGTGGTCAGCTCGGCGTTGGCGGCGCGGCCCAGCGCGCGCTCGACGTTCTCGAACCCGCCCAGCTGCTCGTGCATGGAGGCTTCCTGCGTCGGCTGCGCCTGGCTCACCTTGGACAGCTCGACGTAGCCGGCCCGGAAGACCTGCGCGACGGGCGACAGCGGCAGCTTCTCGGCCGTCGAGTAGATCTGGTCGAGCCGCTTCGAGCGCCAGAAGGTCTCGAGGAAATGCGCGCTCTGCTCGCGCGCGCGGCGCAAGTGCAGCGCCTTGCGGAAGATGATCGTCCAGCTCCCCAGCGAGGAGAGGACCAGCAGGAGGAGCACGGCGGTGACCACCACGCCGCTGTGCGTGACCATCTGGATGTAGTTGAGGCTCTCACCCGTGTTCATGGCTTCAGCAGCCTACAATGCATGTCACACCTCCGCTCTGCAAAAGCGCAGGGCCACCCTGCCGGCGGCCACTGAATGGACGGATGCGCTGCAAACGTGTGGGCGGCAAGTTCGGTTCCCGTGCCCGGGATGGGTTGCGGCGGGTCCGTCGGTTTGAATACGGAAGGCCCGCTTGCAAGTCAGACGGGCAGGAGGGTCAAGCAAGCTCATGCGCGCTCCGCTGACAGCGATGGCCGGCCTTGCCGCAGTGGTCGTTCTCCGCCCGGGGCAACCTGGACGTGAACTGGACCTTCGCCGGCAAGTCCTGCCTCGCGGCCGGCGTCCACACCATCCAGGTCGACATCGCGCACGAATTGCTCAACCCGAACCAGTTCTCCTGCGATCTGGGCGGCGGAACCATCGCGGGCGGAGCGAACCTCGGCACGTACCTGGCCGGCCGCTATACGCTGACCATCTCCGGGCTCGACGCGAACGGCGTGGTCCTCTACCAGACGCAGCAGGACATCACCGTCCAACGCGGCGACAACGTGCTCCAGATCGACGTGCCGAGCGTCCCCGGCGGCTCCGTCTCGCTCAACTGGACCTTCGGCGGCCTCACCTGCGCGCAAGCGGGCGTCACCTCGGTCCGCATCAGCGTCGACGGAGTGCTGATCACCGATCAGGCCGGCAGCGTGGACGTGGCGTGCAGCTCGGGCGGCGTGGAGGGCACCTCCATCTCGCCCCTTTCTCCCGGTTCCCACCGCATCGACCTGGTCGGCGTGCGCGGTGCCCAGCCCTCGTATTCCCGGCAGAACGTCCAGGTGACCGTCGCCGACCGCGCTGACACCAAGGCCGTCGTCGATCTGCCGCCCGCCCAGCCCACCTTCGCTACCGCCGACGTGAGCTGGGACGCGCTGGCGAGCGGCGGCGGATTCGCGCCCGGCGCGCAGGGCGCCATGACCTGCGCCGAGGCGCAGGTGGACGTGGTGCGAATCGCGCTCGATCCCAACGGCAACGGCACCGGAGGCACGCCCGCCGGCGAGGTGGCCTGCAACACGGCCGGCGTCGAGGGCGCGCAGGTTTCTCCCATCCCGGACGGAATCCACACCTTCGCGATCAGCGGGATCCGAAACACCGCCGGTGGCCAGTTGCTCGTGTACCAGACCACGCATCCGGCTTCGGCCCGGTTCGTGGTGGGCCTGCTCTCCAACGTGGACGTGGGCGCGGACACGGTGGGCAGCGGCCTCGGCGTGGTGACGCTGGACTGGGACTTCGGGACAGCCGTCTGCCCCGGACCGGTGACCTATACGCTCACGGATCCATCGGGAAAGAAGCAGTCGTCGAGCGCGCCCTGCAGCGGCGCCTCCCTTGGTTCGCAAACCTCGGGCTTGTGGGCCATCGACGCGACCTCGGGCGCATTCCAGTCCCACGTCCTCTTCGCCGTCCCCAACCAGTCCTCCGCTTCCTGGAAGATTCCTTTCACGAAGTAGCCGCCGCAGGCATCCTGAAAGCGCATGGACGCGCCCATCGGCGTCTTCGACAGCGGCGTCGGCGGACTCACCGTCCTGCGCGCGCTCACCGCGCGGCTGCCCGCGGAGCACACCATCTACCTGGGCGACACCGCGCGCGTGCCCTACGGGACGCGCTCGCGCGAGGTGGTCACCCGGTACGCGCTGCTCTGCGCCC
>WNFL01185333.1_pt1 | contig 23989 bp, 15 predicted proteins | sample 5400361 | NCBI WGS metagenome assembly WNFL01 (sample SAMN13153351, study PRJNA577476) | soil metagenome | isolation source: 40 cm soil on Douglas fir-dominated hillslope | place: USA:California | collected 2013-09-17
CAGCTTCCAGGATCGCGCGCTTCTTCGTCGGGTCGACCGAGACGGTCGGGACCTCGACGAACTCCTTCAGGAGCTCCTCGAACTCGGCGCGGCTCTTCGCCGCGTATTTCTGGAGCGCCTCTTTCGTCGTCGCGTTCAAGTCCATAACCGGCGAGTCTAACCGTCGGCCCTCCTGGGCGACGCTATTCGCCGTTCGTGGAGGGCTCGGCGGGGGTCGGGCGGAGCAAGCGCTCCTCGCGGATGCGGCGCCTGCGGTGCTGCCGTTCCTCCTCTTCCTTGTAGAGGTACTTGATGGCGGACTTCGTGACGAGGAGGTTCGGCGCGTTCTCGCGGTTCAGCTTGATGACGTCCTTGTCGTACCACTCGATCCAGCCGCGCAGCTCCTCGCCGTCCATCAGGCGGACGACGACGGGCGTCTTGGCCTGCATCTGCTTCAGGTAATAGAACGCCTCGGCGTTCGTCTGCTCGGGTGGCGCCGACTTGCGCGAGGAAGGGCCGCGCGAGACGCCCTGCGTGTGCCGGATCTCCGCGAGTGAGGGCCGGATCAGCTTCCTCGGCCCGTACTCCGCGGCCGGCGGCTCCCCAGCGGACGAGGGGGGCTCTCCGCCCACGGGCGGCTTCTTCGCAGGGGGCATCGTCGTCTCCTTCCGCGTGGCCCCGAGAAACTGGGAGGGTGTGGCGCGGAGTCTAGCAGGGCTCCGCAAGACTCGGGCCGCGCCAGGAAGGCTCGCTAGTGGCGCGCTAGGCCGCGGCGCTCGGGGAGGAGCGCTCCGCGCCCGGGTGCGAGCGCTCGGCGCCCATCCGGCGCGCGGCCTCGATGCCGCCCTCGAGCTCGTACGCGACGCAGCACTTGAGCCGTCCGCACAGGCCGGTCAGCTTCGAGGGATTCGGGGTGATGCCCTGCGCCTTCGCCATGCGGATCGTCACCGGGTGGAAGCCCTTCAGCCAGCTCGAGCAGCAGAGCGTCAGGCCGCACGAGCCGATGCCGCCGATGAGCTTCGTCTCGTCGCGGACGCCGATCATCTTCATCTCGACCCGCATCTTCAGCTCGTTCGACATGTCGCGAATGAAGTCCCGCGTCTCCACGCGGTTGTCGGCCGTGTAGAGGACGGTGATCTTCCGCCGGTCGAAGCCGAGCGCGCACTTCACGACGCGCAGGTCGAGGCCGAGAGCGGACACGCGCTCCAGCGCGAAGCGATACGCCCTGTCCTGCACCTCGAGGCGGTCGACGTAGTCGGCGTACTCGGAGTCGGAGGCGAGGCGCAGGAAGCGTTTCGCCTTCTTCGACGAGCACGCTTTGCCGAGCATCGGGGTCGTCGTCGTCACCTCGGCGAACTCGGGCCCGCTGTCGATCTCGACGATCAGGTGCTCGCCGACGCCGACATGCACCTCACCCGTCAGGACGAGGGTCGTCTTGCCGTCCTCGGCGTCCGCCAGGCGCACGCCGACGTAGTTGCCCCCCGGGTTCGCGGAGGTGCCGAGGGAGCAGCCGGTACAGCCCATCCGGCGATTGTGGGGACGTCCCTCCGTTTGGTCAAACGGCGGGGATCACGGGTGTAGAGGCCTCCAACTACGTCTCGGCCTTGGGCTGGCGCCGCTTCTCGTCCTTCCGCGCGATCTCGGCGGCGGTCTCCGACCGCGCGACGAGAAGGCGGGCGCCGAGGTCGTCGTCGGAGAGCGCGAGGACCCGGCACGCCAGATACGCGGCGTTCAGAGCGCCGGCGGGGCCGACGCTGACCGTGGCGACCGGGACGCCGGGCGGCATCTGCACCGTCGAGAGGAGCGCGTCGAAGCCGGAGAGCGGCCCGGACGCGAGCGGGATCCCGATGACGGGGCGCGTCGTGAGCGCCGCGACCGCGCCCGCCAGATGCGCCGCCATTCCCGCGGCGCAGACGAAGATCTGCGTGCCCCCCGCCTCGTACTGGGCCACGAGCGAGCGGACGGCCTCGGGCGTCCGGTGCGCCGAGGCGATGCGCAGCTCGTGCGAGACGCCGAACTTCTCGAGGACCTGGAGGCCCGGCTCGACGGCGGGCAGGTCGGAGTCCGAGCCGACGAAGAAGACGACCCGCGGCGCGGCGCCGCGACGCGAGGAGCGCGGCGTCGCGCCGGAGCGCGGGCTCCGGTGAGTCCTTCGGGAGGAGTCGTGCTCGATCCTCTGTCGCATCTTTCGCCGTCAGTCTATTCGCCGCGCGCGTAGAGGGCGGCGCCGAGGAGGCCGGCGTCGTCGCCGAGGGCCGCCGGCGCGATCTCGATCGAGCCGAGCTCGGTCGTGAACGCGAACGCCTCCGCCCAGCGCCGCACGTCCGCGAGGTACGTCTCGCCCAGGTCGACGGCGACTCCGCCCCCGAGGACGAAGAGGTCGGGCGAGATGGCGTCGAAGAGACTCGCCATCGCGATGCCCACGGCCTTCGCCGACCGCGCGACCGCCTTCTTCGCGAGCGCGTCGCCGCCGTCGAGCGCGGCCTTCAGCTCGGAGGTCTTGAGGCGCGCGCCTTCGTCCGAGACCACCTTCTTGAGGCTGGTGCGGCCGCCCTTCTCGAGCTGGCGGCGCAGGTACGCGCCGATGCCGACCTTCGCGGCGGCGAGCTCGAACGTGCCTTCGCGCGTGCCCGGCTCGGCGGCCTTCCAGTCGACGAGCATCTGGCCGATCTCGCCCGCGTTCCGGTTGCGTCCGGTCCAGAGCTTCCCGTCGAGGACGACGCCGCCGCCGATTCCCGTGCCGACCCAGATCGCGATCATCATCCGGGCGCCGCGCCCCGCGCCGAGGTGCGCCTCCCCGAGCGCGGCGAGCCTCACGTCGTTCTCGAGGCGCGGCGTCACGCGAGGGAAGGCGGCGCCGAACGCCTTGGCGACGTCGTATCGCTTCACCGCCAGGTGGTTCGCGCGAAGGACGATGCCGCGCTCCGCGTCGAGCGGCCCCGGAGCGCCGAGGCCGAGCGCCTTCACGTCCTCGCGGCCGACGCCCGCCTCGGCGAGCGCGGCGTCGCACGCGGCCACGAGCGCCTCCGAGAGCGCCGCCTCGCCGCCCGCGAACGGCGTCTTCACCTTTCCGCGCCCGAGGACCCGGTGCGCGGCGTCGACGACGCCCGCGAGGATCTTCGTTCCGCCGAGATCGACTCCCAGCGCGAGGCCCTTCGCGGGGTCGTCCCTCTTTCGCGTCGTCATGCTTCCTCGCAGCGGCGCCGGGGCCGTCTTCGGCGGCCCGGCCCCCCGGCGGATTCTAGGATCCGCTCGGCGCGCGGAAGGAAAGGGCCTCCCCGCGTGATAGACAGCGCGCCACGAGGTGAATCGATGGGCTCCTGGCAGCGGTTCGTCGCGCTCTCCCGCCACGTCCCCGAGCTCGGGCTGACGGTCGACCTCTCGCACACCTCCCTGGCGGACGACGCCCTCGCCTCCGACCCGCTCGTCGTGGCGTTCTCCGGCGCGTTCCGGAAGATGGACGAGCTCGAGAAGGGCGCCGTCGCGAACCCGGACGAGGGCCGCCGCGTCGGCCACTACTGGCTCCGCGCGCCGGAGCTCGCGCCCGACGGCGCGACGCGCCGAGCGATCGAGGAGACGCTCGCGCGCATCCTCGACTTCGCGGGCAAGGTCCACACGGGCGCGATCCGCCCCGCGTCGGCGGACCTCTTCACGAACCTGCTCGTCGTCGGCATCGGCGGCTCCGCGCTGGGCCCGCAGTTCGTGGCCGACGCGCTCCGCACGTCCGGCGACAGGATGCGTCCCTTCTTCTTCGACAACACGGACTCGGACGGCATGGCGCGCGAGCTCGCGAGGATCGAGGCGAACGGCGGCGTCGCGAGGACGCTGACGGTCGTCGTCTCGAAGTCGGGCGGCACGAAGGAGACGCGGAACGGAATGCTCGAGGCGGCCGCGGCGTATCGCATCCGTGGCCTCGACTTCGCGAAGCACGCCGCCGCCGTGACGGGGGAGGGGAGCGAGCTCGACGGCGTCGCCGTGAAGGAAGGGTGGCTGGCGCGCTTCCCGATGTGGGACTGGGTCGGCGGGCGGACCTCGGAGCTCTCGGCGGTCGGGCTCCTCCCCGCCGCGCTCCAGGGCATCGACGTTCGCGAGATGCTGACCGGCGCGAAGGCGTGCGACGAGGCGACGCGCGTCCCCTCCGTCGAGGGGAACCCCGCCGCGCAGCTCGCGCTCGCCTGGTACCGCGAGACGAACGGGCGCGGCGAGAAGGACATGGTCGTCCTGCCGTACAAGGACCGCCTGCTCCTCTTCTCGCGCTACCTCCAGCAGCTCGTGATGGAGTCGCTCGGGAAGGAGAAGGACCTCTCCGGGAACGTCGTCCACCAGGGGATCTCGGTCTACGGCAACAAGGGCTCGACGGACCAGCACGCGTACGTGCAGCAGCTCCGCGAGGGAGTTCCGAACTTCTTCGTCACGTTCGTGGAGGTCGCGAAGGACCGCGAGGACGGCGAGCTCTCGATCTCCGTGGAAGAGGACGTCACGTCGGGCGACTACCTCCTCGGCTTCCTGCTCGGCACGCGCGCGGCGCTCGCGGAGAAGGGACGCCGCTCGATCACGATCACGCTCCCCGACGTGTCTCCGCGCTCCATTGGGATGCTGATCGCGCTCTACGAGCGGACCGTCGGCCTCTACGCCTCGCTCGTCGGCATCAACGCGTATCACCAGCCCGGCGTCGAGGCGGGGAAGAAGGCGGCGGCCGCCGTCCTGGCGATCCAGAAGCGCGTCCTCGCCGAGGTGCGCCGCGAGCGCGGCGCCTTCCGGACCGCGGACGCCGTCGCGCGCGCGATCGGCGCGGATGCCGACACGGAGACCGTCTTCAAGGTGCTCTCGCACATGGCCGCGAACCCCGACCACGGCGTCCACCGGGAGGCGGCCGCGGCGCCCGGCGAGACGAAATTCGGCGTTCCGCTCTAGAGCTTCGACGCCTTGCGCAGGCTCGCGACGAGCGCGTCGAAGCCGGAGCGCGCCTTCTCGACGCTCTTCTTCGGGCCGGTCAGCTTGAAGAAGACGGCGCCCTCGGGTCCCTCGGCGATCGCGCCGAGGAGCGCCCAGCCCCCGTGCGGCGTCGTCGGGCCGCCCGGCATGCCCGAGGCGTACGTCCCCTCGGCAAGAACCACGGTCACCGGGATTCCGTGCACGGTCAGCTTCGCCGGCGGCTCGGATTTCTTTCCCTTCTCCGCCTCGAACTGCGAGAGCCAGCGCGCGACGTTCGCCTCGACCGAGCCGCCCTGTCCCGCGCCGAAATAGAAGACGCCGAGCTCGGGCCGCTCCGGATCGCCCGGCGCGGCGGGCAGCCGGTACGTCGCGAGGCGCATCGGCGAGGGCACCGCGGCGGCCTCCCACGCCTTCGGCACCTCCCACGCGAGGCCCGCGCCGGAGGACGGCGCCTCGCGCGCGTGCGACGGCACGAGCTGGGCGAGGAGGACGAGCAGAGCTACGAGCATCAGCTCAGGCCGGAGCCCGTGCGCTCGCGCAGGATCTCGATCGCCTTGGTCCCGATGTCGCGCCGGTAGTGCTTTCCCTCGAACTGGATGAGCTCCGCCGCGTCGCGCGCCTTGCGGAGCGCCTCGGAGAGGCCCTTCGCGCGCGCGCAGACGTTCAGGACGCGCCCGCCCGCCGTCACGTAGCCGCCGTCCGCGCCCTTCGCGGTCCCCGCGTGGAAGACGAAGACTCCGTCCTCCTCCGTCGCCTCCTCGAGCCCGGTGATCGGCCGTCCCTTCTCGTAGTGGCCGGGATACCCCTCGGCGGCGAGGACGAGGCACGCCGCGGCTTCCCTCCTCCAGACGGGCTTCGCGTTCTCGGCGAACGCGCCCTTCGCGGACCCGACGAGATAGGGGAGGAGGTCGTCCTCCATTCGGACCAGGACCGACTGCGTCTCGGGGTCCCCGAACCGCACGTTGAATTCGAGGACGTACGGGCTGCCGCCTTGCTCGAGCATCAGCCCGACGTAGAGCACTCCCTTGAAGCGGCGGCCTTCCTCCGCGAGGCCCTTCAGCGTCGGGTGGACGATGTCCGTCAGGACCTCGCTCGCCGCGCCGGAGTCGAGGAGCACGGACGGCGAGTGCGATCCCATCCCGCCCGTGTTCGGCCCGCGCTCCCCGTCGAACACTCTCTTGTAGTCCTTCACGGTCGCGAGCGGGATCGCGCGCTCGCCGTCGGACAGGACCATGAACGTCACCTCGTCGCCGGCGATGAAACGCTCCACGATGACGCGGTCCCCCGCGGTCCCGAAGACGCGGTCCTCGAAGAAGAGCTTCAGCGCGCGCTCGGCCTCCGCCTTGTCGGTGACGACCTGCACGCCCTTGCCGCCGGCGAGGCCGTCCGCCTTGAAGACGCACGGCACGCCGAACCGCTTGACCGCGTCTTCGGCCTCCGCGCGGGTGGCGCAGACAGCCGCCTCCGCGGTGGGGATGCCGTACTTCTTCATGAATGTCTTCGAGAAAACCTTCGAGCTCTCGAGCTCCGCCGCGAGGGTGTTCGGCCCGAACGCGAGGAGCTCGCGCTTCGTCAGCTCGTCGACGAGGCCGAGCGCGAGCGGGAGCTCGGGTCCCACGACGGTCAGGTCGACGTGCATCGACTCTGCGAACTCGGCGAGCTCGACCACATCGGCGATGCCGATCGGGAAGCACGTGGCCTTCTCGGCCATCGCGGCGCTGCCCGGCGCGCAGAAGATCTCGTGCACTTCGGGGGACTGGGCCAGCTTCCACACGAGAGCATGCTCGCGCCCGCCCGAGCCGACGACGAACACTCGCATGGTGCACGCATCGTGTACCGCGCGGTTCGCCCCGGTCAAGCGCCGTTCCGATCGCTTGACGCGCGGGGCCGGAGGGTCTAACTTCCTCTCGGCTCTTTGAACCACGATTCATCCAGAGCGGCGGAGGGACGGGCCCGACGATGCCGCGGCAACCGGCTCGAGCGCTGACGCGAGTCAGCCCGATGCGCCAGGTGCCAATTCCCGCCCCGGCTCCCGATCGACGGGAGGCACGGGGACAGATGAAGTCGAGGTCGCAAGGCAGCGGAATCCTTCGCCCTTCGCACCTCGAAGGGTTTTTTTGCGTTTATGGACCGGGCGGAACCGGCACATGCCGGTTCCCCCGGAACCCCCCTCCGGTAACGCAGGCGGGCGCGACGGTCGGGACAGGAAGGCCGGGACCATGAAGAAGGACATCCGCGAGAAGCTCCAGAACGACATCCTGGTCGCCGACGGCGGCCTGGGCACGCTCTTCGTAGCGCGAGGCGCGCCGTCGGACGGCCCGCGCTCGCCGCTCTGCCTCTCCGCGACCGACCTCGTTCGCGAGGTGCACGAGGACTACGTGGCGGCGGGAGCGGCGCTCCTCTCCACGAACACATGGGACGCGAACCGCGTCAAGCTGACGAAGTACGACTGGGCCGAGTCCCTCGAGAAGATCAACCGCACCGCCGTCGCGCTCGCCCGCGAGGCCGCGCAGGGCGAGTACGTCTACGTCGCCGGTCAGGTCGGGCCGCTCGGGCAGCTCGTCAAGCCGTACGGCCCGCTCACGACCGCTCAGGTCCGCGAGGTGTTCTCGGAGCAGCTCCGGATCCTCCTCGAGGAAGGCGTCGACCTCCTGATCCTCGAGACGTTCTCCTCGACGCTCGAGATCCTCCAGGCGATCGCCGCCGCGCGCGAGCTCGACCGCGAGATGCCGATCCTCGCCTCAATGACGTTCCTCGCGGACGGCAAGACGAGCTTCGGCGAAGAGGCCGCCGACGCGCTCTCCGCTCTCGTCGCCGCCGGCGCCGACGCCGTCGGCATGAACTGCACGATCGGCCCGCAGGAGACGCTCGAGGTCTTCCAGAAGGTCGCGGAGAGCGTCCAGGCGCCGCTCTCCGTGATGCCCAACGCCGGCTACCCGTGGCTCGTGAACGGCCGCGCCGTCTACCCGGCGACGCCCGACTACTTCCGCGATCTCGCGCGCGAGTTCGCGAAGGGGGGCGCAGCGGTCCTCGGCGGATGCTGCGGCACGGGCCCGGAGCACGTGGCGGCGATCGCGCGGGCGGTCTCCGGCCTGGCGCGGCGCGCCGCTGCTCCTGCGCCCGAGCGCGCGCGCGTCGTCGAGAGCGGCTCGCGCCCGCGCGGAGCGGAGATCGAAACCTCGCCCCTGAAGAGGAAGCTGGCCGACGGGCGGAGCTTCGTCGTCTCGGCGGAGATCGAGCCGCCGCGCGGGACGGACGCCTCCGCCGCGGTCGAGGCCGCGCGAGTGCTCAAGGCCGCCGGCATCGACGCCGTCAACATCACCGACAACCCGATGGCGCGCCTGCGCATGTCGTCGATCGCGGTCGCGCACCTCGTGAAGAGAGAGACGGGCGTCGAGCCGGTCTTCCACGTCTCCCCGCGCGACAGGAACGTGCTCGGCATCCAGTCGGACCTCCTCGGCGCCGCGGGCCTCGGCATCAAGGCGGTCCTCGCGGTCGGCGGCGATCCGCTCAAGATCGGGGACTACCCGTTGGGCAAGCCGGTCGGCGAGGTCGACACGCTCGGGCTCCTCCGCATCGTGCGGTGTCTCAACTCGGGGCGGGATCTCGCGGGCGGCGCGATCGGCTCCTCGACGTCGTTCGCGATCGGATGCACCGCGAATCCCGCGGCGCGAGACCTCGACGCCGAGATCTCGCGGCTCTCCGCGAAGATCGAGGCGGGCGCGACGTTTGCCCAGACGCAACCCGTCTACGACGTCGCCGCCCTCGACCGCTTCTTCGCGCGCGAGGAGTCGCGGCGGATTCCGGTCCTCGTCGGCGTCATCCCGCCGAAGAGCCTGAAGCAGGCCCTCTACTTCGCGAACGAGGTGCCGGGAATGGTCGTGCCGGACTCCGTGATCGAGAGGATGCGGCGCGCCGCCGAGAAAGGGCCGGAGCACGAGGCGGAGGAGGGGCTCGCGATCGCCGTCGAGATCGCGCGGGCGATCGCGGAGCGCGCGCGCGGACTCCACGTGATGCCGATGGGGAGGTACGAGCTCGTGAAGCGGATCGCGGGCGCGCTCCCTCAGCCGATCGAGGCTGCGGTATGAATCCAGCCGTCCCGCAGTTGCGTCGGGGGGAACCGCCGCCCTGAAGAAGCTCCTCGCCGAGAGGATCGTCGTCCTCGACGGCGCGATGGGGACGATGATCCAGGCCCACCGCCTCGACGAGGACGGCTATCGCGGAGACGACCCCCGCTTCCGCGCCTGGCCGGTCGACCTGAAGGGCAACAACGACCTCCTCTCGATCACGCGCCCCGACATCGTGGAGGAGATCCACCGGAAGTACTTCGAGGCCGGCGCCGACATCGTGGAGACGAACACGTTCAACGCGAACGGCGTCTCGATGGCGGACTACCGGATGGAGTCCTTCGTCTACGACCTGAACGTCGCGGCGGCCGGCTGCGCGCGCCGCGCGGCCGAGACGTTCGTGGCGGAGAATCCGGGCCGGACCGTCTTCGTCGCCGGCTCGATCGGCCCCACGAACCGGACGCTGTCGCTCGCGATCGACGTCCAACGCCCCGGCTTCCGAGAGAAGACGTTCGACGACTTCGTGACGGCGTACGCCGAGCAGGTGCGCGGCCTCGTCGACGGCGGCGTCGACCTCCTCCTCGCCGAGACGGCGTTCGACACGCTCGTCCTGAAGGCCGCGCTCTTCGCGATCGACGAGACGCTGGAGCGCCTCGGCGCCCGCGTGCCGATGATGGCCTCGGGCACGATCACCGACCGGAGCGGGCGGACTCTCTCGGGGCAGCTCATCGAGGCATTCTGGAATTCCATCTCGCACGCCCCGCTCCTCTCCGCGGGCCTCAACTGCGCGCTCGGCGCGAGCGAGATGCGCCCGTACGTCGAGGAGCTCTCGGGGCTCGCGCCCGTCGCCCTCCACGCCTACCCGAACGCGGGCCTCCCGAACGCGTTCGGCGGCTTCGACCAGACGCCCGAGATCATGTCGCGGGAGCTCCGCTCGTTCGCGGAGAACGGATGGGTGAACATCGTGGGGGGCTGCTGCGGCACGACGCCGGAGCACATCGCCGCGATCGCCGAGGCCGTGCGCGGCCTCCCGCCGCGCCGGATCCCCGAGGTCTCGCCGCTCACGCGCCTCTCCGGCCTCGAGCCGCTCACGATCCGCACGTCGCGGGAGGAGGACTCGACCGCAGGCTCGAACTTCATCGTCATTGGCGAGCGCACGAACGTCACCGGCTCGCCGCGCTTCGCGAAGCTCGTGCTGGCCGGCGACTACGAGGGCGCGCTCGCGGTCGCGCGGCAGCAGGTGGAGGGCGGGGCGAACGTCCTCGACGTCAACATGGACGAGGCGATGCTCGACGGCGAGGCCGCGATGCGGACGTTCCTGAACCACGTCTCGGCCGAGCCCGACATCGCGCGGCTCCCGATCATGGTCGACAGCTCGAAGTGGAGCGTGATCGTCGCGGGGCTGAAGTGCCTGCAGGGAAAGTCGGTCGTCAACTCGATCAGCCTCAAGGAGGGCGAGGACGAGTTCCGGGAGCGCGCGCGCTTCGCCAAGCGCTTCGGCGCCGCGGTCGTCGTGATGGCGTTCGACGAGGAGGGGCAGGCGACGACGGTGGATCGAAAGATCGCGATCTGCGAGCGGGCCCACAGGATCCTGACGGAGGAGATCGGGCTCCCGCCCCAGGACATCGTCTTCGACCCGAACATCCTGACGGTCGCGACCGGGATCGAGGAGCACGACGCGTACGCCGTCAATTTCCTCGAGGCGACGCGGCGCCTGAAGGAGCTCTTCCCGCTCTCGAAGGTGTCGGGCGGCGTCAGCAACATCTCCTTCTCGTATCGCGGCAACAAGGGCGTGCGCGAGGCGATGCACGCGGCGTTCCTCTACCACGCGATCCGCGCGGGCCTCGACATGGCGATCGTGAACGCGGGACAGCTCGCGGTCTACGAGGAGATCCCGAAGGACCTCCTGGCGCTCGTCGAGGACGTCCTCCTGAACCGCCGCCCCGACGCGACGGAGCGCCTGACGCGCTTCGCCGAGTCGATGACCGAGTCGGCGGCGGCGGAGACGAAGGCGGAGACGTGGCGCGCGAGCTCCGTGGAGGAGCGCCTCTCTCACGCGCTCGTCGCGGGCATCGTCGACTTCGTCGAGGCCGACACTCGCGAGGCGCTCGCGAAGTACGGGCGTCCGCTCGCCGTCATCGAGGGGCCGCTCATGTCGGGCATGAACGTCGTCGGCGACCTCTTCGGCGCCGGCAAGATGTTCCTCCCGCAGGTCGTCAAGAGCGCGCGCGTGATGAAGAAGGCCGTCGCGGTCCTGACGCCCTACCTCGAGGCGGAGAAGCAGGGCGGCGCGAAGCCGCAGGGAAAGATCCTCCTCGCGACGGTGAAGGGCGATGTGCACGACATCGGGAAGAACATCGTCGGCGTCGTCCTGGCGTGCAACAACTACGAGGTCCACGACCTCGGCGTCATGGTGCCCGCGGACAGGATCCTGAAGACCGCGCGCGAGATCGGCGCGGACCTGATCGGCCTCTCCGGCCTCATCACGCCGTCCCTCGACGAGATGGTCCACGTCGCGCGGCAGATGGAGCGCGAGGGCTTCACCGTGCCGCTCCTGATCGGCGGTGCCACGACGAGCGCGATCCACACGGCGGTGAAGATCGCGCCCGCGTACTCGCGCTCCGTCGTCCACGTCCTCGACGCCTCGCGCGCGCCCGGCGTCGTGGGGCAGCTCGCGAGCGCCGATCACGCCCCCGCGTTCGACGCGAAGAACCGCGCGAAGCAGGAGATCTTCCGGAAGGAGCACGAGGGGCGGCAGCAGAAGCCACTCCTGACGCTCACCGAGGCGCGAGCTCGCGGGCCGCGCCTCGACTGGGCGGCCGCCGAGATCGCCGAGCCTTCGTTCACGGGCGTGCGCGTCCTCAGCGACGTCCCGATCGAGGAGCTCGTCCCGTTCATCGACTGGTCGCCGTTCTTCCACGCGTGGGAGATCCGCGGCCGCTACCCGAGCCTCCTCGAGGACCCGATCGTCGGCCCGAAGGCGCAGGAGCTCTTCGACGACGCGCGCGCTCTCCTGGCGCGCATCGCGAAGGAGCGGCTGCTGACGGCCCACGGCGTCTACGGATTCTTCCCGGCGAGCTCCGCCGGCGACGACATCGAGCTCTATGCCGAGGCCGCGCGCCGCCGTCCGCTCGCCCGCTTCCACACGCTCCGCCAGCAGCTCGTCAGGACGGACGGCCAGCCGAACCTCGCGCTCGCGGACTTCGTCGCGCCGAAGGAGAGCGGGCGCGCCGACTGGCTCGGCCTCTTCGCGGTGACGGCGGGGATCGGCCTCCCCGCGCTCTGCTCCTCGTTCGAGCGCGACCACGACGACTATTCGTCGATCCTCGCGAAGGCGCTCGGCGACAGGCTGGCGGAGGCCTTCGCCGAGATGGCGCACAAGCGCGCCCGCGCGGACTGGGGCTACGGCAGGAACGAGGACCTCGACACGGATGCGCTGATCCGCGAGAGGTACCGCGGCATCCGGCCCGCGCCCGGTTATCCCGCGTGTCCCGACCACACGGAGAAGCGGACGCTCTTCACGCTCCTCGACGCCGAGGCGAACGCCGGCATCTCGCTCACGGAGACGTGCGCCATGCTGCCCGCGAGCTCCGTCAGCGGCCTCTACTTCTCGCACCCCGAAGCCCGCTACTTCGCCGTGGGCCGGATCGGCCGCGACCAGGCCGAGGACTATGCGGCGCGGAAGGGGATGGAACTCGCCGAGGTCGAGCGCTGGCTCGCGCCGAACCTCGGGTATGAGCCAGAGGAGGCCAGGGAGAGCGCGCCGGTGCGGGCGGCCGTCTAGTTCGCCCGCGGCGCGGGAGCCGCGGAGGCCGGCGCCTCCCTCGCGTGCGCCGCGCACGGCGGCCGAGTCCCGCACGCCGCGTTGACGGCTGCGAAGCCGTCGAAGATCTTGCAGCCGGTCGGCGTGCCGTTCGCGAGGTTCCCGTCGTCGTCGTCGCCGAAGAGCGCGAGCGTGTACGCGCTCCGCGCGTCGCAGCCGGCGCGCCCCGCGCTCGCCTCCTGGTGACGGTCGGCGATCCGGCGCACCGTCCCGTCCTTCGCGTCGATGAACGCCTCGGAGTCGTTCCCCTTCTCGCCGATGCGATACGGGAACCGCCAGACGAGGACGTGCGCATAGCCCGAGCCGCCCGCGTCGTCGGTCGTCACGAGCTCGAGCGAGGGCTCGCCGGTCGCCTCCAGCCGCGCGGCGCGCTCGGGGCCGAGCGTGGAGGCGAGGCTCGCCTTCGCGGCGTCGCGCGTGACCGTCGGCTTCGTGGACGCCGCCACCGCCGCGACGCGATCCGCTCCGAACTGCACGACGTTGCCGTTCGAGATCCTCACGAAGACGTGCGCGTCGCGGATCGGCACGTCGCCCGCGAGCTGCTGCCACTCGACGATCCAGTACTTCCCGTCCACGAGCGACAGGACGCTCTCGGCGACCGGCCGGATCGTCACCGCGCGGAGGCCGAGGAGGTCGGACTGCGCCTGCACGAACGCCCACGCGAGTCGCTCCACGTCGATCGCCTCGGGCGCGCGGCCGCGCGCGAGGCCGAGACTCTCGTTCGTCAGGTCGTTGCCGGCGCCGGGCAGGAGCGGAATACCCCGTCCCTGGACCAGGTGCGGTCGGCCGCTCTTGTCGTCCCACCGGACCTCCCATTCGTCGGAGTACAGCTCGAAGAAGCGCTTCAGCGCCGGGGGACGAGGCGTCTGCTTGACGTCCTTGTCGTCGCTCGCGGGCGCTTCGCGGCCGGGGAAGACGCTGAGCCGCGGAGCCGAAGTGTCCTTCTGGTCTTTCTGGGCCTGGGGGGGCTCGGCCGCGACCCGGAAGGCGAATGCAAGGAGCGCGACGGCGACCAGGGTCTTGCGCATACTTTTCTCCAACTTGAGAACATTGGGGGCGCCGCGCCTCCTGTCAAGGGCGGGCGAAGGTGTTCGGTGCGCCGCCTCACGTGCACGGCGGCGGAATCGCTACCTGACGGCGTGCCCCGAGGCGGCCGCCCCGGACGCCCGCTCGCGCTCGTGCGCCTCCAGGCGTGCGAGGGTGGCGCCTGCGCCGGCGTGCCCCGGCTCGAGGGCGAGCGCCTGCGCCAGCTCGGCGCGCGCCCCGTCGACGTCGCCGGCGAGCGCGAGGAGCTCACCTCTCCTGTATCGGCCGTCTGCGAGGTCGGGTCCCTCGCCGGCGGACGGAAGGGCCACGAATCGCTCCAGCGCCGCGAGGCCCCGCGGGATCTCGCGACCCGTGCGGGCGGACAGGAGCCCGATTTCGAACCAGGGGCGCGGATCCTCGGGCGAGCGCTCGGCGGCGGCGCGGCAGACGTCGTAAGCCGCCTCCGGGCGCTTCTGCGACGTCAGGAGGTCCGCGAGCGCGCTCAGCACCTCGTCGTCCTTCGGGTCGGCGGCGAGAGCGACGCGGTACGCGCGCTCGGCGCCGATCGGGTTCTTCTCCGACTCCAGGATCACGCCGAGCGCGAGCGTTCCGCGCGCCCGGTTCCTCTCCTCGATCTCGCTCGCGAGGGCGCGCGCCTTGTCGCGTCCGCCGCCGAGGAGGCGCGGGGCGCGCGCGTAGTAGCGGACGAGGTCGAGCGCGGCCGCGAGATTCGCGGGGTCGAGCTCCACCGCGCGCGCCAGCTCCGCCCTGCACTTCTTCGCGAAAGAGAGCTGCGTCACGAGGGACGCCTCCTTCGCCGCGAGGCCGTAGGCCTTGCCGAGCCAGTGGTGCGCCTCCGAGCTCGAGGGCTCCGCTCTGGCTGCGCGCTCCGCGGCCTCGACGGCATGCGCGACGTCTCCGCGCTTGAGCGCATGCCGGGCGCGCGCCAGGTCGTCCTCGGCCGTGCCGGCGCCAGCGGCGGCTCCGGAGAGGAGCGCGTGCAGGGCGAGGGCGGCGAAGGCGGTGCGGTTCACGGAGCCGGCGATTCTAGAGATACGTCGCTCTTGGCCTTCTCCGTCAGCCGCGCGAACGCGATCGCCGAGACGACGCCGAAGACGAAACAGCCGCCCCAGAGCGCGACGGCGCCCCTGCGGGCGAGGACGAGGGTGCCGAGCCAGGGCCCCACCGCGAACGCGACGCTGAAGGCCATCGTGTAGAGGCCCATGTACGCGCCGCGCCGGTCCGCGGGGGCGAGGTCGGCCACGTACGCTCCCATGGCGGGGAGGAGCGTCATCTCCCCGAACGTCCAGACGACGACGGTGAGCGCGACCGCGGGGAGCGAGCGCGCGAGCGCGAGGAGACCGAAGCCCGAGCCGACGAGGAGCGCGCCCGTCGCGAGCGAGCGCGCGTGCGGCCACGCGGCGGTCCAGGCGTTGAGCGGCACCTCGAGCGCGACGATGATCAGCGTGTTGAGCGTGAAGAGAAGCCCGTACACCCTCTCGGAGAAGCCGAGGCCCGACACGAGGTAGAGCGCCATCGCGGCCTCGTGCTGGAAGAACACCATGCCGACGGGCACGACGGCCGCAAGGAAAAAGAGGAGACGCCGGTCCCCGAGGGCGCCGCGGCTCACGACGAGGACTCCGTCCGCGGATGCGCCCGGGCGCGGCGCGGCGCGCCACGACAGGAGGACCGCGCCCGCCAGGAGCGACGTGACACCGTCGACGGCGAAGAGCGCGGGGAAGGAGACGCTCGCCAGGAACCCGCCGAGCGCCGGCCCGACGCTCATGCCGAGGTTGATCGCGAGTCGGTTGAGCGCGATCGCCGAACGCCTCTTCTCCGGCGGCACGAGCGCGGCGACGGCGCTGAGCGACGCCGGGCGGAAGAGCTCGTTCGCGCCGGCCCAGAGCCCCGTCATCGCGAGGACCGCGAGCCGCGATCGCGCGAGCGGATACGCCAGGAGGAGCGTGCCCGTCGCGAAGAGCGAGCCGCGGAGGACCGCGAGCGGCCCGATCCGGTCCGCGAGGCGCCCGCCGAACGGCGAGGAGGCGATCGCGCAGGCGCCGTAGAGCGCGACGACCGCGCCCGCGCCCGCGGGCGTGAACGCGAGGCTGCGCGTCAGGTAGAGGACGAGGAAGGGGAGCGCCATCGTCCCCATCCGGTTCACGAGCGTCGCGGCGAAGAGGACCCAGACCTCGCGCGGGAGGCCGCGGAGCGCGCGCCAGGCCTGCATTCAGGGAATGTACCGTGCATCCGCCGGGGAGCCGACGGTCGTATCCTCTCCGGTGATACTCCGCCCGCCGAGGTCACGCGCCCGTTCGAAGGAGGCCCGGATGAGCCTGCTCCCCGCGTTCGACGACCTTCCCGGCCGTCACGCGCGCCTCGAGGCGGCCTGGAAGAAGCTCGACCCGAAGCTGCGCCTGCCGACGCAGTCCATCGGACGGCGCTACACGGTCGCGTGCGTCGCGGTCGAGATCACGCAGCGCTGCAACCTCGACTGCACGCTCTGCTACCTCTCCGAGTCCTCCGAGAAGGTGAAGGACATCCCTCTCGAGATCGTTTTCGCCCGCCTTCGGAAGGTGCGCGAGACGTACGGCGACGGCGTCAGCGTCCAGATCACGGGCGGCGACCCGACGCTCAGGAAGCGCTCGGAGCTCGTCGCGATCGTGCGCGAGGCGGCGTGCCTCGGTCTCGAGCCTTCGCTCATGACGAACGGCATCAAGCTGACGCGCGACCTCGCGCAGGAGCTGAAGGCGGCGGGCCTCTTCGACGCCGCGATCCACGTCGACCTGACGCAGGAGCGGAAGGGCTACGCGACCGAGGAGTCGCTGAACGCGGTGCGGAAGGAGTACGTCGAGCGCGTCCGAGGGCTCGGGCTCCACGTCATCTTCAACACGACGGTCTTCGACGGGAACATCCGCGAGATCCCGGCGCTCGTGGAGTTCTTCAAGGCGAACGCGGACGTCGTCGGGATGGCGTCCTTCCAGATCCAGGCGGACACCGGGCGCGGCGTCCTCCACGAGAGGAGCGACGTCATCACGCTCGCGGGCGTGAGGCGCGCGATCGCGGAGGCGTGCGGAGAGGACCTCTCGTGGGACTCGGTCCGCGTCGGCCACCCCGAGTGCAACTCGCTCGCCTTCACGCTCGTGGCGAACGGCCGTGTCATCGACCTCCTGAAGAGCAGGCGAATGCTCGCCGCGATCCTGCGGGACCTGACGGATTACAGGTTCGGCAGGAACGAGGCGATGAGCTCGGCCTGGAAGGCTTTCCGTTTCTCGGTCCAGCGCCCGCGGCTCGTCGCGCTCCTTCTCGCGAACGCGGCCGTCCTCGGCGTGAAGCACGCGCGCGTCCTCTGGCCGGCGCGGCGCGACCTGAAGAAGCTGACGTTCGTGATCCACAACTTCATGGATGCCAAGGCGCTCGTCCCCGAGCGCGTCGCGAATTGCAGCTTCATGGTCGCGACGGACGGCGGCTTCGTCTCGATGTGCGCGCACAACGCGGCGCGCGAGGCGTTCATCGTCAAGCCGCTCGAGGTGAGGACCGACATGGGCCTCAGGATCTGGGACCCCCTCACGGGGCAGCTCGTCGAGGCGGTCAACCGCCCGCTGCCCTCCGCGAACGTTCTCCCCTCCGCGCTGTCGGAGATCCCGGTCTCGACGCTGCCGGTGGCCGCGGGCGGCGGATGACACGCGTAAGATCGATCCGATGAGCGAGCCCGCGAGAAAGCTCGCGACGTACGAAGACCTCGAGAGGTTCCCCGAAGAGGTCCACGCCGAGATCCTGAACGGCGAGATCTACGTCTCCCCGAGCGCGTTGCCCCGCCACGGCCGCGCCGCCGTCGGGGTGATCGGGTCGATCGGGATGCCGTTCGATATCGACCCGAAGGGCCCCGGCGGCTGGTGGATCCTGACCGAGATCGACGTCGAGCTGACACGGCACGACGTCGTGCGACCCGACGTCTGCGGCTGGCGCCGCGAGCGCGTGCCGGTCTTCCCGCAGAGCCGGCCGGTCAGGATCGCGCCCGACTGGATCTGCGAGGTGACGTCCCCCTCGAACGTGCGGCACGACCGGCTCACGAAGGCGCAGCTCTACGCGCGCTGCGGCGTTCCTTTCTACTGGATCGTCGACCCGGCCGCCCGGCTGCTCGAGGCGTTCGAGCTCTCCGGCGCCGCTTGGGTCCGCTTCGGCGCGTGGGGCGATGGAGACGTCGCGCGCGTCCGTCCGTTCGACGCCGTCGAGCTCGACGTCGGCACGCTCTTCCCTCCGTCCGAGCCGGGCGAGCTCATCGCGCCGCTCGGGGTGAGCGAGGCCGTCGCTCTCTACGGCGCCTGAGCCGGCCGCTCAGTTCGACGCGTCCATCGTGATGAAGGCTCCGTCTCCGCTGCGCTGGCCAGGCGCCCCGCCGTCATTGACGACGGCGTAGGCGACGAAGGGATTCATGCCCGCGGTGCGCGTGACCCTGACGTACGCGTTCGAGACGCCGGGAGCGTACTGCGTCAGGACGCCGCTCGCCTGCGTCCAGCGCTTCGGCCCGAGCGTCACGTCGAACGTGCGGGATGCGAAGCCCGTGGCGCCGTCGAAGATCTCGACGTGCAGCGTGTCGCTCGAGCCGTCGGTCTCGCCGGTGTTGACGAAGGCGACGTTCGCTCGGTTGTCCGCGTTCTGCTGGAGGCCGTAGAGGTAGACGGGCGTCGCCCCGGCCGCCGAGCCGTTCGGCACGCCGGTGTAGAAGAGCCCGTAGCGCCCGCCGCCGCCGGGCGAGGACGTGCGCGCGCCGATGAAGAGCCCCGAGACGTCGCCCGAGGCCACCGACAGGAACGCGGCGCCCGCGTACGTCGGTCCCTTCGCCCCGATGCCCGCCGCATGCTGGTCTCTCAGGTATTGCACGAAGTCTGGGAGGATCCGCTGCTCGCCGGGCGCCAGCGTGAACGGCACGCTCGCGGCGTTGCCCGCGGCCTGCACCGCGTCGGCCACGAGCGTCACCTGGAACGTCTTGGCGGACGTCCCGAAGTTCGTGACGACGAGCTCGGTCGAGAACGTCGAGACCTCCACGACGACGGGCAGCGTGATGCCGGTCTTGCCCGTCAGGCTCTCGGCGGTCACGGGCGGCACGAACGAGCCGTCGGAGTTCTTCTGGTCGTTGATGACCGCGTAGGCGTAGTACGGCGCCTTGCCGCCGACCTTCTCCACCTTCACCCAGCCGTTCGCGAGCGAGAGGCCGTTCGATCCGAGGATGCCGGAGATCTGCGCGAATCCTCCGGGGGGCAGGCCAATGTCCGGCACCACCTTCGACGCCGGGCTCGACGGATCACCGGAGAAGATCGTGAGACGGAGGACGACGTCGCCGTCGCCCGCCCTGCCCGCGTTGACGACCGCGACGTTCGCGCGGTCGGTCGTGTTCTGGCGCAGGCCGAGGAGATATGACGTGCCGGTGAGCGCCGCGATACTCGGCACCGAGCCGTACGCCAGGCCCGCGCGCCCCTCGGGCACGACTGACGCCGTGCGCACGGTGGCCGAGGCCGACGACGGCGACGTCAGGCCGAGGAACCTGACGCGAAGGGTGCCGCCGCGGTTCCCCGTCGCGGGAATCGGAATGCCGAGCGAGCGGAGGTACTCGAGCGCGTCGGGGAAGATGAGCTGGGCGCCGGCCGGGATCGAGTCGCTCGCCGTGCCGCTCCCGCCTCCGAACGCGGCGGTGTACGTGTACTCGGCGATCGCGCTTCCCTTGCCGCGGTTCGTGAGCGTCAGCTCGGAAGTGAAGAACGAGCCGTTCAGGCCCGCCGTGTCGAGGACGATCGGGACCGTCGACGTCGCGGAGCCCTCGCTCTCCTGCGCGACCGGCACGACGACGCCGGCGATCCTGAGGAGCGCGCTGCGGAAGTGTCCCGTCGCGTTCACGGAGATCGCGTAGGAGACGCTCCCGCTCCCGCTGCCGCCCGCGACGCCGAGCGTCACGAACGCGGAGTCGCTCGCGGCGGTCCATGCGCAGCCGGCCGGCGCGGCGACGGCGATCATGCCCGCGCTCGCGGCGGCGCTGACCGCGAGCGTGCCCGGCGTGAGCGAGAAGACGCAGCCCGGGGGCGTCGTGCCCGCGGGCGTTCCCGTGCCGGCCAAGGACAGCGCGAGCGAGCGCGTGTCCGGGTCGTTCGTCGCCAGCTTCAGCGTGCCGCCATAAGCGGCCGCTGCAGTCGGCGTGAAGCGGAGCGTGAGCGCCTGCTCGCCTCCCGCTGCCACCGTGATCGGCGCCGCGGGCGAGACGAGCGCGAACGCGGGGGAGCTGAACGAGACGGCGCTCACGGTGAGCGCACCCCCGCCCCGGTTCAGGAGGCGCACGGTGGCGTCGGCGCTCTTTCCCACGGCCACGGAGCCGAACCCGACGGCGCCCGGCTCGACGGCCGCGTCCGGTGTCGCGGCGCCGTTCCCGCTCCCCGTCAGCGCGACCGTGGTGGAGCGGTGCGCGACGTCGTTCGTCGTGATGACGAGCGCGCCGGCGGCGGAAGCCGTCGAGCCTGGCGTGAAGCGCACGGTGAGCGCGAGCTCGTGGCCCGGTTGGATCGTCGCCGGCGCCCGCGTCGTCGCCGCGTCGAGCGCCGCGAAGGGCCCGGTGGCGAGGAGCGAGGTGACGAGGAGCGGCGCCTCGCCGGCGTTCCGGATCTTCAGCGTCTTGTCCGCGCTCCCTCCGAGCGCGACGCTTCCGAAGTTGAGGCTGGACGGCGTCACGGAAAGTACGGGAGCCACAACGTCGAAGTCGACCTCTGCGCTAGACTTGCCCGCGCGCGTGACGACGACGGGCACGGTTCCGCCGGCGAGCATCGCGGGCGCGTCGATGAAGAGCTGCGTCGCCGTGGCGAAAACGACGTTCGCCGTCTGGCTGCCGAACGTCACGGCGTTGCTCGCCGCGTCGGACGCGAAGTTGCGTCCGAGGAGCGTGAGGCGAGCGCCGGCCGGCGCGAATGCCGGCGAGACGGCGTCGAGCTGCGGCACGTCGGGTGGCACGACGAACGTTTGCTCCGCGAAGTGGTCGGCGCCCGGAGGCGTGGCCCAGTACGCTTGGCCGTCGATGACGAGCGCGGGCCCGGAGCTCCCCGCGACCCGGAGGACGGCTTTCGCCCGATAGTCGGGGGGCGGCATCTGGAAGTAGACGTTTCCGTCGGTGACGAGGAGCGTGTTCGTCGTGCTCAGCTCCTCGAAGCCGGGTCCGTACTCGATCGACACCTCGACCTGCGAGACCGCGACGGGGGAGCCGTCCGGCCCCTTCAGCGCGACCTTCACGAAGGAGCCGGGGATCGGTTTCGGGCTCTCGCGAGCGGGCCGCGGACCGAGCGTCACCGCCGTGTCGACCGATTCCCCGATCGTCCACCCCGACCATTCGCCGCCGTTCGCCGTTCTGCCGACCTCGTCCCCTTCGTGGTAGAGGAAATCCCCTTTCTTGTCGTAGAAGAGGCCGTGGAGGAGGAAGACGGAATCGATGGCGAGGCCCGGATACCTCGCCTTCAGCGTCTGGTAGATCTTCAGCACGCTATTCGGCTTGGCGTCGAAGAGGGCGACGACGTTCGTGAGGCCGAGAGCGACCGAGTCGGTCAGATTCACGCCGTAGCGCGTCTCGGTCTCGGCGTGCGTATCGAGGAGGTCCCAGAGAAGGCCGGCGACCGCGAGCTCCTCATGCGGCGGCGCCGGCAACGAGTACTCGGGCCGCCTCGGGTTCGACGCCTGGTAGTTCGTCTCGAGCGTGATCGGCTCCGTCTTGAATTCGCTCAGGAGCCGGTAGAGCCCGAGCTCGCGGTTCCGATCCTTCGAGAGGAGGCGCGACGAGGCGGCCGACCAGAACGTGGCGAAGCCTTCCTCGACGGAATCCGACGTGTAGTCGTTCGCGAAGCCGCCGTGGTTGAGCGCCACACCCGAACCGGGCGGCGTGATCGCGGGGGCCTCGTAGATCTCCTCGAGAACGTGATGTCCGAACTCGTGCCAGAGCACGTCGGGGTTCGCGCCCGGCAGGCTGTCGGTGTTGCCGACGCCGATCGAGGACGCCGCGGGACAGCGCGTGCCGAAGGCGTCGGGACAGTAGTGCGTGTCCTCCGCGTGGAGGGCGATCTCGAGCGGAGGCGACCTCTTCGCCGCCGGAAGCGAAGCGGACGGCACCATCACGTGAATCTGCCGCCAGATGTGCCAGTAGACCTCGGCCGACGCCTCGATGTCCTGAGCGTCGTAGCCGTCCGGCACCTGCAGGTCGGCCGTACGATCGACGTTCAGGTCCTTCCTGTTCACGCTCGGATTGCCGGAGAACGGCCTCCAGTGGATCTCGAGCGGCGTCGTGGGGCGCGCGAAGAACTTGTCCGAGACGGTGAACATCGGCATCGCCGGCGGGAGGGAGTCCTGGAGGACCGCCTTCAGATGGAGCTGCTTTCCTGCCGAGCTGAAGCCCGCGGGGAGATCGGCCGCTGCGAAGCAGTATTCCGTCTTCGGGGGCGCGATCGAGCCGGTCTGACGCGTCTGCACGGTGCCGTGCACCGTCTCCCCCTCGAGGAGCGAGACCGGCACGTCGGGGAGGAACCAGTCCGTCCCGCCGGCGCTCCGTCTCAGGAGGCCGGTCAGCACGCACGGCCCGGCGCTGTACGGAACCGCCGCCGTCGCGAGCACCTTGCCGTCGCCGCCGACGAGCGAGAGGCGGAGCGAGAGCGTCTGGTCGACGGCCGCGAGCGTCACCGGCGGCAGCGAGATCGTCTTCAGCGCGTCGGTCTTCGTGACGTTGATCGCCGGAAGCGTCGCGAGCGTGGAGCCGTCCTCGCCGACGAGGCTCACCTGGAGCTGCGCGGAGTCCGTCGAGTTGAGCGTGATACCGGCCTGCCCCGCGAACGTGATCGGCACGCCGGTGCCGAGGCTGCCCGTCGGCGAGGTCGCGAAGTACGAGAGCGCGTCCCAGTTCGGCCGGTTCTTGTACCAGCACTCGAAGGTCGTGCCGCCGCCGCTCCCCGCGGTGGCGACGACGAACGCGTCGACGAGGACCTGGCAGTACGAGGAGTCGTCGGTGGTGTGGTTGAACCAGACGAGCTGCGTGGCAGTGCAGGACAGGCTGGCCGAGACCGTCGCCTTCTGCCCCTGCTTCACGTCGACGGAGGAGGCTTCCAGGTCGCACGCCAGCGGCGCGGAGCCCTTGAAGTCGTCGACCGCCGTGATCTTCATCGACGCCGTGAACGTCTTGCCCGCGTCCGTCGAGAACGGGGCCTGGTACTCGCTCGAGGCGACGATGTGGAACGTGAGCGGCGTCGCGAACATCGCGATGAACGCGGGAGGCCCGCCGAGGGTGATGTCGCTCTTCTCCGTGAAGGAGGCGCTGACCGTGACGCCCCCTTCCTGGAAGCCGCCCGTAGCCGAGCTCGAGAGCACGTGCCCGTAGTCCGCGAACGGCGAGATCCGGTCGAACTTCGAGACGTACGCCCCGACCTGCGCACCGAGCGGCCCGGACGCGGCGAGGAGCGCGGCGAGAAAGGCGTGGGCGAGGAGGCGGGGCCGGCTCATGACGTCCTCCTGAAGATCGAAGCGCGGCAGCTCCACATCGCGCCCGCGGCCGTCCTCGCCATGTCCCACCCCCGCCGTGCCATCATTCGGCCCGCACTAGAACTTAGACTTGGATAGGTCCTCTTTGGCGAAAGACACGGGAGAAAGGCGGAATCCTTCCGAAATCGTCTCCGGCACCGCGGCCGGAGGGGCTTTCGGAAGGACGTTCCGGTTCGGAGACGTCCTCGTCGACGCCGGCAGCGGCCGCGTCGTGCGCGCCGGGCACGAGGTCTACCTCCGCTTCAAGACTTGGGAAGTGCTCCTCGAGCTGCTGAAGAACCGGCACCGCGTCGTCACGAAGGAAGAGCTCCTCGCGACCGTCTGGCGCGACGCCGTCGTGGTCGAGGACGCCCTCGTCCAGTGCGTCGTCGACATCCGCAAGGCGCTGGGGGACGACTCGAAGAGCCCGCGCCTCATCCGGACGATCCCGAAGGTCGGCTACCGCTTCATCGGCGAGGTCGAGGAGTCGATCGCGCGGGTCCCGCAGTCCGGGTTCGTCACCATCCAGGAGATGACCTCGATGGAAGTCGAGGTCCGCCAGGAGGTCGAGGAGGCGGAGCCTCCCCGGCGGGCTCTGCCCCCGGCGAGGGTCCCGCGCCGGCGGTTC
>WNFL01008676.1_pt3 | contig 23987 bp, 24 predicted proteins | sample 5400361 | NCBI WGS metagenome assembly WNFL01 (sample SAMN13153351, study PRJNA577476) | soil metagenome | isolation source: 40 cm soil on Douglas fir-dominated hillslope | place: USA:California | collected 2013-09-17
GCGGTGAGGAGCACGAAGGACGCGCAGAGCACGTCGGGGCGGCCGGTGATCCAGGCCACCGGCTCGACCCGCAGGGGATGCATGCCGAACACCAGCGCGGCGATCGCGGCGGCCGCGCACAGGTCGGGATCGCGCCGGCCGGCCTGCGCGCCGTCCGCGATCGCGGCGGCCAGGAGGCGCCGGGCCACGAAGTACAAGAGGCCGGCATTGACGGCATGGAGCAGCACGTTCACCAGGTGATAGCCCCAGGGATTCATCCCGCCCAGCACCCAGTTGAGACTCCAGGTGAGGCGGGTCAGCGGGATGTAGTGGCCGAAGGACACGCTCGTGAAGGCCCAGCGGACGTGCTCGCGATCGAGCCCCCGATAGGCGGGATTGTCGAGGAAGTTCACGTTGTCGTCCCAGTTGAGGAACGAGCCGGACAACGTGGGCACGAAGGTCGCCGCGGTCAGGATGGCCACGGCGAGCGGGATCAGCCCGCGGCGGATCATCGCACCCGCGCGAGGAAGGCCTGGGTGGCGGCCTGGGGATCCGGCGCGGCGCACAGGGCCGAGATCACCGCGACCGCGTCCGCGCCCGCCGCGAGCACCGCCCCCGCGTTGTCCGCGGTGATACCCCCGATGCCCACGAGGGGCACCGGGACGTCCGGCCGCACCCGCCGGATCAGCTCCGGCCCCACCAGCTGGAAGCCCGCCTTCGTGGCGGTCGGGTAGATGCTGCCCACCGCGACGTAGTCGGCGCCGTCGGCCACCGCTTGCCGTGCCTGCTCGGGATCGTGGGTCGAGACTCCCAGGATCATTCCGGACGGTAGGATTTGGCGGGCCCGGCGCGCCGGGAGATCGTCCTGGCCCACGTGGAGCCCGTCGGCGCCCGCGGCCAGCGCCAGGTCGGCCCGGTCGTTCACGATGAAGAGCGCGCCGACCTCGCGGCAGCGCCGCGCGAGCCGCTGGGCCAGCGGGAGTAGCTCGACGAGCGGCATGGTCTTCTCGCGGAGCTGCACGAGCCGCCCGCCGCCCGCGAGCACCGCGTCCAGCAGGGTGGGCAGATCGCGGCCCCGAGCCACCGATCGGTCGAGGATCGCGTACAGCGGCGAGGGCAGCCGCACCGCGACGGCCTTAGAGGTTCTGCTCGAGCCGGGCCAGCGTCGACCCGCCCGCCACGAACGCGGGGTCGGCCAGCAGTTTCAGGTGATAGGGGATCGTCGTCTTGACACCCTCGACCACCGTCTCGTGGAGCGCCCGCTGCATGCGGGCGATCGCTTCGTTGCGGTCGCGGCCGTGGACGATGATCTTGGCGATGAGCGAATCGTAGTACGGCGGGACCATGTAGCCGGTCATCATGTGGCTGTCCACGCGAACCCCGGGCCCGCCGGGAGCGATCCAGGTGGTCACCCGGCCGGGGGAGGGGATGAAGTGCTCGGGATCCTCCGCGTTGATCCGGCACTCGATGGCGTGACCGGTGAAGGTCACCGCGCCCTGCTTGTAGCCGAGGGCCTCCCCGCTCGCGATCCGGATCTGTTCCCGTACGAGGTCGATGCCGGTGATCATCTCGGTCACCGGATGCTCCACCTGGATACGGGTGTTCATCTCGATGAAGTAGAACTGCCCGTCCCGGTTCACCAGGAACTCGACGGTGCCCGCCGACACGTAGTTGACCGCGTGCGCCACCGCGAGCGCCGACTTGTAGAGACCGGACCGCGTCTCGGGCGGGAGCGCGGGGGCGGGGCCTTCCTCGAGCAGCTTCTGGTGGCGGCGCTGCACCGAGCAATCGCGCTCGCCTAAGTGCAGGCGCATGCCGTTCTTGTCGCCGAGCACCTGCACCTCGACGTGGCGGGCGTCTTCCACGAACCTCTCGAGGTAGAGCTCGGAGGAGCCGAAGGCCGCGCCCGCTTCCGCCTGGCACGTGGTGTAGGCGCGGGCCAGCGCTTCCCGCTCGCGCACGATGCGCATCCCGCGTCCGCCGCCGCCCGCCGCCGCCTTGACCATGACCGGATAGCCCATCGAGTCCGCGAGCGCCTGCGCCTCGTCCACGCCGGCGAGGGGGCCCTCGCTGCCCGGCACCACCGGCGCCCCCGCGTGCTTGGCCATCTCGCGGGCCTGGGCCTTGTCGCCCATGAGGCGGATCGCCTCGGGAGACGGGCCGATGAACGTGATGCCGCACGCGCGGCAGATCTCCGCGAAGGCGGAGTTCTCGGCGAGGAGCCCGTAGCCGGGATGGATGGCTTCGCTATCGGTGATCGCGGCGGCCGAGATGATGCTCGGGATATTGAGGTAGCTCAGGCGCGCCTCGGGCGGCCCGATGCAGACCGACTCGTCGGCCAGCCGCACCGGCAGGGAGTCGGCGTCGGCGGTCGAGTGGGCGATGACGGTGCGGATTCCCATCTCGCGGCACGCCCGGATGATCCGGAGCGCGATCTCGCCCCGATTGGCGATGAGGATCTTGTGGAACATCAGCCGAGGGTCAGCGCAGCGGGTCCACCAGGAAGAGCGGCTGGCCGAACTCGACGGGCTGGCCGTTCTCGACCACGACCTTGGCGATGCGCCCCGCCACCTTGGACTCGATCTCGTTCATCAGCTTCATCGCCTCGACGATGCAGATGACCTGCCCCTCCTTGACCACGTCGCCCTCGGCCACGAACGGCGGGGCGTCGGGCTTGGGGGCCCGATAGAACGTGCCGACCATCGGGGCTTCCACGGTCAGGAGATGCGCGGTGGACTCGACGCTCTCCGGGGCGGATTGCGGAAGCGCGGCCCCGATCGCGGAAGCCGCCTCGACGCGGGACCCGGACCCGACGGGCGCATGCTCCCGGACGATGCGGATCCGGGTGCCCGCGGCCTCCACCTCGAGCTCGGCCAGGTTGTGGCGCACCGCCAGCTCGACCACCTGGTCGATGCTGAACCCCGCGGGATCCGAGGGGCCGCGGGCCGATCGCCGCCGGGCCATGCTAGCCCGCCGCCGATACGCGGCCGAGATACTCGCCGCTGCGGGTATCGACCTTCACCACGTCGCCCTCGTTGAGGAAGAGCGGCACCTGCACCACCGCGCCGGTCTCGAGGGTGGCGGGCTTCGATCCGCCCGAGGCGGTGTCGCCCCGGATGCCGGGATCCGTCTTGGCGATCTGCAGCTCGATGAAGTTCGGCAGCTCCACCGTGACCGGGCTCGCGTCGATGAACAGGATCTCCACCTCGGTGTTCTCCTTGAGGAAGTCGCGCGCGTCGCCGACCTCCTCGGCGGACAGGGAGATCTGGTCGTACGTGTCGAGGTCCATGAAGTTGTACCGGTCGTCCTTGTACAGGAACTGCATCCGCTTCTCTTCGAAGTCGACCAGCTCGACCTTCTCACCCGCGCGGAACGTGTTGTCGATCACCCGCCCGAGCTTCATGTGCTTGAGCTTGGTTCGCACGAACGCGCCGCCCTTGCCGGGCTTGACGTGCTGGAAGTCGACGATCGTGTACGGCGCGCCGTCGAACTGGATCTTCAGTCCCTTCTTGAATTCGGCCGTGGATACCACCATGCGGTCAGGACCCTTTCCGTCGTTGCGTCTTGAGTCGAAGCGCCTCTTCCAGTCGCTCTCGGGCCCGGGCGTGTCCCGGGTCGCGGGCGAGGAGGCGCAGGAAGATCTGGGCCGCTTCGTCCACCAGGCCCTGCTCCAGGCACAGGGTGCCGAAGCTCAGGGTGGCGAACGTGTCGTCGGCCAGGAGCTGCTTCAATGCCGAGCTATCCGGCACCGCGCCGCGCGCCCCGAGCACGTCGAGGAGAGCGCGGGATTCCCGATCCCCGGGATCGAGCCGCACCGCCTGCTCCAGGTGCTGGACGGCGTCGCCCAGGGCGCCGGAACGCCGGTACAGGTCGCCGGCCAGACGATGGGCCTGCGCCTCCTGAGGGCTGTTGGCGAGAATCGCGCGCACCTCGTCCAGGGCGCCGTCGGGATTGCCGTCGTCGAGGAGCGCCTTGGCCAGGATCAACCGGGCCGTCACGTACTGGGGAAAGCGGTCGAGCCCCTCGCGGCAGAGCCGGACGGCGTCGCGCGCGCGCCCCGCCTTGCGGTAGGCGTCCGCGAGCGGCGCGAAGGCCAGGGAGCCGGGATCGCGGGCGAGCCGCTCTTCGTAGCGTCGGATCGCCGCGGCCAGAGCGCTGTCTTCGGTCGCGACCGGGGCGCCGACCTGAGGCTCCGGCGTCATGATCTCAGTGTAATACGCGGGGCGCGCCGGGGTGACAATTCTGCGTGCCTCAGGCGCCGACCGCGAGCTGATTCAGGGTGGCCAGGATCTCGGCGCGGGGAACGTCGAACACGAGCTGGAAGCGGCCGATCTCCGGCGAGAGGACGAAGGGGATCCGGCCGTCGCGCGCCTTCTTGTCGCGACTCAAGGCTTCGATGATCGCGGCGGGCTCTGCGCCGAGGCCGGCTACCGGAAGGCCCACCGCGTGGAGCAGGGCGACCTGCCGGTCCCGGGTGGCCGGGGCGGCCAGGCCCAGCCGCTCGGCCAGGCGGGATTCGGCCGCGATCCCCAGGGCGACCGCCTCCCCGTGCGCCCAGCGGGTGAACTTGGTAGCGGCCTCGAGCGCGTGGCCGATGGTGTGGCCGTAGTTCAGGACGAAGCGCAGCTCCGCCTCCTGCTCGTCGCGCTCGACGACCTGCGCCTTGAGCCGGCAGGAGCCGCCGACCACCCGCTCGAGCGTGGGCAGGTCGCGCGAGAGCAGGGCCGGGATGCTCTGCTCGAGGTCTTGGAAGTAGGCCGCGTCCAGGACGATGCCGTGCTTGATCACCTCGGCGAGGCCCGAGCGGAACTCCCGGTCGGGCAGGGTGCGGAGCACCGCCGGATCCACCACGACGAGCCGGGGCTGATGGAAAGCGCCGATCAGGTTCTTGGCGCGGGGATGATCGATCGCGGTCTTGCCTCCGATCGAGGCGTCCACCTGGGCCAGGAGGGTGGTGGGCACCTGGACGAAGTTCATCCCCCGCATGTAGGTGGCGGCGACGAAGCCCGCGAGATCCCCGACCGCGCCGCCGCCCAGCGCCACGACCGTGGAGCTCCGGTCGCACCCTTCGTCCAGCAGCCGGTCCCACAGTTCTCGCGCCGTCTCGAGCACCTTGGCCTGCTCTCCCTCCGGGACGGAGAGGCGGATCAGGTCGAATCCGGCGCCGGAGAGGCTCCGCGCCACCGGCTCGCCGTGCAGCCGGTCGATCGCGGGATCCGTGATCAGGACTGCCTTGCGTCCGACCCGAAGCTTGGCGAGCTCGGCCCCCACGGTACCCAGGGCGCCGATGGCGACCAGGATGCGGTACGCGCGCGAGCCGAGATTGACGGGTATGTCGGTCATGGTCTTCGAGCTCAAAGGCCTCCGCGGGTGGCGGACGCCCGGGGCAAGCCTACCAGTCTTTCAGGTAGTCCAGGTATCCCTGATAGTTGCGGCGGATCTCGTCGATGCTGTCCCCCCCGAACTTCTCGAGGAAGGCCTCGGCGAGCACGATCGCCATCATGGCCTCGCCGACCACGCCGGCCGCCGGCACCGCGCAGACGTCGCTGCGCTCCACCACGGCCTCCACCGCCTCCCGGGTGTCGAGGTCGACCGAGCGGAGGGGCTTACGGAGTGTGGAGATCGGCTTCATGGCGGCGCGGACGACCACCGGCTGGCCGTTGGTCACGCCGCCCTCCAGCCCGCCCGCGCTGTTGGAGCCGCGGTGGAAGCCCGCTTCCTTGTCGAAGAGGATCTCGTCGTGAACCTGGGATCCCGGCCGGCGCGCCGCCTCGAATCCGAGCCCGATCTCGGCACCCTTGATTGCGTGGATCGAGCAGAACGCGCGGGCGAGCTGCCCGTCGAGCTTCCGGTCCCACTGCACGTAGGAGCCCAGGCCGACCGGGCATCCGAGGGCGACCACCTCGAAGACCCCCCCGAGGGTGTCGCCGGCGGCCTTGGCGCGATCGATGGCCTCGATCATCGCGGTCTCGGCGGCCGGGTCGGCGCAGCGGACCTCGCTCGCCTCCGCGCGGCGGCTTACCTCGTCCCACGAGGTCTCGAGTGGACCGATCCGGATCCCGCCGATCTCGGTGACGTGGCTCAGGATCGTGATGCCGAACTCGCCCAGGAGCCGCTTGGCCACCCCGGCCACCGCCACCCGGGCGGTCGTCTCGCGGGCGCTCGAGCGCTCGAGCACGTTGCGGATGTCGCGATGGCCGTACTTCATGGCCCCCGCGAGATCGGCATGGCCCGGGCGCGGACGGGTGACCATCTTGGGGGCGGCGCCGGCCGGGGGCGGCCCGACCGACATCGTCTGCTGCCAGTTCTCCCAGTCCCGGTTACGGATGGTCAGCGTGAGAGGGCTGCCGAGCGTGAGGCCCCACCGGACTCCTGCGGAGATGTGGGCTTGATCCTGCTCGATCTTCATCCGGCCCCCGCGGCCGTAGCCGCGCTGGCGGCGGGCGAGATCGCCGTTGATGTCGGCTTCGCTGAGCGCCAGGCCCGCCGGAAGTCCGTCGATGACGGCGGTCAGCGCCTCACCGTGGGACTCGCCGGCGGTAAGGAAGCGCAGCCGCCCGCCCACCTACCTTCTGGGGGCTGCGGCTGGGATGCCGTCGGTCTTCAGGATCGACGGCGTCATGAAGACGACCAGCTCACGGCCGGTCTCGAAGTCTTCGCGCTGCTTGAACAGCCAGCCCAGGATCGGCACGTCGCCCATGAGGGGCACCTTGCGGATGGTCTTCTGCTGGACGTTCTGGGTGACGCCGCCGATGACGAGACGATCGCCTTCCCGGACCAGGACCTGGGTCTCCGCCTTGCGCCGGTTGATGATCGGCACGCTCACGCCGGCGGCCGGGCTGATCACGTCGCCCCGCGAGTTGTTCTCCACGATCACCGTCATCTTGACCTTGCGGATCTCCTGGCCGTCGATGGTCTCACGGATGACCGTCGGAGTCACCTCGAGCTTCAGCACCGCCTCCTTGAACTGGACCTGGGTACCCGCCGAGCTGACGGTGGCGTACGGGATTTCTTCACCGAGGGTGAAGGCCGCCTTGTTGTTCTCCACCGTGACGATCTCGGGGTGGGCCAGCGTACGGGTCTTGCCGAGCGTGGCCAGGGCCTGAAGCGCCAGGTTGATGTTGAACTTGGTGCCCACGATGCCGAAGGCGATACCGCCCGCCGGGGTGGTGGTGGAAGCGTTCGGCAGCAGCCCGAACGGCAGGTTCACGAGGTTGCCGCCCGTGGACAGACCCGTTCCAGCCGCCACCGGCAGTAGCGAGGCGAGGGACAGGTTCGGGTTTGAGGGACTGAAGTTCGACGGGGCGATGCCGGTTCTCACGACGTCGCTTCCCTGGAAGCCTTGGCCGATCAGCGTGCTGTTGCCCACGGCCCCGGCGGTCGCGCCACCCCACTGGACACCGATCGCTTCGAGCGAGTTGCGGTCGAGGATCTCCATCCGCGCTTCGATCTTGATCTGGGGCAGCGGGACGTCGAGCTGCTCCCGGATGAGCTTCTTGAGCCGCTCGAGGTCGGCCTCGAAGTGGCGGATGAAGATGCTGTTCGTCGCCTTGTTCGCCCTGACCGTGATGCCTCGGTTCAGCACGTCCTGGCTGATCGACTGGACGGCGGGCTGTATGGGCGGCGGGAACGGTGCGTTGATCTGCGGCAGCCGCCCCAGCTCCGGATTCAGCGGCCCCGACCCGGACGGGATCACGGTCGGGTTGGCGGGGACGCCTGGGACGAGCGGGGTGGCGGGCACCTGCACGCCCTCCGGCGGAATGCCGAGGATGCCCTGCAGAGTCGCGGCAACCTCGACGGGATCGGCGTAGGAGAGGCGGATGACCTCCTCGCGCAGCGGACCGCGGGCCTGGGCTTCGGCGGCGGCCGCGTCGGCGGCCAGCTTCCGGGTGGCGAGCTCCGTCTCCTTGAGCTGAGCCTCGGCCATCTTGGTGCGCGTCTCGATCTCCGCGTTGCGCTTGGCCGACTCGACCCGCGCCAGCGCTTCCTTCTCCTTGGTCAACTGCTCGATCGACACGATGCGGATCACGCTATCCCGCTCGACCTTCGCGAGGCCGCGCACCTCGAGGATCGTGTCCAGCGCCTGCTCCCAGGTCACGTTCTTCAGGGAGATGGACACGCGCCCCTTGACGTCGTCGCCCGCCACGATGTTCCGGCCGCTCTCCGCGGCCAGGATTCGTAGCAGGTTGACCACGTCGGCGTCCTTGAAATCGAGGGAGATCAGCTTCTCGCCGGTCGCCGGAGTCGAGGCCGCCGGGGGCGGAGGTGGCGTCGGGGTCGCCTGGGCCACCATCGGGCGGGCCGGGGCCACGGGCGCGGGTGGCGTCGTCGCCTGAGCCAGCACCGGGCGAGCCGGGGCCGGCGGAGCCACTACCGCGGCCGGGGCGGGGGTGGCCGCCGCGACGGCGGGGACGCGAACGGGAGCCGGAGGCTCCTTGCTCGCGGGGGCCGCGCTGGCGGCCGGCGCGGGCTTGTCGGCGGGCTTTGCCTCGGCAACCACCATGGGCTTCGGAGCCGCCTTGGGCGTGTCCATGACGGTATCGGTCCCTGAGGCGACCGGCGTGATCTTCTCGGCCGGCTTCGCGGAGGCGACGACGATCGGCTTGGGCGCCACCATCTTGGAGGTGTCCGACACCCCGTTGGTCAACTTGGCCGACTCGATCTTGGTCTCGGGGGACCGCCCGTTCGAGTTCTCCACGGCGATGACCAGGCCGTCCGGCGTCTCGTCGATGCGGTAGCCGACGTCAGTGCGGTTCATCTCGACGACCACCCGGGCCACGCCTTTGCGCCACTGACTGCCGCGGACTTCCTTGACCGGATCTACGCCGGACATCCAGCGCGACTTGGAGGAGCTATAGGTCGCCCCGGTGAGGTCGATGACGAGACGGGTGGGGGAGTCGATGAGCTTCGCCTCGTACTGGGTCGGTCCGGAGGTCTTGACCGTGACCGCGGCCCCGTCGAAGGCCCGCTCGATGGTGACGTCCTTGAGCTGGACCGGGGAATCGGTCGTCTGAGACGAACCGATCCCGCTGACCGCCAGCGACACCGCCACGACGAGACCAGCTATCCGCGCGCTTCTCATCAGGTCAGTCCCCCCCTTCATACCGTCTAGTTCTCTGGCAGCCGCAGCGTGAGGCTGGAGGCGCTCTGTGAGCCCCGAGCCGTGACCGCGAACGTGACCGAGGTTGGCGTGATGCCGGTGACGCGACCATCACCCAATGCGTCTCCCGGCTTGAGGATGTAGCCGATTCCATCCGGCGCCTCGACCAGGGCCATCAACCCGCCCCGGCCCCCGACGACCCCGGTAAGCTTCACCGCGCTGACCGACAAGCCCGCGTTGTCCTTGCCCAGGAAGATCGGCGTGAACGGGTCGCGTCGGCCCTTCGGTTCGTATGCGATCGGCGGCAGGGCCTTGCTCGTCTCCGGCTCCTTCGGCCTCACCACCGGTGCGGCCGCGGCGGGAGCCGCGGGCGCCACTGCCACGGGCGGTGGCGGCGGCGTTCCCCCACCGCAGCCCGCGACCGCGGCCACGACCCCGACTACGAGAACGAGCCCCGACGCGCGGTGCTTCATCGACCCGCCCCCGGCTGGCCCGGCTGCGGCTTGGGCGGCGGTGCTCCCTCCGGCCGGAAGATATAGGTCATCAGCGTGACCTCCGCCCGGATCGTTCCGGTCGGACGGTCGATGCCGAGCAACCGCCAGTCGTTCAGGTTCACGATCCGAGGCATCTTGCCCATCCGAGCCAGGAAGCTGCCGAACTGATGGAAGGTGCCCTCGGCATTCACCGTGATCGGAACGTCGAAGAAGATCTCCTTCTCCTCGGGAGTCCGGGGCGTGAACACCGCCATGGCCAGGCCCGACTGGAAGGCCAGATCCGAGATCTGCCGGTACAGGGCGGGCATCTCCTTCTCGGTGGGCAGCCGCTCCTGGGCGGCCTCGAGGCGCTTGCGGAGAGCCTCGGCCTGGGCGCGGAACCCGCGAAGGCTGGCCTCCAGCGCCTGGGCCTGGGTCAGTTCGGCCCGAACCTGCTCACCCTGCGCCCGAAGGGCGTCTCGCTCGGTCTGCTTCGGGGACAGGAGCAGGAAATAGCCCAGGGCCGCCACGATCACGCAGGCCATGGCCCCCATCGCGATCTTCTGGTTCTTCGGAGCGTTGGTGATCGGATCCAGGAGCGCCATGGACTAGATCTCGAACCGGCACGACACCTCGAAGGTGATCGTGCGTGGTGATTTGCTCAGGTCCTGCTTGGCGTCCAGCAGATCCACGTCCTTGAAGCGCCCGGAGGCCTTCAGATTGGCCATGAAGTCCGAGAGAGCGACCGAGGAGTAGGTCGTGCCCGCGATCCGTAAGGTAGGCCCCCGCTCTTCCAGACGGGTCAGCCAGAGGTCCGGAGGCAGCGTATCCGCCATGGAATCGAGCAGGTAGACCGGCCTGGCCTGGTTGCGGGCCACCGTCTCGATCGCGTTGAGCCGCCGCTCCAGCTCGTCCCGCTCTCGCCGATAGCGTTGCCCGGCGGCGATGATGGGCTTGAGCCGCTCCAGCTCTCGCCGGTTGTTCTCGATCTCGGCGGTGAGCCGCCGGCTTTCCAGCGACATGCTGAGCCACCAGCCGCCGATGATCAGCACGAGAACGGCCAGGATCCCACCGAACAGCAGGCCGAGGTTGAGCTCGGCGCCGCCGCCACTGGCCGCTCGGCGCGGTCGCTTGGTCGTGGGAGGGGCGAGGTTGACCTTGATCATGCGGGCTTGTCTCCCGGGCGGCGAAGAGCGAGTCCGACCGCCACCGCCAACACGGGGCCGATCTGCTCCGGATCCTCGTCGGCGAACTGGGCCGCGTCGTGCTCGATGCCCTGGAACGGTCGAGCGAGCTCGACCGGGACACCCCAGGACGAGCCCAGAAAGTCATCGAGGCCGGTCAGCTTCGCGCAGCCCCCAGACAGGACGATCTTGCCGATCCTCTCGGACTCCGCCGTCGATGCGAAGTAGTCGAAGGTCCGCTGGACCTCGAGCGACAGCTCCCGGGAGACGGCCTCCAGGGCGGGCACGAGATCATCCCAGTTCACGCCGACCTCGCGTCCCTGCTTGGCCGCCTCCGCCATCTCGACCGACACGCTCAGGCGCTGGGCGATGGCGTCCGTGTAGTTGTTACCGCCGAACGGCACGTCACGGGCGAAGATGCACGCGCCGCCCTGGATGACGTTGGTCTTCATGACGCTGGCCCCGATGTCGATGAGCGCAACCGCGTCCGTCCCGTCACCCGGACTGCTCAGCTCGAACTGGTTCTGCATCGCGAACGCGTCCAGGTCCACCACCACAGCATCGAGCCCCGCCGCTTCGACCGCGGCCACGTACTCGAGAATCTTGACCTTCTTGGTGGCCACCAGGACCACCGACATCGCGTTCGCGGACTGGCTGACCACCTGGTAGTCGAGGAAGACGTCGTCGATGGCGAACGGGATGTGGTGCTCCGCCTCGAGCTGGATGGCGTCTCCCAGCTCCTTCGCGGTCACCTTGGGCAGGGGAACACGCTTGACGATCGCCTCGCGTCCGGAGACCGAGATGACCGTGCTCGTCCCGGTGATCCCCGCCTTCTCGACGCATTCTCGGATCGCGTCGGTCACCACCTGAGGCTCCCGAATGGTGCCTTCGGCGATGACGTCCCGAGGGAGCGGGACGGTGGCGAACGATTTGAGCGCGAGGCCGCCCTTGCTCTGGACGAGCTCCACCACCTTGATCGCGCTCGTGCCGATGTCGAGCCCAAACGTCGTGGGCTTCTTGCCTAGTCCAAACAGCGCCATATTCGGCTCCCGGCCTTCTCCTGACTCTGACCCCACTTCCCGAGGAAGCGAGTCAACTGTCAGCCCGGTGCATTGTGGAAGGAAACGCTATCGTGGTGACAGTTTATAACGGTGCGGTATTTAAACTGTCAACACTTCTTGCGCTACGGCGTGCGTTGCCGCGCTTCGGCGACCCCGACCCGTGGGGTTTCCGAGCGTACTCTGCGTCCGGTACTACCGTCGGCGTGTGGTCCATTCGGAACAGGTGCCTACCCGGTGACTTCCCGGTAGCTGCCCGGCTTCACGATCCATCGCGACGGGATGAGGCCTCCGCCGGTCCGGCCCTCTTCGCAGCCCCAAGCCACCGCCGCCGCGCCGGTGGGGCGCGCGTCGACCAGGCTGGGCGTGGGGGTGCGGACGTGTCCGGCCATTGCCGCGCCCACCAGGCGGGCCGCTCCGGTCTGGCTGAGGCGGTCCGCCACGTAGGTCAGGCCCCGAAGGGTGATGTCGCCGGTGACGGAGAGGCTGCCATTCACGATGATCCATCCGCGAAACGCGCCGGCGGGCCCGGCCGCGCCGTCGCCGATGGTGACCGTCGCGAGGTCGCCCGCGGGGGTCGCATCGGTGATGGGCTGGCCGCTGCCCGTGTCCACGAAGATCACTCCGTCGGGGATCCGTCGGGACGCGTCGAAGGTGACGGCGCCCTGGTAGTAGGTGCCGCGCACGCGAGCGACGGCCTTCAGCGCCTGCAGCTCGGCCGCGCTGAAGGCGAGGTCATCGAAGACGCCGACCGGCTGTTCCTGGCGGATATCGGTCGGCTCGTTCGGGATAGCCGTGTCGCCGCTCCGTCCATGGATCTGGGCTCCGGCCGCGGCGGTCGTTACCCCGGACGACCAGGTTCCCGCGCGATCGCCGCAGCCGCCATCCGCCCGGGCGTCGATGGTGACCCCGTCGCCGATGGTGAGACCGCCTCGCACCGAGAGCCCGGCGGGCGGGTCGGGGAATCGCAGACGAATGAGGGTGGCGCTGATGTCCTGGCGGGCCCGACCCAGCGGACCGAAGTCGCCGGGTACGAGGCCGACGACGGTCACCTCTCGCTGGCGATCGCCTTCTCCGGTGACCGTGAGGCGATAGCCGCCGAGGGGTGCGCCGGACTCCGTCGCGACGCCGAGGAACGCGCTGCCATCGTATGGGGCCGGGGCGGTCGCCGACCACGGGATCCCGTCGGCCGACTCGGGAGTGCTCAGTGCCCACAGCGCGCGCTCGAGCCCGGCTTCGGCGAGCGCCTGAGCCTGCACGACCATGACGTGGTTGCTCGCGATGAGCGGTTCCTGGCCGGTGAGGCCCGAGAGGGTGATGAGCACCGCCGACAGCACGACGAGGATCATCATCGCCAAGGGCAGGACGGCGCCGCGCTGGTCCCGCATCTCACCGGGGTCCGATGTACGTGCTCACGGTGACCGCGCCCCGATGGGCCGAGGCCGCGCCCTGTCCCGGCGGGGCCGGGTAGGTGACCGTGACGGTGACCTGTCGCACGCCCGGGGCCGCGATGCCCGAGCATCCGGGCGCCAGCCCGCAGTCCCGGACGCGGACCGCTCGGCCGAATGCCCCATGCGGCGGAGCCAGCGACGCTTCGTCGCTGATCGGGATGAGATTCGCCCCGGAGCCGACCCCGAGACGGATCTGCTCGAGCCGCTGGGTCGCGAGAAAGGCGGCGACGGATCGGTGGGCGCCTTCGTGTATGCCGAAGCCAGCGAGCGGAAGGAGTGAGATCAAGGCGACCAGGCCGATGGAGAGCACACTGAACGCGGCGAGAACCTCGGTCAGCGACAATCCTTGCTCTTCCGCAAGGAGCGACCGCACGCGCGTCGGCCTACGGGCAAACAGTGGCCGTGGGGGGGGCCAGACAGACGCGGCCGGAGACCGCGACGATCACGCGCAGCGTTCGTCCGCTCGGCAGGTCGGTCACGGTGTACGTCGTACCCGCCGCGGCGTTCCCGAGCGCCTGAAAGATCGCGCTCGACCCGGACGTGACGCTGAGGGAAACGTTCTCCGGGAGCCGGACGTTGCTCGAGGCGCCCGAGAGACCTGGAGCGACGATCGCCGCTCCCGCGCAGTTCGTCGTTCTGAACTGCACCGTGCTCGTCGTATGAGCCACGCAGACCGGCCCATTCGATTTGATCGCCAGCTGCCGCCCTTCGTTGAGGTAGGCGCTCACCGTTCGCGCACCGGCCTCGACCCGGGCACCCCGGAGGTAGTTCAAGAAGGAGGGCATGACCCAGGTGGTGATGACCAGGATCATGCCGACCGTGATGACAAGCTCGACGAACGAGTAGCCGGCCTGGGAGGGCTGCCGTCCGGGCTTCGGAGAACCGACGTATCTAAGCATGGCGGTCCACTGGGTAGCAAGAAGGGGACCAAGGCGGCGTGGGACCGGCCAGGGACCCCGACTTGGGTGCAGCCCGGAGGCGCTAGAACGGCCCGGAATGACCACTACCGGACCCAATAAAATCAGTATCTTGAGCTCCAAGGATCAGCTGCCTTCGACTTCAAGCTGTGGTACCGCTCAGGCCGACATCCAGTCGGCGACACTGATGGTCATCCCAACCGACCACCTTCGCGGATTCGGGGGGCAGCTACGTTCCCTGTAGGGGGACTGGCCGGTGCAGCGTCAGCTTGGCAACACTCCTCCCGGAGCGGATCAGCTCTGGAACTGGGCGAAATACCACGCCAGGAGCGCGTCACCCCAGAAGAGGCTGATGAACCCGCCAAGGGCGAGGAACGGACCGAACGGGATGGGGTCCTTCCGACCCTTACGGCCGGTGACCAAGAGACCCGCGGCGAGGGGTCCGCCCAGGAGGGTGGAGAGCAGAATGCTCAGGAGCGCGAGTTTCCAGCCGAGGAACGCCCCGAGCATGGCCCCGAGCTTGACGTCTCCGACACCCATCCCCGCCTGCCCGAGCACGAGGGTGCTCGCGACGATGATCACGAGGAACACGCCGCCGCCGAGCAGGACGCCCAACAGCGAGGGCACCCAGCCGATCCCGCCCGGTGCCAGACTGAACAGGATGCCCACTGCGATTCCCGGCAGGCTGAGGACGTCCGGGATGATCTGGTGATCGAGATCGATGGCCGTGATCGTCATGAGGCCGGCCAGGAGGATCAAGGCCGAGGCGAGGGCAGTGCCCTGCTCGAAACGGATAAAGGCCAGCGCGAAGAGAATGCCGCAGGCGATCTCCACCGCCGGGTAACGCCACGAGATAGATTCGCGGCACCTGCGGCAACGCCCGCGAAGGAGCACATAGGAGAGAACCGGCAGGTTGTCGTACCAGGCGATCGGGGTTCCGCATCGCGGGCACGCGGAGCCAGGGTGGACGACGCTCCGGCCTTCGGGGAGCCTCGCGATGACCACGTTGAGGAAGCTGCCAACGCAGAGGCCGAAGAGCGCGGTGACGATCAGGGCGGCGACATCGGGGATCAGCACTGCCCAGCCCGCTCCCTATCGCGCCCGCCGAGGTTGCCCTGTTGGTTGTGCACGCGCCTCTCAACTATAACGGGAGGGCCGACGTGTTCCTTGCGAGAAATTAGGCGGGGGAGAGAGCGTCGAGCTCCCTCCCCCGCAAGGCTACGGTCAGCGAGCCGCTACGGTAGGGAGACGCTGGTGCTGTCACCGGAGTTGCTGATGGTGAAGGTACCGGAAGCCGTGGAGGTGTAGGCGTACGCACCCCAGCCGGCCGGGCCCGAGGGGACCGAGGCGAGGAAGGGACCGCCCGGCTGACCCTGCGTGTTCGTGACCACGGTGGTGAGGTTGGTCAGGGCGGTGGGCAGCGTGCCCATGTGGGCGGAGTAGATGCTGACGGCAGACGCGAGGGCCCGGGCATCAGCCTGGGCCTTGGCCAGACGCGCGCGCGCCTGGACGTTGGCGTAGAGCGGGATGGCGATGGCAGCGAGGATACCGATGATGGCGACGACGATCATCAACTCGATGAGCGTGAAGCCGCGCTGTTGGCGCAGCAGCTTGTGCCGCCGGTTCCAGAACTTCGTCATGAACTCTGCCTCCGTTGATCCGGGTGAGATGTTGGTCCCGCGCCGGAGCGGGCGGTGACGCCCGGCCGGCACAGTCGAACCTGGCTGCACATCGTGTGCCACGCGCGGTGGGCACGAAATGGCGTCCGAGAGACTCATTGAGGCGGCTCGAGCAGGGGCCGTGAGCGGGGGCCGAACACCGTCGGGTCGCCGACACGAACACTCATCCAAAAAAGAAGATCACGCGGGGAGGGGTGCCTCGCCCGCGTGATCGGTTCAGCAGGTGCTGCGTTGGTTCAGACCTTACGGCACCGAGACGCTGGTGCTGTCACCGGAGTTGCTGATGGTGAAGGTACCGGAAGCGGTGGAGGTGTAGGCGTACGCACCCCAGCCAGCCGGGCCCGAGGGGACCGAAGCCATGAAGGGACCGCCCGCCTGACCGAGGGTGTTGGTAACCACCGAGGTCAGGTTGGTCAGGGCAGTGGGCAGCGTGCCCATGTGAGCGGAGTAGATGCTGACGGCGGACGCGAGGGCCCGGGAATCAGCCTGGGCCTTGGCCAGACGCGCACGCGCCTGGACGTTGGCGTACAGCGGGATGGCGATGGCAGCAAGGATACCGATGATGGCGACGACGATCATCAACTCGATGAGCGTGAAGCCGCGCTGGTTGCCCAGCATCTTCCGTTTCCGATTCCAGAACCTGTTCATTCCGATTCCTCCTGAGAACTCTTTGGCCTTTCGGCCCAGTATGGAAAGTTGAATTGCTTCTGGCAGTGAGAGATTGCATCTTCGGTGCCACGACTCGGGGAGGGGAAGCCGTCAGGAGGCTGACGGTACTGCCCGGGGCATCCAGCGAGTGCCCCAGAGCCTAAACATCTGATAAAACTTGCTAAATGAAACGAACCCGGCCGCCCGGATCACCTGTCAGCGGTTCTGTCAGCCGGACGGTGATCTGACGACACGCGTAACCGTATCGACGAGGAACGTCATTCGTCGCCCGGCGCGCCACGCTTTGCGAGGCTGTGCTTCTGCAGCTTGTAGCGAAACTGGCGGAAGGTCATTCGCAGGAGTTCGGCGGCCTTGGTCTGCACGCCGCCGGTCCGGTCGAGGGCACGCTGCAGGTAGCGGCGCTCCAAGTCGTCCAGGGTGGTCTCGAGGTCGAGACCCTCGTCCGGAATGTCCACCAGCTCCGGTCCCCGGCTGGGCCGCTCCCGGCGCACCGACTCGGGCAGGGACTCCGCGCTCAGCATATCGCCGGCCCCGAGCACGACGGCACGCTCCAGCACGTTCTCCAGCTCGCGGATATTGCCCGGCCAGTGATACCGCTCCAACACCGACAACGCGTCCGGAGCGACGCCGCGCACGTCCTTGCCGAGGTCCTTGCTGAACTTCTGCAGGAAGTGGGCGATGAGCAGCGGAATGTCCTCGCGCCGCTCGCGCAGCGGCGGGAGATGGATCGGGAGCACGTTCAGGCGGTAGAACAGATCCTCCCGCATCACCCCGTCCCGCACCGCCGTCTCCAGGTCGCGGTTGGAGGCGGCGATGAGTCTCACGTCCGTCTTCACGTCGCGCGTGTCTCCGACCCGCCGGATCTCGCGCACCTGGATCGCGCGCAACAGCTTGACCTGGAGCAGGGCGGGGATCTCGGTGATCTCGTCGAGGAACAGGGTGCCGCCCTCGGCGGCGGTGAAGAGGCCGATCTTGTTCGCCACCGCCCCGGTGAACGCTCCCTTCACGTGCCCGAAGAGCTCGGACTCCATCAGGCCCTCGGGGATCGCCCCGCAGTTGACCGAGACGAACGGCTTGTCGCGCCGGTGGCTATTGAAATGAATCGCGCGGGCGACCAGCTCCTTGCCGGTTCCGCTCTCACCGGTGATCATGACGGTGGAGGGGCTGTCCGCGATCTTGCGGATGGTGTCGAACATCTCGACCATCCGGCCGCTCTTGCCGATGATGTTCTCGAAGCGGTGCTGGGTCTCCAGCTGTTTCCGGAGGTACTGGTTCTCGGCGCGGAGCTGCTTGCGCTCGAGCGCGTTCTTGATGATGAGGTTGACTTCGTCGAGCTTGAACGGCTTGGTGATGTAGTCGTAGGCGCCGAGCTTCATGGCCTCCACCGCGGTCTCGGTCGAGGCCATCGCGGTCACCATGATGACCGCGGTGTCCGGGGAGAGATCCTTGGCACAGCGAAGCACCTGGAGTCCGTCCACCTTCGGCATGCGCAGGTCGGTGATGATCGCGTCGAACGGCTCCCGGCGGATCGCTTCGACCGCGGCGGCCCCGCCTTCGGCCAGGGTCACGTCGTAGCCCGCCTTCTGCAGCGTGATGGCCAGCAGGTCGCGCATGCTCTTCTCATCGTCCACCACCAGAACCTTTGGTTCGCTCATATCTGCCTCGTCTCGCGGCGCCGGCTCCCGGCCCACCGCGTCAGGATGCGATTCGGCTTCATCTGCGGGCGACTCCATCCGGAGCGGGGAGGGTGAGGACGAAGGTCGTGCCCTCCCCCACGCGGCTCCGCACCTCGATCGAGCCGCCGTGCTCCTCCACGACCCGATAGACGAGAGCGAGGCCGATTCCACTGCCCTCCGGCTTCGTCGAGAAGAACGGCTCGAATATATGCGGCAGGTCGGTCTCCGCGATGCCCTGGCCGGTGTCGGTGACGGAGATCTGGAGGCGACCGCCCCGCTCGCGGAGCGACTGCGCTCCGACCCGCAGCTCGCCGCCGTCGGGCATCGCCTGGACCGCGTTGAGACACAGGTTCCATACCGCCTGCCGCAGCCGCTGCGGATCGGCCCGGGTCGGCAGGGATTCGCCGTACTCACGCGACACCTTCAGGTTGGCGGGCAGCGTGCGGTGCTCGATCAAGAGCAGCACCTCGTCGAAGATCTCCGCCATGTTGATCTCGATCGCGGCCATCGGGGCTGGCCGCGCGTACTCGAGGAAGTCCCCCACGATCTGGTTCAGCCGCGCGGACTCGCGCAGCACGATCTCGACGAGCTGGCTGCGGGTATGATCGGGCGGCAGATCGCGGGCGAGGGCCTCGACCGCTCCCGAGATCGACGCGAGCGGGTTCCGGATCTCGTGCGCCATGTTGGCGGAGAGGCGGCCGACCGCGGCTAGCCGGTCCGCCTGGCGCATCCGCTGTTCCATCTGCTTGATGCTGGAGAGATCCTGGCAGACGCCGATGAGCCCGGCCACGTCGCCGGTGCCCGAGCGGAGCGACCAGAACGAGATGCCGACCGGCACCTCCTGGCCGTCGCGCCGCCGCAGGCGGAACTCGTAGCGCGGGGCCGGCTCACTGCCCTCCGAAACGGCCCGCCGGACCTCGTCCAGGTCGACCCCGTCCCCGAAGATCGTGTCCCAGCCCTGGTCGACCGCGTCCGCCGCGCGTACCCCGGTGATCGACTCGGCGGCCCGGTTGAAGGCGGTGACCCGGCCGCCGGGATCCACGCCGACGAGCCCCGAGCCCACCGATTCGAAGATCAGGTCCCGGAAGGCCTGCAGGTCGGAGAGATGCTTGCGCTGGTCCTCCATGTGCTCCTGCAGCTCGTGATAGCGCTCGGCGAGAGCCCCGGTGACCACCGCGACCGCGAGCAGCACCCCCGCGTTCATGAAGACGGTCAAGATCTCCAGGGCGGTGTTCTCGGAGGGGGCGCCCACCTTCAGCATGGGCACGATCGTCCGGCCGAGGACCGGGAGCACGTAGAGCAGGCTGCAGATTCCCGCGACGACGAGGCCGCCCCGCCCGGAGAGCACGAAGCAGGAGGCCACCACGAGAAGCACGTAGAGCGGGATGAAGACGGACTGGGGGCCGCCGGTCGCGGTGATGATTCCGGTGATGAGGATCGCGTCCAGTCCGAACTGGAACCACGCGATCCGCTCCAGCGGCACGCCCCGCCGCTCGCCGAGCGGCAGCACCAGGCCGGCGGCGGCGCCCCCGAGCACCGTCATCACGAACGTCCCGAAGGCATACGGGAACGCTTCCGTGAATCGGAGCAACGCTCCGACCGCCAGCACGATGACGGCCGTGAGCAGTCGCGCTCGGTTCAGCCCCCACAGGGACGAACGGAGTGCCGGCGACTTGGGCAACCAGCAGCTCTCGGGCTACTTGACCAGTGTGACCAGTTTGAAGATCGGCAGGTACATGGCCACGACGAGGCCGCCGACCACCACGCCGAGGAACACGATCATGATCGGCTCCAGCAGCGAGGTGAGGGTGCTGACCGCGGTGTCCACTTCGTCGTCGTAGAAGTCGGCGATCTTGCTCAGCATGGCGTCCAGTGCGCCGGTCTGCTCGCCGACCGAGATCATCTGGGTCACCATCGGCGGGAACACGCCGGAGGTGCGCAGCGGATCGGCCAGGGTCTTACCTTCGGTCACCGCGGCGCGGCACTGCAGCACCGCCTTCTCGACCACCTTGTTGCCGGCGGTTCGAGCGGTGATTCGGAGCCCGTCCAGGATCGGCACGCCGGACTGGACGAGCGTGCCCAGCGTCCGGGTGAAGCGGGCCACCGCGACCTTGCGCACGAGGGTACCGAACACGGGGAGCTTGAGCATGAGCGCGTCGATGGTCGCGCGCCCTCCCTCGGTTCGGTAGTAGGAGCGCAGAGCCATGACCGCGCCGATCATGGCCGCGATGATCAGAAGGATGTAGCTGCGCACGAAGTCCGACAGGATCATGACGACCTTCGTGGGCAGGGGCAGGTCGGCGCCCAGGTCCTTGAACATCTGGGCGAACGTCGGGATGACGAACGTCAGCATGAAGATGACCACGAGCAGCGCCACGCCGATGATCGCGCACGGGTACACCATCGCGGCCTTGACCTTCCGCTTGAGGGCCGCCGCCTTCTCGATGTAGGCCGCGAGGCGCTGGAGGACGACGTCGAGGATACCGCCGGCCTCGCCGACCTCGACGAGGTTGGTGAAGAGGTCATCGAAGGTTCGCGGGTGGCGCCGCAGGGCGTCGGCCAGCGTGGAGCCCGCCTCCACGTTGCGCGCGACTTGACCGGTGACGCTCCGGAGCGTCTTGGACTCGCTCTGCTCGGCGAGGATGTTGAGGCACTGCACGAGCGGCAGACCGGCGTCGATCATGGTGGAGAACTGGCGGGTGAAGATCGCCATCTCCTTGTCCTTGACCTTGCCGCCGAACTTGAAGGACATCTTCGGCGCCGTCTTTTCCGAGATCTTGGTGACGAGGATCGAGCGGCGTCGAAGCTCTCCCACCGCCGCCGAGCGGTCGGGCGCTTCGATCTCCCCGTTCTGGTTCCCGCTGGCGGTGCGACCCTGATAGACGAAGACAGCCATCGTGTAAGCCTCCCCGGTGGTCTACCGTCGGCCGAATGGAGAGCCGCCCGCGACCGCAGCGGCCGCGCCCGCGGGGGCGGCGGGCGCGGTGCCGAGCAGTCCCGCCAGCTCTTCGGGCAACGTGCTGCGGTTCAGGGCCTCTTCCCGGCTGATGCGGCGCTTCTGCACCAGCTCGGCGAGCGACTGGTTCATGGTCTGCATGCCGAACTTCTGTCCCGCCTGCATGGCGGAATAGATCTGGTGGATCTTCTCCTCGCGGATGAGGTTCCGGATCGCGGGGGTCGCCACCATGATCTCCAGCGACATGGCCCGGCCCCGGCCGTCCGCGGTCGGGATCAGCTGCTGGGACAGCACGCCTTCGAGCACCAGCGAGAGCTGGGCGCGGACCTGCGCCTGCTGGCTGGTGGGGAACACGTCGATGATCCGGTTGATGGTCTGCGCGCAGGAGTTGGTGTGCAGTGTCCCGAGCGTCAGGTGGCCGGTCTCCGCGATGGTCAAGGCCGCCGAGACCGTCTCGAGGTCGCGCATCTCACCGACGAGCACGACGTCGGGGTCCTGGCGCAGGATCGACTTCAGCGCGTTCTTGAACGAGTGGGTGTCGGAGAAGACCTCGCGCTGGTTCACCATGCACTTCTTGTGCTGGTGCACGAACTCGATCGGATCCTCGATGGTGACGATGTGCTCCGAGCGCTCGGAGTTGATCTTGTCCACCATGGCGGCCAGCGTGGTGGACTTGCCGGAGCCGGTGGGGCCGGTGACCAGGATCAGTCCCTTGGGCCGGTCGGCCATCTGCTCCACGATCGCGGGCAGGCCCAGCTCGTCGAAGGTCCGGATCTTGACGGGAATGACGCGGATGGCGCAGGCGACCGCGCCCCGCTGGCGGTAGACGTTGCACCGGAAGCGGGCGAGCCCGTGGATGCCGAAGGACAGGTCGAGCTCGTTCTCCTCCTCGAACTTCTGCTTCTGGCCCTCGTTGAGCACGCTGTAGGCCAGGCGCTGGGTGTCGGTCGGGCTCAGCGGCTCGAACTGGCTGATCGGCGTGAGCTTGCCGTTGAGCCGGATCTGCGGGTGCGTGCCCGTCGTGACATGGAGGTCGGAGGCTCCACGCTCGATCATCAAGGTCAGCAGGTCGTGCATCGTCGCCGCCATTAGTTCGCTCGAACCTCCCTATGGACCTGAGTCTATGCCCCAGGCCCCTCAAGGCCCATGCAACCTGCGTTCCAGAATTGCCCGGGTTATTGCCTGCGAACGCGACGGACGCCCAGGCCGTACCGGGAGGGCGAGGGCATCAGTGGCGACAAGCCATTCTAGCCCAGGGTGGTTTTAGCAACCCCCTATTGGGGGAGGCGTCCGCGGAAGTGGGCTGGATGGGTTCCCGGCCGGAATCCCCCGCTGGGTGTAGGTCCGCTGCCTGAAATGAGGGCTAGCGAACGCCTCCGAGGCGCTTCAGAACCTCGCTGAAGGCCTTCTGGGCCTGGTCCTCGTAGAGCACGAAGAGGACCTTCTCCAGGCTCGAGGTCCCGCGCTTGACGTGCTCCACCACGGTGGTCAGCATGGCGTCAGCGGATTGCGCGGCCGGGACCCCGCCGACCCCGCTTCCCAGGGCGGGAAACGCGAGGGAGGAGAGCTTGTGCTTCTCCGCGATGGCCAACGTGGCCCGGGTCGCCGCGGTGATGTTGTCGGGGTCCGTTTTGAGGTCTTTTCCCATGGTGACCGCGTGGATGACGTGGGTCGCTGCCAGGTCGCCGGCGACCGTCAGGACCGCTTCGCCGATCTCCACGGGACCTTGCCGGATGGCGTCCTCCTCGATCACGACCCCACCCTTGCGCTTGAGGGCCCCGGCGACGCCAGCGCCCATCCACAGCTCGGCGTTGGCGGCGTTGACCACCGCGTCGACCTCCGCCTCCGTGATGTCACCCCGCTCGACGATGACGGTCGTCTTGCCGATCTTGCACTTCATGACCGCATCCCTGATTCGGGCCCGCGGGGGCGCTCTTGCGCCTTGGCCGCTTCCCAGGCTTGGTCCAGGTCTGTTGCGGATGCCTCAGTAACCGTCCGGCCGGCCGCCTTCATCTCGGTCTCCACCTTCCCGAAGCGTCGCGTGAACTTCTCGGAGGCCCGGCGCAGGCAGTCCTCGGCATCCATGCCCCGTAGCCGTGCCACGTTGACGATCGAAAACAACAGGTCGCCGAGCTCGTCGGCGACGCGCGCGTCATTCCCGCCGGCCAGCGCCTCCTGAACCTCGGCCACTTCCTCCCCTACCTTCTTCCACGCGTCCGGCCAGCCGGTCCAGTCGAAGCCCACGCGGGCCGCCTTGGTCTGCAGCCGCTGGGCCCGGAGCAGCGCGGGAAGCGAGGCGGGGACCCCATCGAGGGCGGAGCCCGTGGAGCCGGCCTCCTCCCGCTTGATCCGCTCCCACTGGGCGAGGGCTTCCCGGGAATCGGCCACCACACGGTCCCCGAATACATGCGGGTGCCGTCGGGTCATCTTGTCGCAGACCTGCGCGACCACGTCGTCCATCGTGAACTCGCCGGCCTCGGCTCCCAGCTGGCTGTGGAAGACGACCTGGAACAACAGGTCCCCGAGCTCTTCGACGAGGTGATCTCGCGAGCCCTCGTCGATGGCCTGCACGACCTCATAGGCCTCCTCGATCACGTACGGGCGGAGCGACGTTCGGGTCTGCTCTCGGTCCCACGGGCAGCCACCTTCGGCCCTGAGGCGAGCCATGAGGGAGAGGAGGGAGACGAAGCGAGTGCCGGCGGCGTCAGCCATGGGACAATCGTCGAGTCGCACGGGCATTATACACAAGCGGCGCGGCTGGGTTGCAGGCTGGCTCCCCCTGCTCTCTGCTGGCAGCAAGCAGCCATTCGGCCCCCTCCGGCCGGACTAGGGGTTAGGGGCAGTC
>WNFL01199763.1_pt1 | contig 23984 bp, 21 predicted proteins | sample 5400361 | NCBI WGS metagenome assembly WNFL01 (sample SAMN13153351, study PRJNA577476) | soil metagenome | isolation source: 40 cm soil on Douglas fir-dominated hillslope | place: USA:California | collected 2013-09-17
CCTCGTCTTCCTCGTCCTGGGGATGTACCGGGTCGCGGAGGTCGAGCCGTTTCACCTCAGCCATGCCTCTACGATACACGCAACGCGCAATCGGACCAAGCCGCGGGGGTTACCCAGGTAGAGTTTTCGGATCAATCGTCATCGTCAGTTGGGCAGGCAGTTTAGAGGCAATTCGGATACGCTCAAAGCAGGAGGTGACCACCATGCGCCTGCTGAGCCTTTTCGCGATCGCTCCCCTGGTTGGTCTTTCCTCGCTCTACGGCTCGGACTGGATCGCGGCGTCGGCCGCGGAATTGTCGGAAAAAGGGGCGAAGGTCGAGCCAAACGCCGATGCCGAGGTCCTCTTCTGGGAAGTGCGCGTGCACCACGAGACGAACAGACTGGCGGATGTTCCGCTCCCGACTCCTCTCATGCCGACCATGGGGGGAGGGGGCGACTTCAGCCTCGGGATTCCCGCGATCACTACCCAAACCGATCAATATATCCGGCTCAAGATCTTCAACGATCGCGGCCGCGATCGTTTCACCACCTTGCGTATTCCCGATCCGTGGTATGTCGTGATCTCGGATATCGCTGCGCGCTGGACACAACCCAACGGCACGATCATCAGTCTCGACAAACACTCGATCGTCGAGGAGAAAGGGACCCATGGCCGAGGTCCGAAAGCGTTCGCGCTGCCGGGGGTTGTCTCTGGCTCGATCGTCGAGTATCGCTGGCGGGAAACGCGGGAATACAACCCGGCCTATCGGGAGTTTTCCTGCCAGCGGGACGTGCCCGTTCGCCTCATGCGCTACTTCTTCAAGCCGTCCAACGATCGCGTACGGTTGATCGGCCCTCCCGATCACTTTCAGGGGCCACCCTTGGTCAAGGAGCCTCACGGTTTTGCGAGCGCCACGGTCGAGAACATCCCTGGGCGCACTCGCTGGTAATGGTTGCATAGTCACTGCCAGTAGTTGCGATCCAGGCTGCGATACTGCACCGCCTCAGCCAGATGTTTCGCGTTGAGACGTTCGCTCGAATCGAGATCGGCGATGGTGCGGGCGACACGCAGTATGCGGTCATGGGCGCGGGCGGAGAGGCCCATGCGGCGCACGGCCATTTCGAGGGTGCGTTCGCCGGCGTCGTCGAGGACGCATAGCTTGCGGAGCTGGCGGGAGGGAATCGCGAAGTTGTAAATGTGACGCGAGCGCTGAATCGCGCGAGCCGCCTCGACGCGTGCGCGCATCTCGGCGGAACTGGTCCCGTCCTGCTTGCTGCGCAGTTCCTGATAAGGCACGGCAGGGACCTCGATGTGCAGATCGATGCGATCGAGCAGCGGGCCGCTGATTTTGCCGAGGTAGCGCTGAATGATGGCTCCCGTGCAGCGGCACTCGCGTGAGGGATCGGAGAAGAATCCGCAGGGACACGGATTCATCGCCGCTAGAAGCGTAAAATTCGCCGGGAAGGAAAGCGTCATCTGGGAACGCGCCAGCGTAACGCTGCGTTCTTCGAGCGGCTGACGGAGTTGTTCCAGCACGTTTCGCGCGAATTCGGGCAGTTCGTCGAGGAATAGGACACCATTGTGCGCCAGGCTCACTTCACCAGGCCGGGGCGTGCCCATGCCGCCTCCAATCAGCGCGGCGTCTGAGATGCCGTGGTGCGGGGCGCGGAAGGGCCGCTCAGAAATTAGCGCGACGCCCTTGGGCAGCATGCCAGCGACGCTGTGGACTTGAGTGGTCTCGAGCGCCTCCTGGAACGTGAGCGCGGGGAGAATGCCCGGCAGCCGTTTGGCGAGCATGGTCTTCCCGGAGCCGGGAGGCCCCACCATCAATACGTTGTGGCCGCCAGCGGCCGCGACCTCCAGCGCGCGTTTGGTGGTGGTCTGGCCGCGCACGTCGGCGAAGTCGAGCGGGTACGCCGATGACGGGGTGTCGGTGTGACCGTTGCGCGAACACGGCGTGAAAGCTTCGGGGTTTTTCAGGAACGCGACCACTTCGCTGAGGCAGCGCATGCCGAAAACACGCACGCCCTCGGCCACGGCGGCCTCCGCCGCGTTATCGACGGGGACCAGCAGATTGGTGATCTTCTGTTGGCGCGCGCAGGCCGCGATCGAAAGCGCGCCGCGCACGGGCCGGATGGTGCCATCGAGCGACAATTCGCCGACGAAGAGATGATCGGAGGCGGCGGGCAGCACTCCCATCGCGCCCAGGATTCCGAGGGCCATCGGAAGGTCGAACCCGGCACCCTCTTTGCGGACGTTGGCCGGCGCCAGATTGATAGTGACGCTTTTCGAAGGATAGCCGAAGCCGGAATTGATCAGCGCGGATTTGATGCGCTCGCGGCTCTCGCGAACCGCGGTGTCGGGCATGCCAACGGTGATCAGATCGCGCGAGGAACTGGGATACATGTCGACCTCGACGTCGATCAGGTGGCCTTCGATCCCGAACACAGCAGCAGTGCGCACGCGAAAGAGCGCCATGCTACTGAAGTGGGTTCACGGCGGGATTCCTCGCAGAGGTTTTTGGGGCGGCCTAGCCAGTGAAAAAAACGGCTAAGGCTTGGCGGCGCTGGGCGGCAGGATTCTTCCGTCGCGCGTAACGTATGCCGTCCGGTCATGAATATTGATCCTGGCCACGCCATTGCGGAACGGCTCGGCTTTCTCGAACTGGGGGCGGATGGCGAAATTCCCGGTGTGATCGATGTACCCAAACCCTCCGCCGGGCCGTTCGAACACCACCGCCAGTCCTTCGCTGAAATCCTGCGCTCCGCCGAAGCGCGGGTCGATCGCGTAGCGCCCGCTCTCGTCGATATACCCGCACTTTCCGCCGTACTCGCAGGCGTGGGCCAGTCCTTCGCGGAAAGGACCGAGCTCCGAAAACTTCAGCTCGATCACGAAGCGCCCTTCCGTATCGATCACACCCCAGTGGGGTTTGCGCGGCCGCCTGGTCTCGTCGGTGAACTGTACCACGGCGCGCCCCTTTTCGAAAAAGCCGGTGTGGCCGAACTGCGGTTGAATTTTCCACTGTCCGGACCGATCCAGGTAGCCATGCGGATATTTCCCGATTTCCGCCGCCACGGCCAGCCCCTCGTGAAAAGGCTGCACCTCGTGAAAGCGCGCGGGAATCACCAGCGTGCCGGTGCGATCGATGTAGCCCCACGCTCCGCCGCCTTTGGTCGCGACCGGATCCGGTTTGCTCCATACCGCGCCGGTCCACACCGCGGCGAGTCCTTCCGAAAACGGCCGCGCCGCGTCGAACGTGGGCTCAATCGCCCAGCGCCCGGACGGCTCCAGGTAGCCCCAGCTTCCATACCACGCGCGACCGCCGACCGCCGCTGGCGCGAGCCCGTCGAGAAAATCGCCGACCACGTCATACTCCGCCGGAATCACGATTTTTCCGGTGCGATCGATGAAACCCCACTTCTTCCCGATTTCGATGGCGGCGAATCCGTTGGCGAAGGATCGCGCATCGTCGAATTGCGGCTGGACCAGATACTCGCCGGAGCGTTTGACGAATCCATACTTTGGGACCTTTTTGGCGAGCAATCCACCGGTGAGGCTGCACACCACGGCGAGGTCTTCGACGAATGGACCCGCTACCTCGAACTGCGGCTGGATGAGGAAATTCCCGGAGAGATCGATATAGCCCCACGCGTTGTGGCCGCGGTTGGCCAAGGTGTAGTCGATCTCCTGCGGAAGAAGCAATGAGGCCGACGCGGCGGAGGCGGAGGGTTGTGGCTGCTGCATACAGGACCCGAGCACGACGGTCAGGAGAAGTAAGGTGACACCCCTCAGCATGTCGTTACTTGCTACCACGGAGCATGCCGACGCCGATCGCGCCGTTGATGCGTTCCGCTGGATGGGCCACGTTGCCGCCTCCGAACCACACGCGCACGCCGTCCGCGGTAACCTCGACCGACGGATCGCACATTACCTCACTATTCCAGGGCTGATCGCCTGCCATCGGCGTGAACCCGCCTTGACGCGACCAGTTCACGCCATCGGCCGAGCGTGCCAGACCGATGCGCCGCCGCTCCGCGCGGTCGCGCCCTGTGTACAGCATCCAATACGCATCGTGCGACGACCATACCGCGGCCTCGCCCAGTCCGTTCTCATCGAACGCGCCGCCCGCGCCGAGCTCTAGAATCGGATTCGAGCGGAGTTTTTCCCAGCTCACTCCATTCGTCGAGCGCGCCATACCCAACTGCTGCCGTCCCGCCCGATCCGCGCCCAGATAGAACATCACGTACCACTCGCCCGCGCGGATCACATACGGATCCGCTACGCCACGCTCATCAAAGCTGCCACGCGGGCCCGGTTTTAGCACGGCTTCAGAGTGTTTTCGCCACTCGCGTCCATTGGGGGAACGCGCGAAACCGATGCTCACTGGATCGCCTGCCTGATACCAGTAGAGAATCTCCGAGCCCGCCACAACTGCCGATCCGTTGGCCGCGATGTAATTCCCCTCCCAGCCTTCCGGCGACAGGACGCGCCCGATCTTGTCCCAATGTTCTCCATCCGGCGACTTCGCCAGAGTCGTGTGCCAGGTCTTTCCATCGAACTCCGAGTACAGATTGAGATAAGCGCCGCCGAACCTCACTACCGAGGGATTCAACACATCGCTGGCGGTTCCGCGATCGATTACCGGCTGTGGCGCAGCCGACCAAGAAAAAGGAGGCCGCGGTCCGTCCTGATCCGGCGGTGCCAACGTGAAATCCCCGTAGCGTCCGCATCCGCTTAGTAGGCACAGCGCGAAAAGTATCTGCGTGAATCTGCGTCCATCTGCGGCTCGCTTCATATTGGTATCCGGATCTGCAGGGTCGCGCCTTTGCCGGGCCGCGACTCCAATTGCAACTCGCCGCCCACCAGCCGCACACGCCGCTTGATGCTCACGGGACCCAGCCGCAGCAGTTCCAATTCGTCGAGGGAAAACGCTCCAGTGAACGGAAACCCGCCGCCGTTGTCTTCGATGGTGATCTCCAGGCGCTGATCGTTTTTTGAAATCGACAGGGCCAGCCGTGACGCGCCGGAGTGTTTCTGGATGTTGTTCAGCGCCTCGCGCACGATTTGCAGCAGCTCGAGCGATACTTCCGTCTCGGCTGGATCGTGAAAATCCCCGGCGGCGAAAGTGGTTGAAATCCCGGTGTCGCGTTGGAACTGGTCCAGCATGCGGGAGAGCGACGCGTTCAGACTGACGCCTTCGTCGGCCGGCCGCATGCTACGGACGAAGCTGCGCAGTTCGCCCACCTGGCCGCGGCACAGGTCCTGGAGTTGGCGCAGTTCGTCGGCGGCCGCATCCACGTCGCGGCCCAACAGCTTGCGCACGATTTCCAGGCGCATCTGGAAACTGATGAAACTTTGCAAGGGGCCGTCGTGAAAATCGGCGGCGATGCGCTGCCGCTCAGCCTCGCGCGCACCCTGCGCCTGGGAGCGGATGATCACGTTGTGGCGCAGCGTGGCCGACATGCGCCCCTCCAGATATCTCCGGTGAATCGCAAACGCAACCGCCGCGCCTCCACATGCGAGCGCGACACCCATTATCGAATAGTCGCCGCGTGGCGACAGGAGCACTGCCAGGAGCGCTATTATCCCCGCGTTCAGTGCCGCGCGCCAATTATCGTGCAGCAGAAACCCGGACGCCATGGCGTAGCCGCACACCGCCGCGGCGAACCAACTGGCCCAACCCGCGGGCGCCGCCCACAGCCAGAATCCGAAAAACGCAGTGTCTGCAACGATGGCGATGCCGGAACGCAGCGTGGATTCAAATTTCGGCTCGAACAGCGCGCCTACGCCGTAGAGCGCATACGTGCCCACTGCCGCCAAGACCCAGGGAGACCGCACACCCGCGGTTACCAGGTATAGAGACAGGCAAGCCAGCGACAGAATTGCGCGGCCAACGCGGAGGGCCCAGCGACCCCGGTATGGCAGCATGTCAGCGCCTGTACAAGTACAAACGGTGACTGCGCCCCTCGCCGTCGTCGTCGATGTCTTCGACCTTGGCCGGCTTCCAGGCCGAGAACTCAAAGTCGTGCGCCACGACGCGGGCGCCTTTCTTGAGTTGCTTCTCGAGGATGGGCGTCACTTTATCGTTGGACATCGGCAGCAGATAGACGGTAAGCAGATCGGCGGAGGAGTAATCCTGCAAGAGCAGGTCGCCGTGGATAACGTGCGCCGAAGCAGAGAGACCCAGCTTCGAGATGCGCTCCAGGCTCTGCTTGACCAGCGGCTCATCGAATTCCACGCCCCACGCGTCGGCTTTGAACTTGCGCGCGGCGGCGATGACGATGCGGCCGTCGCCCGATCCAAGGTCGTACATTTTTTCGCCGGCCTTCAACTCACCCAACCGCAGCATTTTTTCGACGATGGTTTCGGGCGTGGGGTAGTAGGGGGCCAGTTTTTCGGTTTTGGTTGGCTTGTCTTGCGCGAGAAGGAAAATCGCAGGAAGTGTGAGGAGCAGCCAGCCGAGTCGTCGCATCAGGTTCAATATACACCCGTGCTTCCCACGTCCGGAGCTTACTGCTGGGGACGGTTGCGAACTTGGGCGTCGGTGAATGCGATGAGGGCGTTCAGCCGGGCATCGAATTCCCGCATGGCCTGCTTGTGTTCCTCGAAGCCGGCTTTCACGGACACCGTCAAATCATCGACACGTTTCGTCAGCTTGTCACCCGCTCCGTAAGCCTGTCGATCCGGTCGGTCAAGACCACTTGCGCGGTGAGCAGCTTCTTGTGTTCCTCGGCGAATTCAATGGGTTGGTTGACCAGCACCTCGACCAGTCCTTCGATCCGGTCCAACCGCGTCGGGTCGTAACCGTTTCTGGGTTGCTCGGCCATTTATCCCAGCTTAGCTTTACCGCTCGATGAACACCCGGACTCGATTGCTCGGCTGCCCGTCGACCTCGACGTACAACTCTGCCGCGCCGTAGTTCACCATTCTCGGGATCTCGACCTCCACCAGATAGAAGCCGATGTACCCGGGCGCGAGCACCGCTCGGGTCACTTCGACCGGCGCCCGATCCAGATAGACCCGCACCGTTCCGGCCACCCTGGGCGGATTGTCGATCGGCGCCGCAAGGCCGGGGGGCCAGTTAGGATCCACGCGGCCGAGGCCGGTGGTGAGGATCTGCACGCGCGACCCGATGTGCGCGGGCGACATCGAATCCAACAAAACGCCGCTGTCCGCATCCAGGACCATCGGTGTACCGTCGCGATCGATGAAGATCGCTGGAGCCGCTGTCCCCAACGTCAAGGGAGCGGTCAACCTGCGGCCCGATGCCGCAGCCATGTCCAATGAAAACGACGACCCGCTGGCCTCGAACGGAATCTGAATCTGCGATTCGCCGTCATTCGCGTCTAACACCGGCACCGCCAGATCGCCTGCGCGAGCGGATTGCAGCCGCGCACCAAGCACGCTCACCAGGGCACCCGGCGCCACCGAGCGCGTCACCAGGTCGGCCGCGCTAACTACGCGCGGATCGCGCCGCCGGTGGGGCGCGAGCGTAGCATAAACCCCAAAGCCTTCGACCGCGGCCCACAACTGGTTCCCGCCGGCATCCAGTTTCACATCCCGCGCCGGAGCCTTCGGAAGCCCGCCCAGCGGCGTCCATTGACGATTGGAGCTTAGCGTTCCCAGATCCACATACGCGACGAAGACGCCCCGATCGGTGGCCACGTAAATCGCCCCGCTGGCCCGATCCGCCGTCACGCCGTGAACGCCCACGTCGGGCAGATTCGCCGTGAGGTCGTCCCAGGCGCTCCCCCCGTTCATGGTGCGCAGGACATGCGTCGCGGAGGTTGGAAAAGGTTGATCCGGACGGGTGCGCGCTCCGAAGACTGCGATCGCCACGCGCGGGTCCTGCTGATCCACCCAGATCGCTTCGATCATGCCGACCTCAGCGGAAACGTAAGGCGCCATACGTGTGCCGCTATCGGAGGAGTAAAGCAAACGCCCGTCGGACAATCCCGCGTAGAAATAAGTCCCGCCGCTGCCGATCGCCGTAACGCGTCCGCCGTACCGCGTGGTCAGCGCCGCGCGCAGTTGCTGCTGCGTCGTGAACTCGGTGTTGTCGGCCTCGCGCCACGCCTGTTTTTCCCCCGGCTGCCACTCGACCACCTGTCCGTCGGCGAGCCCGAGGGTGGTGCCGCGCCCGCCCGAAGGCAGATTCAGCAGCCGCATGCCGTGCAGGTTCGGAAGGCCCTGGTTGATCCCGCTCCAGGACTTGCCGCCGTCGACCGAACGAAACACGCCGTTTGCGTTCACCGCGACGATCTCTTCTTCATTGCGGGGCGAAACCGCCAGGTCGGCAAGTGCCGCGCCCAGCAGCGAGGTGTCGCGATACCCGGTCAGGTTGTCCCAGCTCGCTCCGCTATCCGAGCTTCGCCAGGCAAACTTATTGAACGCATATACATTACCGAACGACTGGCCCGGATAAGTGCGGACGTGGGCCCCGCTCGCCGGCAGCCGGGGCGGCGTAAAGCGAGCGACCGGATCGGCGGGCGTCTGTTCGGCCGGCTTCCAGGATTCGAAGTCGGTGGTTTCCCAAACCTGCCCGAGGGTGGTCCGGATAAACAGCCGCGACCCGTCCGGTGCATACCAAACCCGATCTACGGGACCCGTGGCCAATCCGGCCAGCCCCCGGTCAATCGCCGAATTCCCGATGTGCCGCCAATCAGACCGTGATTCGGCCCTGGGATCGGATAGACCCGGTGCTGCAGGGACCTGGGCCCAAGCAGTAGCGGCCAGCAGTATGCTGGAAAGTACTGAGACAACCGATCCTCCGACTGTGGCTGTTCTACACACTCGACGAGTCCATTGTATCCTTTATGATCGGCAGTTCGGGCCAGAAATCGCTGATTCCATGGATCCCAAATTGAAAAAATCCGCCCGGCGCTCTGCTTGCATGCAATTTTAGTGTTAGACTGGCCCATTGGGGTTCAGGTTCCTGGAGCCCAGGAGAAAGTTTGTCCGCGATGCGCGCGCTGAAGGGTGCAACGGCGAGGCTATCGCTGCTCGTAGCAGCTACGTCTGTCGTGTGCCTGGCGCAAGTACCGGCCAATCCTGGCCAGAACGCCGCTAAAGTTACGATGCTCACCGGACAGGTTTCGGTACTGCGCGATACCGGCCAATGGGCGCTTTCCCTGGGCGATTCCGTTCAGATGCAGCAACTTATCGTCAGTGGACCCGACGGTCATGCCATCTTCCAGGTCTCCGACGGGAGCTCTTTTGAGGTTTTCCCCAACTCGCGCGTGGTGTTCCGAAAGAACTTGGGCAGTAGCCGCGATCTGATCGATGTCATTCTGGGACGGGTGCGGGTAATCATCGAGCACCTTGGATTGACGCCCAACCCCAATCGCATCGTGACCCCCACAGCGGTAATTTCGGTCCGCGGGACCATTTTCGACGTCACCGTGGATGAGGACGACGACACCTCCACGCTGGTCGAAGTCGAAGAAGGCGTGGTGGATGTGCAACATGCCCTGCTTCCATACGGCCGGGCAGCCTCGCTCCATCAGGGCGAATCGATTCGCGTGTGGCGGACCATTCCCATCGCCAAGGCTGGCATGGACAAGCCCGCGTTCTTCCAGCGAGTGCTTCACGCTGTGATGGACGCCGCGTCTACCTGGGGATCGCGTAGACCGAGCGTTGCTGGCGTGGGTGGTGGCTCAAGTGGCGGCGCCGCCGGCGAGCTGGGCGGCAAGAAAACTCCGCCGCCGCCTCCTCCACCGCCTCCTCCGCCGCCGCACTAGAGTTTTCTCGGGCGCCCGGCTTCGTGCTGTTTGCTTCCGTTCCTGACTGGCTCTTGCCTCCTTCCCTCGTGCGACACTAGCCGTAGGCGCTATGAAGTTCCTTCTTCCGCTCCTCTGCTCCGCACTCCTCGCTCCCGCCCAGGCAACTGCCCCACAGGGCGTTACCGCCGAATGGGACATCTCGCAGATGTTGGACGCGCTCTCCTCCCAGGCCAAGCGCCTCAAGCCGATCCTGGATCAACTGAATCCCCAGGACTGGGTCGCCAGGGGTGCGCCGGAGGCGTATGTTTCGCAGTGGCGCGGCGCGCAAAGCGAGTTGATCTACCTCACCGATTCGGCCAAGGCGTTAGAGAAGCAGCCCGAGCGGCTCACCTATGCGCTGGACACGTTGTTCCGCATGCAGTCGCTCGAAATGCGGCTCAACTCGCTGGTCGATGGCGTGCGCAATTATCAGAATCCCGCGGTGGGGGATCTGCTGGTCGGCGTACTGGGAGAGAATTCCGCCAATCGCGACCGGCTGCGCCAGTACATCACCGATCTTGCCGCCGCCAAGGAACAGGAGTTTCAGATCGCCGACACGGAAGCCCAACGCTGCCGTGGCGCGCTGGGGAAACAGGCGCCTGCGAAACCGGCCGCGCCGCCCCGCAAGAAATCGAATGACTAAATCGAATGACTGAGACCGCTATTTTCACCTGCAGCATCTGCGGCGAACCTTCCGCCGAGATTTGCGTTCACTGCACCAAAGACGTGTGCAACAATCACCGCTGCGACAAATGCAAGCGTTGCAGCGACTGCTGCGCCTGCGAATTTCGCCGCCAGGAGGACTAGCGTTCCTTGGGCTTTGGCCTTGGATTGGACTCTTGTTTTATCTGCGTTTATCTGCGTTGATCTGCGGCCAATTTGCCTTGATCTGCTTGCGCGCGAATTCCGCGTCGCGTGCGATCGCCGCGCGCTCGTCCTGCGCCTTGTATTCCATGTGTAGCGACACCGGCCCCTCAAACCCCGCGCGTGCCAGCATCCCGAAATACTTCGCCCAGTCGACTACGCCCTCGCCCATCGGGCACATGGTCATTTTATTTTTCGCCCAGTAGAAATCCTTGAGCGCGACCATCTTCAGTCGCGTCCCCGCCAGCCGTAGCGCAAGCTGCCACCCGTAGACGCCACCCTCTGCCGCCGCGTGGCACACGTCGAAATAATAGCCCGCGTCGCGCGCGTCAACCCCTGCCAAAATCTCGCGAACATCCCACGTCGCCGCCGCGCCCACATAATTTCCTGAGTGATTGTGAAACCCGGCGGTCGTGCTGAACTCATGGCTCAGCGCGGCCAGCTCCGCCATCGAGCGCTTCACCCGCGCAAGCGTCCCCGCCAGCCGGTTTTCCACAATTTCACGCCACAGCTCGACGCGGCCTGGAGAATCGGACGTGTGTCGCTGGCCCGCGCGTCGACAATCTCCGTCGTGATCATCGGGACCGTAAGCTGGTGCGCGCGAATCGCCTCTACCGCCCGCGGCAGATCCCCGGCAGCCCGCTCCGGTAATACGTGCCCGCCCTTACGAACGGTCAGATCGACACCGTCGAATCCCATCTGGCTCGCGACCTTCCCCAGGTCGTGGTAGCCGAGTTCCGGCAGGTGCTTGGAGAAGATGCACAGTGGCGGGACAGTCTTCGAATCCGCCCGTGCGCCGACCTGTGCAGCGGCCGCAGCGGCGCCGATCATCCAGTCACGACGTGTCATAACTTGTAGGGAGCCCGATATTCGTAATGCAGCAGCTTATTCGCCGCGGCGTTGTTGGTGAATCGCTCTGCGCCGGCGTCCCATTCGAGGTGGGCTTTTTCTAACAACGCGATCTTCGCGATCAGCGTCGCGCTGGTCGAAAGATGACCCGTCAAGACGTCGCAGTTGCACTTGCCCCGGCTCTTCACGCAGTCCAGAAAATTGCGGGCGTGAAACGCGGTGTCGGCGCTGCCCTTGCCCGACTTCGGCTCCATCGCACTCTTCTTCGAAGGGTTGTAGCCGCGCTCGGTCTGCCGGTCGAGCGGCGTGCGCCCCGAAACCAGCTGCTCCGTGACCTTCTCCGGCACCAGCTCCCAGCGATTCCCGTGCAGATACATGGTCCCCTTGGTTCCGCGCAATTCCATCTCGGCGCTTTGCGCATTCGCTGGTGCCGCGTTGGCGTTGAATTGAGAGAACGTCATCAGCGTCGGCCCGTCCCACCGCCACAGGACTTCGAGCGTATCCGGAATCTGGCGATTGTCGTCAATCGCGTACTTGCCGCCGATGGCGGTCACCGACCGCGGCGCGTCCTGCCCCAAACACCACCTCATCATGTCGACGTAATGCACGCCGAAATTGGTGAGCTGCCCACCCGAATAATCGTAGAACCAGCGGAACCGATAGAAAGTCCGGTTGGGATTGTAGGGAACCCTGGGCGCCGGCCCCAGCCACTGATCCCACATCTTTTCCGTCATCGGTGCAGTTAGCCTGCCATCGGGATTGCCGATTCCGTTGGGCCACTCGTTCAATACGTGGAATCCGCGCGCGACGCTGATCTTTCCGTACTCTTGCGCGCGCGATAACTCCGCCGCCTCGCGCAAAAACGCCGACGATCGCCGGTGGATTCCTACTTGCACCACTCGCTTGGTGCGCCCCGCCGTCTCGACCATTTTTCGTCCCTCGACCACGGTGAGCGACATAGGCTTCTCGACATACACGTCCTTGCCCGCGTTGCAGGCGGCGACGAACATCAGCGCGTGCCAATGATCCGGCGTCGCGATCACGACCGCGTCGATGTCCTTATCTTCGATCAGCTTTCGATAATCGTCGAAGCGCCGGGGGGTAGGATGCCCCTTGCGAATGGCTTTGTCCGACGCAAAGGACATGTAGTCCTCGCGCAGATCGCAGATCGCCGCGGTGGTCGCGTCGCCGTGTTCGAGAAACGCGTCGTGCACCTGATCGCCACGATTGCCGAGCCCGATATACCCCATACGCACCCGATCGTTCGCACCCAGAATCCGCGAATAACTGGCGGCGGTCATCGCCAGCGCACCCAGCGTGTAACGGCGTGTTAACTTGGCCATGCGACATTACTATAAGCCATGCGATCTCTGATCTTGGTGCTGGGAGGGCGGCAATGTTAGCGGCCGAACCGAGAATACTGGTGCACGGCCATCGCGGCGCGCGGGCGCTGCGGCCGGAAAATACCATTCCTGCTTTTGAGTACGCGATCGGTGCCGGCGCCGACGTGCTGGAACTCGACATGGGTGTCACCAAGGACAACGTGGTCGTGGTATCGCACGATCCGTTCCTCGCCCCGCCGGTGTGCAGCGGACCCGAGCCCAAAGCGTTCATTCGCGATCTGACGCTGGCGCAGGTGCGCGAGTGGGATTGCGGCAAGGTTCAGAACCCGCGTCAGCCCCGGCAAGTCGCCGCGCCCGGAACGAAGATGCCGACACTTGACGAGGTTTTTGCGCTGGCGCCGCGAGGCACTTTTCAGTTCAACATCGAGACCAAGATCACGACCGCGAATCCGGAGCACGCGCCGCCGCCGGATGAGTTTGCGCGACTAGTGCTGGCGCAGATCCGCAAACACAAATTGGAAAAGCGCGTGATCCTTCAATCTTTCGATTTCCGCACGCTGCATGCGATGAAAAAACTGGCGCCCGAGATTCGCCTCTCGGCGTTATGGGAGGGCGGCGATCGCGACTTTGTGTCCATCGCCAAGGACGCCGGCGCCACCATCGTCTCGCCGATCTTCACGCGTGTGACGGTGGAAAGGGTCCGCGACGCGCACGCCGCTGGACTCGAAGTGGTGCCGTGGACCGCGAATCGTCCGGCTGACTGGGACAAGCTGATCGACGCTCAGGTGGATGCGATCATCACCGACGATCCAGCGGCGCTGATTGAATACTTGAAGGCCAAGGGCCGCCGCTAGCTACTTTTTCTTCTTGAGCGCGGCTAGGATCACGCTCTCCCGATCGCCCTTCTCCCACGTCGCGTTGAGCTTGTCGTCCGGGATCCCCGCGATGCGCCCCAGCAGCATGTAGGCCGGAAGGGCATGCCCCAGCGCCTTCCAGCGCGCCATGTCCGTTAGCGCCGGCAGTGCGCGGTCGCGCAACTGATCCAGCACCAGCGGATCGCGCTTGTCGGTCAGGATCTGCAGGATCGCCGAACTCTTGTTGCGATCCGACCAGTACAGCGAGTTCAACATTTCGATGAACCAGGTGGGCTGCACCTTGATACCCGACTGCGGTTCGAGCTGCTGCAGTACGGCCAGCGCCAACAAGCTGCGCATGGCATGGTTGCGAACCGAGCTATCCGGGTCGCGTAGCGCGTACTGCAGATCGCCTACCAGCTCGGCTTTCTGCGGCGCGTAACCGATCACGTACGCCGCGGCCGAACGATGCTCTTCATCGGCCGAATTGCGCAGCACCTCGCGTAGTTCGCGCAAATGGGCGCGCGCCAGCGGAATCAAGGCCTCCTGCGCTTCACGCGCGTCGGGATCGGCCATCAGCGAATGGCCGTGCGTCAAGTCGTCCGCCGTGCTGCCCCGGCGCACTGCCTTCGCGATCGCGTCGAAGGTGCGGTCGAAGGCGTCCTTGACCTCGGGCGAAAGACGCACGTCGCCCTCGGGCGTCTCGTGCAAGTCGAAATGCACCGCGCCTTTCTCTTCGATTCCCACGTAGAGAATCATTTTGCCTTCATCGCAACACACCGCTTCGAGGTGCGATTCGACGATGCCCGGGACGCGGTCCAGATGCTCCTCCGTGTCGCCTTTGGAAGGCGGGAGCGGGTCGCCTTCCTTGACGCCCAGAACCTTTCGGATGCGCTCTTCGGAGACCTTGCGAACGCCGTAGAAATCGATCACGCCGATGCGCGGAACCTGGGCGGCCGCGAGACCGGCAAGCAAAAGAAGCGGGAGGAATCGCACGCAATTTAGACGCGCGTCACGCAAGCTTGGGTTCACTATTTCAGACTAACGCTTCACGCTAGCGCTGTTTCTGGGCCATTTCACCGATGATGGGCATCACCCAGCGCTCGTTCGTTAGGGCCTTGTATACCAGCACCGCGAATCCGACGAAGATCGCGCCGTCGTATACGCGCCAGACCATGCTGATGAAACGCCAGCTTTCGTAGGGCAGGATGCCGGTGAGGAAGCTGAGCGCGATTCCCAAGGCGAACGCCGCGCCCCAGAAGAAGTTGGATTGCCACGCGTGGAAGCGGATGTTCGGGTTGCGGTTGTAGGGCTCGATCGCCAGGAACAGAACTCCGCCCAACGGAATGTAGCACAGCGCGCTCGCGACGTTCTCGGCCAGATCCGCCGCTGGTGGTGGTCCCGATGGTGGCTGTGGTGGCGGCGTTCCCGGAACAAAACCGGGAGGCGTGCTTCCAGGCGGCGCGATGTTCGCCGGTGGAGCCGGCGGAACCGGCCCCGGCGCTGGTGGCGGCACGTTCACTCCCGGGCCCGGAGGCGCTGCGCTGACCGCGGTCCCACATCGCGGGCAAAATTTCCCTTCCACTTGCGTGCCGCAGCTTGGACAGGATGCCATGACGCCTCCATTCTTGTCTCAACTCTACTCTTGCACACCGACATCGCGCAATCCGTTTGTGGCACCATTCCGCTATGCGTCCTGTTGCGACCTTCCTGCTCACTTCCGTGCTCGCCTGCGCCGCCGAGCATCAACTTAAGGCCAAGCCCGAGAACATCGCCTGGGGCTATTATTGGTCCGGCGCGAAGCCAGTACTGACCGTGAAATCCGGCGACGTGGTCGAGATTCAGACCGTCTCCGGGAATCCTATGAACCTGGAGCGCGCCGGGCTGAAGCTTGATGACATCCAGCCCGAACTGCGCGCGGTCAATGCGGGGGTGCCTCGCGAAGCGCGCGGTCCAGGCGGCCACATCCTGACTGGCCCGATCTTCATCGAAGGCGCAATGCCAGGCGATGTGCTCGAAGTGCGGATCCTCGAGATCAAGATGGACGTGCCGTATGCGTACAATTCCTTCCGCCCTGGCGCGGGATTCTTGCCCGAGGATTTCAAAGACGCGCGTACCAAGATTATTCCGCTCGATCGCGAGCGCAAGATCGCGCGTTTCGGTCCGGGCCTCGACATTCCGGCGAAGCCGTTTTTCGGCAGCATGGGCGTGGCGCCGCCGGAAGCGATGGGCAAAGTGAATAGCGCGCCGCCGGGGATTCACGCCGGGAATCTCGATAACAAGGAATTGGTCGCCGGGACCACGCTCTTCATCCCCGTGCACGCCGCCGGCGGATTGTTCGAAGTGGGCGATGGCCATGCCGGGCAGGGCAACGGCGAAGTCGACATCACGGCGATGGAAACGTCGCTCACCGGGACGTTTCAATTTGTCGTACGGAAGGACATGAAGCTGAAATGGCCGCGCGCGGAGACGCCGACGCACTATATCACCATGGGCCTCGATCCGGACTTGACGGAAGCGACCAAGATCGCCGTCCGCGAGACGCTCGATTTTCTGGTGACTGAGAAAAAGTTCACCCGTGAGGACGCCTATATGTTCACCAGCGTGGCGATCGATTTCGCCATCACTCAACTGGTCGATGGCACGAAGGGCGTGCACGGCATGATCGCCAAGAGTTTATTTGGGAGAAGGTAGTTGTGCGCGAATGTGGCAACTTTCATTTATGATCCAGGTGAAGGAAGCGGTCGACAAGGCTGTTGAGTTCGCGACGAGCTTACTCGGATCTGACCGCGCCGGGCAACTTCAGCTTGAGGAAGTCGAACTCTCCAAACATAACGGTCGAGACGCTTTGGCAATCACCCTCAGCATGAGACCACTTTTGGTTTTTGATGTTCCGTCGCTGAGCGGAGGACGGAGGGAATTTTTCGGCGATATTGAAACTGGCCACTTAACCTCCATGAAGATCCGGCATTTGACTCACGCGGACGAGTTCCTTGAACGCCTTCTGCCGCAGTTCGCGACGCTACTTGCAACGCCTCCTTCTCACGGAGGCAAGTAACCGCACCGATCTCTCGGGACTGCCAATTGGAAACGATACACCGGATATTCCAGGACCACGTTGAGGTGGCAGAAGATGTAAACTACGCGCGTTCGTTATTTCTTCGCCGTCCATCGAGTGTCAACCGGCTCGGATGGATCCGCAGTGATCTGCAAATCAGCGCAGTGGTGGTAATAGTAGCCGCCGTCCTTATTGACGCCGTGTTCGGCCATGAACTGCGTGATCTGCAAGGTGCAGTGATCGCAGTTAATGTTGGGGATCTGAACGTCAGTCTCCCAGGGATCGGCTTGTCTGGAGGTATGCGCGAACAGTCCGTCGGCGAGTATCGGAATCCGGGGAGGGCTTTGAATCGGCGCGGACACGGACCAGGGGCCTTTGTCGGAATCGCGAGTGTTCGCAATAGGGTCAGGGGGAAGCTCGGCGCGCGAATTTACCGCCAGAGCAACGCGGTAGTGTCCGGGATGGAACACCGTCTCCTGTAGCTTAATGTGCAGCTTCTGGCCGCCCCGAAGTTTGTTCACGATATTGCTGGGCATTCCGGCGTTGGTGGTCGTGCCTCCGCACGGGCCGAGTTTCTGGGGGTCGCCCAGCGGGCTCTCCACCAACCAAGACTGCGGTTCAAGCAATCTGAAATGCGCCGCTGCGAACGGGACCAGGATAGTCATCGCCGCGCCAACCAGTAAAAAATTGGTAACTTGTCTCACGCGTCACCTCTTTCACCGATCGACCGCCGGGATTCTCTCTTGTTTTCTGGGCTGAAGGCGAACACTTCTTGAGGCGTAGCCAACCGGACGAGACTCGGTTTCCGATGAACGCCGGTGATCGCCCCTGCCGCGTTCGATTGCAAGCCCTCTCCATTTCGGCAGGAAACAGTGGACACAGAAACAATCTCAATACCACCCCAGACCATTGGCCATCGACATTCGCCCGGAGTCTGGAGAACCGCCGGCGCCGACTCTACTGCCAACCCCCGCCGAGCGCCTTGTAAAGTTGGACCACGGTCAGAAGTTCGTCAAGCCGGATCTGCGCGAGCACCAGTTCCGCCTGGAATAAATCTCGATCGGCGTCCAGGGCGTTGAGCTGCGTGTCGACGCCGCCTCGATAACGCACATACGCGAGCCGCAGCCGGTCTTCCAGCACGCCTACCAGCGCCTGCTGTTTCTCGCGGCTCTCGCGCACCCGTTGATGAGCGATCAGGGCGTTCGAGACCTCACTGAACGCGGTCTGAATGGTCTTCTCGTATTGCACCAGTGCGTGCTCACGCCCGGCTTCCGCGAAGGCGATGCCGCTTTTGATCCGTCCGGCTGTGAAGATCGGCTGCGTGACCTGCGGGACCAAATTCCAAGTGCTGTGTGGCCCGCTGAACAGCGTCGAGAGCTGCGTGCTCTGACCGCCGAGCGACCCGCTCAAGCTCAATTGCGGAAAATAGGCGGCCCGCGCGACGCCAATCTGGGCGTTGGCCGCGATCAGATCCTGCTCCGCCGCGCGAACGTCGGGACGCCGTTCGAGCAGTGACGATGGCAGACCCGCGGGTACTTCGGGCGGCAGCCCCTGAGCCACCGTGCCCGGGCTCTCGCCCATCAGCAGGTGGATCTGGTTTTCGGTCTGCTCGATTTGACTCTGGATGACTGGGATGGTTTGCGCCGCCGTAAACACCAGTTGCTCCGCTTGCCGCAGATCGAGCAGCGTGGCGACGCCGCCGGTCTGCCGCGACCGCGTCAGTTCGAGGGAATCCTCACGGGTCTTGAGCGTGCGTTGCGAAATCTCGAGTTCATAATCGAGCTCGCGCAGCGTGAGGTACGCCGTGGCGACTTCGCTCACCAGAGTCGTGACGACAGCCTGTCGGTTCTCCTCGGCGCTCAGCAGATTCGCGCGCGAGGCTTCGGTGGCGCGCCGCAGGCGGCCCCAGATATCCACCTCGAACGACAGGAGTCCAAGCGTGGCCGTTCCGAAGTTGCGATTCTGCGAAGGCACCACCTGCGGAGGCAAATGAGTCGCGCCATCGCGCGACAGGCGGTTGATGTCGACGCTCGCGCCGGCGGCGAAATTGGGGAGCTGGTTCGAGCGTGTGATGCCCAGGACGGCTCGCGCGGCTTCGACGCGCGTCGCGGCGTCACGCAGATCGTAATTGCGCGCCAGGGCACCCCGGATCAGCTCTTGCAGCTTCTCATCCTTGAAGACGTCGAACCACTTCAGATCCGCGAGCGATGCCGCCTGCGCGCCGGAGAGCGGCTCGGGCGCGCGAAAGTTTTGAGGAGTGGCGATCTGGGGACGTTTGTAATCCGGCCCCACGCTGCAGGAGATGACGCAAGCAGCCGCCAAGCAAGCCGCGAGGATCGCGAGAGTTGGGCGTCGCATGTTCAATCTCCCTGCCCCGGCGCCGGTTCCGGCGGAAGCAGGCCGGGCTGCGCGTGCGCCCCCGCTCCCGAAAACCTTTCAACCATATAGAAACTGGCGGGCGGAGCAGGATCTGATCGCGGCCAACATCCCGCCGATGACGGTGGTCCCCATGATCTGCCGCGACACTGCGCCCGCGCCGCTGGCGGTCCACAGCGGCACGCACCCCAGGATGAATGCGAAGGAGGTCATCAGAATCGGACGCAGGCGCAGCCGCGCGCCTTCCATCGCGGCATCCGCCAGCGGTCGTCCCTTTTCGAGCTCGTCTTTCGCGAACTCGACGATCAGGATCGCGTTCTTAGCCGCCAGTCCGATCAGCATCACCAGTCCAATCTGCGAATACACGTCGTTTTCGATCTGCACCATGTAGGCTGGTGCGTACAAACCCAGCAGTGTACGTCGCAGCCACAACACTCCGTAGGCTCCAAAGATCGCGACGGGCGTGGTCAGCAATACGCTGAACGGCAAGGTCCAGCTCTCGTAGAGCGCCGCGAGAATCAGGAAGACGAACAGCAATGAGAACCCGAAAATCACGCCGGGCGAGACGCCGTCCTGGGCTTTCTTCTCCTGGAAGGACATGCCGGAATAATCGAAGCCCATGCCCGCCGGCATCTCCTGAAAAACTTCTTCGAGAGCGGTCATGGCCTGATTGCTGCTGTACCCCGGCGCTGCTGCGGCGTTCAATTGCGCCGCTCGATATTCGTTGAAGCGCATGGTGAACTCCGGCCCGTTGCCGGCCTCGAAGCGCGTGAGCGCGGAGAGCGGCACCATCTCGCCGCTCGCGTTGCGCACATAAAACAGGCCGACGTTCTCCGATTTCGTGCGATAGTCGCCTTCCGCTTCCACGTACACCTGCCACTGCCGTCCGAACCGATTGAAATAGTTCACGAACAATCCGCCCATAAACGCCTGGATGGTGCGATAGACATCGTTGACGGCGACTCCCTGCTTGATGACTTTGTCGCGATCTACGTGTATGAACTGTTGCGGCACGCTCGGGAGAAAGGTAGTCGAGACGCTGCCGAGTTCGGGGCGTTTGCGCGCGGCGGCAATGAACTTGTTCAGGTTGTCCGAAAGGAACTGCACGTCGTTGCCGGCGCGGTCCTCGAGGATGAAGGTGACGCCTCCGGAGGTGCCGACGCCGGGAATCGAGGGCGGCGAAAAGCTGAATGCGACCGCGTCCGGCATCTTGCTCAGCTCGGCATTCAAGTGCGCTTTGATGGCCTGGAATTGTTCCGCGCGCGAAGTGCGATCGCCCCACTCCTTCAAGCTCACGAACATGAACGCGTTATAGCTGGTACGGACCAGGCTGAGCAAACTGAAACCCAGGACGCTGGTGCTATATTCCACGCCGGGAGTTTCCGCCAGAAGTTTCTCGATTTTTGCGGTCACTTCCGCGGTGCGCTGCAACGAGGCCGAGTTGGGGAGCTGTACGTTCATGTAGAAAAATCCCTGGTCTTCGTCGGGAACGAAGCTGCTGGGCAGCTTGCCGCCGATGAACAAACCCGCGGCGCCGAACCCCAGCAAGAGCAGCAGCGCGATCGCGCTCTTGTGCAGCAATGCACGGGATGTCCGCACGTAACCGTTGGTGGCCCGCTCGAACAGGCGGTTGAAGCCGCCGAAGAACTTCGCCAGCAGCCCCGTACTTTTGCTTCTCGGCTTCAGGAGCAGCGCGGCCAGCGCCGGACTTAGCGAGAGCGCGTTGAATGCTGAGAGGATCACCGAAATCGCGATGGTCACGGCGAACTGTTGATACAGTTTTCCGGTGATTCCCGGAATGAACGCGGTCGGAATGAAGACCGCCGAGAGTACCAGCGCTATGCCGATCACGGGACCCGAGATCTCCTGCATGGCCTTCAGCGCGGCCTCCTTCGGCGCCAGGCCGTCTTCGATGTGGCGCTCGACTGCCTCCACCACCACGATCGCGTCGTCGACCACCAGACCGATCGCGAGCACCAGGCCGAACAGCGAGAGGGTGTTGATCGAAAATCCGAACAACGGAAAGAAGAGGAACGTACCGACCAGCGACACGGGCACCGCCAGCAGTGGAATCAGGGTCGCGCGCCAGCCTTGGAGGAAGAGATACACGACCGCGACCACCAGCAGAATCGCGATCCCCAGCGTTTGGACAATCTCTCGTATTCCTTCGGTGACCGCGCGCGTGGTGTCGACCGGCACGGCGTAATCCATGTCGGCCGGAAAGCGCTTTTTCGCTTCGGCGATCAGCTTCTTCACCGCCGCCGCAGTTTCCACAGCGTTCGAACCGGGTAATTGATAAACGGCCACGACCGCGGCCGGCTTGCCGTTCAGATGTCCGGCGACGCTGTAGTCTTGCGATCCGAGTTCCACCCGCGCCACATCGCTCACCCGCACGACAGCGGTTTGCAGCGTCTCGCGTACCACGATCTGCTCGAACTCCTCGGGTGAAGTGAGGCGGCCCTGCGCGCGCACCGAGTACGTGAACTCCTGGCCGGGCGGAATTGGCTCGCTGCCAACCTGACCCGCGGGGTTGACGGTGTTCTGGGTCTGGATCGCCGAAACGATTTCGGGCACTGTGATTTGGAGCTTCGCGAGGCGATCCGGCTTCACCCACAAACGCATCGCGTATTGCCCAGCGCCGAACACCTGAACCGTGCCTACGCCCTTCACGCGCGTCAGTTGATCGTTCAGGTTGATGTAAGCGTAGTTGGCTAGGAAGCGCGAGTCGTAGGTGTTGTGGGGCGAATACAAGGCCACCAGCAGGAGCGGCGCCAGCACCGACTTTTGCACCGTCACGCCATAGTTGGTCACGTCCGTCGGGAGCTGCGCCGCCGCCTGAGTCTCGCGGCTCTGGGCCAGGATCAAGTCCGTGTTGGGATCGGTGCTGACGTCGAAGTTCACAATCATTCGCATGCCGCCGTTGGCTGTGGCGTTGAGCGAATACATGTTATTGTCGACACCGCTCATCTGTTGTTCGATGGGCGTTGCGACCGACTGCTCGATGGTTTGCGCATCCGCGCCCACGTAGGTCGCGGTGATTTGAATCTCGGGCGGTGCGATGGCCGGAAACTGCGCCACCGGCAGCCCCACGATGACGACGGCTCCCACGATCACCGTCACGATGGAGATCACCATCGCGACGATCGGGCGGCTGATAAAGAATTTAGACATGCTTGGTCACTTCGTCGTAAACGGCTTGGGATCAACCGCCATACCCTGGCGGACCTTCTGCACGCCTTGGGCGACCACACGGTCACCGGCTTTCAGGCCATCCGTCACAATCCACTGCGCGTCCACAGTGGGGCCCAACTTCACCGGACGAATTTGCACGGTGTTGGCGTCATCGACGACGGCCACCTCGTGTGCGCCCTGAAGTTCGAAGACCGCGCGTTGCGGGACCAGCAACGCTCCCGCCTGGGTGCGAATGGATGCGCGAACTCTGGCGTACCCGCCCGGGCGCAGGCTATTTCCGGGATTCGGAAAGAGACCGGCGATGCGGATCGCACCGGTCCGCACATCCACCTGGCGATCGGCGAAGGAGAAGCGGCCTTTGTGTGGATACACGACACCGTCGGCCAGAATCAGATCGAAGTCGCGCTGGCGTAAGTCGGCCTGCCGTCCCTCTGCCGTCGGGAAGCGCCGCGCGAAATCGAGATACTCCTGCTCACTTGCCGTGAAGTAAACCTTGATGGGATCCAGCGTCGAGACGGTGGTGATCGTGCCGCTCGCGGGACTCACCAGCGCGCCGACCTGCTGCTGCGCGATACCCGGAATGCCGTCGATGGGCGACGTGAGGCGTGTAAAGCCAAGATTGATACGCGCTGTCTCTACCGCCGCCTTGGCCGACTGAACGGCAGCCGTAACCGCCGTGATCTGCGCTCGCGCCGTCTCCACCTGCGCTTTTGCCGATTGCACCTGGGCCCTGGCCGCCAGGTTGTTTTGCGTGGCGTTGTCGAGATCCTGCTGGGTGATCGCCTGCTGCCGGGCGAGCGGCGTGTAGCGATCGACGTCGAGCTGCGTGCGGTGCTGGTTGGCTTCCGCTACGGCGACGCCGGCTTCCGCCTGCGACAATTGCGCCCTCGCCTGCGCTAGCAGGCCCTGCGACTGTTCGACCTGAGCCAGGGATTGATCGAGCGCGGCCTGAAACGGACGCGGATCGATCTCGAACAGCAGTTGGCCCTTGGGCACAAAAGAGCCTTCGGTGTACGCCTGCCGCACCAGGTAACCCGAAACCTCGGCCTTGATGTCGGCGTTCACCAAGCCGTCCAGCGTACCGATCAATTCCTGGTACAGCGGAACGTCTCGCTGTTCCACTTGCGCCACTTGAACTTCGAGCGGCGGAGGCGCCGCGGCGCCAGTCTGACGCGAGCATCCCGCGCCCGCCAGCAGAAAACCGGCGATCGATACAACCGAAGCCAGCGTCACGAATCGCGGCATAGCACTCCTCGTTGCGTTTTCACAATGTGGGCCCCCTCGAGACCCTGACCCTACAGACGATGGGATGATGAAGTTCCGAGCTTGGTCGCGGAATTCTTAACACTTCGCCACAAACCATATCAGATTAGTCCTCCGACGGAAAACCTGGCGCGACGGCGGCACTCTAACGCGCCTCCACCAGGTTGGACCTGGATGCGTCCCTTCTTTACAACAACGATCGTTCGCAAGCTTAGGAGCATTGTGTCCAGTGAACACGACCAACGCGGAGTCTTTTGCATTTCATCTCCAATCTCTTTTATTCCGCTCAATTTCTGATGACCCTCCGGCCCAGCCGAGATTGCATCTGCCTGGCCATTTGCGAACGGACTGAAAGGAAAGGCGATCATGCGGGGAAAGCGTAGACCCCTTCCGACATTTGCTCGGGGTTCGTCATTTTGCTGAAAATGCAGCGCTGGTTCCCCA
>WNFL01010324.1_pt1 | contig 23982 bp, 25 predicted proteins | sample 5400361 | NCBI WGS metagenome assembly WNFL01 (sample SAMN13153351, study PRJNA577476) | soil metagenome | isolation source: 40 cm soil on Douglas fir-dominated hillslope | place: USA:California | collected 2013-09-17
GCTCGAGTTGCCTTTGGACTGTTCAAGTCGGGTGAGACGTATGACCCCGGCCGCTTCCTGTCTACGAGCGGTTGACTTCACTCATAGAATCTCTCGAGCCCCACCCCAACACTTCGAATGAGGCTCTCGTGGGCAGGGGCTGCTCGCATCACCGCCGAATAGATCGTTGGCAGCCCCCGTGCGCGGGCTGCACATCGGAAACGCGTCGCGCATCGCCGTTCTCCTGGGCGATCACATTCAAATCGTGGGGATGATTGAAATGTGCGCGCAGAGCCATCCATCGAGCTCGGGATGAAGCTCGGGAGGGGGTGCCTCGCTGGTCGCGTAAGAGAAGAAGTGGAAGGAATTCGAGCGCCATGGGTAGTAGCGAGCTCCCTCCCCCACGCAAAGATCGAGATCCCCCGGCTCGAGCTTCATCCCGAGCTCGATGGATGGCGTAAGGGAATCAGGCGTCCCGCCACGCGAAGCCCGTCTCCTGCCCCGCGACGCCGACCCACTCCTCCTCGCATCCCGCGGCGCCGGCGAGCGCCGCGACCGCAAGGGCGGGCTTGTTGTTCTGCTGCGACAAGTGGGCGGCGATGAGATGGCGCAGGTGGCTGCGCTCGATGGCGGCGACCAGGCGCCCCGCGTCGGCGTTGGACAGATGCCCGAAGCGTCCCGACACGCGGCGCTTCAGCCCGTCGGGATAGGGCCCGCCCATCAGCATGTCGAGATCGTGGTTGCACTCGATCACCAGCGCATGGCACCCGGAGAGCTTCTCGACCACGTGCTGCGTGACGGTGCCGAGGTCGGTCACCACGCCCAGGCGCGCGTCGCCGTCGGAGAACACGTATTGCACGGGCTCGCGCGCATCGTGCGGCACGGGAAAGGGATCGACCGCGAGCGCCTCGACCTCGAAGGCGCGGTGAGAATCGATGTAGTGCACGAGCACCGCCGGAAATTCAGGCGGCAGCCACTGCGCCGTGCCGCGCGTGAGGTATACCGGGATCGCATAGCGCTTCGCGAAGGGCGCCACGCCGCCCAGGTGATCGTCGTGCTCGTGGGTCACCACCACTGCGGTGATTTCCGAAGGCGAGAGGCCGGCCCGCGCGAGGCGCGCCTTGGTGTCGGCCACCGAGAAGCCGCAGTCCATCATCACGCGCGTGCGCCCGCTCTCGACCACGAGCGCGTTGCCGGAGCTTCCGCTCCCCAGTGACGTAAAGCGCATCAGCCGCTCCGGGGCGTTGCGCGGCGGGAACCGTCCGCCCCAACGCCGTTCCCGCCGGTGCCCATCGCGGGATGCTCCTTACTTCAGCTGTTCGTAGAGCAGGCCGAGGATCTTCTTGCCGGTGGGGGAGGATTCCCTCGCGCCCTTCGAATCCTGCACCTGCACCTGCGACATGCTCGCGCCGGCGTCGGCCACGTGGATGCGGTACTGCGGCTGCGCGCTCTTCGGAGCGGATTTCCAGAACTGTAGCTTTTCCAGCCAGCCCTGCTTGGTGTCCTTGAGGTCCGCCTCGGGATCGATGTAGCGCACGAAGAACACGCCCTTCGAGCGGTCGCGATCCTCCACGGTGAAGCCGACGCGGTCGAGCGCGAGGCCGACGCGGCGCCATGCGCGATCGAAGCTGTCGTTCACCACGAGCGGGCCGGCCCCGGCGTTCTCCAGCACGGCATTGCGCGGCTCGATGGCCGACGGCGCCGGGGGAACCACCCCGCGCCGTCCCGGCAGCGGCGCCGACGCGGTGGTCACCTTGGTGTCGCCGCCGCCGATCTTCGCCATGAGGCGCGAGAGCATCTCGGCCTCCGCCTCGCGGTCGGCGGGCTGTGCCTGCCACATGGTGCGGTCCTGCGTGGAGCTCGAGTACACCTCTTCGACGTTGCGGTTGCTCACGAAAATCTCTGTGGTACCGGGCTCCGTGCCCTTCTCGAGACGCGTGCGGAACTTGTCGCGGCGCGGATACGAATAGAGGCCCTCGATGAAGCGGCCCACGGTGCGCCGCACGATGTCCTGCGGGACCTTGCTGCGGTCCTCGAACCAGTCGGTCTCGATCAGGCCCAGCTCCGGCGCTTCGCGCAGCAGCTTGTAGCCGGTGTCGATCCAGAACTCGCGCACCACCGGCCAGACTTTCTCCGGATCGCCCTTCACCACCAGCCAGCGCTGGTCGCCGAAGCGCTCGAGCTTCACGCCCTCGAACTTGGGCAGCACCACGGGCAGCGCGGGCCCGCCCGCCGCGGCGGGTTTCTGGCTGTATGCCGAATATGTGGTCTGCGCGCGCGGGTCGGGAATCGAGTAGCGGTCGTCCATGGTCGGCGCGGTGAGCTCCGGCGGCACCTCGAGCGGTTGCGCGGCGCGCGCCTGGGCGCCCTTGTACTCGGTGGTCTTGTTGCCGAAGCCGGAGCAGCCCGCGAGGAGCACGAGCGCCGCGGGAATGACGAGGAGGTGGAAGCGGTTCATTGAAAGATCCTTGGTTTTATTCGATGCAGCCCGCTTCGCGCAGCGACGCGGCGAGCGTTTCGTGGTGGGGCGAGGTGAACGGCGTGAGCGGCAGGCGGATTCCCTCCGCGATGCGGCCCATGCGGGTAAGCGCCCATTTCACCGGGATGGGATTGGCCTCGAGGAACAGGTTCTTGTGCAGGCCGAGGAGCCTGTTGTTGATCGCGATCGCCTCGGCCGCCTGGCCGGCGCGCGCCGCGGCGCACAGCTCGTGCATGAGGCGCGGCGCCACGTTGGCGGTGACCGAGATCACGCCGTGCGCGCCGAGGAGGAGGTACGAGAGCGCCGACGCGTCGTCGCCGCTGAAGACGAGAAAATCCTTGCGCACGCGCTTCATGAGGTCGGTCACGCGCTCGACGCTGGAGGTCGCTTCCTTGATGCCGACGACGTTTGGCACCTGCGCGAGGCGCGCCACGGTGTCGTTCTGCAAGTCCGCCACGGTGCGCGAGGGCACGTTGTACAGGATCATCGGGATGTCGGCCGATTCGGCGATCGCCCTGAAATGGCGATAGAGGCCTTCCTGCGTGGGCTTGTTGTAGTACGGCACCACGGAGAGCGAATACTGCGCGCCCGCCTTGCGCGCGAACTTCGCGAGCTCGATCGCCTCGCGCGTCGCGTTGCCACCGGTGCCGGCGATCACGGCAATGCGACCCGCGGCGAACTCCACCGCCGACTCGATGAGCTTGCAGTGCTCCGCGACGTCGACCGTCGGCGATTCCCCGGTGGTGCCGACGATCACGATGCCGTCGGTGCCTTCGGCCACATGCCAGTCGATCAGCGACTTCAGGCGCGGCAGGTCGAGCGCGCCATCGGCGAGCATCGGGGTGACGATGGCGACAAGACTTCCGGAAAGCATGCGAAACGCGAGCTCGGGGACGTTCAAAGGCGGTAATTTTAACCCATGGCAGGGTCGGCCGACCGCCGCCCTGCGCCCTTTCTCTTCAATCCCGGCGCGCGGCGAGGCGCTGGAGCGCCGCCGGCCGCGGCTCGCTCACGGTCAGGTCCTCGTAAGCCACCACGCGCAGCCTGCCGCGCACCGCTTCGAGAAGCTCTCCGGGGGCGAGGAGGAAGGCGGGATTGGAGGGCTTGCCGAAGCGCTCGTTGCCCTGCGCGAAGGTCTCGTAGACGAGCATCCCGCCGCGCTCGAGGCAGTCGACGAGCACCGCGAGCAACGGGCGGTGCAGATAGTTGGTGACGACCACGCCGTCGAACCTGCGGCCCGCGAAGGGCCACGGGCCCGCCTCGAGGTCGGCCTCGACCACCTTCACACGCGGCGGCGGATCGGCGAAGAGCGACGCGTCGCGGTCCACGGCCTCGACCTCGAAGCCCATGCGCGCGAGAAGCCGCGCGTGGCGCCCCGAGCCCGCGGCCACGTCGAGCACCACGCCGCCCGGGCGGATCGAGGGCGCCCAGCGTTGCACCCACGCCGATGGCGGCAGGTCGAAATGCGCTTCCATGGGATCGTCCCGGCTCCTTCAATCGAACAGCTTCGCGATGGTCTCCTCGCCGATGGCGAAGGCGGTGCTCATGCCGGTGCCGCTCGTCACCGTCACCGCGTGCACGCGCTCGCCCACCTCCCGCGAGAGGAGCGGCTGCACGTCGGCCACGGGATAATGCCCGAGCCAACGCTCGACGACACGCGCCTCTCCCATGTCCAGCACCGCATGAAGCTCGCCCAGGATGAGATCCTCGACGGCAGCGCTCGCGAAGGGATCGTCGTCGTCGACGTCATGGTGCGAATCGCCCACCACGAGCGAGCCGTCGGCGCTCTGCGCGACGATGAGGTGGATGCCATGCGCGAGCTCGGCGCCGCACTCGCGTTCGAGCCTCGCGTGGAGTGCCGCGGCCGCGGGTTGCTTGGCGAAGCCCTGGTAGCGAACGAGGCTCAAGTCCGACATCAGCACCGAGGGCAGGCGCACGGCGACCGGCCCGACGCGCATCATCTGCAGCTGGCACTGGCGCACGCGCGCTTGCGCGGCGAGCCGTGGCGCGAGCTGTGCCAATCCCGCGCCGGCGGCGATCACGATCGCGCCACCCGCGACCAAGCCGCGCGCGTGGCGCAGCCCCGCGGGCTCGACGCCAAGCGCGGCCGAGCCCCAGGTGAAAGCGACGCCGTGGCGCGCTTCGAGCCAGAGCGCGAGTCGCGGCAACGCGTCGCGCGCCTCGATGCGCAGCTCGTGGGGACTCGCGAGCGCGCCGGCGCAATCGCCGCGCACGCAGGGCAGACGCTTCGCCACCTCGCGCGCGCTCAAGAGCTCGCAGCCCGCGCCCATCGGACCCGCGGCGAATTCCACGAGGACGGCGAGCGCTTCCGCGCGCCGCGCGGCGATCACGGCGCCGCGCTGCAGCACGTCGATCCCGGCCTCGGCGGCCACCTCCACCCACACCTCGCGCGAGCGCAGCGCGCGGCGTCGCGTGTCGCCATCGGCCTGGCCGGTGACCGTGACGAAGCCGAAATTGCGCACCGACGCCGACATCGCCCGCGTGTCGCGCTCGACCACGGCGACCTTGAGGCCGCGGCGCGACGCGGCGAGCGCATGGGCGAGGCCGACGATGCCCGCGCCCACCACGATGAGATCGAACGATGCCACGACGCGATGATAGCGCTCGGTTACCATGGCCTTCTGCCGCCGTCGCTCTCGAGCCGATGAAGAAGTTCCTGAAAATATCCGCGATCGCCCTGGTGATCCTCGCCGTGGCGGCCGGGCTTGCCTTCTTCGGCGCCGCGTGGCTGGGCGAACGCAAGCTCGCGCGCACCGTGGACGTGCGCGTGGTCCCGGTTGCCTACACGCGCACTCCGGCGGCGTTGAAGCTCGGCAAGTATCTCTTCGAGTCGCGCGGCTGCAGCCAGTGCCATGGCGACGACGGGCGCGGCATCGCCTTCATCGACACGCCGGCAGGCATGTACGTGAAGTCGCCAAACATCACGCGCGGAGCGGGCGGCGTGGTCTCGGACTACAACGAGGGCGACTGGGTGCGCGCGATCCGCCACGGCGTGAATCCCAAGGGGCACGCGCTCCTCATCATGCCGGGCGAGGACTACAACCGCATGAGCGACGCCGACTTCGCCGCGCTCGTCGCATACGTTCGCTCCCTCGCGCCGGTGTCTGGCGAGAGCGCGGTGATCCGCCTGCCGATGATCGTGAAGGCGCTCTACGGACTGGGTGCCATCAAGGACTCGGCGGAGAAGATCGACCATCGCAAGGCGCCCTCGCAGCCGGTGGCCGTGGCCGCCACGGTCGAGCACGGCGCCTATGTCGCCAACATGTGCGTGGGCTGTCACGGGGCCACGCTCGCGGGCGGCAAGATCCCGGGGGCGCCGCCCGAGTGGCCGCCGGCCGCCAACCTCACGCCCGGCGGGGACGGCGCGATGGCGCGCTACGACACCGCGGACAAGTTCATCGCGATGATGCGCACCGGCAAGCGTCCGGACGGCACCGAGGTGAGCCAGGTGATGCCGTTCATGAGCCTGCGCAACATCAACGACACCGATCTCAACGCGATGCACGCCTACCTGAAGAGCCTCGCGCCCCGCAAGGCCGGTGAGCGCTAGCTCGACGCGGACCCGGTGAACGGCGAGCGCCTCGGGATTGTCACAAGGTACCGACCCGCGCGGAGGAATCCCCGATGATCCGCAAGCTCAAGTCCGGCGAGTACCGCATCTATTCCATCAAGGTCGACGCCAAGACCCGCAAGCGCCGCAACCTCGGCACCTTCGGGAGCCTCGCCGCCGCCAAGAAACACGAGCGCGCGATCCAGTACTTCAAGCACCACTAGCTGAAAAGTGGTGTCAGGTACGACTTTTCGAGAAGCTGACTTGGTCAGCGAAAAGTCGTACCTGACACCACTTTTCAGAGGGGGTAGATGATGGAGTTCGGAATCATCTCGCTGTCGAAGATGACGAGGCGCGAGGCGAACTTGAGACCCTCGGGCGTGCGCACGATCACATCGAGGTAGCGGCCCACGTTGAAGACCCTCGAGTAGTCGTCGAGCTTGGTGCGGAACACGGCGTAGTTTGATTCGCACTCGAAGCGCCCGCCCTCGCTCATCAGCACGCGCGGCAGGCCCACCACGTGGCGCTGGTAGTAGGGATCGTGGAAGAGCGTCTCCTTGATGCCGTAGACGCGGTCCTTCAGCATGCCGCGGCTCTCGAAGCGGTCGTAGTTCTCGCGCGGCTGGACTTTGTAAGTGCACTCCTCGAGGAAGAACTCCGGCCAGCGGTCCCAGTCGCCGGCATCGAGCACCGCGCCGTAATCGGCTTGGAATTGCACCAGCTCGAAGAACGTCTTCGGATCGACCTCGCTCATACCTGCATCACGCGGCGCCAGTAGTCGTACATGCCGCGGATGAGGGTCTCGGTGACGAGGTGGTCGGTGTTCTCGCAGGTGTATCCGCCGAGCTCCGAGACCGTGCGGTGGAAAGGCTTCTGCTCGAAGCCGTTCTGGGCGAGCTCGATCACCTCGCCGTCGTCGGCGGAGACGAAGCCCGCGGGACCGAAGAGGTTCGCCTGGCGCAAGCGGCGGCGCTCCATTTCCGGGGAGTCCTCCTCGAAGCCGAAATGCGTCCACACGAAGTCGAACTCGCCGGGCCCGCGCGGCTGGATGTGGCGCGTGGAGACGGAATTCACCTGCTGCTGCAGGATGACGCTCGGGAAAAGCGTGGTCATCACCACCGTCGGCCCCTTCCACCATTCCTCGGCAACCACGTCGAGGAAGCGCTCGTCGTTGAGCTTCATGCCCTGCTTGAAGCTCGACACGCCTTTCGTGGCCTCGCCCGTCATCCCCTCGTTGCCGCGCCGCGAGATCATCGCCGCGTGCCGGAAGTGTTCATCCATCACCAGCTGCGACTTGTTGTCGGCGCGCCACAGCCCGAAGACGACGAACCAGGTGTGCAGCAGGCCCGGGTGATACGGGTCCTTGATGTTCTCCTGCATGAGCTTCCAGTTGCCGGCGATGCGCTGGCGGCTGTAGCCCAGGACCTTCAACTTGCGCCCGTCGAAAGTGCGGTCGACGTATTCGAGCATCGCGGGCCCGATGTATTCCTCGAGCGGCGGCACCGAATGATCGAACGACGCGTAGACGACGCCGTTGCGGGTCGCGACCTTGAGCTTGGTGAGGCCGTGCTCCTCGTTACGGAATTGCGGCGGCATGCCGCCTTGCACGCGCCCGTCCTGCTTCACGCCCTTCCTCAACGGCACGCCCTGCAGGTCGCCCTTCAGCGAGTAGCACCACTGGTGATAAGGGCAGATGAAATCGCGCCGGTTGCCGAAGCGCGGGCGCAGGAACTGCACGCCGCGATGGGCGCACACGTTCTCGACGACGTTCACCGCGCCATCGTTGTCGCGCGCGAGGATCACCGAGCGCTCGCCGATCGCGGTACGCTTGAAGTCGCCGGGATTGGGGATCTCGGCCTCGAGGCCCACGTAGCACCAGTGCCCCGTGTAGAAGAAGCGTTCGAGCTCGAGGCGATACAGGTCAGGGTCGGTATAGGCCCAGAACGGAACCCGGCTGGTGCCGTCGCCCTCCCACGTCGCGATCCCCGGGAAGACTACTTGAGAGTCGTTCATCTCGTGCCTCGTGCCTCGTGCCTTGCGCCTCGCGCCTGACTAGGATACCGCCAGCCAGCGGTCGAGGCTCGCGCGGTCGGCCAGGAGCTGCTCGCTCGGCCCCTCGTGCACGATACGCCCGCGCTCCATCACCACGGCCCGCTGGGTCAGCGCGAGCGCGAGCTCCGCATGCTGCTCCACCAGCACGATCGCCATGGCGCCGGCGGCGGCGAGGCCGCGCAGCACCGCGCTCAGCTCCTGCACCACGATGGGCGCGAGGCCCTCCATCGGCTCGTCGAGGAGGAGGAGCTTCGGATTAGCATCTGCTGTTCGCCGCCGGAGAGCTGCCCGCCGCGATGCTCGCTGCGCTCCGCGAGCCGCGGGAAAAGCGCGTGCACCTTGCCGACGGTCCAGGGCCCGGGGCGCGCCACGGCGGTGAGGTGCTCGAGGACGGTGAGCGACTTCCACATGAGGCGCTCCTGCGGCACCCAGCCGATGCCGGCGCGAGCACGCTCGTACGATGCGGCGCGCGAGACATCGGCGCCCTGCCAGTGGATCGATCCGCGGTGCAGGTGGGTGAGTCCCATCACCGTCGCGAGCAGCGTCGTCTTGCCGACGCCGTTGCGCCCGAGGAGCGCGACCGCCTCGCCCTCGCCGATGGCGAACGACGCCTCCTCGACCACGACGGACTCGCCGTAGCCCGCGGTCACGGCGTCCAGGCGCAGCAGCTCAGCCATGGACGTCCTTGCCGAGGTACACGGCCCTCACTTTCGGATCGCGCGCGATCTCGTCGGGCGCGCCTTCGATCAATACGCGCCCGGCGACCAGCACGGTGATGCGCTGCGCGAAGCGGAACACGAGGCCCATGTCGTGCTCGATGAAGAGCACGCTCACGTCGGCGGGAAGCCCGGCGATCACGCCCAGCACCTCCACGCTCTCCGCCGAGGGAATGCCGGCCGCGGGCTCGTCGAGGAGCAGGATCTTCGGGCGCGTGGCGAGCGCGAGAGCGATCTCCACCAGCCGCTGGCGCCCATAGGCGAGCTCCGTCGTGCGCCGGTCGGCGTCGCGCTCGAGCTTCAAGGTCGCGAGGAGGGCCATCGCCTCGTCGTTCTCCTCGCGGTAGGCCGCGACCGGCTTCATCCAGCGCGCGGCGAGGCCCTTGCGTTCGAGCACGGCGAGCACCACGGACTCGCGCACCGTGAGCCCGGGGAAGAGCGTGTTGATCTGGTAAGTGCGCGTGAGCCCGCGCTTCACGCGCCGGTGCTGGCCGAGCGACGTGATGCGCTCCTCGTGGAGAAATACATCCCCCGCGCTCGGCTCGAGCACGCCGGTGAGGAGATTGATGAGCGTGGTCTTGCCCGCACCGTTGGGGCCGATGAGCGCGTGGCGCGCGCCCACCGGGAGCGACAGGCTCACGTCGCTCACCGCGGCGAGCCCGCCGAAGCGCTTCGAGAGTCCCGCGGTGCGCAGCGCCGGCGTCATCGCTTGAGCTTTTCCAGCGCGCCGAGGATCCCGCCACGCGCGAAGAACACGAACATCACCATCAGCAGCCCCAGCCAGAACTGCCAGTACACGGGGTTGATCCCCGACAGGTAGTCTTGCGCGACCATGAAGACCACGGTGCCGATGATGGCGCCGTAGAGGCGCCCGGTGCCGCCCAGCACCAGCATGATCATGAGCTCCGCGGAGCGGTTGAAGCCGAGCGAGTCGAGGCCGACGAACTGCGTGGTCTGCGCGAGGAGCGCGCCGGCGATTCCGGCCACCAACGCGCCGATCGTGTAGGCCGCGACCAGCCGGCGCTGCACCGGCGCGCCGATCGAAGGCATGCGCTGCTTGTTCTCGCGGATGCCGGTGAGGGACAGGCCGAACGGCGAGGCGACCAGACGGCGCAGCGCGATGAACACGATGACGAGCACGGCGAGGCTGTACACGTAGGCGGTCTTGCCGCCGATGTCGAACGGGAAGACGCCGAGGAGCTTCCACATCGCGACCCCCGACAGGCCGTCCACGCCGCCGGTGATGAAGGCCGCGCGGTTGGCGGCCTCGAAGAGGAGAAGCCCGATGCCGAGCGTGACCATCAGGCGTGCGAGGTCTTCGCCGCGCACCACCAGGAAACTCACGATGAACCCGGCGAGCGCCGCCATCGCGCCGCCCGCGAGGAGACCCGAGAGCGGCTCACCCCAGCCTTTCACCGCGAGGATGCCGGCCGTGTACGCGCCGAGGCCGAAGAAGGCCGCGTGCCCGAGCGACACGATGCCCGCGTAGCCGAGGATCAAGTCGAGCGAGAGCGCGAAGATCGCGACGATGAGGATCTGGCTGCCGAGCACGAGATAGCCCGGCAGGAGGAAGAACGCCACGACCGGGACCAGCCAGAAAATGATCTCGATCGTCCTCTTTCCGGGGAGCGCCTTCATCGCCGCCTCCCGAACAAGCCCGCGGGGAACGCGATGAGGAGCACCACCATCGCCGCATAGATCACGAACGCGCCGACTTGCGGAACGTAATACTTGCCCGCGACGTCGAGCACTCCGAGGAGCAGCGCCGCCACCAGCGGGCCCTTGATCGTCCCCGCGCCGCCGACCACGACGACGAGCAGGAAATAGACGATGAACTTGAGCGGGAAGGAGGCGTCGAGCCCGAGCACCTCGATGCCGAGCGCCCCGCCGAGGCCCGCGAGCCCGGAGCCGAGCGCGAAGGCGACGCTGAACACGCGATCGACGTTGATGCCCAGGCCCTTCGCCGCCTGTGCGTTGTCCACCGAGGCGCGCACCTGCGCACCGAAGCGCGTGCGCGCGATGAGGACGCCGAGGAGCGCGGTGAGCACCACCACGGTCGCGACCAGGAAGAGCCGGTAGACGCCGAAGTCCACGCCGCCCACGGAGACCTGCCCGCGCAGGAACGCCGGCAGGCGCACCGGCTGCTGCGACGAGCCGAAGAAGTAGGTCGCGGCGGCGATCGACATGAACGTGAGCCCGATCGAAAAGAGCACCTGGTCCAGGTGCGCGGCGCCGTACAGCCGCCGATACAGGAGCCGCTCGAGCACGGCGCCGATCGCCGCCGTGATCACGAATGCCAATGGCAGCGCCGCGAGGAAGGGCACCCCGAAGCGCGTCATCGCCACCACGCACACGAAGCCGCCCGCCATGGCGAACGCGCCATGCGCGAGGTTCACGAAGTTCATGAGACCCATCGTCACCGACAGGCCCAGGCTCACCAGGAAGAGGAGGCTCCCGTAGGCGATGCCATCGAAAAGGACGCCGAGCATGGTGGAAAATGGGGTCGGGTACGGTTTCTTTTCAGACCGGGCGCGATGCCGGCATCACCTTCCAGCTCACGAGAATGCGTACCCGACCCCATTTTCCACCATGCTCGGTGCCCCGCTCTTGATCCCCATCTCCCTCAACGTCTCGGCCACCGCCGCCGAAACATTGCGCATCTCGTTCGCGTCGATGGCGCCGATGCAGCCGACGCGGAAGGTCTCCACCTGGGTGAGCTTGCCTGGATAGAGGATGTAGCCGCGCGAGCGCACCTTCTCGTAGAACGCCTTGAAGGAATAGTTGGCGTCGGCGGGCGCGTGGAAGGTGACGATGATCGGCGCCTGCACGCCCTTCGCGAGGAAGCTCCGGAAGCCGAGCGCGGCCATGGCCTCGATGAGGGTGTCGCAATTCCTGCGGTAGCGATTGCCGCGCGCGACGGTGCCGCCCTCGGCCTTGAACTGGTCGAGCGCCACGCGCAAGGCGGCGACCACGTGGGTCGGCGGCGTGAAGCGCCACTGCGTCGTCTTCTGCATGTAGGTCCACTGGTCGAAGAGGTCCATGGCGAGCGAGTGCGAATTGCCCTGGGATCTCTCGAGCACCGCCTGGCGCGCGATCACGAAGCCCATGCCCGGGGCCCCCTCGATGCACTTCCCGGAAGCGGCGACCACTGCGTCGACCGGATGCTTCGTCACGTCGATCTCGATCGCGCCGAACGAGCTCATGGCGTCCACGATCAATCCCTTGCCGTGGCGCGCGCACGCCGCGGCGATCTCCGCCAGCGGATTCAGGATCCCGGTGCCGGTCTCGCAGTGGACCTGGGCCACATGCGTGATCTTCGGATCCATCTTGAACGCGCCCTCGAGCATCGCGGCGGTCGATTGCTTGTCCTCGGCGAGATCGATCGACGAGTGCTCGCGGCCGATGTACTTGAGTATCTTCAGGATCCTCTGGCAGTAGGCACCGTTGTTCGGGACCAGCACCTTGCCGTCGCGCGGCACCAGGTTGGCGAGCGCCGCCTCCACCGAGAAGGTGCCGCTTCCCTGCAGCGGCACGCACACGTGGGTCGCCGCTCCGTTGACGACTTCCACCAGGTCCTTGCAGATCGACGCGGTGATCGCATTGAACGAGGCGTCCCACGAGCCCCAGTCGCGAAGCATCGCCTGCTTGGTGGCGAGGGACGTGGTGAGCGGGCCCGGCGTGAGGAGGATGGGGTCGTTGCCGATGATCATGGGTCTCTCCAGGACTGCGTGCGCTTGTCGAGCCAGACTTGCGCGAAATAATAGAGCCCGCACACGAGGGCGGAAGTGACGACGATGAGGCTCGCCATGGCCGCCGCGGGCCCGATGTCGCCCGCCTCGTCGAGGTTCACGATGGCCACCGACGCGAGGACGGTGTTGGGCGAGTACAGGAACACGACCGCCGACACCGTCGTCATGGCGTTCACGAAGAGATAGCGGCTGATGTCGAGCGCCGCGGGCAGGCACACCGGCACCGTCACGCGGAAGAACGTGCGCCAGAACGGCACTTTGAGCGACGCCGACACCGATTCGAACTCGTTGTCGATCTGCTTCAGCGCCGTGACCGCCGTGAGGTGCGACGACGAGTAGTAGTGCACCACCGTCACGAGGACGAGGATCGCGAGCGTGCCGTAGAGGAAATGCAGCGGGTTGGCCGCGGGGACGAAGAAGAAGATGTAGCCCAGCCCCAGCACCATCCCCGGCACGCCCATGGGCAGCACCGCCATCAGCCTCACGAAGGGGCGCCACGCGTCGAGCCCGCGGGTCTTCTCGAGGAGGTACGCGGTGACGAAGATGAAGACCGTGCCCAGGCTCGCGCACCAGAAGGCGAGGTGGAGGCTATTCAGGTACGCCGGAAAGATGCCCGCGTCCACCAACCCCAGGCGATAGTGGTCGAGCGAGAAGCTGAAGTTGTACGGCCAGAGCTTCACGAAGGAGGCATAGATCGCCATGCCGAGGACGGCGAGCATGAGGACGGACAGAACCCAGCAGAAGGCCGCCATCGCCGCGTCGAAAGCGCGCGCCGGGCGCGGCACGTACGGCACCGAGCGCGCGGACAGGAGCGCCGACTGGCGTTTCTGCACGTAGGCGTCGACCGCGTAGGTCACCGCCACCGGCACCAGCAGGATGATCCCCACCACCGCGCCCTTGGCGAAATCCTGCTGGCCGATGACGAGCTTGAAGATATCGGTGGCGAGCATGTTGAAGTTGCCGCCGATCACCTTCGGAATGCCGAAGTCGCTGATGGCGTAGGTGAAGACCACCATGCCCGCGCTGATGAGGCCGTATTTGGCGCCGGGAACGGTGATGGTGAAGAACTTGCGCGCGATGCTCGTGCCGAGCGAATCGGCCGCCTCGTAGAGGCGCGCGTCGGTGAGCGAGAGCGCCGTGACCAGGATCATCAGCGCGTGGGGAAAGGTCGCGAACACCATCGACACCACGATCCCGGGCGCGCCGTAGATCTGCCCGTCGCCCATGAGCGGCTTCAGGAGCCCCTGGTTGCCGAACCAGAAGATGAACGAGATCGCCGCGAGGAGCGAGGGCGCCAGGATCGGCACCAGCGCCATGTTGCGAAGCAGCGTCTTCCAGCGCATGCGGCTTCGCGTGAGGGCATAGGCGAAGGTGAATGCGAGCGGCAGCGTGATGACCGTGACCAGCGACGAGACCCAGAGGCTGTTCCAGATCGAGCGCATCAGCGCCGGCGTCTGGAAGTACTGCGCGAAGTTTGCGAGCCCGACGAATTCGCCGGCACGGTCCTCGACGCTCTTGGCGAGGATCGTCACCATCGGCGCCACCAGGAAAAGCGCGAGCGCGAGGCCGGCGAAGATGAGGAACGCGTGGGCGATTCGGTCGGTCCAGTGGACCTTGAGGCGCGTCACCCCCGCGTGGGCGGGGGCCCAATCGATTGGATCGCGTTCTGCAGCGGGATGACGGGCAGTGCTCACCCGGCAAAAACCCGAAGGCGCTCGGAGGGCAGTGCCACACGCATCGTATCGCCCGGCCGCGGGTGGAATTCCGCCATGTCGTTGACCGACAGATCCGCGACCAGCGGCTGCTCGATGCCGTTCAACCGGAACGTGATGCGCGAGTACGCCCCGAGGAACTCGATCTTCTCGACCACCGCGGCGGCGGAATTGGGTGTGGAGCCGTTCACGCCGCGCACCCGCACGTCCTCGGGGCGGAAGAAGATGCGCAACGCGGCCCCGTTGGCCGTCTTGCCATCGAGGTCGCACTCGAAGCGCTGGGCACCGACCTGGATGCGGCGCTCGCCGGAGCATTGCGCGGGAAGGAGGTTGGTCTTGCCGACAAAGTCGGCGACGAAGGGCGTGGCGGGCTGGAGATAGACCTCCGCGGGCGTGCCGATCTGCTCGATGGCGCCGTCCTTCATCACCACGATGCGATCGGCCATGGTGAGCGCCTCTTCCTGGTCGTGCGTCACGAGGATCGTGGTCACGCCGAGGCGCTGCTGCAACCCGCGGATCTCGCCGCGCAGGCGCACGCGCACGCGCGCATCGAGCGCCGAGAGCGGCTCGTCCAGGAGGAGCAACCCCGGCGAAGTCGCGAGAGCACGGGCGATCGCGACGCGCTGCTGCTGCCCGCCGGAGAGCTGCCCGGGAAATTTCGCGCCGCTATCGGGCAGGCCGACCAGCGCGAGGAGTTCCTTCACGCGCGCCGCGCGCTCGGCGCGCGGCACCTTGCGGTTCACGAGCCCGTAGGCGACGTTGTCCGCGACACTCAGGTTGGGAAAGAGCGCGTAAGACTGGAACACGATGCCGTAGTCGCGGTCCATGGGCGGCAGGCGCGAGATGTCGCGGCCGGCCTGCACGATGCGCCCCGCGCTTTGCACCTCGAGCCCCGCGATGATGCGCAGCAGCGTCGTCTTGCCGCAGCCCGACGGGCCCAACAGGCACAGGAACTCGCCGGCATGGACGTCGAGCGCGACGTCCTTCAGCGCGACGAACTCTCCGAACTCCTTGCGGATGCCGGAGAGCTCGAGGTATTCCATCGCCTATTTTTCGGTCTTGGCGGCGTAGCGCTTCTGCCACTCCGCGAGGATCTTGTCGCGGTTCTTCGCGGCCCACGCGAAGTCGTTCTTCACCAGGCGGCGCTCGAGGTCCGCGGGAATGTTCGCGAGCGCGGGCTTCACGTCGGGATGCGAGACGATGGCGAAGTTCTTCGAGTAGGCCTCGTTCGCGTCCTTGGTGGCGACCCAGTCCATGAGCTTCTTGGCCGCGTCCATCTTCTTCGTGTTCTTCATGATGCCGGCGGCCTCGATGTCCCAGCCCAGCCCCTCCTTCGGGAACACCAGCTCGACCGGCGCGCCCTTCTGCTTCACGTCGTTGCCGCGGAAGTCGAAGGAGACGCCGACCACGAACTCGCCGGCGCCGGATTGGCGGCACGGCTTCGAGCCCGAGTGCGTGTACTGCGCGACGTTCTCGTGCAGGGCATCCATGAACTTCCAGCCGTTCGCCTCGCCCATGGTCTGCAGCCAGCCCGACACGTCGAGGAACCCGGTGCCGCTGGAAGCGGGGTTGGGCATGGTGATCTGGCCCTTGTAGACGGGCTTGGTGAGGTCGGCCCAAGACTCGGGCTTGGGGATGCCCTTCTTCGCGCCTTCGACCGTGTTGTAGCAGACCACCGCCGAGTACACGTCCTGCCCGATCCAGTACGGCGGGCGCGCGGGATCGCTGTAGGCCGGCTTCAGCGTGGCGAAGCCCACCGGCGCGTAGGGCGCGAGCATGCCCTCGGACTCGAAGATCGCAAGCGAGGTCGCCGACACCCCGAGGATGGCGTCGGCCTGCGGATTGGCCTTCTCGGCGAGCACCTTGGCGGTGATGACGCCGGTGGAGTCGCGCACGAACTTCAGGTCGATGTTGGGGTTGGTCTTCTGGAACGACTCGGTATAGGCCTTGAGCTGGTCGGTCTCGAGCGCGGTATATACGAGGAGCTCGGTCTGCTGCGCCCAGGCGCTGGCGGCGACGGCGGCGAGGATGAGCGGGACAACGCGGCGGGCAACGGCTTTCATCGGACTCTCCCTATCGAATGGGTGGTGCGGGCGAGGTGCGGGCTTACGGATTATGTCCGCGAGATGATCGCGGGATATTGTGACCGTGCGATTACAGATTGTTGACAATCTACAAAGTGCGCAGGTCTAATGTCAAGGTCTCTTTTATGGTGCCCTTCATGGCCCCGGCTTCCGCCTCCGCGTCCTCAGCCGCCATCGAGCTCCTGCAGAGCCACTCGCTCACCACGCTGGTGCAGCGCGAGCTCGAGCGGCGCATCCTGGCCGGCGAGCTCGAGCCCGGCGCCAAGCTCACCGAGGAGGATATCGCGGGCGATCTCAACGTCTCGCGCGGGCCGGTGCGGGAGGCCTTCCGCGCGCTCGAGCAGGCGGGGCTGGTGCGCACCGAGAAGAACCGCGGCGTCTTCGTGCGCCAGGTTTCGGTGAGCGACGCCGACGAGATCTACGAGGTGCGTGCCGGCTTAGACGAGCTGATCGGGCGCCTTCTCGCCGCGCGCGTGCAGAGGAGCCAGCTCGCGGAGCTGCGCGAGCTCTTGAAGAAGATGCAGAAAGCCGCGCGCGCGAAAAACGTCGACGATTACTATCCCCTCAACGTGAAGTTCCACGACCGCCTCGCCGAATTCACCGGCAACCGGACGCTGGTCGCCCACTACCGGCGGCTGGTGAACGAGCTGCACCTTTACCGCCGCGAGACGCTCGCGCGCGGCGCCGACAGCTTCCCGATCTCCACGCGCGAGCACTCGGAGATCGTCGACGCGCTCGCCCGCCGCGACTCGGAGCGCGCCGGCAAGCTCATGTACGAGCACGCCATGGAAAGCCGCGACCGCCTGCATGCGGCATTGGAGAAAGAATGAAAGAAACCGTCGTCAACGGCCGCGCCTACCGCTGGATGGCCGAGCCCGTCGCCGTCATCTGCGTGGACGGCTGCGAGTACGACTACCTGGATCGTGCGGCGGCGGCCGGCGTGGCGCCTTTCATCGCGAAGATGCTGCGCGGCGCGGCGTTCAAGGGCGCGGCGGTCGTGCCCACCTTCACCAATCCCAACAACCTCTCGATCGTCACCGGCGCGCCGCCCGCGGTGCACGGCATCTGCGGCAACTATTTCTACGACCGCGAGGCCGACGCCGAAGTGATGATGAACGACCCGAAATACCTGCGCGCGCCCACGGTGCTCGCGGCATTCGCCGCGGCCGGCGCGAAGGTGGCGGTGGTCACCGCCAAGGACAAGCTGAGGAAGCTCCTCGGCCACGAGCTGGAAGGCATCTGCTTCTCCGCGGAGCGCGCCGCCGACGCGAACCTCGCCGAGAACGGCATCGAGAACGTGGTGGACTTGGTCGGCATGCCGGTGCCGTCGGTGTACAGCGCCGAGCTCTCGGAATTCGTGTTCGCCGCGGGCGTGAAGCTCCTCGAGACGCGACGCCCGGACCTCATGTACCTCTCCACCACGGACTACGTGCAGCACAAGTTCGCGCCGGGCACCGCGGGCGCCAACGCCTTCTACGCGATGATGGACCGCTACCTCGCCAAGCTCGACGCCTTGGGCGCGGTGGTGGCGCTTACCGCGGACCACGGCATGAACGCCAAGACGCGCGCCGACGGCTCGCCCAACGTGATCTACCTGCAGGATCTCCTCGACGGCTGGCTCGGCAAGGGACGTTCGCGCGTGATCCTGCCGATCACCGATCCCTACGTCGTGCACCACGGCGCGCTCGGCTCCTTCGCGACGATCTACCTCGACGCCGCCGATCGCGCCTCCATGATCGAGCGCCTGAAGGCCACCGACGGCATCGAGGCCGCACTCGCCCGCGCCGAGGCGTGCGCGCGCTTCGAGCTGCCGCCGGATCGCATGGGCGACGTGGTCGTGGTCTCGACGCGCCACGTGGTGCTCGGCACGAGCGCCGCGCGCCACGACCTTTCGGGCCTCGACGCGCCGCTGCGCTCCCATGGCGGGGTCACCGAGCAGACGGTGCCGCTCCTTTTCAATCGGAAGGTGAAGGGGCTCGAGGGCCGGAAGCTGCGCAATTTCGACATTCTCGACGTGGCGTTGAATCATCTCGAATCACCCTCTCCCCGGCGCTCTGCCCAGGCAGAGGGAGAAAAGCAGGTCGCCTCGCCGTGAACGATCGCGCGCAGGGACAGCGTGTGATCGAGGTCCGCAATCCGTTCACGAGGCAGCTGGTCGGAACGGTACCGAAGGCCACGCTGGCCCAGGTCAAGGAAGCGTTTGCCGCGGCGCATGCGTACAAGCCTTCTCTCACGAGATATGCGCGCTCGGAGATTCTCAAGAAGACCGCGCAGCTCCTGCGCGCGAAGGCCGAGGAAGCCTCCGACCTCATCACGCGCGAATCGGGCCTGTGCAAGAAGGACTCGCTCTACGAGGTGGGCCGCGTCTGCGACGTGCTCGTGTTCAGCGCGATGGAAGCGCTGAAGGACGACGGCCAGGCGTTCTCGTGCGACTTGACCCCGCACGGCAAGCAGCGCCGCGTCTTCACCCGGCGCGAGCCCCTCCTCGGCGTGATTTGCGCGATCACGCCCTTCAACCATCCGATGAACCAGGTGGCGCACAAGATCGCGCCCGCCATCGCGACCGGCAACCGCGTGGTGCTGAAGCCCTCGGAGAAGACGCCCCTTTCCGCCATCTACCTCGCGGGCCTGATGCACGAGGCGGGCGTGCCGCGCGAGATGCTGCAGGTCGTCACCGGCGAGCCGCGCGAGATCGCCGACGAGCTCATCACCAACGAGCACGCCGACCTCGTCACCTTCACCGGCGGCGTGGCGGTGGGCAAGTACATCGCCTCGAAGGCGGGCTACCGGCGCGTCGTGCTCGAGCTGGGCGGCAACGACCCGCTCATCGTGATGGAGGACGCCGACCTCGACGAGGCGTCCACGCTCGCCGTGCAGGGCTCGTACAAGAACAGCGGCCAGCGCTGCACGGCGGTCAAGCGCATCCTGGTGCACGAGGCCGTCGCCAGGCGCTTCGTCGACCTGCTGGTGGACAAGACGCGCGCGTGGAGCTACGGCGACCCGTTCGACCGCAAGGTGGACATGGGGACCGTGATCGACGAGGCGGCGGCGCGGCTCTTCGAGGCGCGCGTGAACGAGGCCGTGGCGCAGGGCGCGCGGCTCCTCGCCGGCAACAAGCGCGAGGGCGCCCTCTACTCGCCCACGGTGATCGACAACGTCACGCCCGCGATGACGGTGGTCAGGGAGGAAACCTTCGGCCCGGTGTCGCCGGTGATCGGCTTCGGCTCCATCGACGAGGCGATCGCGATCGCCAACGGCACCGCGTACGGGCTTTCCTCGGCGGTGTGCACCAACCGGCTCGACTACATCACGCGCTTCGTCTCCGAGCTCGCCGTGGGCACCGTGAACGTGCGCGAAGTCCCGGGCTACCGCCTCGAGCTCACACCCTTCGGCGGGATCAAGGACTCGGGCCTCGGCTACAAGGAAGGCGTCCAGGAAGCCATGAAGAGCTTCACGAACCTGAAGACTTTCAGCCTCCCATGGAGTTAATCTAGCGGCGTGCAGACGCTCCTGAACCTCCTCGCCGGCGTGGCCCTCCTCGTGTGGGGCACGCACATCGTGCGCACGGGGGTGCTGCGCGTGCTCGGCGCGGACCTGCGCCGCATCCTCGCGAAGAGCACCGCCAACCGCGCTTCGGCCTTCCTTGCGGGCCTCGGCGTCACCGGCCTGGTGCAGTCGTCGAGCGCCACCGCGCTCATCGCGAGCTCGTTCGTCTCGCAGAACCTGATCGCGCTGTCGGCGGCACTCGCGGTGATGCTCGGCGCCGACGTGGGGACCGCGCTCCTGTCGCAGGTGTTCTCGCTCGACCTCTCGTGGCTCTCGCCGCTCCTCATCATCTTCGGCGTGGTCTTCTTCCTGTCGCGGCGCAACTCCAAGGTCGGGCAGATGGGCCGCGTGGCCATCGGCCTGGGCCTGATGCTCCTCGCCCTGCAGCTGGTGATGCTCGCCACCAAGCCGATCACCCAGGCGGCGGGCGTGCGCGTGATCTTCGCCACGCTCTCGGGCGACCCGATGCTCGACATGCTGATCGGCGCGGCCTTCGCGGTGCTCTCGTGGTCGAGCCTTGCGGTGGTGCTGATCGCGGCGACCCTCGCGGCGACCCAGGTGGTCGCGGTCCCGGTGGCCTTCTGCCTGGTGCTGGGCGCCAACCTCGGAAGCGGCCTCCTCGCCCTCTTCGTGAACGCGCGCACGCCGGGCGGCGGGCGCCGCGTGGCGTTCGGCAACCTCCTCTTCAAGGTCGCGGGATGCATCGCCTTTTCCATGGCGCTGCCGTGGGCCCTCGAGCTCATCGCGCGCTTCGACCCCGACGCGCGCCGCCAGGTCCTGCACTTCCACGTGCTGTTCAACGTGGTGCTGGCGGTCGCCTTCATCGGCCTGACCGACCGGGTCGCGGGCTTCGTCGAGAAGTGGCTCCCGGATTCGAAGGACCGCGTGCCGCAGACGGAGCCGCGCTTCCTCGACGCGGCCGCCATCGACACGCCGGCGCTGGCGCTCGCCAACGCGGCGCGCGAGACCCTTCGCATCGGCGACACCATCGAGCAGATGCTGAACGGCATGCTGGAAGTGATGCGCGGCAACGACGCCTCGCGCGTGGACGAGATCATCAAGCTCGACGACGACGTGGATCGCCTCTACACCGCGGTCAAGCTCTACCTCACGCAGATCAGCCGCGAGGCGTTGGACGAGAAGGACAGCCGGCGCTGGGCCGAGATCATCTCGCTCACCATCAACCTCGAGCACGTGGGCGACATCCTCGAGCGCATCCTGCAGGACCTGCGCGAGAAGCTGATCTCCCAGCGGCTCAGGTTCTCCGACGCGGGGATGGGCGAGATCACCGAGCTGCACGCGAAGCTCGTGGTGAACCTGCGCCTGGGCCTGTCGGTGTTCCTGAACGGCGACGTGAAGAGCGCGCACCGGCTCCTCGGGGAAAAGGAGCGCTTCCGCGACCTCGAGCGCGCCTACCACGACTCGCACCTCGACCGCCTCGCGGGGCAGTCGCTGCAGTCGATCGAGACCAGCTCGCTGCACCTCGACATCATCAGCGACATGCGGCGCATCAACTCCTTCTTCTGCTCCACCGCGTATCCGATCCTCGAGCACGCGGGCCAGCTGCGCAAGAGCCGCCTGCGGTCGGCCGACGCGACCGGCGTGTACCAGGCCCGCCCCGAGCTCGCCCCGGGCGCCGGCGACCTGGTGGGCCGCGCCAAGTAGAGATGAGCCTCAAGCTCGCGGACATCGAGAAGCTCTTCCGCGACCACGGGCACATCGCCTACAGCGGCGAAGGCGTGACGCAGCTCGAGCACGCGCTGCAGTCGGCGCAGCGCGCGGAAAACGACGAGGCGGGCGACGCGCTCGTCACCGCCGCCCTCCTGCACGACCTGGGCCACCTGCTGAACCTGCAAGGCGAGACGCCCACGGCGCGCGGCATCGACGACCAGCACCAGTACTTCGCCATCCCCTTCATCCGCGCGCTCTTCACGCCCGCGGTGGTCGAGGCGATCCGGCTCCACGTGGACGCCAAGCGCGCGCTGTGCGCCCTCGAGCCCGACTACTACGAGGCCCTCTCCGAGGATTCGAAGCGCAGCCTCACGCTGCAGGGAGGCGTCTTCTCGCGCGAGGAGACGGAGACGTTCATGGCGAAGCCCTTCGCCGCGAACGCGGTCAAGGTGCGCCGCTGGGACGATGCGGCCAAGGTCCCCGGCGAGGTCACGGCGCCTCTACCCCACTATCTCGAGGTCGCGGCGCGCTGCGCGCGCGGCTAGGCCGTCCTCGCCGCGCGCGATCCGGCCGAGCATTTCCACGCCCCACGCGACGCCAAACCCGGTCACATTCTCCGAAACCGCGCCCAGCCCTGCTTCGTTGCGGTAAGCCGAGAGATCCATGTGGACCCAGGGCGTGCCGGAAACGAAGCGCTGCAGGAAGCGCGCGGCCAGGATGTGGTCCGCATCGCCGAGGTCCGTGCACTGACGGATATCGGCGACGGCGCTCACCAACGCCTCGTCGTAGTCGGCCTCGAGGGGAAAGGCCACGACGCGCTCTCCGCAGGTGCGCCCGCATTCCACCGCCGCGCGCTCGAGCTCGGGTCGATTGCTGAAGACTCCCGACATCCGCGTTCCGAGCGCGGATACCATCGCGTTGGTGAGCGTGGCGAAGTCGAGGAGGGCCATGGGTGCGTCCCGCGCCGCCATCGCCAACGTGTCCGCGAGCACCATACGCCCCTCCGCATCGGGATGCACGACCTCGATCGTGGTGCGGTCGAAGGCGGTGACAACCTCCCCCGGCAAGTACGCTTCGGGGCTCAGCAGATTGTCGGCGATGGCGAGCCAGCCATCGATCGCAAGCGGCAGGTCGAGCGCGGTCGCGGCATGGAGGATTCCGAGCGCAACCGCGGCGCCGTTCATGTCCTCATGCATGCCATGCATCGCGCGCGCGGATTTCATGCCGTAGCCGCCCGTGTCCATGCAGATTCCCTTCCCCGCGATTGCGACGCGGCCGCTCGTGCCACGCCGCGGTCGATATCGAATGCGCACGATCGCCGCGTCGCCTCGCGGGCTCGCGCGCGCGACGCAGCAAAAAGCGCCGCATCCCAGCCTGCGCAGATCCTCGAGCGAATGCTCCTCGACGCTCCAGCCTTGCGTCCGAGCGAGCTCGCGAACGCGTTCGCGCAACGCCCCCGGCGTCAGCCGGTTGGGCGCTGCCACCGTCAGCTCCCGCGCAATCATGTTTCCGTGCGCGACGGCCCGCTCGCTCGCAAAGTCGAGATCCGGCGAGACCCCGTGGATCGCGAGCAATTCCAGGCGCTCGCGTCCGCCTCCCGGGCGATAGCGCGAGTTCGCGAGCGCCGTGAAGACGGCGAGCCGCGCAAACCTTTCGCGATCGCGAGGCGTGCCCGCGATGACGAGCGCAAGGTGCGCGGGCCGCTCGAGGAACAGGGGCTCGAGGGCTTTGCGGATAGCCTGCTGCAGCCCAAACGTGGAATGCGAGCGATCGAGTGCCTGCCATGCGACGAGCGCTCCTGAAACGTCTCCCGTGATCACGGCATTCGAATTTCCGCCCCAACCGAGGTTGCGGCGCGCAAGGACCGTCCTCAGGACGTCCGCCTCGGGCACCTCCGCGATCGCCGCGTCATGGGGCACGAGCACCAGGACATGCCGCGACGGCAATGCGCCCGCCGCCGGCAGGGCGCTTCGCACGACAACGTTACCGATCATTGCGCCGCCCCCCAAAAAAAGAAGCGCCCTTGTGGGGCGCTGGAATGAAGCCGCGGCCTCCTGGGTCCGACCTTTTTGCCGCGGCCGCGTGGGGTCTAGTAGTTCACCGCGAAGCGCACCGTGAAGGTCCGTCCCGGCGCCTTCAGATAGTTGTCGTTGGTGTTGAAGCCCTCGGAGTAGTTCGTGTAGTAGTCCCGGTTGAAGAGGTTGCGCACGCCGAGTGCCAGCTCCATGTTCTTCGCGACGAGGAAGCGCGAGGACAGGTCCATGGTCGTGAACGAGTGCACGTGGCCCTCGTGGAAGCGGCCCGGCACCGTGTTGGGAAAGGCGTTGCGGTCGCCCGACCAGAGCAACTGCGCGCGCACGAAGGAGCCCGGCCTGAACTCGTATTCCGCGTGCGCCGTCGCGCTGGGGGGTGGGATGCGGCGG